>Ga0180429_10000263_pt1 | contig 47658 bp, 32 predicted proteins | sample SS_ome_FD_132428 | JGI IMG/M metagenome (GOLD analysis project Ga0180429, IMG submission 132428) | Hypersaline lake sediment archaeal communities from the Salton Sea, California, USA - SS_1_S_1 metaG | ecosystem: Environmental > Aquatic > Non-marine Saline and Alkaline > Hypersaline > Sediment ... | reverse complement strand
TCTCGGCAGCCCCGTTCCGTTGTAGATGACATCGGGACCGGTCTGATGAAGACCTCCTTGCTGGGTCACCTTGAAGCCCGGTCTCCAGTCACCGATGGCGATCCTGTGGTAGTACCAGCCGAAGGGAGAGTCCACCAAATACCACCAATCCGCGTCGTTCCCCTCCTCGACTCCCGGATCGATCGAAGTTTCAACGGTTAGTTGGGTGCCGTAGCCGATCGTCACGGTCCCATCCGATCCGTTGGCCTTGATGTCGACATCAGGAGGGTAATCGGCGAGGTCGTAGAAGTAGACACTGCCGTCTTCGTCCCCTCTCGCCCCGACCATGAGGTGCGTATCAGACAAGAACACGGACCGTCCCAGGAGGTCGCCGTCTTCTCCATCACTCGCCACCATTTTGACCTCCTCGGTCCACGTTCCCGATCCGGAATCGTACCCGAACTGGTAAGCGGCTCCTCTTTCATGCGGGGGGACGCCCATATCGGGAGCGCCAATGAGGGCGGTCTCCCCGGAGAGAAAAATGGAATAGCCGAAATTGTCATCTTTCCCACCATCGCTCGAAAAGAGTCTGGCTTCCTCACTCCAGGTTCCCGATCCCGGATCGTACTCGAACACATAAACAGCGCCGGCGTTGGAATAGAAGTAACTGTCGTACTCGGCGCCGATAAACGCAGTGTCGCCGTCGAGAGCAACGGAGTTGCCGAATCTATCGCCACTGTCTCCGGTGGAAGCGAGTAACTTGGCCTCCTCGGTCCATGTCCCCGATCCAGGGTCGTACCGGTACACGTAGGCCGATCCGGACCACCAGCCATTGTCGTCGTCGTGGTAACTTCCGATCAGGGCCGTGTCGCCGTCGAGCGAAAGGGAGTAGCCGAAATACTGGTATTGTGATCCGTCGGAGGGGATGAGCTTTGCTTCCTCGTTCCATGTCCCCGATCCGGGATCGTACCGGAAGAGGTAAGCCGATCCTGATTCAGGTCCACTCCCTTCGTCGCCCGGCGCGCCGATGAGAGCGAGATCGCCCTGGCGAGCGACTGCGAGGCCAAAATAGTCATCGGCAGCACAGTCGGAGGGAGAGAACTTGCCGGTCTCGTTCCACGTTCCCGACCCGGAATCGTACTCGAACATGTAGACCGATCCGGAATAGGAGCCGTTCTGATCGTCGCCGTAAGCGCCGATCAGGGCCGTGTTGCCCTGAAGGTTAATCGAAGTGCCAAACAGACCGTAGCTCGATCCATCGGAGGCGAGCAGCTTCGCTTCCTCGTTCCAGATTTTCAATCCCGGATCGAAGCGGTACACGAATACAGCGCCCGCCGCGGTGCCGTTGTCGCCGTCGCCGGGCGCACCGGTGATCGCCACGTCATCGTAGATGGAGAGACTGGTGCCGCAATCGAGCGTCTGGCTGGACGGCACCAGTATCTGGTCCTCGTAAAGCTGCCCCTTGGCCGGACCTGCACAAATAGTTGAAGCAGCAAGTATCACGCAGAACAGAAACAGTCTTGCTGTTGAGAACGAGTCGAATTTGGCGCTTGCTGTGCTCATAAGTACCTTCCTTTCAAAAAGTTGTAACCTTGTCCATTTCTTCCCGAACGGAAATCGGACTTGACTCAATTCTGCTCCACTTAGAAAAAGCGTTTCCCCCGAAAGCGAACGGAGGGCGACCATTTTTTACAAATTCTGTATTGGGGGAATGGAACCCTATCGAATGCTTGCACCGCTGGTGTTCATCGAGAAGCTGTGCGCGCTGATCGTGCCGCCACGGCAGAATCTCGTATTCTATTTCGGCGTGTGCGCACCGATTTCGGCATTGAGGTCGGAGGTGGTACCGAAGACGCGGGGTGAATATTTTCGCTTTCGACAGCCACGATCGAGGACGAAGGGATTTCAAAAGAAGCGCAAGAAGGACTCCCGGGCGGAGCTGATGACGCATCCACCACTCCCGGAACCAGAGATCGGGCATGATGCCCAGGCCGGACTGCGAGAATCCGTTCTTGAAGTCGAACAACCTCCCCCGAGGTCACCTGTTGTTCTTTCGCTCCCAGACCAGCACCAGACACCCCGCAATAATCACCCCCCCACCGATCCATTCCCTCACCCCGGGCAGGACACCAAGCGCGATCCCCGCGATCGCGGCGACGAAGATCGGCTGGGACTGATTGATCAGCGCCGCACGCGACACGGGCAGAAGGGTGAGACACTTCATGTAGAGGTAGCGGGCCACAACCGGTCCGGAGAGACTCAGCGCGATGACCAAGACCCAGAGACGTGTCGAATCAGGCAGCACCAATCCTTGATCGCTCGCGATCGCCGTCGCCCAGAATGCAGGCGCAAGCAACACGGTCCGCCCCCACGTGAAGAACAGAGGGCTCGCATGTTTTACAGCCACCTTGGCGAGCCCCTCGGTCACACCCCACAAAACGCACGACACGATACAGAGCACGAATCCCTTGGAAATCTCCACACCCCCCGTGTAGCGGATGACCCCCACTCCGAAAAGCACCAGAACCGCGCCCACGATCTCGACCTTGCGAAAACGCTCCCCGAGAAACGCCACGCCGAAGGCGATGGTCACAAGTGTCTCGGCCCGCCCCAGAAAAGACGCCACCGTGGGATCGAGCAGATCGATGGCGGCAAAAAAGGTCCAGTAACAAAAAAAGGTCGACGCCGCGATCCCGCCGACCCACACCCAGCCCCGCACGCTCACCTTCGCCAGCACGCGATGCCGCCCGCCGGTGAACATCACCACGCTCAGCACCAGGGCGGCCACGGCGAGTACGACCACGAGGATCGACAGCGTGGGCAGACTCTCCTGCACCCTCTTGATGAGCACGATCATCACGGCCGAAAAGAAAGCGCACAGGAAGCCGTAAAGATAGCCTGTACTCTGCCCGGTGGTTTTTGGTAAGTTCATGACGCATCCGGTAAAAGTCGCTCGGAACCCCCAAGGATTCTGAGGTTGACTGTTGACACTTTCCAGAAGTAAACAGATAATACGGGATTTCATCCAGTAATCGAAACATGGAGCTAAACCATGACCCGACGGCCCTTTATTGCCGGAAACTGGAAAATGTACCTCGATCGCGCCGCGATCGGCGAGCTCGCCCGGGCCCTCAAGGACCAGGCCGAGACGCTGCCCGGCGTCGAAGTGGGCGTCTTTCCGCCCTATCCCTATATTTCAGAGGTAATTGAAACGACTCAGGGCGCGCTCTCGGTCGGCGGCCAGGACATCTATTTCGAAAAAGAAGGCGCCTTCACCGGCCAGGTGTCGGCGGCCATGTTAAAAGATATCGGCGCCACCTACGCCCTGATCGGCCATTCCGAACGGCGCCACGTCTTCGGCGAGACCTCGGACGACACGGCGCGCAAGGTGGCCGCCGCCCTCGACCACGGCCTGAGACCGGTCCTCTGCGTGGGCGAACTTCTCAGCGAACGCGAAGCGGGGCGCACCAACGAGGTGGTCAAGGAACAGATCGAGGTGGGACTCAAGGGCCGGACCGCCGATGAGCTCGCCGACCTCGTCGTCGCCTACGAGCCGGTCTGGGCGATCGGCACGGGCGTGACGGCCACCACGGAGCAGGCCGGCGAGGCCCACGCCGCAATCCGCGCCATGCTGACAATCATGTACAGCGAGGATTTTGCGCAGAAGGTGCGCATCCTCTACGGCGGCTCGGTCAAGCCGGGCAACGTGGACGAACTCATGGCCGTCCCCGAGATCGACGGAGTTCTCGTGGGCGGGGCGTCATTGAAAGCAGAATCATTTACTCGGATCGTCGGATTCGGAGCAGCACGATAAGGAGCTCTATTCATGGAATTTGTTCTCTGGCTCGTATTCATTCTCTCATCGGTCGTTCTCATCGCCGTCGTCCTTCTCCAGGAGCCCAAGGGCGGTGGGCTCGCCGAAGCGTTCGGCGGCATGGGCGCCCAGACCTTCGGCGTCAAGGCGACGGGCATCACCAAGTTCACCGCCTACGTAGCGGTCGTCTTCATGCTGAGCGCCATCCTGCTCACCTGCGTGAGTTCGGACGAATCGGTCATGTCCGACGCGGCCACGCCTCCGGCTGATACGGGGCTCCCCACGGGACCGAGCGACGTGGGCGCGCCGGCGGAAACGGACGGGGGCACCACCCCGGCAACTGACGACGACGGAAACTAGGAAAGGGAATGATGAACGAAGAAACAGTGATGACACATCTCAAGGAAAGCGGCGCGTTCCTTGAAGGCCATTTTCTCCTGTCGGCGGGCAATCACAGCCCCGCCTACTGTCAGTGCGCACAACTCCTGCAGCAGCCGGGACGGGCCGGGCTGGTCTGCGCCGGGATGGCCGAACTCTGGAAGGACGAGCAACCCGACGTGGTGGTCGGTCCCGCCCTCGGCGGCATACTGGTCGCCTACGAGGTCGCCCGCGCGCTCGGCGCCCGCGCCCTGTTCACCGAACGGGTCGACGGCGTGATGACCCTGCGCCGCGGTTTCACCATCGCGCCGAACGAAAAGGTTCTCGTCACCGAGGACATCGTCACCAGTGGAAAGTCGGCCAAGGAAGCGCTCGCCGTGGTCGCCGCGACGGGCGCAAACATCGTCGGCGTGTCGGCGATCGGCAACCGGAACGGGGGCAATCCCTTTGACGTGCCCTTCAGGGCGCTCGTCAAGCTCGACTTCCCCGTATACAAGCCCGATGAATGTCCTCTCTGCGCCGAGATGGGCGAGCCGGTCAAACCGGGTTCCCGCACGGTCAAGAGCGGCTGAGTTCTCAACGAGGGCAAACCCTTTGGCATCACGGAAGATCGACAACGTACGGAGCATGACCGGATTCGGTAGCGCCATCTACAACGCCACCGACTGCGTGGTGACCGTCGAGGTCCGTTCGGTCAACAACCGCTACTTCTCTCTCAAGACCCGCCTCCCGGGACTGGTCGCCTCGATGGAGAGCCGGATCGACTCCATCGTGCGCCAGAGCGTGAGCCGCGGCTCGGTCGATCTTTTTGTCCGTCTCGAAATGAAAAGCCAGGCTCTCTCCTGGTCGATCAACGAGAAACGCCTCAAGGACTACACCCGAGCGGCCGCGCGGCTCGGCAAGGAGAAGGGCGTGGCCAACGACCCGCCCACGGCGGCCGAACTGCTCGCTCTCCCCGGCGTGGTCGAATCGAGCGAGAAAAAAACCGTTCCGCCGCGGATCGTGCAGATCGTGGCCGAAACGGCGACAAAAAGCGTCGCCCGTCTGGCCAAGGCGCGCCACGTCGAGGGACGGCGCATGGCGGCGGCGATCGCCAAACGCCTCCGCCTCCTCGAGGGGCTGGTGGGCAAGGTGCGCCGCCGGGCGCCCCAGGCGGACAGAGCGCGCATGAAACGTCTCAAGGGACGCGTCGACGAGCTCCTTCAAGGAGAACAGAAACTCTCCAACGACGACACTTCGCTCCAGAGGGAGATCGCCTTCCTCGCCGACAAGAGCGACATCACGGAGGAGCTCGACCGGCTCCAGAGCCACTTCGAGCAGTTCGGCGCGACAATGACCAAGGGCGGTTCGATCGGCCGCTCCCTCGATTTTCTCATCCAGGAGATGGGACGGGAAATCAACACGATCGGCTCCAAGGCGTCGGACGTGAAAATCTCGCAACACGTGGTCGACGCAAAGGCGGAGCTCGAAAAGATCCGCGAACAGGTGCAGAACATAGAGTGATGGATCACAGGTCAAAAGAGGATGGGTGCTTCACGGGCGGTCTCGTCGTCATCTCCGGGCCCTCGGGCTCGGGAAAGACGACGATCTGCAAGAGGCTCCGCGCTCACAGCAAGGTGACCATGTCGGTTTCGGCCACCACCCGCCCCAGGCGGCCGGGCGAGCAGGACGGCAAGGACTACTATTTCATGAGCGAGGCGCACTTTCGTGACGGCATCGCCAAGGGAGACTTTGTCGAATACAACGAGGTTTTCGGCAACGGCGTGCTCTACGGCTCACTCAAGAGCGAGCTGGAAAAGGGCCTTGCCGACAAGACCATGTACTATCTCATGGAGATCGACGTGCAGGGCGCCCTCAACCTCAAGGATCTCGACTACCAGGGCCGGTACATCTTCATCCAGCCTCCCCACATGGAGGAACTTCAGCGGCGCCTCGCCGATCGCAGGACCGAAAAGGACGCCGAGATCAAAAAGCGCCTCGCCAAGGCCGCTTGGGAAATGAAAAAGATCGACGAGTACGACAAGGTCATCGTGAACAGCGATCTCGAAAAAGCAGTCCGGGAGACCGAGGAGTATCTCGGACTCAGGTAATCCAACACCCCGAACGCCGAGCGATCGGGGATCATCCATAGGGAGGAAATCGAGAATGGACCGCACAAAACTCTGGGAACTCAGCGCCAAGGTGGGCGGGCTTTTCAAGCTGACCGTGCTCCTGCAAAAGAGGATCCGCGAGCTCGTCAACGGGGCTCCCAAGCTGGTCGAGACGGCGAGCGAGGATATCGTGCACATCGCGCTCATGGAAGTGGAGCAGGACAAGATCACCCTCGATGACATGTCGGACGAGGAACTCGAGAAGCAGCGTTCCGAGGAAGCGGGCGAGGTTCCCCCGGCCAAGAACCCCCTCACCGGAAATCCTTTCAGCTCCTGATTTCGAGCGAACTAGGATCGGGCGATCATGATCAACATTTTGCTGATCCTAGCGCGCCACGTGGACGGCCATCCCCTCCTCTACGAGCAGACCAAGCTCGACCGCAGCCGATTCAGGGTGCTCACCCATGCTCTGAGCAGCGCCGAGAGGCCCAAGTCGCGGTGGTTCAATCCAACGACCATCGCCGGCGTGAAAAGAATCATCGTCAACGAGGGGATCGACATCGTCCACGCCCATCTCTACAAACCGACCCTCACGTCGGTGATCGCCGCTCGCGGCGCAGGGCGCCCGGGGCGCCGGCCGGCGGTGATATCGACCATCCATGGTTTGGGAAGCGCGCGCACCTCCATGCGGCGGCTGACGAACAGGTATTTCCTCAGGCGCGTCGCGCGACTCGTCGCCGTGTGCGACGCGGTGCGCGACGACATTCTTCAAGCCAATCCCTGGCTCGATCCGGAAAGGGTAGTCGCCATTCCCAATGGCCTCGACTACGACCGCTTTCCGGCCGACATGGACATCGGCGCGGCACGTGCAACGATTCCCTTCGCCCAAAAAGAGGGTTTCTGGTTCGGCGCCGTGACGCGCCTCCAGCGCGGCAAAAACGTCCACACCCTGCTCGACGCCTTTCGAACCGTGGCGGCGGCCTTTGGCGACGCCCGTCTCGTCGTTGCCGGCACGGGACCTGAAAGGGACCGGCTCGAGGCGATGGCGCAATCGGCCGGCCTCAAAGATCGCGTTGCGTTTGTCGGATTCCGGAAGGACATTCCCGTGGTTCTGCGCGCTGTCGACTGTTTTGTTCACACTTCTCTGCGCGAGGGTCTCCCACTCGCCCTGCTCGAGGCGATGGCGTCGGGCCTCCCCGTGGTGGCGTCGGCCAGGGGCGGCATTGTGGAGGTCTTCGGCAGGATCCAAATGGGCGCAATGGTCGATCCGGAGGATCCCGCGGCGATCGCCGCCGCCATGACCAACATGATCAACAGGTCCGACGCCGACCGGCACGCACTGGGAAAAGGTGCGCGCCAACGGGCTCTGGGCGACTTCGGGGCCCGCAAGATGGTGGAGTCTCTCGAGGAGCTTTACGAACTGGTCTTCCGAGAGACCTTCAGCCCATGAGTCGATCTGCCGCTCCATCGAGACCCCCTTGGCGCACCGGCGACAGAAGGCCCTCTCCTGTGTTATAAAATGAACCATTCATGGCGCTGTTGGCGCCCCGGTCGGCATCTTCGCCCCCCGGGCGCCGTTTGCGAACCCGTCAATCGTGTCTCTTACGGTCTCTCGATATGGAAAATCCGATGAAGCGCACAACCCTACTTTTTCTGGTTCTCACACTCCTGACCACGGTGCCCCTCTCCGCGCGCGAGACGGGCGATCTCGAACCGGTCCCCTTCACGGCGGTGAGGCTCGACGACGGCTTCTGGACACCGCGGCTGCAGACGACGCGCAGGGTGACCCTGCCCTACAACTTCAAGAAGTGCGAGGACACGGGCCGTATCAGCAACTTCGCCAAGGCGGGCGGACTGATGGAGGGCGAGTTCGAGGGGATCTACTTCAACGATTCCGACGTCTACAAGGTGCTCGAGGCGGCCGCCTATGCCCTCTCGGCAGAGCGCGACCGCGCCCTGAAAAGATATGTGGACGACCTGATCGCCAAGATGGCCGCCGCCCAGCGGGAGGACGGCTACCTCAACACATTCTACACCCTCACCGGGATCGACAAGAGCTGGACCAACCTCAAGGACATGCACGAGCTCTACTGCGGCGGGCACATGATCGAGGCGGCGGTGGCCCACTTCCAGGCGACGGGCGAGCGCACCCTGCTCGACGTGGCGATCCGTTTCGCCGACCTCGTCGATTCGATCTTTGGGCCCGGGAAACGGTCGGGCGTGCCCGGCCACCAGGAGATCGAGCTCGCCCTGGTCAAGCTCTTTCACGCCACCGGCGAGAAGCGCTATCTCGAGCTGGCCCAATTCTTCCTCGACGAACGGGGCCGCGCCGATCGGCGCAAGATTTATGGCGACTACTGCCAGGACCATTTGCCCGTGCGCGAGCAGTCGGAAATCGTGGGCCACGCCGTGCGCGCCATGTACCTCTACTGCGGCATGGCCGACGTGGCCGCCGTCACCGGCGACGAGGGATATATCGCCACCATGGATCGGATCTGGAACGACGTGGTGAAACGGAAGATGTACGTCACCGGCGGGATCGGACCGTCGGCCCGCAACGAGGGATTCACCGTCGCCTACGACCTTCCCAATGAGACGGCCTACGCCGAGACGTGCGCCGCCATCGGCATGGTGCTCTGGAATCACCGTCTCAATCTGCTTCACGGCGACGCCAAGTATGTGGACGTGCTCGAACGTGCGCTCTACAACGGCCTGCTGTCGGGCGTGTCGCTCGACGGCAAGCGGTTCTTCTACACCAACCCCCTCGCGAGCCGCGGCACCCATTCCCGGAAGGAGTGGTTCGGCTGTTCGTGCTGTCCCGTCAACGTGGTGCGTTTCCTCTCGTCACTGACGGGATATCTCTATGCGCGCGGGGCCGACACGGTCTATGTCAACCTCTTCGCATCGGGAATCGCCACGATTCCGCTCGACAGAGGGAGCGTCTCGCTGACGCAGAAAACACGCTATCCGTGGGACGGACGCATCGCGATCGCCGTGAAACCCCACGATCCGTCGGGCCGGCAAGAATTCAACATCGCCCTGAGAATGCCCGGCTGGTGCCACTCTGCGCGGGTGACGGTCAACGGCGAGGAGTGGTCCGAGCCCGGCGCGTACCGCAAGGGCTACCTGACGATCGGCCGCCTCTGGCAGGAGGGAGACGAGGTCGTTCTCGATCTGCAGATGCCCCTGCGGCGCGTCGCCGCTCACCCGGCGGTGGCCGCCAACAGGGGGCGCACCGCCCTCATGCGCGGACCGCTCGTCTACTGCCTCGAGGGTGTGGACAACGGCGGCCGGGTGCGCAACCTCGTTCTGCCCCCTCATGGGACACTGTCCGCCGAATTCCGCCCCGACCTTCTCGGCGGCGTGACCGTGCTCAAGGGAGAGTTGCTCGCCGCCTACCCGGAAGACGGCGGCGATCGCCTCTACCATCGCGCGGCGCGTGTCGAGCCGAAGGAGGCCGTCGCCGTGCCCTACTATGCGTGGAACAACCGCGGTCCGGGCGAAATGGTGGTCTGGCTTCCCGATTCGGCCGAACTGGTCGAACTGCCCCCCTTGGAGGGTGTGACACCGTCGGCGTCCCACTGTTACGGACGGGACTTGCTCGAGGCGCTCCACGATCGGATCGAGCCGACGGCGTCGAACGATCATGGACTTCCTCGATTCACATGGTGGGACAGGAAGGGTTCGACCGAATGGGTTCAGTACGACTTCGACGAGGCGCGTTTTGTTTCGAGCGTGGCCGTCTACTGGTTCGAGGACAGCCCCCACGGCGGGTGCCGCCTGCCCGAATCGTGGAGGCTCTTCTACAAGACGGATGGCGCCTGGAAGCCGGTAAACAACGCCGCCGCTTTCGGCGTCGAGCCCGACCGTTTCAACACGGTCTCCTTCGATCCCGTGCGAGCAGAGGGTTTGAAGATCGAAGTCGAGCTGGGCGACAAGTTTTCGGGCGGCATCCTCGAGTGGACGGTCGGTTTCGAACGTTAGGGATGATCGGGGTCGTTCAGTTCTGATCGCCATTCGTCTCGAGCGGACGCTGCCGCACTGTGTGATTTTTGAGCAGCGCCACGGTGCGCTTCGGATTGATGAGCAGCATCGGACCGGCATCTTCGATCCTCTCACTGCCCTGGATGATCAGTTCGATCGTTTCAGCAGGCGAAAGGCTCGGTTCCAGGGCGAGCAGCTTGGCGGCGAGGTTGGTCGCTGCGGGCGAGGACATCGACGTTCCCGACATTTTCTTTCGCCCCCCGCCGGGCACGACGCCTTCGACCTCGAATCCATTGGCGTAGACCTGCACGGTTTTGCCGAAACTGGTGAAACTCGTCGGCGCGCCGGACCGATCGACGGCGCCGACCACGAGCAGGTTGGGAAGGTCGAAACCGGCCGGATAGGCCTCGGAAAAATCGACGTCATTGTCGAAGTTTCCAGCCGCCGTAACAAAGAGTATATCGGGCGCGCCCACGATCGACGCGTGCAGCGCATTCCGCTCGATCCCGTAGATCTCGCGCGCCAGGGCGCTCCGTTCGGCCGCGGTCGGGCCGACGCCGTTGGCCTCGAGCGCCGACTCGACGAGGGAGCGGTTGTTGAGCCAGCTCATGTTGACCACGCGCACACCCTGCTTCTTGAAATAGGCGACCGTTGCGCCCATCGCGTCCGCCTCGCGCCGCGCGCGTTCCACCGTCGGCGCCGTCGGAATGCTGCGGTGTTCGCCCGTAAAGCGAACGGTCAAAATGCGGATGAACGGATTGCCCTCCGCCGTGATGCCCGTCACGTGGGTGCCGTGCTGGTAGACACCGAGAAGAACCTGGTCGTCGCCGAAGGCGGCATAATCGTCGGGAGACAGCGTCTCGAGAAATCGGCGGTAGGCGGCCGCCGCGCGGCTGTCTACGCCGGCGGCAATATCCTTCGATCCCCGGGAAAGTTCCGTCACGCGGGCGAGAGAATCGTGAAGGTCGTCGAGCGGATGGAGGAGGCCGCTCGTCGGCCGCCCCTCCCCATCGAACGCGATGCCATGGATGTCGTCGACGAAGCCGTTTCCGTCCGTGTCGGTGCCGTCCGGCTTCTCGGCCCGATTGACGTAGAGGCGCCCCGGAAAGAGCTCCCTATCGAGCCCCGTGTCCCAGACGGCAACGAGGACGGGGTCAAGGGCCTGCTCCTCTGAGAGCGAGATCTGGCGTCCCGTCCAGATGTCTTTCTTCGGCGCCCTGTTCTCATCGATCAGGATCTTGTAGACGGCGATCCGTTCCCCACGCAGCGGGATCTCGAATTCGAGCATGTGGCGCGCCGTGACGAACTGGCGCGCCAGATGGGCGCTCACCGATCCCGACTCGGCCGCAACCGGCTCGAAGCGGCTCTCCACGATGCCAAAAAGTACATTCTCGGTCATCGTCTCCGCATCCCGCAGCGCCCATCTGATCCGATCGCCCACGATCTCCCACGGCAGTGCGCGCAGACCTTCGAGAAGGTTCCGCGAAAAGGCCGCCCGGAACCGGACATCGTCATCACCCGCCTCCCTCCTGGCAGCGATGAATGCTCTGATCGATTGCCCGCTCAGCAACCGCGCGGCTTCTTTGTCCTCCAGACTGCGGATGAGGTCGAGCCGCGCCAGTGCCGCGTCGAAGTCGTGGTCGAGCATGTGAAAATTGAGGAGAACGCCGTGCAGGCGCTGCAGGGTGGCCCTGTCCTCGATGTGGTATTTGGCAAGGTCAGCCTCGATGTCGTCCCGAACAGGCGCGGCAAAAAGACGAAATCGGTCGGCCGAACGGATCACGCCCGCCACGGTTCCGCCGATCGCGTAGGTGTGGCGTGGCAGTTCGTCGGAGGTTTTCGCGAGGATCCTGTCGTCGCAGTCGGCCGAACGGACAGCCAGCGCTGTGGCCATGATCACCGCGACGATTATCAGTCGGAGCCTGACCGTCAATGAATTCCACATGACTTTTTCCTTTCCTAGTGCGGACCGGTCCCTCGAGGGTGCGTTGGGATCTTGAAAAATTGGAATGCCTGCTGCCCTTCAAAGCCGACCGCGCGCGGCGCGCCCGATCTGCCTGTTTAAAAGGCGATGCGTTTCTTCGCGGCGTCGAGTGCCGCGCGAAGGGTCTCTCGATCGGAACGTCTTTCGACCGTGTCCGATCTCTCGATGAACGCCTCGCGCAGTGCGGGTGTTGCGGCGCACAGGGGCGCCAGTTCGAGAAGCAATTTGATTCTGCCGCACTCGGCGAGATGCGCGCTCAGGGCGAGCACGGGGAGAAGAATCTCTTCGCCCGCGGCCGGATCGGTGCCGAGACTGGCGAGAACCTGCCGTGCGAGATAGTCCTTCTCCATCGTCTCGAAGGCCTCGGCAAAGCTGGAAAGGAGCTCAGGCTCGTCGATCAGCCTCGGTTTCAGCGCGATCAGCAGTGCGCACTTGGAGTCGTTGCCGTCGAGTGCCGTACCGATCAGTCGGATCGTTGCCCCCATTTCGTCGCCATCGAGATCGGTCCTCCTGACGAGCGCGCCGATATACTCGGCCCGAACACGGTCGGAGTCGATGGCGGCGATCTCGGCGAGAGCCGCTCCATGCCCCCCGGCGCCGAGAATCCTGGCCACCCGCTCCTCGGCGCCGAATCCACAGTCGCGGATGAGGGTCAGCATCACATCGGCGATCCATCGCCTTTCGGCTGTGCCGATCGGATGGGCCACACCGTTCTTGAAGAGAGAAAAGACCGGCTTCGCCTCGATGCCGGCCCTGACCTCGAGTTCGATCCTCTCATCGTGCCGTCTGTCCGAGATCGCCAGGAAACCGAGGGGCGCCACACTCGCAACGCTCCGGTCGTCGGGGGTAAAGGTCACCTCGCCGCGCCGGACGACGCGCAGATTTTCTTCGCCGAGACACCAGAGAACCGCCACCCGCGCCTTGCCGTCAGTCGAGCGCAAGGTGAACGATATGGGCAGATTGTAAATCCTCTCCGACCAGTCGACGATCCGGCCCTCGGGGAGCGCCGTCAGGCTATCGGCCAGTTCCGGCGGAACCACCATCTGGTCCGGTTCCGCCACATCGTCGGGACAATCAGCCACATCGTCGGGACAATCATCGGGGCAGACGATAACAGGCTCATCGCAAGGCGGCTCATCGCAAGGCGGCTCATCGCAAGGCGGCTCATCGCAACGCGGCTCATCGCAAGGCGACACTTCGCAGACCGGCTCGTCGCAAGGCGGTACCTCGTCCGATGCATCCACCGGTCCTGCGAGATGTTCGAAGGTCATCGCTTTCAGGGGAAGCGCCAGGACCGGCATGGCGAAAACACAGAGGCAAAGTGTCGCAACGATCACTCCCACCGAGACTGTGAACCAGGGGCGCGAGAGCCGCACACTCTGCCCCGCCTTGCGCGCCAGAAGCCGCTCGAAACGGCTGAAAATCTGACGCCGGCCAGAGAGAGCGCCCGCGGCGAGCGACAGACGGTGCGGGCCGGCCAGTTGCAGAAGCCGTGTGAGGCAGCGGCAGTAGTCGGCCGGGGTGCCGGTGCGTGAAAGCACCTGGTCGTCGCAGGCGAGCTCCCGTTCGAGATCGAGCTGCCGGCCGATCCAGTAGAGGGCGGGATGGAAAAAGAAGAGCCCTTCGGAAATTTTCTGCACGAGACGTGCCCAGTCATCGCGCCGCGCAAAGTGGGCGAACTCGTGAAGGACGATCGACTCGAGCTCGCTTCTCGAAAGGTTTTCCACAAGCATTCGGGGCAGCAAGATCATCGGTTTCCCCAGCCCGGCGGCGACAGGATAACCGACCTCGTCCGAGAGGCGCACGGCCACGGGCCGCTTGAGGTTCATGGAGAGGCTGATCCTATCGATCGACGATTGCGCGCCGGCGCTGAGCGGACGGCTCGCCGCTTTGAGGCGCGCCAGTTTGAACAGCCCATTGGTGAGGCGCATGAGGAGGAACATCGAAACCGCCAGCCAGATTCCGAAAAGTCCGAGTGGAACGAGTCCGACGAAGAGGGACGGCGTCGGCTCGTCACCGGTCGCCACGAAGTCAGGCCCGTTCCATTCGGCCGGAAGCATCGGTTCGAAGAGGCTCCCGGCCCCCACTGCGCCGATCTCCTCGGCGGGCTCTTCAGAGGTCGGATCGACGACCTCTCCCCCGGGGGAAACGGCCGCCGTCGCGACGATTTCGGGAGCGGCCACAACCGCACGCCGATCGGGCGCGCTTCCAAAGGCATCCTTGAGAGGAGCGTTGACCAGGGGTAGGACAAATACCAGTCCAAGCGTCACCCACCAGATACTGTAACGCGTGGCAGCGTTGAGCCGCTTGGCGAGACGAAGGAGCATCCAGGCTACGAAAGCGATCGCCGTGCCCAAAACGATGGAATTCAGGCCGATCTGGAGGAAACTGCACGACAGTTCGCTGAAAAAATCAAAAAGCCCTTCCATGACTTACTCCTCCTTCTCGCTCTCATCGATCATCTGCTTGAGGCGCGCGATTTCGTCGGGGCCGAGCTTCTCGTTGGCCAGGATGCTGAGCAAGAGCTGCTCGGCCGAATCATCGAAGAGATTGTGCACCATGTGGCGCACCGCCTTCTTGCGGACCTGGTCGCGCGAGACGCGGGGACGGTAGATGTGGGCGCGCCCCTCCTTGACATGATGGACGTATCCCTTCTGCTCGAGGATGCGCATCGTGGTCAGCACCGTGTTGTAGGCGGGATTGACATCCTTGGGCAGGGCGTTCATCACATCGTTCACCGTCGCCTCGCCCAGATCCCATACGACGCGGATCACTCTTAGCTCGGCTTCGGTCAGAATCGGTGTCTTTTTGCGTGCCATATTCGGTGTGCCCTCGGTTAACTCTTAAAGAATTAAGAATTCAATAGCCGTTTATACGGACCGATCGGGTTTGTTACAACTAATTTTTTAGTTTTTCAAAAATCAGGCAAGAATGGATCAAACAACGACGCGCCACGGCAGGCGTCTGCAGCCGGCGCAACGGCACCTATATTATGTTGCGATTTTTATATATTTCTCCTACAATTAACCGTCACCCGGCAAGATCCTTGACGCCGACGCCTGATCCCGTGCCTTTCGCCTCGAAGGGAGATAAAAAAATGCCCCCCATCACGTTGAGAACGCTCTGTGTTGCGCTAGCCTTGGTCCTGGCCCTTTGCGCAAGCCGCGATGCCCGGTGCGGCAGCGACGAGTCTCCGTCGGGCGGCCGCGTGACGCTCGTCTCCCGATCGGCCGGCCTTCAGAATCCGGACAAGGAAGAGGGCAACACCGAGTTCGAGATCCACGATCTCAACGGCGACGGCCACCTCGACATCGTGTCGGTGGGCGATCACGGTTCGCCCTACGTGAACAGCGGCGAGCACGGCATCATGGTCTGGCTCGGCAACGGCAACGGCACGTGGACGGTGAATCAGTCGGGCAATTTCGGTTACGGCGGGTGCGCGGCGGGCGATCTCGACCTCGACGGTTTTGTTGATCTCGCCTGGGGCATCCACCACGACTGGGGCAGCGGCGGTTTCGGCGACACGCTCATGGGCGCCGCACTCGGCGACGGCACGGGAACGGCGTGGACACCCTGGGGAAGCGGGCTCGCCGCCAATGGCGAATCGTGGGGCATGTTCTGCACGGCGCTCGCCGACTTCGACTGCAACGGCCGGCTCGATATCATCTGCCAGTCCTTCGGCGGCAGCAACGGACTGCGCCTCTACGAAAACCATGGCGACGGCACGTGGAGCCAAACGTGGGCGCTCACGGGCGGTTCGGTCGGCTTTGCGCTCGAGGCGGCCGACATCAACGCCGACGGCTTTCCCGACATCGTGTCGACCCGATCCGGTTCGAACGTGCTCCTCGGCGACGGCGCCTTCGGATTCACGCACTTCATGACCGGGCTCCCCACGAGCGGGACGATCCGAGGCATTCACACGGGCGACATGGACAACGACGGTTTCGGAGATCTCGTCTTCGGGCTCGGATCGGCGGGCGTCCGGTGCTACAGGTACGACGCGGGCTCGGCAAGCTGGGTGTCGGCGTCGAACGGCCTGCCCACGGCGGGGACCGCCTACCTGTCGCAATTTGGCGACTTCGACGATGACGGCTTTCTCGACATCGTCTTCTATTCCGATCCCACGGGGTATGTCTACCTTGGAGACGGTGCGGGGAACTGGACCTTCGACACGTCGTGGACCATGCCCTCGCCGGGCGATTCGTCGGCCCTTCGCGTCGACGGCGACATCGATCACGACGGACGGGACGACATCGCCGTCTCGGCGTCGAAGAGCGGCTTTCCCTTTTATCGCAACCAGCTGAGGGTCTACTCCCCCTGGCTCGAGCCGGCCGCTCTCTCGGGCCGTGTCCGTTTCCCGCAGGGCGGGGAAACAGTGATCAGCGGCTCGATCCGCGAGATCCGCTGGAGGGCGGCCGTTCCGCCGTCGCAGGGGCAGGCGCTCGTCGATCTCGAGCTCTCCCTCTCCGGTCCGAGCGGCCCGTGGACGACGATCGCGTCGAACCTTCCCGACAACGGCTCCTTTCAGTGGCTCGTCGATTCGGCCGGATCGACGGCGTGCCGGATCAAGGTCGAACTCACCACGGCGACACAGAATACGACCCTTCTCTCCCCGGCCGACTTCACCATCGTGGGCGACTCCATGCCGCTCGCCGCGTCGGCCGAGACCCTCCCCGCCGCGGGCGGAATCGTCGATTTCACGCTCAACGCGGGCAGCGGCCAGGGGGGACGCAATTATCTCGTCTGCGCGAGCCTCGCCGGCACCGATCCGGGCACCCTGCTTCCGGGCGGTCTGGCAACGATCCCTCTCAACAGGGACTGGTTCACCGATTTCGTTATCGCCCGCCTCAACACCTACACCTTCGCCGATTTCTGGGGAACCCTCGACACGTCCGGAAACGCGCAGGCACGGCTGAACGCACCGCCCGTCGCCGGATGGATCGGTACGACTCTTTATTTCGCCTATGCCCTCCCCTCACCGTGGGATTTCGCCTCGAACGCCGTGGCCGTCACCGTCGTGCCCTGAGTCACACTCAGTTCGATCCGGCCCGATCCCAAAAAAAACAAGGCCCCGGGAGATTCCCGAAGCCTTGTTTTAATTTATACACAGAGTCGACTTACTGAACGAACACGGTCACCGTGTCCCAGTAAGCCTTGTCGAGATCCATGACGCCGTTGCCCATTTCCATGTCGATACCGAAATAGAAGAAATAGGCTCCAACGGGAAGACCTGCGCCATTGAAGACTTCCTTGTTGCTCAGAGGAACCGCGGGGCCCCTGAAGGTGGTCATGAGACCGGGCACCCAGCCGTTCGACAGATTGTAGTGATGGATCCCGAAAGGTGTGGAGGCGAAGAGCCACCAGTCGGCGTTGCTGCCCTCGACAAAGCTCGGATCGAGCGAGACGTCGATAACCACGTTGTCGCCATAGTTGACGTTCAAGGTTTCCGTCTCGCCATTGGCTACGATCTCGGCGAGGGGATCGATGGGAGGGATCACGGCGACAAAGGGTTTCTGGTTCCACATCAGATCCTGGGCGTATCCCACGATCACGGTGCCGTCGTCGGAGACGGCATTAGCGAACTTCAAGGTCCAGTCGGTGGGTACGGTTACACCAAGATCGGCCAGGTAGTCGGCAAGCCTGACCAATCCCGTCGCCTCGGTCCAGATAGCGGCGTGCTCGTCCATGAAAGCACCCGAGTATCCGACCACCACGCGGCCGTCGTTGCTCACGTCGTAGCCATCGGCCATGTAGTTCCAGCCTGACAGGACACCGAGATCGACGAAACCGTCGGTGGCGTTCCACATGTAGGCGTGATCGTAATAATCGGGATGTCCCCCTCCGACGATGATCGATCCGTCGTGATTGACGCCATGGGCGTCGCCACAGGCACCGGCGGGATCGAGCAGTTCCTCGACGCCGTTGACCCACTTGGCGCCCCGCCACCAGCCCGTGTTGGGATCCTGGTCCCAGCCGACCACGGTCGTGCCATCGCCCGAGATCGCGTTGGCCCGGCTGCTCTCGCCGCCGAGGCTGCCGAGATCGACCATTCCCGTGCCGTCGGTCCACTGGAATGCGTGAGCCGTTCCGGCATCGACCCAGGCCAGGCCGACGACCGTTAGACCGTCGCCCGAGATATCATAGTTGGTGCTCACGCTGTTGCCCGACGATCCGCCAATACCGCCCAGATTCTGCCAGTTGGTGCCGCCGAGCCAGTAGCCGGCATATTCCATCCCCCCGTCCTCGAGGTTGGCCGAAACGTTCGAGCCGTCGAACGAGGTCGTCACGAATCCCCCATAGCCATCGATGTAGACAACGCCGCCCAGCTCGGTCCAGGTGAAGCAGGGGCCGTAGTAACCCGCGTTTCCGGTCACGACCAGGCCGTCGCCCGAAACGTCGGTACCGGCGCCCGCCACGTCGATCAGGGTAAGGCTGGGATCGGTCGCCCAGGCCGAGGCGGTCAAAGCGATAACCAGAGCCGCCGTAATCAAAAAATACTTGCTCAACATCTCATCTCCTCCTCAGTGACAATTAGGAAAAAGAAAACCATGTTTTCTCATTAACCGGGCCGAATCTAACACGCCAGGGAATTCTTTGCAAGTTTCCCTGGGGAAATTTTTAAATAATATTTTACAGCTTGCAAAGACCCGGTGAAGGGTGTACTCTCTTGACCATTGATAAGTAATATTACCGTTACATATTGACGGTACAGCATCTTAGCGAGGACCACCGAATTGCCCACCCCTGAAAAAAGCCAGACTCCTCATCGAACACGCCTCTTCGAGGACCACACCAGATCGGTGGTCCACAAGGTCCGCAGCTCCCTCGCCGAGCTTCTTGATTCGATCGGGGCCGATCCGACCCGCCCCCAGCAGATCGCCCGGCAGTTCGGGTTGAACAAGAACCTGACGTGGAAGATCTCCAAGACCCTTTGCGAGTCCGATCCCTTTTCGGCCATCCAGCACATTCCGGGGAAGCCGGGCCTGAACATCCTGATCAGGACCCTGCTCAAAGCGGGCGCCCCCGCGGCGGCGATCGATGGAGCGCGCGCGTCGTTTGCCGAATTCGACAATCTCGTCGCCACCCATGCGGGCGATCGCGAGACGCTCCACATCATGCTCAGCAATCTCACCGATGACGGCGAGCAGCAGAGGGGCGAGGCGCACCGGAGACTCGCCTTCCGCGGGAACAGCGCGATCTGGGGCGTGCAGACCAAGATCCAGCTCACGGCAAACTTTATTGCGCCCGGTGAAAAACCGGACATGGCCGATCTGGCTTGGCTCAGCGGTCTCATCGGATTCAGGCGCCTGCGCAACGACGTCCCCTGGACGATCGCGTCGGCCCGGAAAGCGGTCGACAACGGCACGGTGCTCCCTGTGGGAACGATCGAACCGATCGATCCCGATCACGCCGGCGACGACGTGGCCCCCCTGGTGGGCAAGTTCTGTTCGAAGAATCTTCCCGAAATCAGAAGCATCACAACCCCCGAGGGGATGCTCCGCTATGAGCTCAGCGAGGGTCCCGTGGGCAACACGGCCGCCGTGTCATGCGTGGTGGGCCTATTCGGGCGCTCCTTTGTCCAGCGTTTCCGCAGCTTCGACGACACGATCGGCGAGCACTATGCGCGCCTCTACACGCCGGCCGAGATGCTGATCCACGACCTCTTCGTGCACGAAGATCTCGACTATGCCATGGACCCGGCAATCACCCTCTACAGCCACCTTCCGGGCGGGCCGATTTTTCCCGCCGGCGGAAGGGAATGCGGCATTCTGCCCCTCCAAGAGAGAGTGCACGAACTCGGCCGCGGGCCGAACGCGGTCCTCACACCCGAGATCCCCCGCTACCGCGAAATGTTGCAGAACGTTTTCGACCGGCTCGACTGGGACGTGAACCGCTTTCACGGTTATCGATTCAAAATGCTCTATCCGCCCGTACCCTCCCTGGCCGTGCTCCACTATCCCCTGCCGGATAAAACCTGACCGCCTGCCCGGCCTTTCTTCTGAAAAAAGTCACGACGTCGATCGGCCCTCGGCGCCGGAGTCGTCCCCGGCCGACCACGATTGATTGACTTCACGCCGCTCGCCCGCTATATATTAACGAGTTCGCACCCTTCAAGAGACCTTTTGAAGATCCTGTCTCTCGACTTCAAGCCGCGCTTCGGCCCGGCCGGAGAATCATTCCGTTTCCTGACGCAAAATTAATCCTTCGAATCGTGGGAGCAATTGCAATGACATCGATTTCGACCCTGCTCAAAAACGTTTCAGTCCTCTTCGTGGCAGCGGCCGCCCTCGTCCTCGTCGTCCCCTCCGGCATCGGCGCAGAAGCCGGCGATAAGGAGAGCGCCCTCGACTGGCCCCACTGGCGGGGTCCGAACCGGGACGGTATCTCCCTCGAGAAGGACTGGCTCGGCGACTGGTCGGCCGATGGCCCCAAGGTCCTCTGGAAGGCCTCGCTCGGCACGGGATTCTCGTCGATGGCGGTGAACGACGGCCTCGTCTTCACCATGGGCAACACGGCCAAGAAAAAGAAGGACCCCGATCAGCGCGACGTGGTCTTCTGCTTCGACGCCCTCTCGGGCGCGCTCAAATGGAAACACGAATACCCCGCCGCCCTCGAGCCCAAGTACTACGACGGCGGACCGAGCGCCACGCCCACCATCGAGGGGGACAACGTCTACACATTCAGCAAGCACGGCCACGTCTTCTGCCTCGACAAGGCTACGGGCAAGGTCAAGTGGGCGCGCAACGTCCAGGAAGAAGAAGGCCTCGTCCCTCCCAAGTGGGGATTCGCCAGCTCGGTGCTCCTCTCGGGCGACCTGGCGATTCTCAACGCGGGAAGCGCGGGGATCGCGCTGAACAAGAAAACGGGCAAGACCGTGTGGAAGAGCGCCGCCGAGGGCGCCGGCTACTCGACCCCCCTCCCCTTCAAGGCGGGCGGTTTCGAGGGGATCGCCCTCTACGGCGCCAAGAAGCTGATGGCCCTCGATCCGGCCAAGGGCACCCTGCTCTGGGAGCATCCCTGGATCACCTCGTACGACGTCAACGCCTCGGAACCGATCTTCGTGGGCGACACGGTTTTTGTCTCCACGGGATACAAGACGGGCTGCGCGCTGCTCAAGATCGGCGATGAAGCCCTCACCGAGATCTGGCGCAACAAGGAGATGAGCAACCAGTGCAACAGTTGCGTCTTGTGGGACGGACACGTTTACGGCTTCGACGGCAACGTGGGCGGCAAGGGGATCCTCAAATGTCTCGACCTCGCCACGGGCGAGACCAAGTGGTCGAGGAAAGGACTCGGCACGGGATCGGTCATGATCGCCGACGGCAAGCTCATCGCCCTCGGAGAGGACGGCCTCCTCACCATCTTGGAGGTCTCGCCCGGCGACTATATCGAGCACTGCAGCGCCCAGATCCTCAAGGGCCGGTGCTGGACGGTGCCCGTTCTCTGGCAGGGACGGATCTACGCCCGCGACGCAGCGGGCAACATGGTCTGTGTCGACGCCAAGGGCGCAGCGCCCCAGCCGGCTGAAGAAGAATAGCAGGAGCCCCTTCGATGAGTGAGCCGGCGAAAATACTGCTCTGCGAGTGCAACCGCGGCGGCGCTCTGCGCACCGAGGAGCGAGAACTGGCCAAGGACACGCTCTGCAAGTCGGGAACGCCCTTCGAGATCGTCTCCGACCTCTGCACCTTGGCCGCGCGCAAGGATTCGTTCCTCAAACGATTCGCCGCCGGCGGTCCGGCAGTGATCGCCGCCTGCTATCCGCGCGCCGTGCGCTGGCTCTTTCGCGCGGCGGGCGCACGACTCCCCGACGAAACGGAAATCATCAACCTCCGCGACGAAGGCGGAGCGGACCGGATCTCCATCGACGTCGACGCGGCTCCAAAAGCCTGCTGCTGCGGCCCGGCCGACAGCGACGGCGACAACGATTGGGTCCCCTGGTTTCCGGTCATCGACTACGACCGCTGCACCAACTGCGCGCAGTGCGCCAGCTTCTGCCTCTTCAACGTCTTCGCCATGGATGAGGACAAAAAAGTCGTTGTCCGCAATCCGGCGAACTGCAAAACCAACTGCCCCGCGTGCGCGCGCATCTGCCCCGAGGTGGCGATCATCTTCCCCCAGTACGCGTCGGCGCCGGTCAACGGCAGCGACGAGATCCCCGAGGGGACGGGCGAGGCGGTCAGGGTCGATCTCAAATCCCTCCTCGGCGGCGATGTCTACAAGGCGCTGCGCCAACGCGGACGCCGTCCCAAGAAGCGCTTCGGCTCCCTCGCCGACATGGCCAAGGCATCGAAGGAGCGCAAGGCGCGCTCTTTCGACCGAAACCTTCTCGAGGAGCTCGGAGTCCCCGAGGAGATCATGAAGAACCTCTGCGGCAGCGAGACCAAGCCCGGTCCCTGCTGCTCTGAAGACTCCCCCAATTCGAAGGGCAAGTGCTGTGGCGACTAAACCTCTCGAACCGGCAGTGATCCTCGTGGCCGACCGCACGCTGAGCGGGCGCTACACGATCCTCTTCGAGGGAATCTTCGCCACCATGCAGACGACGCAGGTGCCCGAGATGGCCATGAAACGGCTCGTCTCGCCCCCGCTGCGTCTCGACACCCGGGGGCGGGCCCATTCGGCCGCGCTCGGGATCCGCCGCATCGAGGCGGCGCTCATCGCACAGGGCGTGACCGCCGAAGACGATGTGGTCTGCACCACACCCGAGGGGCTCGACCGCCTGCTCGGGCCGTGGGTCAAGGTGGTGGGCGTCTCGTCGAGCGACCCCCTCGGCCGGGCGATGAGCAACACCACGACCAAGCACTTTCTCGACGGCGAACTCTACACCGGCGTCTGGACCGACACGATGATGACGCGCCTCGCGCGCGCCAAGGAGCGTTTTGATTTCAAAATCGTTGCCGGCGGAGCGGGCGCGTGGCAGTGGGCGCTCGACCACGCAGCGGCCGAGCGCCACGGCATCGACGCGATTTTCGACGGCTACGGTGAGGACGAGGGTGTGCGATTGATCGCCGACCTGATCAACGGCCGCGGCGCCCACACCACTCCGGAGCGCGACTCCACGTCCGAGCGCGTCACCACGTCCGAGCGCGTCACCACGCCGAAGCGTGTCCCCGCGCCGAAGCGTGTCCCCGCGCCGGAGTGCGTCACCGCGCCGGAGTGTTTTTCGTCCCAGCACACGGCTGGGAGCTCGATCGTTCCGATCCGGGGCGCGTCGCTTCTCGGTATCGTCGAGCTCTCGAGGGGATGCGGCCGTGGGTGCGCGTTCTGCACGATGGCACGCAGAAAGATGATCCACCTCCCCGTCGACACGATCCTCTCCGACATCGAAACCAACGTGAAGGCCGGGATCGGCTCGGTGGTGAGCGGCAGCGAGGATCTCTTCCGCTACGGCGCCTCGGGCAGCAGCGTCGATTTCGAGGCGCTCCACGACCTCCTCGTCAGGATGAAGGAAATCGACGGCCTGCGATTCATGCAGATCGACCACGCCAACGTCACCTCCGTTGTGCAACTCGACGACGCGCAGCTCGGTGAAATCAGCCGCCTCCTCCGCTGGGGAAAACGGAGCGACTACCTCTGGGTCAACATGGGCGTGGAAAGCGCCAACGGCCACCTGGTGGCGGCCAACAGCGCCGGCAAGATCGCGCCCTACGATCCCGCCGACTGGGGCGATATGGTGCGCGACGCCGTGGATCGGCTCAACCGCACCGGGTTCTTCCCCGTGCTGAGCATCATCCTCGGGCTGCCGGGCGAGACACCGCGCGACGTGGAAAAGACTTTCGAGCTCGTCAAGGAGATGTCCGCCAAGCGCGCCGTCGTCTTCCCCATCTTCCACGAACCGGTCCGTCCGGCGGCGATCGCCGCCGGTGAGAGTTTCACCATGGACAGGATGAGGCCCGACCATCTCGAACTCTTCACACTCTGCTACGAGATCAATTTCAAGTGGGTGCCCCGCCTCTTCTGGGACAACCAGCGCGCCGGCGGCGTCCCATTCTTCAAGAGAGCCCTCATGCGGCTCCTCGGAAAATCGGAGATCAGAACGTGGCGGCGCAAGTTCTCCCACTACGAACGACTGCTTCGCGACCGGGCCGACCGGCCGGCGCCGGAGAGCGTCGCGCCTTGCGACGGGGCACAGAACGGCACGCTGCCGCCGGAAGGAGCGTCATGCCGAGGGCAAGGATCTGAACATGCGCGAACAAGGTAACCACAAGGCACAAACACCGCAGGGAGCCGCCCCCATGGGCGCGCCCGTGCAGGAGACGATCTGCCAGACCCGCGCCGAACGGGACCGGATGCGCGCCGTCATCGCCGACACGCTGAGCGCCATCGATCTCGTCCCTCCCGTCCCCAAGGACGAACTGCGGCGCATCGCGCGCACCGCGGCGCGCACGGCGGGCGTGGACGGCAAGTACGAGGACTACCTCGCCGTCCTGGTCAACAACGAACTCTGGCGCCCCTCGCTCGCAAAGGTCCCCATGGACCGGCGCCTTCTGCTCCTGCCCAAGTGCATGCGGAACGAAACCGCCTGCCAGGGCGAGATCGACGAGTTCGGCCTCCTCTGCGCGCTCTGCGGCAACTGCGCGATTCACGACTTCAAGTCCGAGGCGGAGCGCCTCGGATACGTGGTGCTCGTCGCCGAGGGTTCGCCGCTCGTAATGGCCCTCATCGAAACGGGCCAGGTCGAAGCGGTCGTGGGCGTGAGCTGCCTCTCGGTCCTCGAGGAGGTTTTTCCCTACATGGAAGCGGGCGCGATCCCCGGTATGGCCATCCCCCTGCTTCACGACGGGTGCGCGGGCACCCACGCCGATCTCGACTGGGTGTGGGACGCCCTCTACCTGACCGCCGACGGTCACGCCCCGGGGATCAACCTCGAGGCGCTCCGCAAGGAGGTTCAAGATCTCTTCCTCGAACCGAACCTCGACGCCGCCCTCGGTCCGGTGCGGGGCGATACGGAGCGGATCGGCCGCGACTGGCTGGCCCAGTCGGGAAAGCGCTGGCGTCCCTTTCTCACAGCCTGCGTCTACCAGGCTCTGCAGGAAAACGGGCGGTGCGCGCTCCCCCCGTGGATGCACAAACTGCTCGTGGCGGTCGAGTGCTTTCACAAGGCGTCGCTGATCCACGACGACATCGAGGACCGCGACAGCGAGCGCTACGGCGCGCAAACGCTCCACGAACGGTTCGGCATCCCGATCGCGCTCAACGCGGGCGATTTCCTCGTGGGCGAAGGGTATCGCCTTCTCAGCGAGGTCGACCTCTCGGCCGAGCAGAAAGCCGCCATGCTCGGCGTGGCGGCGGCCGGCCACCGCACGCTCTGCTTGGGCCAGGGCGCCGAGCTCTGCTGGCTGCGCGACCGGAAGCCCCTCGGCGTGGACGACGTGCTGTCGATTTTTCGCGAAAAGACGGCGCCCGCCTTCGAGGTCGCCCTGAGGCTCGGCGAGATCGCCGCCGGGATGGACCACGGCCTCGGCGAAACGCTTCACGAGTACAGCGACGCCCTCGGCGTGGCCTACCAGATCAGGGACGACCTCGACGATCGGTCGGACGATTTTGAACCGCTCAGGCCGTCGGTGCTGCTCGCCCTCGCCCTCGAACATGCCGACAAGGACGAAAGGGATGTTCTCGAAAAGATCTGGACCGATTCCGACGGGCAGGGCGATCGGGCAAAAACGATCCGCCGATTGCGAGCCTGGTCTTCGGCGGAGCAGAAAGCGCGCGCCATGCTCCACCTTTATCAAAGCCGGGCCGTGGGCGCCCTCGATCGGGTGCGCGCGCCGAGCTTGAAGCTGATCCTGCGCAGGGTCATCGGAAAGATTTTCGACGATGGTGTCGTGATGGGGTGCTGCAGTGACAATCAGACTGGAGATGCTCCGGACCGCGCGGCGGGCGACGAAACTTCTCGGTGAGTCGAGCGCCCTCGTGGTCGATTTTGTCCGCAGTGCGTTCGCCGACGATGGCGGTTTCAAAGACCGGGCGGCGAAGAGCGATCTCTATTACACCGTCTTCGGCATCGAATGCCTCGCCGCTCTCGGCGCCGACCTGCCCACGGAACGCATCGGGAAATATCTCGACTCCTTCGAAGAGGCCCCGTCCCTCGACCTCGTCCATCTCGCCTGCCTCGCGCGCTGCCGGGCGGCTCTTGGAGGTGAAATTCCTCCAAGAATGGTCGCGCGGCTCGTCGATCGGATCGGCGCCTGCCGCGCCGGGGACGGCGCATTCGCCCACACACCCGGCTGCGACGGGGGAACGGTCTATGCCTCGTTCCTCGCGCTCGGCGCCCACGAGGATCTGGGCGTGGGGCTGCCCCAGCCAAAGCAATTGATCGAGGCGATCAAGGAACGAGAAGCAGCCGAAGGCGGCTTCGGCAACGAGCCGCGCATGGCCCAGGGAACAACCCCCGTGACCGCAGCCGCCATGATCGCCCTCGACTTCCTGGGCGGAGCCGCGCCTGAATCGTCGGCCCGGTGGTTGCTCGAACGCCGCCACGAATCGGGCGGTTTCGTCGCTGCCGCGGCCGCGCCGCTTCCCGACCTCCTGTCGACGGCGGTGGCGCTCCACGCCCTGCGCGGGGCGGGCGTGACGTTCCATGACTTCCGCGAGGAGAGCGTCGATTTTGTCGAGTCCCTCTGGAGCGGCACCGGCGGATTTCGCGGCCACTGGGCCGAGGAGACACTCGACTGCGAGTACACCTACTACGGATTGCTCGCACTCGGACACCTGGCGGAGTGATCGATGTTGAAGTCGGCGATCGACCGGACAGCGTTTGACCTGACCCTCGCCAGGGCGCGGCAAAAGTTGCTCGACGCGCGCACGGCGGGCGGCCACTGGGTGGGACGTCTGTCGAGCAGCGCCCTGTCGACGGCCACCGCCCTCTGCGCCCTCTGGCTCGCCGATCGCTCCGAACATGAGCGCCTGATCGCGGGAGGCGTCGACTGGCTCGCGCAGAACCAGAACGGCGACGGCGGCTGGGGCGACACCGTCTCGAGCCGGAGCAACATCAGCACCACCACCCTCGTGTGGGCGGCCTTTGCGGCAGCCGAAGAGGCCGACCGCCACGCCCCGACGCTCGGCGCGGCCGAGAGCTGGCTGACGCGCGAGGCGGGCGGCGTCGATCCTTCGTCTCTTGCCAAGGCGATCTCGGCCCGCTACGGCGAGGACCGCACCTTTTCCGTGCCGATCCTCACCATGTGCGCGCTGAGCGGCAAGCTGGGAGAGGGACGGGCGGCGTGGAAGCACGTGCGGCCGCTCCCCTTCGAATTCGCCGCCGTGCCTCACCGGCTCTTTCGCTGGTTGCGGCTCGGTGTGGTGAGCTACGCCATTCCGGCGCTCATCGCCCTCGGCCAGGTGCGTTTCCGGAAATTTCCGCCCCGCGATCCCTTCACCCACCTCCTTCGCACACTGGCCAGGCGCAGAACCTTGCGCGTTCTCGAAAGCATGCAGCCTTCGAGCGGTGGATTCCTCGAAGCGATCCCGCTCACGTCGTTCGTGGTCATGTCGCTCGTCGAGGCGGGTGCGAGACAGAGTCCGGTCGTGGAGCGCGGTATCGCCTTTCTCACGGACAGGGTCCGTTCCGACGGAAGCTGGCCGATCGACACCAACCTCTCCACATGGACCACAACCCTGTCGGTGAACAGCCTCGCCGCGGCCGGCGATCCGGAGACGATGGGCACCGAGAAAACTTCCGAGAATCTCGCCTTCTGGCTGCTCGATCAGCAGCACCGCGCCCAGCACCCCTTCACCCACGCCGTCCCGGGCGGATGGGCGTGGACCGATCTTCCCGGCGGCGTGCCCGACGCCGACGACACGGCCGGCGCGCTCTGCGCGCTTTTCCATCTCGGCGTGCGCAATGTCGATATTTTCGACGCGGTCGGCAAGGGGATCGCCTGGCTGGTCGGGCTGCAGAACAGGGACGGCGGCGTGCCCACCTTCTGCCGCGGTTGGAGCAAGCTTCCCTTCGATCAGAGCTGCGCCGATCTCACCGCCCACGCTCTGCGCGCCCTCGGTCTCTGGGAAGACGAACCCGAGGTTTCCGAAAGCCTTCGTAAAAAAATCGCCCTCTTCCGGCAGCGGGCGCTCGCCTATCTCGCCCGATGCCAGGAAAAAGACGGTTCTTGGATCCCGCTCTGGTTCGGAAACGAGCACGCGCCGCTCGAGCAGAATCGGACCTATGGGACCGCCAATGTGGTCTCCTCCTTGTGCGACGAAACTCTGCGATCGCAGCACGCCGTCGAGTCGATGGTGCAGACGGCGCGGAACTGGCTCACTCAAAATCAGAATACCGACGGAGGCTGGGGTGGCGCGGCCCACACGCCATCGAGCATCGAGGAGACCGCCCTAGCCCTCGACGCGCTGGCCAGATTTCGGGCGGAACGATCCGACCGATCGATCGATGCCGCCCTCGCGCGCGGGATCGGCTGGTTGTTGAGGAGCACGAATCGGGGAACGACCTTTCGCGCCTCCCCCATCGGGCTCTACTTCGCAAAGCTCTGGTATTCGGAGGAACTCTATCCCCTCATCTTCACCGTGGCCGCCCTCGGCCGCATCGAGGCCCTTCTCTCGGAATGATCCGACATGGGCCGACCGGGCTTACTTGACCTCGTCGGCCTTCGGCTTCTTGATGTCGAAAGCCATGAGAAACTCGCCGTGGCGCATGTAGAGCACGCCGTCGGAGATGGCCGGATGGGCCCAGTGCTTGCCCTCTCCCTTGGTGATCTGAAAGCGGCTCTTCGCGCGGAACCCCCCGGGCGTCGCCTCGGCGAGGGCGACCGTTCCGTTCCGCTCCTCGTAGCAGTAGAGCATCCCGTCGGCGGCGATCACCGCCCCCTTGCCGATCCCCTTCTCCTCGTACTTGACCGTGCCCGTCTTCCACTCGACGCACACCCAGCGCCCCTTGTGCGACGTGCCGTAGATGTGCCCGTCGACGAGAACCACGCCGCCGTGGTGGGTGTCGAGCTTCCGGTCGATCCACTTGCGCTCCACGCTCGTGCCCTTGGCCGAGAGGGCGAGCATGGCGCCGCCGTCGCCGTAGCCGCTCGTGGCGTAGATCGAACCGTCGGCGAAGAGGGGCGTGTTCACGTTGATCGCCCGATGCTTGCCGAGGTAGTCGCGATAGGAATCCTTCCAGAGGACCTTGCCCGATTTGGGATCGACGGCGACGACCGATTCGGCCGCCTGGGTGACGATCATCTTTTTGCCCTTGTGCTCAACGAGCAGGGGCGAGCAGTAGGACGACTCCTCGCCGAGCGATTTGTTGGCCCACACCACCTTGCCCGTTTTTTTGTTCAGCGCCGCCATGAACGCGCCCGGTGCGCCCGGCGTGCAGATCACCTTGCCGTCCACGAGCAGAACCGACTCGGAAAGCCCCCACCGGGGATACTTGGTCAAACCGAATTTGCCGGCGGCGTCGAAGGACCATTTTTTCCTCCCCTTCCGCCTGTCGAAGCAGGAGACCTTGCCCATGCCCGACATGACGAAGACGTCGTCGCCCTCCACGGTGGGCGTGTTGCGCGCGCCGCCCCACGACTCGGTCCACACCGGACCGAAATCGGCCTTCCAGAGGAGCTTCCCCTCAAGATCGAAGGCAAAGAGGAGACCCTTGTCGCCCACCTGCCCCGTGGTGAAAATCATTCCGTCGGCAATCGATGTGGACGCGTAACCGCTGCCGAGGCCTTCGGCGAACCAGATCATCTCGGGCCCCCCGTCGGGCCACGCATCGAGGAGGCCCGTCTCGGCAGACTGCCCGTCGCGGTTGACGCCCCGCCACTGAGGCCAGTCGTCACAGACACAGACCGAACCGCTCACCGCAACGACGAGCACCACCAGAAAGGACCGGATCGAAATCTTCATGGCTCTTCTCCTTTTTTCCCCAATTGAATATGAATTAAAAATGTAAAAGAATAGCTAAGTCGAAAATATTTACCTCTGCGGCGGAAAGGAAACAGCCCGCGCCATGAAAACGACGGTTTCCATCGTTCTCGTCTTCGCTCTCGCCGGCCTCGCGGCCGGATGGCTCTGGCTGCGCGATCGGGGGACCGGACAGGAAGAGACCTCAACCTCCTCGGCCCTAGAGAGCGCTCCCCCCGCCTTCGCCACCGACGGCGTGTCGTGGCCCATGTTCCGCGGCGCGCCCGATCTCAGGGGACGCGCCACCGGCGCCCTGCCCGATGCACTGAAACTCGTCTGGCGCTTCGAAACGGACGGCCCCGTCCTGTCGTCGCCCGCCCTTTCCGAGGGTGCCGTCTTTGTCGGCTCCGATGACGGCAATGTCTACGCCATCGACCTCGCGAAAGGAGAGGAGATCTGGCGCCACGAAACGGGCGACTGCGTGGAGGGCTCCGCCTGCGTGCTCGACGGCACGGTCTACGTGGGATCGTCCGATGCCGACCTCTACGCGATCGACGCGCAGACGGGCGCGCTCCGCTGGCGCTACGAGACGGGCGCCAAGATCCTCGGCGGGGTCAACCACGCCCGCACTGCGAACGACGAGGGCGCGCGCATCCTCGTCGGCAGCTATGACAACTGTCTGCACTGCGTCGATTCGGAATCGGGCGAGGCGCTCTGGGTCTACGAATCGGACAGCTACGTCAACGGCACGCCCGCTGTGGGCGTCCACGTCGGCGACACGGTCGCCGCCTTCGGCGGGTGCGACGCGGTGATCCACTGCGTGTCGATCGCCACCGGCGAGGCGATCGTCCGCATCGAAGCCGCCTCGCACATCGCCGCCTCGGCGGCACTCGGCGACGGCCGCGTCTATGTGGGCGACTATGACGGCGCCTTCCTCGCCGCCGATCTGGCGTCGGGCGAACTCATCTGGACCTATGAGGGGTACGACCCCTTCTTTTCCTCGCCCGCCGTGGGCGACGAGCGGGTTTTCGTCGGCAGCCGCGACAAGAAGCTCCACTGCGTCAGCCCTGAGGGGGGCGCGATGATCTGGACCTTTCTCACGGGGGGCGACGTCGACTCGAGTCCCGTCCTCTGCGGCGACCGCGTCGTCTTCGGATCGGGCGATGGCTGGGTCTACATGGTCGACGTCGATGACGGCGGCGAGATCTGGCGCTATGAAATCGGTGCGCCCGTCAGCGCCTCACCCGCGGTGAGCGAGGGGTGGCTCGTGATCGCTGCCGAGGACGGATCGATCTACGCGTTTCACTAACGCCACTCACCGGATTGAACGAGAAGGAGACTCTCACGGTGACAGACAGGACAGCTCCACTGGTCGAGCTCGACGCCATGGGCAAAGAGTTCCCGTCGCCCGGCGGCGGCGCGCCGACACGCGTGCTCCGCGACGTGACCCTCTCTCTTTTTGAGGGCGAACGCCTGGCGCTCGTCGGCCCCTCGGGCTCGGGCAAGAGCACCTTGCTCAACATCGTGGGCGCCCTCGACCGGGCATCATCGGGAAAGGTCCTCCTCGACGGCCGCGATCTCTCCACTCTCGGCGAAGGGCAGCGCGCGGCGATCCGCGGCAGCGAGATCGGATTTATCTTTCAGGCGCACCATCTCCTGCCGCAGCTCGGCGCACTGGAAAACGCGCTCCTTCCCACGCTGATCCACCGCGACGGAGCCCGCCGCCGGGAGTTGCAGAGCCGGGCGCGCACCCTGCTCGAATGGGTCGGACTGGGCGACCGGCTCGCCCACCATCCGGGCGCGCTCAGCGGCGGCGAGCGGCAGCGCGTCGCGCTCGTGCGGGCGCTGATCAACCGGCCCCGCCTGCTGCTCGCCGACGAGCCGACGGGCTCGCTCGACAAAAAAGCGTCGGATCAACTCGCCGCCCTCCTCGCCGACCTCAACGAGAAGCAAGGCGTCACACTGATCGTGGCAACCCATTCGATCGACCTCGCCCGCGAAATGGGGCGCGTTGCGGCGCTCGACGACGGCACGCTCCAACCGTGGAGCGAAGGCCGATGAGATTCTCCCGGCTGCTGCGACGGAACCTGAGCCACCACTGGCGCACCCACGTCGGGGTGCTGCTCGGTACGGCAGTGGCCACGGCGGTTCTCACCGGCGCGCTCCTCGTGGGAGACTCTGTCCGCCACAGCCTCGAGGACGCCGCCGCCGCCCGCGTGGGCGACGCCGATGTGGCTCTCGCCCCGCGCGGGCGCTTTTTTCGCGCCGACCTCGCCGCCGCCATCGGCCAAAAACTGAGCGCCCTGGCCGCCCCGCTGCTCCGCGCCGACGGTGTGCTCGTCGACCCGCAGACGCAGAAGCGCCGCAACCGGGTTCAGGTTCTCGGAGTCGACGACCGCTTCTGGCGGATCGGCGGAATGGACGATCCCTTCGCCGGCGCCGGAGAGGGGATCGTTCTAAGTGAGACCCTCGCGCAGCGCCTCGAAGTGGTGGAAGGGAACGAGATCCTCGTCCGGCTGCGAAAAACAGGTCCTCTCTCGGCCGAGGCGCCCTTGTCGATCGATCGCAAGGAGCTCGTCGCCGCCCGGCTGCGCGTGGTGGCGGTTCTGCCCGCGGCAAGCTTCGGGCGGTACAGTCTCAGAGCAGAACAGATCGCGCCCTTTAATGCCTTCGTCGAGATCTCCTGGCTCGGCGCGCGCCTCGGCCTCGAGAATCAGGCCAACGAGATGCTCGTCGGCCGCCGCCCTGGGGAAGCGGTCACAGTCGACGACGCGCAGGCGGCGCTGAAAGCGACCTGGACCCTCGGCGACGCGTCCCTCGAGCTGCGCGCTCTCACGGAGGAAGAGACTTTTCCCGCGCCGGGCGCGATCGAGCTCCGGTCGGACCGGATTTTCCTCGAGCCCGCCGTGGTCGACGCCGCGGCGCGCGCCAACGATGGCGCCCTCGGCGTGCTCGCCTATTTCGTCAACACCCTGACCAAGGGCGGGACCGAGACGCCCTATTCGGTAGTTGCGGCCGTCGGTCCCCTTCCGGGCGGCGATGGGCCTTCCGATCGCCTGATCGACGCACTCATTCCGCCCCACACCGCGGCGGACGAGATCGTGGTCAACCGGTGGCTGGCCGACGACCTCGCACTCACCGCCGGCGATCGACTCGAGATGCGCTACTTCGTTCTCGGTCCGGGCCGGACACTCGACGAGCGCTCGGAGAGTTTTCGCGTGAAAAGGGTCGTGCCGATGGAACGCAGCGCGCTCGACACGACCCTCATGCCGCCCTTCGCCGGCCTCGAAGACAGGGAGAACTGCCGCGACTGGGATCCGGGCATCGACGTGAGCCTCTCGAGAATCCGCGACAAGGACGAGGAATACTGGAGCCGCTTCAAGGGAACGCCCAAGGCGTTCCTGACCCTCGACACCGGCCGGCGGCTCTTTGCCAATCGCTTTGGCGACCTCACCGCGATCCGCTTTCCGCCAGGCGCCCCTCGCCAGGAAGCGCTCGGCGCAAAGATCCTCGAAGAGCTCGATCCGGCCATGGTGGGGCTCCGTTTCGAGCCGCTGCGCGGCCGCGCCGAGGCCGCCGCCGGTGAGGCGCTCGATTTTGGACAGCTTTTCGTGGGATTGAGCTTTTTCCTCATCCTCTCGGCGCTGGTGCTCACCAGTCTTCTCTTCGGTCTCGGCACGGTGCAGAGAGGATCGCAGAACGGCATCCTGCTCGCCCTCGGATTCACCTGGAGCCAGGTGCGCCGGCTGCTCCTTGTGGAAGGGATCGTCGTGGCGAGTGCGGGCGCCGTTCTCGGTGCGGTGGGCGGTGTGGCCTACACGGGCGCGCTCCTTGCCGGCCTCCGTTCGGTCTGGAGCGGCGCCGTGGCTGGAGCGACGATCACCTTGCACACGTCGGCCCTCACCCTTTTCATCGGCGCCGCGACGGGAGTGATCGTTGCGGCCCTCGCCATGTGGGTCATCCTTCGGCGCCAGGCGCGTTGCTCGATCAACTCTCTTCTGAACCACCTCGACGAAGCGCAACAATCCGAAGGCGGGGCGCGCCGCCGCTCTTCGACGCTCAGCGGTCCCGGCGCGCTCCTCTTCTTTGCCGGAGCTCTGGCCGTGGCCGCCTTCTGGGGCGCGGGAAGGGACGCGAAAGGAACGGCGCCATTTTTTCTCGCCGGCACTCTGCTCCTCGTGGCGTCGCTCTGCGCCATCCACCACTTCCTCGCCAGCGCGGCGCGCACCCTCTCGGCGCCGGCCGCGATTCGGGCCCCGGCTTCGGCCGGCCTGTCGCTCCCCGGCCTCGCCCTGCGCAACGCGGCCCGCAAGAAGACGCGCAGCCTGAGCGTGGCGCTGCTCCTCGCAGTCGGCACCTTTCTCACTTTTGCCGTGGGCGTCAACACGCTCACCCCTCCCGAGTCGGGATCGTCGCGAAAAAACGGCACGGGCGGCTTCGCGCTGATCGGCGAATCGACGCTGCCCCTTCTCCACGACCTCAACACGGTGCGGGGCCGCGAGGAGTTCGGAATCGAGGAGAAGAAATTTCAAGGCGCGTCAACGGTCCAGCTCCGCCTCCGCCACGGCGATGACGCAAGCTGCCTCAACCTCAACCGCGCCCAGACGCCGCGGCTCATCGGCGTCGACGCGGCCGCGCTCGGCGAGCGGGACGCCTTTGAATTCATCGAGCGCGTCGACTCCGCCGGGAGGCAGAGTGGCAAAAATCCGTGGCTTCTGTTGCAGGCCGACCGCGGCGCCGATGTCGTTCCCGCCGTGGCCGACGAGGCGACCATGGTGTGGGGCCTGGGCAAGGCGCTCGGCGACCGGATCGACTTCGTCGACGAGCAGGGGCGCGCCTTTTCGGTTGAGCTCGTGGGGATGATCGGCAACTCGATTCTTCAGGGGAGCCTACTCATCGACGAGGCGGCTTTCACCAAGCGGTTTCCATCGGACGAAGGATACCGTATGCTGCTCATTGACGCGCCGCGCGACCGCGTCGACGCGATCGCGAGTGCCCTGAGACGGGCGGGCGAAAACAGCGGCTTCGATGTGACCGCAACCGAAGAACGGCTGGTTGAGTTCATGACCGTGCAAAATACCTATCTCGCCATGTTTCAGGTCCTGGGCAGCCTCGGTTTGATCCTGGGCAGCCTCGGCCTCGGCTTCCTCGTGCTCCGCAACGTGTTCGAGCGGCAGGCCGAGCTCGCCATGCTGCGCGCCGTCGGTTTGACGCGAAAAAAGATCTGCGCCCTTCTCGTCTGCGAACATGGCTGGCTGCTCGTTGCGGGTCTCGTCTTCGGTACAGTCTCGGCCCTCGTCGCCGTCTGGCCCGCGCTCCGGACCGGCATCGCCGGCGGGCCGTTCCTTTCGCTCACGCTCACCCTCCTCCTGCTCGTGGCAGGCGGAGTCTTGTCGATCTGGATCGCCGCCGCCCTCGCTCTCCGCCGGAATCTCATCGCCGCGCTCAGGCAGGAATGAACTTTCCCATGAAAGACTTTCTCCTCAGCAAAATACTCGTTGGCGCCGCCGCAGGGCTCGGCGTTTTCGCCATCGTTGTCTGGCTCGGCGCCGACCCGACGGCGGAGTGGTCCGCGCGCCGTCCGGGCGCCGACATGGAGGGCGCGTCCGCTCCAGCCGAAACCGCCGCTCCCATAGAAGGGGTTCTCACCCAGTCGTCGGGCGTGGCGTCGACCCTTCCCGGCGCGTGGCCGCGGTTTCGCAACGCCAACCTCGATAACATCTCGACGGACAGCGTGCCCCTCGCCGCCGCGTGGAACGGCGCTCCGCCCCTCGTCTGGTCGCTCGAGATGGGCGAGGGCCACGCCGGCGCGGCGATCGTCGACGGGCGGGTCTACGTCCTCGACTACGACCGGCCGAACAGCGCCGACGCGCTCCGCTGCCTCTCCTTCGACGACGGCGCCGAGATCTGGCGTTACGCCTACCCCGTGAAGGTCAAACGCAATCACGGCATGAGCCGCACCGTGCCCGCCGTGACCGAAGAGTTCCTCGTCGCCATCGGACCCAAGTGCCACGTCACCTGCCTCGAGCCCGAGACGGGCAAACTTTTCTGGCAGATCGACCTCGTCGGCCGCTTCGGCACCGACGTACCGCCCTGGTACGCGGGCCAGTGCCCGCTCATCGACGAGGGCCGGGCAATCCTCGCCCCCGGGGGCAGGGCGCTCCTTGTGGCCATCGACTGCCGGACGGGCGACATCCTCTGGGAAACGCCCAATCCCGACCGCTGGTCGATGACCCATTCGTCGATCGTGCCCATGGAGTTCGCCGGGAAGCGCTTCTTCGTCTACTGCGCCAGCGGCGGCGTGGTGGGCGTCGACGCGCAGAGCGGCGCCGTGCTCTGGAAGACCAAGGAGTGGAAGATCCGCATCGCCAACGTTCCCACGCCGGTGCTCGTCGGCGGCGGCCGGATTTTTTTCTCCGGCGGATACGAGGCGGGGAGCCTGATGATGGCCCTCCGCGACGAGGGCGGCACGCTCAAAGCCGAAACGCTCTTCCGCCTCGGCCCCGATCTTTTCGGCTCGGCCCAGCAGACACCGGTTTTTTACGAGGGCCACCTCTACGGCGTCCGTCCCGACGAACAGCTCGTCTGCCTCGATCTCGAGGGCCGCGTGGTGTGGGCGAGCGGCGCGGCCCACAAATTCGGGCTCGGGCCCTACATGATCGCCGACGGCTTGATCTTCGTCATGAACGATTCCGGCCTGCTGAGCGTCGTCGACGCGACACCCGCGGGCTATAAGCTTCTAGACCAGGCAGATCTTCTCGACGGCCACGACTCGTGGGCGCCGATGGCGCTCGCCTCGGGCCGGATGATCCTCCGCGATCTGACGCGCATGGTGTGCGTCGACCTGTCGGTGAGGGAGTGAGGTAGAGCGATGAACGAGAGACGAGGCACAACCAACGCACGGCTGCTCGTGGCCGCCGTGCTGATCGTCGCCATCGCCGCCGCGCTGGGCGCCGTGATCTTCAGAAACAGCGGCGACGAGGCGGGGAGCGGTTTGAGCGACGAGTTCGAGTACGATCTCGATGAGCTCCGCGCCGTCGATCCCGCGCTGATCGTCTACGACGAGACGTCGTGCACCGCCGTCGGCCTCGCCGAACCGCGCGCCCTTGCCGTCGGCCCCCGCGGTCGAATTTACGTGGCGGGCGACAAGATGGTGCGTCTTTTCGATCCCGACGGTGTGCGCCTGCCGGGCGACATCGCCCTCGACGGCGCTCCCACGAGTCTCGCCGTCGCCGAGGACGGGACGATCTATCTGGCCATGACCGACCACGTCGAGGTTTACGGACAGGACGGCACGCGGCGCGCTGCGTGGGATCGGGTCAGCGACGAGACGCGGATCACATCGATCGCCGTCGCCGAGGAAGACCTTTTTCTCGCCGACTACGGCCACCGCGAGGTGGTCCGCTGCAAGCGCTCGGGCGAAATCGTCGGGCCGATCGGCGACTTCGTGATCCCCAGCCCCTTTTTCGACGTGGCCGTGGGAGCGGACGAGAAGCTCCACGTGACCAACACGGGCGAGCATCGGATCGAGATCTATACCTTCGACGGAAACCTCGTCTCCTGGTGGGGCGAGTTCTCCAACACCACTGTCGAGGGATTTTCGGGGTGCTGCAATCCGGTCAACATCGCGCTCCTTCCCGGCGGCAGGGGATACGCCACGTGCGAGAAGGGGCTGACGCGGATCAAGATCTACGACGCCGACGGCGACTTTGTGGGCTTCGTGGCTGAGCCGCGGCAGTTCGCCGAACACGACGCGCGCAAGGAGGCGCCCGGTTTCAACTGGGACCTCGTCGGCCTCGACGTCGCCGTCGGCGGGGAGGGACGGATCGTGGTGCTCGACCGGACCACCGCCGAGCTCCGCATCTTCGCGCCGAACTCAAAGAACCACTCTCAGCAAGGAGAGAAACAATGACCGAAAAACCGAACCGGCCCATCAACCGGCGCGCGCTCCTTCAGACCTTCGGGAGGGTGCTCGTCGTCGGCGGTCTTGGACTCGTGGGCGCCCGGGCGCTCAAGCTCGGCAGCGGCCGGGAGCTGGTCTGGCAGCTCGACCCCCACAAGTGTGTCGCCTGCGGCAACTGCGCCACCTACTGCGTGCGCGAGGAGTCGGCCGTCAAGTGCGTCCACACCTTTGCCATGTGCGGCTACTGCAAGCTGTGCACTGGTTATTTCGATCCCGAACCCCTGTCGCTCGAAACGGGCGCCGAAAACGAGCTCTGCCCCACGGGCGCGATCAAGCGCCGCTTCGTGGAGGATCCCTACTTCGAGTACACCATCGACGAGGCGCTCTGCGTGGGCTGCGCCAAGTGCGTCAAGGGATGCCGGGCGTTCGGCAATGGATCGCTTTACCTCCAGGTGCGCCACGACCGGTGCAAGAACTGCAACCAGTGCTCGATCGCCGCCGCCTGCCCGTCGAACGCCTTCAGTCGGATTTCGGCTGACAGCGCCTACTTGCTGAAAGGAAGCGAACACCAAGGATGACCCTGACCGCGTGTGCCACACTTTTTGCCGCCCTGCTCGCCGTCCTCGCCGGACAGGGGATCGATATCGAGCGCTTCCCACCGCCCGATTTCGAGGGGGGCCACACGCTGCCCCACACCACCGCTCCCTCCGCGCGGGGCGTGGCGTGGGAGTTCGTCGACGCCGGCCTGCTCGCCGCCGCACTCGGTCTCGCCTCCTACTTCGCCCTCAGGCAGCGGAGGCGCGGGCCGATCTTCGCGCTGATGGTCTTTTCGCTCCTCTACTTTGGCTTCTGGCGCGAGGGGTGCGTCTGCCCCATCGGCGCGATCCAGAACGTGACCCTCGCCTTCTTCGATCAGGGGTACGCGGTCCCCGCGCTGGTGGTCGTCTTTTTTTTGCTCCCCCTGATCTTCACACTCTTTTTCGGCCGCGCCTTCTGCGCCGCCGTCTGTCCTCTCGGTGCGATCCAGGATCTGGTCCTTGTTCATCCCCTCACCCTGCCCGCCTGGCTCCGCCACGGGCTCGGGCTTCTGGCCTATGTCTACCTCGGCGCGGCCGTGCTCTTCGCCGCCACGGGGAGCGCCTTCATCATCTGCGAGTACGATCCCTTCGTGGCATTCTTCCGATTGAGCGGCTCGATCGACATGGTCGTTCTGGGCACGTCGTTCCTCGTGATCGGCCTCTTCGTGGGACGGCCTTACTGCCGCTTCGTCTGCCCCTACGGCGCGCTGCTCAGGCTGATCTCGCGCTTCTCGTGGCGCCGCGTGCGCGTGACGCCCACCGACTGCGTGCAGTGCCGGTTGTGCGAGGAGGCCTGTGCCTTCGGAGCGATCGAACCGGCCCTGACCGACCGGCCGCCGACCTCGATGAAGAAGCACAAGGCGCGCCTCGCGATTTTGCTCGTCCTGCTCGCGGTGAACACCGGCCTCGGCGGCTGGCTGCTCGCCTCGCTGGCCGGACCGCTGTCGCGCATGCACAGCACGGTGCGACTCGCCGAACGCGTAGCGTTCGAAGACGCCGAACGCATAGCGTTCGAAGACGCCGAACGCGCGGCGTTCGAAGACGCCGAACGCGCAGCGCGCGAAAACGCCTCCTCCACCGTGGGCACCACCGATGCGTCCGATGCCTTCCGCGGAACGGGACGGCCTGCGGCCGAGCTCTATGCCGATGCCGGCGCCATCGTCGACGACTACACGCTCGGCGGCTGGATCGTGGGCGCCTTTCTGGGGCTCCTCTTCTCGTGCAAGCTGATCAGCTTGTCGGTATTCAGAAAAAGACGCGACTACGAGGCGGACCAATCGCTGTGCGTCTCGTGCGGCCGCTGTTTCGCGGTCTGTCCTCTCGAACAGGAACGGCGCAAGGGGCGCAGTCCGCTTCCGGTCGCAATCAAAGGTTAGTTCGATGGAGAAGAGACAGGACAGGATGGACGGGACCGCGCCGGCGCGAGGCGGCGGCCTCTTCCCTTCGGCCACGGGACTCGCCGTGGTGGCGGGCGCCTTCTGCCTGACCGTCGCCGTCCTGCTCGCGTTGAATTATTCCAAGAGCCGGCCGGCGCAGTGGGCGGCGCCGGCCGACGCCAGCCCCCTCTACTCACAGGAGCTCAACTGCCTCAAGGCGCGCCTCGCCGAGCAGCCGGGAGAGGAAACTCTCAAAGAAGAAATCCGCCTCTTCGACCTCGGCGTGCGGCAGGACTTTTTCCGGCGCCAGGACTTTTCGCGGAGGGGAAAGGTTCTGCTCTTCGCCGGATTGGCCCTCCTCGTCATCGCTTTGAAAACAGCGCTCTCACTCAGGCCGAAGCCGCCCCGCCCGGGGGAGGGGCCCGTCGATCGGACCGTCGATTCGCGGCGCAAGGCGGCGTCGCGCGCATCGGTCGGTCTCGTCGGTCTCTGCGTGGCGGGCGGCGCTCTCGGTCTCTTTCTCATGCCGGCGCTCGATCTTTCTCCGCCCGCAGTGAAAGCCCCCTCGGCGGACGGTCCGGCCGTGGCGGTTGCCGGGCCGCCCACGGCCGAAGAGATCGCGCGCAACTGGCCCCGCTTCCGCGGCCCGGGCGGCCGGGGTGTGGCGCCCTTCGACGCGCTGCCCCCGGGGTGGGATGCGCCCGGCGGCGGGGGGGTCCTCTGGCGCACCGAAATCCCGCTGCCCGGATTCAACTCCCCCATCGTGTGGGGCGACCGCGTTTTTCTATCGGGCGCCGACGAGACGCGGCAGGAGGTCTTCTGTTTTCACGCCGACTCGGGAGAGCTCCTCTGGCGCAGCCCGGTCGTTGTCGCTGCAGGTGGACGGGACGGGGAGATCGAGATCTGGGAGGAGACGGGCTACGCGGCATCGACCATGGCGTGCGACGATCGCCGCGTCTACGCGATCTTCGCCACGGGCGATCTGGCCTGCTTCGATTTCGCCGGCAAAAAGGTCTGGGACCGCGGCCTCGACACGCCCGACAACGCCTACGGTTTCGCCACGTCGCTCCTCGTCTACGACGGAAAACTCATCGTCCAGTACGACCAGGGAGGCGATGACGACGATCAGTCGAAGCTCTTCGCCTTCGACGGCGCAACGGGAGAGCTCGTGTGGCAGAGGATCAGGCCCGTGGCCAGCTCGTGGACCACGCCGATCGTTGTGGAGAGACCGGAGGGAGATCTGCTCGTGACCTGCTCAGATCCGCTCGTGATCGTCCACGATCCGCAAACGGGACGCGAGGTCTGGCGCGCCGATCTCATGGGCGCCGACGTGGCCCCTTCGCCGGTCACCGCGCGCGGACTGGTCTTCGTGGTGCAGCCCAACGAATCGGCCTACGCCCTGCGCGTCGACTCGGAAGGCACTGTGGCCGAAGAGGAGATCGTGTGGATCATCGACGAGTGCATCCCCGACATCTGCAGCCCGCTCTGCACGGAGGAGCTCTTTTTTCTCCTCACCTCGATGGGCACGCTCGCCTGCTTCGAGACGGAGACGGGCGCCATGCTCTGGGAGGAGGACCTCGACGGAGAGTTCAACGCGTCCCCCAGTCTCGTGGGCGACGCGGTTTTTGTGGCCAGCATCGACGGCACGTTGTTCGCCATCGACGCGGCGCGCGAGTATGGTGAACGTGGATCGGCCGCGCTCGGCGAAGGGACGTTCTGCTGCCCGGCTTTTGCCGGAGGGCGGATGTACATTCGCGGCGAGACGGGTCTTTTTTGTTTCGGAGAACAATGAACCTCTCTTTCGGAAAACAGTGGACGTGATCGACGGTCAGAGAAGCGATGACGACTATGCGGCGGTGCTCGAGGCGGTCAAGCGCCACGGGCGCGGGCCTGACGCCGTCGTCCCCATCTTGCAGGCGGTGCAGGATCATTACCGCTACCTGCCCGAGGACGCCCTGCAGAAGGTGTGCGCCCTCACCGAGATCACGCCCGCGGCGATCGCCGGCGTCTCGACCTTTTACTCCCAGTTCCGCCACCGGCCCGTGGGCCGCCACGTGATCAGCGTCTGCCACGGCACGGCGTGCCACGTGAAGGGCGCCGACCAGGTCACCTGGGCGCTGCGCCGCCACCTGCGGCTCGCCGGCGGCGAAGACACGGACAGCGCGGGGCTCTTCACGCTGCGCAAGGTGGCGTGCCTGGGATGCTGCACCCTGGCGCCGGCCGTTCAGATCGACGATGTGACCTACGGCCACCTCACCGCCGACTCGGCGCCCAAGGTGCTCGACGATTTCCTCGCCCTCAAGGCGCGCGCCGCCGACCGGGGCGCAGGGCAAAAGGGCGGCTCGCGGGGCGAGACGGAGGGCGAAATCCGGATCGGCCTCGGATCGTGCTGCATCTCGCGCGGCAGCGGCACCCTTCACGACGCGCTTCTCGACGTGCTCGACTCGACCGGCGTGCGGGCACGGATCAAGACGGTGGGCTGCGTGGGAATGTGCCACCAGACGCCGCTCCTCGAACTGCTTCCGCCCTCGGGCGGCTCCTTTCTCTATGCCCAGGTGCGGCCCGACGACGCGCGGGCGATCGTGCTGCGCCACTTCAAGCCGCGCGGGCCGATCGGACGGATCCGGAGCGTCCTTTCGTCACTTCTCGACCGTCTGCTCACCGACGAACGGTGGGAGCCGGTGACGCGCTACTCGATCGATGTGCGCGACGGGCCGGTTCAGGCCTTCCTCGACAAGCAGAAGCATATCGCCACCGAGTATTGCGGCCAGATCGCGCCTGTCGACCTCGACGAGTATTTGAGCCACGGCGGGTTCGAGGCGGCCAGGCAGTGCGTGGCCGAACTCTCCCCGGAAGAGGTGATCGACCGCGTCACGCAAAGCGGTTTGCGCGGCCGGGGCGGGGCGGGATTTCCCACGGGACGCAAGTGGGCCGCCGTGCGAGCCGCAGCGGACGCGGCAAGACGAGCCGCGGCGGACGCGGCAAACCGTGCCGCGGCGGACGCGGCAAACCGTGCCGCGGCGGACGCGCCCTGCTACACGATCTGCAATGGCGACGAGGGCGATCCGGGCGCCTTCATGGACCGCATGCTGCTCGAGTCGTACCCCTACCGGATCATCGAGGGAATGATGATCGCCTCCTTCGCCGTTGGTGCGCGCGAGGGGATCTTTTACATCCGTGCCGAATATCCTCTGGCCGTGCGCCGCGTGCGCGAAGCGGTGGCCCGCTGCGAGGAGCGCGGCCTGCTCGGCGACAACCTCTTCGGCACCGACTACGGTCTGCGCCTGCGCGTGAAGCAGGGGGCGGGCGCCTTCGTCTGCGGCGAGGAGACCGCCCTCATCGCATCGATCGAGGGGCGGCGCGGCATGCCGCGCCTCAGGCCCCCCTACCCGGCCGAGCGGGGACTCTTCGGAAAGCCGACGCTCGTGAACAACGTGGAGACCTTCGGCCTCGTTCCGTCGATCGTACGATCGCCATCGGCCGGAAACGATTCCGCGGCGGACGGCGCCGCGACGGGCGGCGCCGAGGCGTTCAGCCTTCTGGGAACGGAGCGGAGCGCGGGCACCAAGGTTTTCGCCCTGGCCGGCAAGGTGGCGCGGGGCGGCCTGATCGAGGTGCCCATGGGAATCAGTCTGCGCACGATCGTGGAAGAGATCGGCGGGGGCATCGCGGGTGGCAGGAAGCTCAAGGCGGTGCAGGTCGGCGGCCCGTCGGGGGGGTGCGTGCCGGCCGCGCTCTGCCATGTGGCCGTCGATTACGAATCGCTCGCCGAGGCGGGCGCGATCATGGGTTCGGGCGGGCTCGTGGTTCTCGACGAGGAGGACTGCATGGTCGACATCGCCCGCTACTTCATGGAGTTCATCCAGAGCCAGTCGTGCGGCCGGTGCACCTTCTGCCGTGTGGGCACGCGCCGCATGCTCGACATCATGGAGGCGCTCTGCGCCGGCCAGGCGCGGAGCGGCGACCTCGATCGTCTCGGGGAGCTCGCCCACGATGTGCGGGGCGGAAGCCTTTGCGGACTGGGCCGCACGGCGCCCAATCCGGTTCTGTCCACGCTGCGCCATTTCCGGAGCGAGTACGAGGCCCACATCGACGGCCGCTGCCCGGCGGGAAAGTGCAAGGCGCTCATCGCCTACACGGTGAACGACAACTGCATCGGCTGTACGCTCTGCGCCCAGCACTGCGGCGCCGATGCGATCGCCTTGACGCCTTACGAGAAACACGCCATCGACGCGGCGCGGTGTATCCGCTGCGGCACGTGCCGCAACGTCTGCCCCTTCGGCGCCGTCGATGTCACCGCACGGGGCGCAAAGACGGAGGGCGGCTAGTATGGTCACGCTGCGGATCGACAACGGTGAAGTCGAGGTCGCCCGGGGAGCCACCCTGCTCGATGCGGCGCGCGCCCTCGGGATCCCGATCCCCACCCTCTGCTTCGCGGAACGCGGCGGGTGCGAGGCGAACACCTCGTGCATGGTGTGCGTCGTCGAAATCGCGGGGCGGGACGAGTTGGTTCCGGCCTGCGCCTTCCCCGCTCAGGAAGGCCTCGAGGTGCGCTCGGCAACTCCCGCCGTGCGCGCGGCGCGGAAGGCGGCGCTCGAGCTTCTGCTCGGCGATCATTCGGGCGACTGCCTCGGCCAGTGCCAGCGGGCGTGCCCGGCGGGAATGGACATTCCGGCCATGATCCGCCAGATCGCGGCGGGATCGATGGAGCAGGCGATCGAGACGATCAAGACCCACATCGCGCTGCCCGCCGTGCTCGGAAGGATCTGCCCAGCGCCCTGCGAGCGGGCGTGCCGCCGCAAGGAGCTCGACGGCGCTCTATCGGTCTGCCTGCTGAAACGGTATGTGGCCGATGTCGATCTGGCGCGGCCCGAGCCGTGGATGCCGCCGGCAATGGCCGAAGGGGCGGAGTCGGTGGCGATCGTCGGTGCGGGGCCGGCGGGGCTCGCCGCGGCCTTCACCCTGCGGCGCGCCGGGATCGGCTGCACGCTCTTCGACGAGCAGACCGAGGCGGGCGGCGGGCTGCGCGGCGGCGTTCCGGCCGAACGCCTGCCGCGCCACGTGCTCGACGCCGAGATCGCCCTGATCGAAAAGATGGGCGCCACCTTCCGCCTCGGCTGCCGCGTGGGCGATACGATCACCCTCGACGAACTGCAGGCCTCTCACAACGCGGTCCTCCTCGCTGTCGGTCCGGTGGGCAAGCGATCGAACGGCTGGCTGTCCGGTCTCGAAAGTCCACGGGGTCTCGCCATCGACAAGACGACGTACGCCACACCCGAACCGGGCCTCTTCGCGGCCGGCGATGCGGTCAGGGAAAGACGGCTCGCTGTCTGGTCGGTCGCCCAGGGACGGGAGGCGGCGCTCTCGATCATTTCCCTTCTGAGCGGAGGCGCAGGGCGGGACAAGGAAACTCGCTTTTCCACCTCCTACGGCCGGCTCGGAAAGAAGGATCTCGAATCGATCCCCGGATTCGACAAGAACGCGCGGCGCGTTGAACCGTCGGCCGGCGCGCCGGGCGGCTTCAGCGCCGACGAGGCTTCGGCCGAAAGCCGCCGCTGTCTCCACTGCGACTGCCGCAAGCTCTCGCGCTGCGCGCTGCGCGGGCACGCCATCGCAGAAGGCGCCAGCCCGAGACGGTTCAAAGCCAAGGGCCGGCCCTTCGAAGCGCCCCTCGTCCACGAGAAGGTGATCTACGAACCGGGAAAATGTATTTCCTGCGGTCTCTGTATCCAGATCACGGCACGCGCCGCCGGAGCGCTCGGCGTCTCCTTCCAGGGCCGCGGCTTCGATGTGCGCGTGAAGGTTCCCTTTGACCGGCCACTGGGCGAAGGGCTCGCCGGTGTGGCCGAGGAGTGCGTGGCTGTCTGCCCCACGGGGGCTCTGGCCTTCGGCGACCCGCCCGCGTAATCGCAAACGCCCCGACCGCAAGGCCGGGGCGTTTGATCAAAAGCTGTGTATCAGGGCAAAATCTCAATCTCGATCGGATCGGAAACGAAATCGAAGTTCCCCGTCAGCGCGTAGGCGAGGGTCAGTTTCTGACCCACGTATGAGGACGCCACGCCGGCTCCGAGGTTCAGTGTGGCCGTTGCCGTGCCGCTGCCGTCGAGATCGCCATGGAAATTGACGAAGGCGGGGTGGCCCGGGTTGCTGACCACGAGCGAGGTCACCCAGTCCCAGTTGAGGGGCAACACGAGTCCGCCGGGCAGAGTGTACCCGGGAGTGCTTCCCGAGAGGCTGGCGCCGAGCACGTAGTGGCGTCCCGCGTTGGCGGCGCCCGCATCGAGCAGAGCGGGGATCGAGCACCCGGCCGGAGCCGAGAAGGAATAGGCCTGCGCCCAGAGTGCGGGATCGGTGATGAGACGTTTGACCAGGAATCCATCGACTCCGGCCTCGGTCATCGAGTCGTTGGGCATGTCCTTGGTCGCGAAGCGCACCTTGACCTGGCTGCTCGGTGTCACGAAATCGGCAACGCGGAAGGACTTCATGATCCAGCCGCCGTCGCCGCCGAGAGTCGACTCGACGGTGGTCCAGTTGGTGCCGTTGTCGTTGGAAACGGTGATCGTGAAGGGATCGTCATAGTCGTCGTTGTAGAACCATGTATAGAAACTGACCTCGGCATCGCCCGACGAGAGGTCGAAGGCGGGCGAGGTGAGCCACGTCGGTCCGCCGTCGACATCGTCGTAGTTCGAGTCGTTGCCGGTGATGAAGCAGTTGCCCGATCCGTCGGCATCGTTGACCGGATCGCCGTAGTTGCCCGTTCCGCCGGGCACGTCGCGCACCCACTCGCCGTTCTGGACAGCGATGTTGGTCACCTTCCAGTTCTTGTCCGCCTCGAAATCATCTTCGAAGAAGGTTCTCACCATGCAGACGGTGAAGGAGTAAGTCGCCAGCGGCGCGAAGGGCGGCGAGTAGACCGTCGAACCGCCGCTGCCCTCGGCGCTGAAATAGAATTCAGGCTCATCGCCCGGCGCCGTGTTGGGCAACTGCGCCCCGAAGAGGTCGTTGCCGAGAGAGGTGAGCGCCACAGAGGTGTAGTTGTCGTTGGGATCGAAACGATAGTGCATGTAGGCCGTGCCCGGAATGAGCTGCTCCTCGCCCTCCCTGATCTCGAGGGTCAGGTCGGTCGTCGGTCCCGGGGGATGAAATCCCTCGGGCAGTCCCGCGGGGAAGTTGTAGATCAAGGTCGGCATGACGGGCGGCTTGATGACCTGGCCCGGGTCGCCGAAGAGGAGGCACGACTGGATGATCCCCCTCCACGTTCCGTAAGTGGGATCCTCGTCGATGAGCGGCGCCATCAGGTCGCGCGCATAGGCCATCGCCTTGCCCATCTGCCAGTTGAGCACGCTGCCCGAATTGTTGGCCACGTCGAACATGTAGTCCCAAAAGCTCTTCTGCTGAAGGGCACTGCTCGAGCCGGTGTTGTCGAAGTTGCCCCAGCCGTAGCCGGTGTTGTAGACGCAGGCGAAAGCGAGCTCCGTGTCGGAATCGAAGAGCATGGAATGGAGCACGCCGTCGTCGGCCGCATCCATGTCGCCGCAGTGGCAGCCGTAGTCGTGGATGAAGAAGGGCACCGTGTTGTGATAGAGATCTTCCCAGTCGTCGTAGTAGACGTCGAGCGACATGTACTCGTTGGCGTGGGCGATCCCGCTGATCAGGGTCACCTCGTCGGCGCTGATGTCGTTGCGGAGACCGGTGATGGCCGCATTTTCGCTGCCGCCCATCCATCCGCCCGCGTTG
>Ga0180429_10000262_pt1 | contig 47856 bp, 48 predicted proteins | sample SS_ome_FD_132428 | JGI IMG/M metagenome (GOLD analysis project Ga0180429, IMG submission 132428) | Hypersaline lake sediment archaeal communities from the Salton Sea, California, USA - SS_1_S_1 metaG | ecosystem: Environmental > Aquatic > Non-marine Saline and Alkaline > Hypersaline > Sediment ... | reverse complement strand
GCCGGAACTACCGGAGTCACCATAAACAGCATAGTCTACCAGGTTGATGCCGGAGACATCTATGCCCAGACATCTTTCAATATAGGGGATGATGACAACCTGGACCGGCTGGAGGAAAAGGCGGCGGCCCTGGGAGCGCCCCTTCTGGTCGCTGTCCTGGACCTTATAGAGAAACTGGACTACAGGCCGGTACCCCAGGGCACCAGTGGGATAACATATTCGTCAAAGATTACACCCGGGGACCTGGCTATCGACTGGACCAGGCCGGCAGGAGAGATCTTTAACCGCATAAGGGCATTTTCCACCAGGCCGGGGGCCTATACTATATTTAACGGCAGCAGGCTTAAAATCCTATCATCCCATATTGCCGAAAGGGATGCCGGAGGGAAAGAACCGGGAATAGTGATAGCGGCAGGAAAAAAAGAAGGAGTGATCATAGCCTGCGGCGACGGTAATACTATTTCCCTGGACCGGCTCCAGCCCCAGGGCAAAAGACCCATGGATGCCCCCAGCTTTGTAAACGGATACAGTATAAGCGCCGGAACAATACTGGGGAAAGAATAATATGGCCCGCCCAGAGATAAACCCCAGGAAAACGGCACTGGATATGATCAGCCTCTACTTTGCTTCGGGAGGCCAGCTCAGGGAAATAATATGGGAGGGACTGGAAGATTCCGGACTGGAAGACCTGGACAGGCGTTTTGTGTTCAGCCTGGTAAAGGGTACGGTAAGGTATTATCTGAGGTCCGACTTTCTCATCTCGTGCTTCTCTAAAAGGGGTATAGAAAAAATAGACCCATCCACTTTGAATATTCTCAGGATGGGGGCATACCAGGCACATTTTATGGACAGCGTACCTTCATATTCGGCTGTAGACGAAAGTGTAAGGCTGGCAGGCAGGGCAAACAGGAAGGCTGCCGGTTTTGTAAATGCCGTCATGCGACGGCTGACAGAGATAGATGACCCTGAATCGTTTATCAAAAAGAAGCTTATGCAGGAAGGCGCTGCCGGGGAAGACGTGATCCCGGTATTATACTCCTTTCCCGAATGGATCACCGGATACTGGATAAAGCATTTTGGCACCGATGCCGCTGAAAGGATCTGTAAAAGCCTTAACCGGGTGCCGGTCTTCTATATATGGTCAAACCTTAGGCGCTACATGTCCTCAGATGGGGATGCCGGCCGGGAGTCCATGCATAAAGAGCTTAGGAGCATGGGGGCGGTCCCCCTGGATATTGAGGCGGAGACACTTGACCCCGGGTTCAAAAAAGTTTTTTTGCCCCTGGCAGAAAGCAGGGACCGGGACGGTGCGGGCCTATTCGGGGAATCTGCAATGATCGATTCCACCATGGGCCTGAAGGCGCAAAAGCTTTTCCGCAAAGGCATGATATCGGTCCAGGACCTTTCATCCCAGATGGCAGTAAAATATTTCCTGGATCCCCGGCCGGGAGAAAAGATCCTCGACTGCTGTGCTGCTCCCGGGGGCAAGGCTTCATTCGCATCGCTTCTGATGGAAGATACAGGCATGATAGCTGCAGTAGATAAGAGCAGGCAAAAGATAAGCCTGCTGGAGGATAATATCGGCAGGCTGGGGATCAAAAATACCAGGATCATGATGTCGGACTCGTCCAGCCCCGGTTTTTTGCAGAATTATCCCGAAAACTTTTTTGACAGGGTGATGGTGGACGCCCCCTGTACCGCCCTGGGCACAATAGCCAAAAACCCGGAAGCAAAGTATAACCGCAGCTATGATGATGTGGAAAGGCTTTCCCGGCTGTCAGTAAAGATAATGTGTGCCTGCCACCCATATCTCAGGCCGGGCGGCAGGATGATGTTTTATACCTGCACTATCTCCCCGGTGGAAAATGGGCATGCAGTTAGGAATTTTATCAGCCTTATGGATCATGGTTACAGAATAGCCAGGGAAGGCAGTACGGACATGGAGCTCCAGATGATGCCCTATTATCTTGACAGCGAAGGCGGATATGTCTGCATACTGGAGAAGAAGAGATAAAGCCTAGACTATCTTCTTTACCTTGTTTGCCTTAAGACAGCTGGTACAGATATTTATATTCTTTACCTTTCCCCCCATCTCCACTCTTGCTTTCTGGATATTGGGTTTGAAGATCCTTTTAGTCTTCTTGTGTGAATGGCTTACATTATTACCCACACCTGTCTTTTTTCCGCAAATATCGCACATCCTGGACATTTTTCACAACTCTTTCTAAATCAATCTTTAATGCTTTGCCGCACGGCAGAAAGCATAAATATCATTATAAAAAAAACTACCGGGGAATATTATCACTTTATCCCATTATTTTCAAGAAAAGCTGAGCCTTGCCGCAGGCTCATGGAAAAATATAACCCTGATGGAAACCAATAAACAGAGAAACAGTCAATATAAGTGAAAAATATCAATAGTCTGATATAATATTTTAATTATTTGATCTGATCATTAAATAAGAACCGGCAGGTTGGAGATGGCAAAAATAATCGATAAAGCTTTACTGGAAAGGATAACTGACACCATCATAGGCGATTTCAGCAAGAATGAAGCAAAAATAAATGATATGAATGTATTTCCGGTCCCCGACGGCGATACAGGCACCAATATGCTTATGACACTTAGATCTGTCAGGGAAGAAGTATTGAATCTCAAGAAACCTACCACGAAGGCAGTATTGGAAACTGCATCCATGGGCGCTCTTATGGGCGCCAGGGGGAATTCCGGCGTCATACTATCCCAGATCATAAGGGGCTTTTTCGACATCCTTATAAAAAATGACGGATTGGACCTGGAGACTATAAGGGAGGCCTGCCAGTCTTCCCGGGATGTGGCTTACGGATCGGTACAGGACCCCACCGAAGGGACCATGCTTACCGCTATAAAGGATATACACGCCCATGTAGAAGGATTATGTGAGAATAATAAGGATATGGAACTGGAAGAGCTGCTGGACAGCATCATCGGCGAGACGGAAAAATCAGTAGAAAGGACTACCTTTTTGCTTCCGGTCCTGAAACAGGCCAATGTGGTGGATGCGGGAGCCCGGGGCATACTGGAGATCCTCATAGGATTAAAATCGGCGCTTGCCGGTACGGAAAAAGTAAACGGCCAGCTCAAGAAGAAGCTGCGGAGGGGTTTCGGCAGCAGGGTTGTGGAAAACACAGTGCCGGGAGGAAATGGAAGGGACGGGTCTATGGACGAAAAGATAAAAAAAAGCGAGCTGGAGAGGAACCTGGAGCTGGAAGAGGTCAAATTAAAGTCCGAGATAAAATATACATATTGCACTGAACTGGTGGTGAAGGGAAGCAGCATAAACCTGCAGAGGCTGCGGGAAAAGATAGAGACATATGGCGACAGCGCCATGATAGTGGGTAACGAGAACCTGGTAAAGATACATGTCCACACCAATTCTCCCCAGAAAGTACTCAACCGGGCCATACGGGAGGGCAGCCTGCACGACATACAGATAAATAATATGAAAGACCAGAGGATGCAGGCAGTGGGGGAAGAGACGGATGAGAAGGGGGCAGAGGCAGAAAAGCGGGCCCTGATAGTGGTTGCCAACGGAGACGGATTGACAGAGATCTACAGAAGCCTGGGGGTCGATGCAATAATAAGCGGAGGACAGAGCATGAATCCCTCGACTTATGACATTGTCAAGGCAGTCAACAGCACAGATGCCGGCGAGATAATAATATTCCCCAATAATAAGAATATAATCCTTACTGCAGGCCAGGCAAAGAAACTTCTCAAGAAGAAAAAAGTCACAGTCATACCTACCCGTACTATAACCGAAGGTATTTCGGCAGTTCTTTCATATAATCCTGATGCAGGCATGGAGGAGAATATCTCCAATATGGAACAATCCATAGCCATGTCAAAAAGCGGGGAGATAACCCAGGCGGTAAGGGATGCAAAACTTCATGTGGGAAAGATAAAAAAAGGGGCCTATATAGGCCTGTGCAATGGTGATGTCAGGGTGGTGTCAGCCAATATAATAGATGCCGCTATTGACCTTATAAGGGATATGCTGGAGGGACATGAAGAAGTGATAACTTTTTATACTGGTAAAGATATAAATGGCAATACGGTAAAGCAGCTAAGGGATAAGCTGTCACAGCTTTTCCCGAAGATCGACATAGAGATACATAAGGGCGGCCAGCCGCTTTACCCCTTCATATTTTCAATTGAATAGATCAGACGGAGACAGCCGATCAGGATAATCTCGGGAAAATTCAAGGGGCGGAAGCTGAAGACGCCTTCCGGCCTTTCCATAAGGCCTACTCTTGACAGGGTCAGGGAAAGTATATTTAATGTCCTGGGGCAAGGCATGGAGGGCTTAAGGGTGCTGGACCTTTTTTCAGGTACAGGCTCACTGGGCCTGGAAGCTCTTAGCCGGGGTGCATGCCGGGTCTGTTTTGTGGATAAGGATGAGCAGTCCATCGAGCTTCTAAAGTATAATACTGAAAACCTGTTGTCCGGGAGACCAGGCGCGGGTTCTTTTGATATAATCCAGAGCGATGTGCTGGAATATTTAAGGTTTTGCAATAGGCAGAAGTGGGATATAATCTTTTTAGACCCGCCCTACAAGATCGAGGCGGAAATGATGAAGGATATCTTCGATACTATAGCCGGCAGGGGTATCGCCGGCAGGGATTCAGTGCTGGTATATGAGTTCTTTTTTAAAAGGCAGGTCCAATACGAGACCGGCATCATGGAACCGGTAAAGGAATCTTTTTTCGGCGATAAGAAAGTTTTGTATCTAAAACCGTCAGAAGACCGGGAGTAAGATCTATGGAAAAGACAGCAGTTTGTCCGGGGACATATGATCCCCTAACAGAAGGCCATAGGGATATAATAATCAGGTGTTCCCGGGTATTTAAGAAGGTTTATGTGGCCATTTCCAAAAATACCAGGAAAAAACCGCTTTACAGCCTGGAGAAAAGGATGGACTTTGCAAAAAGATCTCTGGCTGACCTGGCCAATATCCAGATAATACCGTTCGAGGGGCTCCTGGCAGACCTGGTTGCAGGAATAGATGCCGAGGTCATAGTAAAAGGTTTAAGGGCTATATCCGATTTTGAATATGAGTTTCAGATGGCCCAGATAAACAAAAAGCTAAAGCCCGAGATAGAGACTATGTTTATGGTGTCAAACCCCAGCTATGCCTACCTGAGTTCCAGTGCCGTGAAGGAAGTGGCGCGCTTCGGGGGATGCATTACCGGCCTGGTGCCGGCAGAAATAGAGAAAGAGGTGGAAGATAGCTTCAGGACAGGCATATTTGAATAAATATTGATAATAATACACTTGGAAAGAGGCAGGGGATGAATGCATTAGAGATCATAGACCGCGTAGAAGAACTTCTGGATGGAAGCAAAAGGATACCGTTTTCCGCCAATGTAGTAGTCAATGGCGATGAGATTTACGACCTTATAGAAGAGCTCAGGAATGTGATGCCTGAGGAATTCAAGCAGTCCAGGTGGATCGTCAGGGAAAGGGAAAACATGATCGAGGAAGCTAAAAAACAGTCGGAAAAGATCATAAAGAATGCCCAGGAAAAGGCTGACGTGCTCGTAGACGAGACGGAGATAATGAAAAGAGCCTCCAGGAAATCGGAAGAGATGATGTCTGCCATAGAGGCCAGGGCCAGGACCATAAGGCTGGAAGCTGAGGATTATGCCGACGAAAAGCTGGCAAACCTGGAAGCGGTGCTGCATAAACTGCTGAACTCCATAGAGAAGGGCAGGGAACAGTTCAGGAGCTCCCTGTCATCCGGGAAATAAGGTACCGGTTTCCAGGCAAAGATGCAAAAATTTCCAGTTTTATTATTGTTTTTTTTGTGTTATATTGTTTGAGTTTTTGGCTAGAAGCCTGTCTAAAAACTGGTCTCAGGCTTGCAGTCTGGAATTTTTATTCAGACCGGGGCTCGAGTAAGAAGCGATATAAAATATGGGTGATGACAAAAAACAAAGATATGGATAAAAATAACGACTGCCCGGAGGGTTGGACAATAAACCAGCAATCTGCTTCGTTAAAGCTAGCAGACAATGCGCTGTATTGCCAGCGTCACTTTGCCTGGCATCTTACCGATTCTTTGTCCAGAAAGTCCAGATCCAGTTTTTAGACAGGCTTCTATTTATAACAGGTTTGTAACAAAATACAGGAAGGAAGGGCGAAGTGGCTGTTCCAAAGAGAAAGACCTCGAGGACCAACAGGAATAAAAGGCGTACCCATGACGCTGTAAAACTATTGAATATTGTAGAATGTCCCCGATGCCACAGCAAAAAAATCGCGCATCATGTATGCAGCGAGTGCGGCTACTATAAAAATACTGATGTATTGTCAAAAAAGGAAGATGGTAAGACCAAAAAGGATGCCCGGGAAAAACCAGAAGAAAAGGCAGCCAGCAAATAAATTGATTATTTGATCCAATCCGGGGGTACAGCATTGAGTTTTAAACAATTTTTCTGTCCTGATTCAGTGGCAGTTGTAGGAGCTGCCAGGGAAAAGGGAAAAGTAGGGCGCATCATCTTTGATAATATTATCGATTCCGGTTTCAAGGGGAAGGTATTTCCCATAAATCCCAAGTCTGATGAGGTAAACGGGCATAAATGCTACCGGTCCATACTGGACGTGCCCCAGGATATCCAGCTGGCGGTGATAGTCATACCGGCGCAGTATATATCCAAAGTGCTGGAAGAATGCTCCCAGAAAGGAATAAAGTTTGCCATTATAATCTCGGCAGGGTTCAAGGAGACCGGGGTAAAAGGAGCCAAGAGGGAAAAAAGGCTTATAGAGAAGGCAAGGGATTACGGCATAAGGATGCTGGGACCGAACTGCCTGGGCATAATAGACGCCCATTGCCCCATAAATGCATCTTTTTCCGCCCACACTCCTTCAAAGGGCAGGATAAGCTTCATCTCGCAGTCGGGCGCTCTGCTTACAGCTGTCCTTGACTGGGCCAGGACTTCCAAAATAGGTTTTTCCAAGGTGGTGTCACTGGGCAATAAAGCAGATATATCAGAAAACGACCTTTTCCAGTCCTGGAGCCAGGATCCCAATACCGACGTCATAACAGCTTATGTAGAAGGCGTGACTGACGGCAGGGATTTCATAAGGATATCTTCCAAGGTATCGAAGAAGAAACCCATCATCATAATAAAGTCAGGTAATACCGATGCCGGCGCCAGGGCAGTTTCTTCCCATACGGGAACACTGGCCGGCTCCAACAAAGCTTATGATGCAGCTTTCAAGCAGGCAGGCATAATAAGGGCAGATTCCATAATGGAACTGTTTGATTACGGCAGGGCTTTTTCATACCAGCCTCTTCCAGCAGGCAGGAATGTGGCAATAATAACTAATGCAGGAGGCCCCGGCATCATGGCAACTGATGCCTGTGAGAATAATGGCATAAGACTGGCATCCTTTACCAACGCTACCATCAACAGCCTGAAAAGCTTCCTGCCGGAAGCTGCAAACATATATAATCCTGTGGATGTCCTGGGTGATGCCCTGGCAGACAGGTATGAAAAGACGCTGGAAATAGTAGCGGCTGACAGGAATGTGGATGCCGTTATAATACTTCTTACTCCCCAGGCCATGACCCAGGATGTGGAAACAGCCAGCTCCATAGTGAAGGTTATGGAAAGATCCCAGAGAAAAGTACCGGTACTCACCAGCTTCATGGGAGGCGCCGAGGTAAAAAAGGGGATAAGCTACCTTACTAAAAAGAATATACCGAATTTTGATATACCCGAATCTGCAGTAAAGACGCTTAAGGTGATGGTCCAGCAGTTTGAATGGAAGAATGAAAAGCCCCATGCCATAAAGGAGTTTGACGTAGACGAGGAAAAGGTAAAAGAAGTATTTGACTGCTGCAGGAGCGAAGGAAGGCTGGAATTGGGGGAACTGGAAGCCAGGAAGATCCTGGAAGCCTATGGAATACCCCTTCCCAGGGCCAGACTGGCCAGGGACATCGATGAAGCCAAAAAAATAGCAAAAGACATCGGATATCCTCTGGTGCTCAAAATAGTGTCGCCAAATATTTTGCATAAAACCGATGTCGGTGGTATAAAAGTAGGTATAGAGAATGAAAAGGAGCTGGAAGACAGTTATGACGATATCCTGTTCAGCGTAAAGAGGTATATGCCCCAGGCTAATATCTCGGGCATACTGGTTCAGGAGATGGTCATGGACAAGAAGGAGACCATAATCGGCATAAGCGAGGATCCCCAGTTCGGCCCCATGGTCATGTTTGGTCTGGGAGGCATATATGTGGAAGTACTTAAGGACGTGTCTTTCAGGATAGCGCCTATAAGCGAAAGGATGGCCAGGGAGATGATATCAGAGATAAGGACTATCAGCCTGCTTAAGGGAACCAGGGGTGAAAAGGCTTCGGATATCGGTAGTATAGTAGATGTTATCTTAAGGGTGTCGCAGCTGGTGACCGATTTTCCAGAGATACTGGAAATGGATATAAATCCATTATTTGTAAAAAGCCAGGGAGAAGGCTCCATTGCAGGAGATGCAAGAATAAGGATAGGAGGTTAAGAATGGTCCCGTTATACTTTATTTCAAACCAGCCGTTTTCAGGAAAGAGCTCCATGTGCGTGGGAACAGGGAAGATCTTTGCCGAAAGCGGGCTGAAAGTTGGATATATGAAGCCTGTGGGGACCCTGCCTACCAAAGTCGGGGGCGTGACTACTGATGAGGATGCACAGTATGTCTCCAGTATCCTTGGATCACAGGACAGGCTTGAAGATATCTGCCCGGTCGTCCTTACACAGCAGTACAGCAGGGAAGGCCTGAAAGACGATAAGTTCTCCCGGGATTTCATAGAAAAAATTGGAAAATCATATGATAAGATACAGAAGGATAAGGATATCGTAGTGCTGGAAGGCGCCAAAAGCCTGGAAGACGGTTATTACCTTGGAATATCGGCGCTCAGGATATGCCAGAAGCTGGGAGCCAGGACAGTAATGGTATTCAAATATGATGCCGAGATGGTAGATGAGGTACTTTTTTCCAGGGATGTTCTAGGGGACAGTTTCGGCGGTATCATAATAAACTGGGTACCCAGGTCACAGATGGAATATCTGGAAGAGCTGGTAATACCTTATCTGAAAAAACATGGAATAGAGTTATTCGGCTATGTGGTATCAGACAAGATACTCTCGTCAGTCAGTGTCAGCGAGATGGCGGAGCTTTTGGGAGGCCAGATAATCTGTGCCAGGGATAAGGCTGACGAACTGGTGGAGACCTTTATGGTGGGAGCCATGGGCCAGGAACAGGCGCTTAAGTTTTTCAGGAGGAAAGCAAACAAGGCAGTTATCACCGGCGGAGACAGGGCAGACGTACAGCTGGCTGCCCTGGAGACACAGACCAGATGCCTGATACTGACAGGTAATTTCCAGCCATCCACGGTAGTACTGGGAAGGGCTGAAGAGCTTGGTGTTCCCATGGTGCTGGTAAATTATGACACCCTTACTGCTGTTGAAAAAGCAGGGGAGATAATCGGACATGTCAGGTTCCATGAAGTAAAGAAGATCGACAAGATAGTGGAAGTTGTCCGTGAATATATCGATACCGGGAAAATCCTGGAAATGGCAAAAAAATAAACACCCTGTCCTGGAGTGAATGTGAATAAAGATATGAGCCCTGCCCCCATCGTTATAGATGCCATGGGTGGAGACTTTGCTCCCGGCGAAGTTATCAGGGGAAGCATAGAAGCCCACAGGGAATTTGGCCTGGATATCATCCTGGTGGGGAACCGCAGGCAGATAGAATCCTTTTCCAGGCAAAACAATCTTGACATATCACCCTTTGCCATAGAGGACAGCAAGAGCATTGTGGGGATGGGTGAATCACCCTCCCGGGTGCTGAGGGAAAAAAAAGACTCATCTGTCTATATGGGCCCGGTCCTGGTGGCGGAGGGAAAGGGGGGGGCATTTCTTTCGGCAGGCAATACCGGAGCCGCCATGGCATGTTCCCTTCTTAATATAAAAAGGATTAAAGGGGTTGCCAGGCCGGCAATTGCAGCGGTTATACCTCTTCCCGGCTCCAGTTTCGTACTGGTGGATGCCGGCGCCAATGCTGACTGCAAGCCCCATAACCTGGTCCAGTTTGCCGTTATGGGAAAAGTGTTTTCCAGGGATATACTGAAAGTGAAAAACCCCAGGGTAGCGCTTCTGAATATAGGACAAGAGGAAAAAAAAGGAAGTGAGCTGGCAGTACAGGCTCATAATATGTTAAAGCATTCAGGGGCGGTAGATTTTACAGGCAATATCGAGGGCAGGGAGATATTCGAAGGGGCTGCCGATGTAGTGGTGACCGACGGGTTTACCGGCAATGTCCTGCTTAAGGCCATAGAAGGGCTTGCGGCCATGTTTTTCGGCCAGGTCAAACAGGCGTTGACCTCATCCCTTATTTCGAAACTGGCTGCTTTGAGCCTGAAAGGACCGTTAAAGGCCATGAAGAATAGATTCGATTATGAGACTTATGGCGGAGCCCAGCTGCTGGGGCTGAATGCACCTGTCATAATCTCTCACGGCAGCTCCAGGGCCAGGGCCGTAAAAAATGCCATCAGGGTTGCCGGCGAGAGCCTGGAGACAGACCTGGTGGAAAAAATAAGAAAAGAGATATCTGCCGGCGGCGGCATGTGATTAAAACTTTTATATAAAAAAATAGTCAAAAATAATGAAATTATATTTTTATTAACTATAATAAAGAAAAACCAAAAGCTAAAGGAGTGATGTATGGAAAATTTTGACAAATTGAAAGAAATACTGGTAGATGTCCTGGGCGTGGAAGATGACAATGTAAAACCTGAAAGTAAATTTGTTGAAGACCTTGGTGCAGATTCCCTGGACCTGGTAGAGCTTATTATGGCTTTTGAGGATAAGTTTTCTATTGAGATCAGTGATGAAGAAGCTGAAAAGATGGTCACAGTCAAGGACGTCCTTAACTATATAGATTCAAAAAAGTAATACGTGATCTCAGACCGGATAAAGCATTATCCGGTATTATTTTTAAATTTACTTTTGCAAACCGGCTTGATCAGGCGGCGGAAAATATTAGATGGATAATGAAGGAGTCTTAAGAAGCAGGGTAAGGGACTGGCTGGGCGGACTTGAAATCGAGCCCCAGGACCTAAAAGTATATATACAGGCCCTTACGCACAGGTCTTTTGCCCGCCAGATAAATGTCCAGTCGAGAGGCAATGAACAGCTGGAGTTTCTGGGAGACAGCGTACTTTCATTTATAATAACTTCATACCTTTTCAACAATTTCAGCCATTATGCCGAGGGAAAGCTTGCCAAGCTGCGGTCGATACTTGTCAGCAAAAAGACTTTATCCAAGATAGCTTTGAGGATAAAGATAGACCAGCAGGTCCTTTTAAGCGAGAATGAAGAATCCTGCAGGGGCAGGGAAAAGGAATCGATCCTTGCTGATACCATGGAGGCCTTCATCGGTGCGGTATACCTGGACAGGGGGATAAGATTTGTGACTTCCTGGATCATAAAGAGATATGAAGACAGGATAGACAGCATGATAAACACTCCCCAGATCTCTGATTACAAGACATATCTTCAGGAAACAGTACAGGCTGACTATAATCAGCTGGTAAAATACAGGCTGCTGAAATCAGAGGGGCCTGACCACGACAAGACCTTTCATTCGGTTGCCATTCTTGAAGGCAAGAAGATCGGCAGGGGGAAGGGCAGCAGCAAGAAGGAGTCGGAGCAGGAAGCTGCCAGGAATGCATTGATATCATTATACGATCTGGACCTATAATACTTTAGGATTTTAAAAATTGTATCTGAAAAATATAACTCTCAGGGGATTCAAATCTTTCGGCTCCAGGAGCAGTCTTGACCTGGAGCCGGGCATAAGCGTGGTAGTGGGGCCAAACGGCAGCGGGAAGAGTAATGTGGCTGACGGTATCTCCTGGGTGCTGGGAGAGCAGAGCCCCAAATCACTCAGGGGAAATTCCATGGGTGATGTCATATTCCGAAGCAAAAAACAGGAAATGGGCATTGCTGAAGTATCTCTGCTGTTTGACAATTCTGATAAAATGCTGGATGTCGAATTCCGGGATGTCAAGATAACCAGGAGGGTATATTCGGCAGGGGGAAGTGATTATTTTATCAATTCCTCTCCCTGCAGGCTCATGGATATCCAGGAACTGGTGGCTGATGCCGGCATAGGCAGGGGCCTGCATGTGATAATCAACCAGGGCCAGGTAAACGAGATCACCATGCTTAAGCCTGTAGACAGGAAACTGGTTATAGACGAAGTCCTGGGTATTTCCAAGCATAAGATCAGGAGGAAGAAGTCCATTTCCCGGCTTTCCAGGGTAAAAGAAGATATTGCCAGGCTGGATGACCTTATGGATGAGATAAAGCGCACCATGGATCCCCTGGAGATAGAAGCAAAAAGGGCCAGGGAATATGCGGAGGCTGCCAATGAGCTGAAGAAGCAGGAAGTCTCGCTGTTTTTGTCCAGGATGGCAGCACTGAGCGGCTCCTGGGACAAGCTGGAACAGGAGCATGATAAGATCAGGGGGCTGATAAAGGATACAGGCGACAGGATACTGGAGACAGAGAAACAAAAGGGGGACCTTATAGGCAATATCGGTTCCCGGCAGGCCGAATATGAACGGTGGAGGACAAAGGTGGAAGCCTTTGACGGCGGGCTTAACCGCCTGCAAAACAGCATCACCCTGATAAGCAGCAAGAAGAATGTGTTTTCCACTCTTTATAATATGTTTGAACTGGAATTCAAAAACACAAAAGCGCCTTATGAGACTGCAGCGGAAATGGCCCGCGAGAGACAAAAAGAGGTACTGGATCTTTCCTTTATGGGAAAGATCATAAAAAGGTTTACTGTATTAGAAGTGCAGTTCAGGGATTTTGCGGGCAGGATAAAAAAGGCACTCACCGGAAACAGCGGTCTAAGGCAGCTGGAGGATGAAGCAAATATACTGGCACAGGAGATAAAAGACATACTGGAGGAGCTGAGGGAAGGAAATGAGGCCAGGGGATCGGTAAAAGCAGAAAAGGCTTCCCGGGAGATATTGGAAAAATTTGAGGAAGAAAAAAGGAGAAACCAGGCCAGGTCAGAAAAGATGGAGCAGTTAAAGAGACTATGCAGCCTAAACCTTGAGCGCAGTGAAAAGATAATAGGCATACTCCACGGGCTGAAGCTGGCATCAGAGAAGATACAGAGGAGGCTTTACCCCGAATTTGACCGGCAGAAGCGCCTGATATCGGGAAGCCAGGCAGATATAGAAAAGCTTAACAGCGAAATAAACAGGCTGAGGGTAGAGGCAAATAGCCTGGATAATGAGCTTTACAAGACAGATCTCAGGCGTGAACAGGCCAGGGACAGGGTAAAGGACATAACATCTTCAATAGTGGATGACTATAATATGTCTGTCGAATATGCCTCCAGGAATTTTAAACCTGCCGAAGATGCGGCGGCGGCAGAAAAGGCGGTAAAAAAGCTTAAGGACAGAGTGCGCAGCTATGGCAGTGTAAACCCTAATGCTGCCATTGAATTTGCCAAAATAAAGAAAAGATATGATTTCCTTGATATCCAGAGGAAGGACCTTTCAGACAGCAGGCAGGAGCTGGAAACACTTATAAAGGAGATAAACCAAAAGATCAGCACTATATTTTTGGATAGATTTGAGAAAATAAACCATAATTTCCAGAAATACTTCAAAGCGCTTTTCCCCATGGGAGAGGGAGAGCTGATACTGGAAAAATACAGAAATGATGGAGAATCCGAAGAAGAGCTGGGTGTGGACCTTAAGGTAGATATAGGAAATAACAAGCTGGTCTCCCTCACGCTATTAAGCGGGGGCGAGAAATCCCTGGTATCACTTGCTTTTCTATTTTCAGTGTTTTCAATAAACCTCTCGCCATTCTATATATTCGATGAGGCTGATGCTGCCCTTGATGATGCTAATATCGATAAATTCCAGAACCTGGTAAAGCATTTTGCCGAAAAACAGCAGATCATAATAATAACCCACCAGAAAAAGACCATGGAAATAGCAGACACCATATATGGCGTTACCATGCAGTCTGACGGGATATCCAAAGTTGTGTCAGAGAAGATCGATAATGGCAACAAGACTGCCGCAGGCTAAAAAATGAAAAAAATATTTAAAAACCTCAATTCGATCTGGAACCGGTTCAAGAAGACCGGGGATGAGCTCTGGGACCGGATGGAAGAGGAGCTGGTAGCCGGAGATGTAAGCATAAATACTGCCGGCAGGGTAATAGACAGCCTCAGGGATAGGGCCTATAAGGAAAATATAACCGGTTTGGAGGATATCAGGAAAATCCTGAAGCAGGAGATAATGGATATACTGGATACCGGCATCAGCAATGGTCTTTCAGTCCCGCCGCAACCGCCGGCGGTTTATATGGTGGTGGGGGTAAACGGTGTGGGCAAGACTTCGGCCATTGCCAAACTGGCCAATATGTTTAAAAAGCAGGGCAGCAAAGTGATGCTGGCTGCTGCCGACACCTACCGCTCGGCTGCTGTGGAACAGCTGGGGCATTTTGCTGGAATGCTGGGCATAGATATGATAAATCACCAGAGGAATGCAGATCCGGGGGCTGTAGTCTATGACACCCTTGCCAGTGCAATTGCCAGGAATGCCGATATTGTGATAATCGACACTGCCGGGAGGATGCAGACATCATATAATCTGATGCAGGAGCTGAAAAAGATAAATAAAGTGGTAAACAAGAAGCTGGGCAGGTTTCCTGATGAGGTCCTTCTGGCCATAGATGCCACTACCGGGCAGAATGCCCGCAGCCAGGCCCAGATATTCTCAGCATCCATGGACATTACCGGGATAATACTTACCAAGACTGACGGTACTTCCAGGGGCGGGATAGTTATTACCATAAAGAATGACCTGGATATACCGGTAAAGATCATAACAAAAGGCGAGAAGATCGATGATATAGAGTATTTCGACCCGGAGTCATTTACGGAAAATATGGTATTATGAGGAATATAATACGGTTACTATTCCAGCCGGAAACGGAGACATATGTTTGAACAGCTTACTTCAAAATTCGAAGACCTTTTTTACAGGATAAGGAATAAGGGGAAACTGAGCCCCGGCGACCTGGATAAGGCATTAAGGGAGATAAAACTGGCGCTGCTGGAAGCCGATGTCAACTTTAAAGTTGTAAAACAATTCCTGGCCAATCTCAAGGAAAAGGCCCTGGGCAGTGAAGTCATGGAGAGCCTCACACCGGCCCAGCAGGTCATCAAGATCGTAAATGAAGAGATGATCAGGATGCTGGGATCCTCCGGCGGGAATATCAGCTTTGCCCCCAGGGGACCCACTATAATAATGATGGTAGGGCTTCAGGGAACAGGCAAGACTTCGGCTGTCATAAAACTAGCCAATTATCTGAGATCGGCCAGCCAGAAAAAGGTATCCCTGATCGCGGCTGACATATACAGGCCGGCAGCTGTACTCCAGCTGGAGGATATGGCAAAAAACATAGAAATAGAGGTCTTTTCGGACAATAATAAAGACCCGGTAGACATATGCAGGAAAGGTGTGGAAAAGTTTACCCGCGAAAGAAGCGATGTCATAATAATCGATACCGCAGGAAGGCTCCACATCGATGAAGTCATGATGGATGAGATAAGAGATATAAAGAGGGCAGTAAAACCCCACCAGGTGTTTTTGGTGCTTGATGCCATGACCGGACAGGAAGCGGTAAATATTGCATCCTCCTTTAATTCCGCCGTAGAATGCGACGGTATAATACTTACCAAGCTGGACAGCGATACCAGGGGAGGGGCAGCCCTTTCAGTATACCAGGTGGTAAAAAAGCCAGTAAGATTTGTCTCCAACGGGGAAAAAGTAGAGGATTTTGATATCTTCTACCCTGACCGGATAGCTTCCAGGATACTGGGTAAGGGCGACGTGCTCACTCTTATAGAAAAAGCGGAAAAAGTGATCGACAATAAAAAGGCCGAGGAGTTGTCAAGGCGGATCGAAAGGCAGGAGCTTGATTTTGAGGATTTTATCGACCAGCTGAAAAGCCTTAAGAAAATGGGCTCCCTGGATAAAGTGATGTCCATGCTTCCTGTACCGGGAGCAAATAAGGCATTTAAGAAGATGGATCTTGACCAGTCCCACCTTGACAGGATGGAGGCCATAATAAATTCCATGACCGTAAGGGAGAGAAGGGATCCGCATATAATAAACGGCAGCCGTAAAAAGAGGATAGCCAGGGGAAGCGGAAGCTCTGTAAGCGAGGTCAACCGGCTGCTCAAGCAGTTTTCCAGGACAAAACAGATGATGAAAAACTTCTCATCACTCAAAGGCAGGATGGGACTGTCTCTCAGGGGGTTCCCGGGAGTATAAAAAATGTTTTGCAAGATGTCAATAAAGCTATATAATATTATTTTCATAAGGCAAAATCTTACAGTGGAGGTTTTTTGGATTGAGCGTAAAGATAAGATTGACAAGGACCGGGTTAAAAAAACAGCCCTATTACCGTGTCGTAGTTGCTGACAGCAGGTCGCCCAGGGACGGTAAGTTTATCGAAAGAATCGGCATCTATGATCCCAAGACAGACCCCTCAAAAGTTGTTATTGACAAAGAGAAGGCTGCTGAATGGATCAAGAAGGGGGCAACGCCCTCAAATACAGTGAAGAAGTTATTTAAAATAGTAGACCTGAAAGTGTAGAATAACAATTTGACTGGAGGTATGGAAGTGAAAGAATTACTGGAGTACATGGTCAAGGAACTGGTAGATAATCCAGACGATGTTGAGATCGAAGAAGAGGAAGAAGACGAAAAAACAGTGATCTTTAAACTGAAAGTAGCAGAAGATGACCTGGGTAAAGTCATTGGTAAGAAAGGCCGTACCGCAAATGCTTTAAGGGTTGTTATGAGAGCCGCGTCTGCTAAGAGAGGCAAATCTTCTATAGTAAAGATAATAGACTGACAGTTTATTATCTTTGAAAAATAAATAATGTCGCAGAAAACTGTAGATGCAAGATTAGTAGGGATAGTCGGAAAGCCGCATGGTATAAAGGGAGAAGTAAATGTCATGCTGCTCACTGACTATCCCGATTCTATTGTAAATGGCTGTTTGCTTTATCTGGACCAGGATTGTACCCGTGATATTTTGATAGAGAATGTATACATCAAGAAGTCCAGGGGCCGTGAGACCGCAGTCATGAGGTTTGAGGGGATATCCTCCATAGAAGAAGCCCTGGACCTCAGGGGGAGCCAGCTTTTCAGGAAAAAGGAACAGGCCCCGGTCCTGGAAGACGGGGAATACTGGATAGAAGACCTTGAAGGCTGCATGGTATACATGGAAAACGGAAGCGCGGTGGGCCTGGTAGAGAAGGTCGAAGTGCTGCCGGCAAATGATAACCTGGCTGTAAGGCCCTCCGGAGGAGGCAGCATAATATATATTCCCCTGGTCGATGAGTATATTTGCAGCATAGAAATAACCGGTAAAAAGATCATCCTTAAAAAGATGCCAGAGTATTTGTAGCATGATAATCGACATAATAACTATTTTCCCTGACATGTTTAAAACAATTGCGCAGTTCGGGGTTATCCGTGAAGCCTTTGCTTCAGGCAGCTGTGAATTAAACATTTATGACTTAAGGGATTTTTCTTCCGGCCGCTACCGGAAAATCGACGACAGGCCTTATGGGGGAGGTCCGGGGATGATACTTATGGCGGGACCCCTGGACAGGGCTATAAGGCATATAAAGAGAAAAAATTCCATCAGGCAGAAAAATCTGCAGAAGGTCATACTTCTTTCACCCGGAGGCAAAGTCCTGAAGCAGCAGGTCTTAAAAGATTTCCTTGCTTTTAAAAACCTGATAATAATCTGCGGCAGATACGAAGGCGTGGACCAGAGGCTCATAGAGCTTTCTGTAGATATGGAGGTCTCAATAGGGGATTATGTACTTACCGGAGGCGAGATACCGGCAATGGTGCTGATTGACGGGATTGCCAGGCTGGTCCCCGGAGTAGTGGGAAAACAGGAATCTATCCAGTGCGAGTCATTTGAAAAAGGCCTACTGGACTGGCCCCAGTATACCAGGCCGCCTGTATACCGGGGGCTGGAGGTGCCGGAGATCCTGACTGGCGGAAATCACGGGGATATTGAAAAATGGAGGAAACAGAAAGCAGAAGAAATAACCAGGAGGCAGAGGCCGGATCTATTTGACAAAAATAACTAAATTCATTATATTTTATAAGTTTTATCAGTAAAGACCTATGTGGAGACTTAAATGAACAAATTGGACAAAGTGGAAAGTAAATATATCAAGGCAGATATCCCCGAATTCAATACCGGAGATAAACTGAGTGTTAAGATAAAAATAAGCGAGGAAAACAAGGACCGGATACAGACTCTGGAAGGCATAGTCCTCAAAGTCCAGGGATCAGGCATAAACAAGACATTTACCATAAGGAAGATATCATTTAATAATATCGGAGTGGAAAGGACTTTCCTTATCCATTCACCGGTCATCCAATCCATAGAAAGAATAAACCAGGGTATTGTCAGGAGATCAAGACTCTACTATCTCAGGGACAGGGTTGGAAAGAAAGCAAAGATAAAGGTAAAGAAATAATAAAACCTTTAATGCCTCATACTGACAAAAACGGCTACAGCAAGACCAGAAGGGCAGCACGTGAAATACTGGGATATGTTATCGCTGTCATAAGCGCTGTCATTGCAGCCGTCCTTATAAGATTATTCATATTCGAGCCGTTTATAGTGCCCACTCCATCCATGGAGCCCACCCTCATGGTGGGAGACAAGGTGATAATCAATAAGCTTGCATACAGGTTTGGACAGGTGGAAAGAGGAGATATAATCGCTTTTCATTCCACTACTGAAGATAATAAGGAACTGGTAAAAAGAGCTATTGCCGTAGAAGGCGACAGGATCGTCCTCACCTCCCAGGGAGAGGTCTATGTAAATGATGAGAAGATAGGCGAGGATTACCTTAAAACCGGCCAGCAGCTGTCATACCTTGACCAGGAACTGACCCTGGGCCCCGATGAGATATTCGTCATGGGGGATAACCGCAATAACAGTTTTGACAGCAGGTATTTCGGTATGGTGCCGGAGGAAAATGTTTTCGGCGAGTTCCTGGCCGTATACTGGCCGCCGTCCAGGTGGTAGCAGGAAACAGGTCATTTAAGCATGAGATTTTCCGAGATCAAAAGGTTAATGGCGCTCAGGTGCTGTGAAGAAGAACTTTACAGCATGGGTTATGATAATATTGCCGGAGTCGATGAGGTAGGCCGCGGCTCACTGGCAGGCCCCATGATAGCGGCTGCCGTCATACTGGACCGTGATAATATCATGATCGAAGGCATAGATGATTCCAAGAGGCTTGCGCCTCATTCCAGGGAAAGGCTTTTCAGGAAGATAGTATCCTGCTGCAAATGCTGGTCTATTGCCATGACGAGCCCTGCAGAGATAGACGAAAATAATATCAGCGAACTGAACATCAAGATCTTTGACCTGGCTATAGCCAGGCTCAAGGTAAGACCGGATATAGCCATATCGGATTTTATAAATATTGACAGCAGAAGGCTTTCATCCCTGAGCAGAACCGGCTTCATACCCCTTACAGGCGGAGACAGCTGCAGCATATCCATCGCTGCCGCTTCCATACTGGCAAAGGTCACCAGGGACAGGCTGATGAAAAGATTTTCCTGCACCTATCCCGGCTACGGATTTGAAAGCAATATGGGCTACGGCACTAAAAAACATCTTGTGTCGCTTAAAAAATATGGACCCACCATCATACACCGTACTTCCTTTAAGGGAGTGGTCCGGTGATCATCTATGGATATGGATAATAAAAGGCATATGGGAGCCCTGGGAGAGGAATCAGCAGCAAGATACCTGATGGAAAAGGGCTTCAGGATAGTCTGCAGGAACAGAAGCAGCCGGTGGGGAGAGATCGATATAGCAGCCCTGGACAGCAAATGGATTATATTTGCCGAGGTAAAGACCAGGACCGGATATGGCTACGGCAATCCAGAAGAAAGCATTGATGCTGATAAAGCAGACAGGATCAGAAAGGCTGCCATGCTCTTTCTTGCAGAAAAAGGATTATGGGGTCAAAGGCCTGTAAGGTTTGACATAATCTCCATAATAATAGACAGGAAGAAACTGGAAAGGTGCCTTCGGCAGGCGGCAGGAATGGAAGGGCTTGCGGCCAGTTACAGTAAATTCAGCTGCCTGGAGCATATAGTGGATGCTTTCTAGCATTGATGGAGGGAATGCTTCCCCGGTAAAAGGGGAAGCATTATGCGGAGATAACGCTGATTGGAGCTTAGATCCAGTGTTAGTAAAGGATTATAGCAATATGGCATGATATTTTATTAATAAAAAGTTAAGTATTTGTTAAAAAAACATTAATCCGCCATATAATGCTGAAAATAATTGATATATAATGATGGCATTTACATTTTTTATTAAATAATGGAGTCTGGTATGGGCAAGTCAAATATTGACCTTATAGACATCCGGCAGAATGTAAGTGATTTTGCCGGCATCATAGAACCCGGCTATGAAAAGAAGATCCATGATGTGATAGTGGATATTGAGGCCAGGACCTCAGCGGAGGCGGCGGTCATCACCCTGGACAGCCTGGAAGGCATATCTATTGATGAAGCCGCAAATAAACTTTTTAACAGATTCGGTGTGGGAAAGAAAAAAGTCAATAACGGTATCCTGCTTCTTATATCAAACAGGGACGGCAAGTTCCGTTTTGAACTGGGTTACGGTTTGGAGCATATAATAGATGAGAAGATGAGACAGGACCTGATAGAGAAAGTAATGGGCCCCGAATTCCGGAGGGAACATTTTGGGCCGGCAATACTGGGTTTTTTGAAAAGGGTATCCCGGAGGATAAACAGGTCCAGGATCAGCAATATCTCTCTGGTGTCATGGCTTGCAGGCATACTGTCTATGGTATTTGCCGCTGCCGGTATTTTTTCCAGCCTTATGCTGGCTATTACAGCATATCCTGATATCGGGCGGCCCTTGCCCCTGGTCATGCTTTTTGTAAAGACATGTATCCCTGCCATGGCCCTGGCGCTGGCTGCCATAACACTGGCAATAGCTGATCTTTCCATGGACCCGGAGATTTCCGGGGAACAAAGGATAATCTCAAAAAGTATTGCCGGGCTGATAATGGGGGTATTGGCAGTCATATCGGTATTTGCCGCATTTTTCCTGTTTCCCCTTCTGGCTGAATTTACGGCAGGGGTCTTTTCCCTGCCCACATCAGGGTATTAGACCCGGATGGTGATAAGATGACTTAGCTCCCAGGCATAAAATTAATAATGTAATTGCATAAATACATAATTACATATATAATTTATGCATGTTTTTTAAACTGGACAGCTTTGCTCTTACCGGCATAGAGGCCATAAAGGTGACCATAGAGGTGCATATCTCCAGAGGTCTTCCCGGACTTCATATAGTGGGCCTTCCCGGCCAGGCGGTAAGCGAGTCCAGGCAGAGGGTGCGTTCTGCAGTCATAAACAGCGGTTTTGAGTTTCCGGTAAGGAAGGTAATCATAAACCTTTCGCCTGCCGATATAAGAAAAGAAGGATCACTGTATGACCTGCCCATAGCCCTTTCCATAATGGCAGCCAGCGGACAGATCGAAAGCAGCAGGTTCAGTTGCAGCTGTTTTATCGGGGAGCTGTCACTGGACGGCAGGATCAACCCGGTAAGAGGACTCATTTCCATGGCGGAAAAGGCAGAAGAACTTGACAAGAAATATTTTTTTGTGCCCTATGAGACAGCTGCACAGGCTTCCATGTTTAAAAAGGTGGATATAATGCCCTGCAGGGACCTGAAGTCTACAGTAGATATCCTGAACGGAAAAAGCAGGGCAATACCCATAGACCGTTATCAGGAAGATGAAACGGATAATGCTGACGGCGCCAGTCCGGATTTTTCGGAGGTAAAGGGGCAGCTAAAAGCTAAAAGGGCACTGGAGATAGCAGCTGCAGGGATGCATAACCTGCTTCTTACCGGCCCGCCCGGCAGCGGTAAGACTATGCTGGCAAAAAGGGTGATATCCATACTTCCGCCTATGGATATAAAGCAGAGGATGGAAGTCACCAGGATACACAGTCTTTGTGATGAGAGGATGGAAGGCCTTGCCTCCAGGAGACCTTTTATAAGTCCCCACCACACAGTAAGCCGGGCCGGATTTATCGGGGGCGGCCTGGTGCCCAGGCCGGGAGCTATTTCACTGGCGCACCGGGGCGTATTATTCCTGGATGAATTATCCCAGTTTCCTTCATGGCTGATAGAGGACCTGAGACAGCCCCTGGAAAGCCGGGAGGTCATAATAGCCAGAAACAGGAATTCATACTGCTTTCCCTGCAGTTTTATGCTGATAGCTGCCGATAATCCCTGCAAATGCGGTTTCTGGGGAGACGGTATGAAGGCATGCAGCTGTTCGGAAAGGGAGCTGGCAAGATACTGGAGGAACCTTTCAGGCCCCATACTGGACCGTATAGACATGAAGGCCCAGGTTAACAGGCTTCCGGAAGACCAATATCTTGATAATGCAGATAGCGAGGCTTCATCTGTTATAAAAAGCAGGGTAAAAAAAGCGCATGCCGCCCAAAAAGAAAGATACAGGGGTCAAAAGGCGGTAAAATATAATTCTGAGGCAGGGCAGAATATATTGAACCGGTGGCTAAGGTGCGGGGCGGTGCCGGGAAAGACCATAGCCAGGGTCAGTAAAAGGTTCCAACTATCTGCCAGGGGGATGTCCGGGATAATAAAAGTGGCCAGGACCATAGCCGACCTGGAGGGAAGCCGGGAAATAAGACAGGAGCATATACTGGAAGCGGCAAGCTACAGGAAGGCTGAGAACTTTGGATAAAGATCTAAGGCATCTTATTTACCTGCTTTTTTGCATGGATATAAGTGCTTCCAGCTATATAAGGGTGTTCAGGGAAAAAAACGGCAGCGTATCCCGGGCAAACCGCTATTTTTTAAAAAAGCCTTTTCCGGAGCAGCCCCGGCTGGACGGCAGGGCTGCCGGCATGAAAAAGAAAGAAGATCATTATAAAAGAATAATAACCGGTATCGAGAAGAAGGCCTTCCGGGCTATACATATAGGAGGAAGGGGTTATCCGGCAGGACTGGAAAACATATATGCTCCCCCTCCTGTCTTATTCTGCCGGGGCAGCCTTGCAATAGACGGTTTTAATATTGCGGTAGTGGGCAGCCGGAGATGCACCAGGTATGGAAAGGATGCGGCATCATATATCAGCAAAAGCCTTTCAGATATGGGTATCACCGTGGTAAGCGGACTTGCCCTGGGCATCGACAGTATGGCCCATATGAATTCTGTGGGCGGCAGGGGAGGCACCATAGCTGTCCTGGGAAGCGGTCCCGATGTCATCTATCCCCCTGAAAACAGGGATCTCTGCCGGCAGATAATTGGTTCGGGAGCAGTTGTCACCGAGTTCCCGCCGGGCACGCCTCCCCTGAGGCAGAACTTTCCCATAAGGAACAGGATAATAAGCGGGATAAGCAGGGGAGTAGTAATAGTGGAAGCAGGCAGCCGGAGCGGGGCCATGATAACCGGGGATACGGCGCTGGAGCAGGACAGGGAAGTATTTGCGGTGCCCGGAAGCATATTCAGCTGTTCAAGCAGGGGGTGCCATAAGCTCATAAATGGCGGAGCCAAGCTGGTGGAAAGTGCCGACGATATAATCGAGGAATTCCAGGGTCTTTTCACCGTTTCCGGGAGCGGAGCCGAAGCCGGGCAGGCCGGAGGCAGAAGAAAAGCCGGTATAGGGGGTAAAGCCGGCAAGGTATATGATAATATAGGGCACAGGCCGGAAAGCCTGGACCGGATCAGCCTGAAAAGCGGACTGGCGGTAAATGAAGTCCTGAAAGCAGTCACTATGCTGGAAATGGAAGAAATGGTAAGGGAAGGACCCTCAAATCACTACAGGAGAAGTGAATAATCTTTGTATTAGCAGTTGTTTTTTATTAAAATGAGATATATTTATAGAAAGAAGTCTGGCAGGAGGCACCATGCCGTTATTTAGAAGGAAGAAGATACAGAGACCTAAGAATCCGCTGGGAATGGCGCTTTTCCAGTATGACAATATAATAAAGAAAGAACTGGGCGGGCTGCTCAAGACCCTGGAAGCAGGAAAAAGCATCGATCCCAGGAAGGCTGAGGCAATACTTGACCGGTCAGCATATAAGCTGGACCACATACTTGAAGACATATCAAAAGAAAACCTGAAGATAGATTATATGTCTGATAAGGCCAGGTATATGATCATTGATATGATAGAAGGGCTAAAAGGCTATTTTGACAGGGCCGGGGAATTAGGCTTTGACGGAGAGAGGCTGGAAATGGATAAGAAAATAAAGGGCCCGGGAGAGATAGCTGAGACCAGGGAAAGCCTCAAGAAAAAGATGAAAGATATCGAAAGTGATTATACATAGACATGGATCCTGACAGAAGCCTGGGATTGTATTTAAAATACTTAAGATATGAGAAAAACCTTACCGCCAATTCCATAGAGTCCTATAAAAAGGATGTCAAGCAGCTTGGTTTATACCTGGAGTCCCTGGATATTAAGGATATGGGGCACATGGACCTGTCAGTATTCCGGGGATTTGTAAAATGGCTGGATGAAAAAAAATATGCCAACCGCACCATCATAAGGAAATATTCTTCCCTGATAAACTATTTCAGGTTCCTGGAAGAAAACCGGATAATAGACATACCCCTGTCCCAGTTCATAAATGCTCCCCGTAAAAGAAAAAGGTATTACAATATTCTTTCTATGTCGGAGATGAGGCAGGTATTGGACCATATGGAAACAGAAAAGCCGGCAGATATCAGGGACAGGCTGTTGATGGAACTCATTTATTCTACCGGCGCCCGGGTGAGCGAAGTAGAGGGCATGATGCTTGACGACATCAATATGAAAAAAAATGAGATAAAGGTAAGGGGAAAAGGCAGGAAGGAAAGGATAGTATATATAAATAGCGAAGCCCTGTACTGTCTGGATACATATCTTGGCGGAGCCAGGCAGAGCCTTAGCTTCAGCAAAGTCAGAGGAACTTATAGCGGGGACAGGCATTTATTTTTAAACAGCGGCGGCAGGGGACTTACAGCCAGGAGCATAAGGAATATAGTAAAGAAAAATGTCAGGCTGGCGGGAATAAGCAAGAATATCACCCCTCACAGCCTCAGGCATAGTTTTGCCACGCACCTTTTGCAGAGGGGTGCCGGCATCAGGGAAATACAGGAACTCCTGGGACACGAAAATATATCCACCACATCCATTTATTCCCATATGGATATAACCAGGCTGAAAAAAGACTATAAGAAGTTCCACCCCAGGGCGGGGTAATATTTTTTTGCAAAAGATGTTGATTATTTGCCCGACAACATATATTATGTTAGACTTGTAATTTATAAAAACACACACCGTCTGCGGTATTATGGTGGGTAAATTTGCAGTTAAGGCGGTGGAGGTAAACCATAATCAGGAGGTAGGTCTTGAGCGTTGTAACTATGAAGCAGCTCCTTGAAGTAGGAGTGCATTTTGGGCATCAGACCCAAAAATGGAATCCCAAGATGAAGAAGTATATATATACTGCCAAAAACGGCATATATATAATCGATCTTACTGAGACCCTTAGGCTTATACTGGAAGCCCATGACTATGTAAAAGAACTGGCGGCAGACGGAGGCACCATACTTTTTGTAGGCACAAAAAAGCAGACCCAGGATATAATCGAGAATGCTGCCCAGGATTGCGGCATGCCCTATATCAAGAACAGGTGGCTGGGAGGCACCCTGACAAATTTTTCCACTATCAGCCTGAGGACGAAACGCCTGGAGGAGATCGAACAGATGGAAGAATCGGGTGTTTTTGACAGACTCCCCAAAAAGGAAGTACTGGGAATAAAGAAAGAACACGACAAACTTCTTTATAACCTGGGAGGAATACGGAATATGAAGAAGATACCTGATGCAGTTTTTATTATCGATCCCGGCAAAGAGACCATTGCAGTAAATGAAGCCAGGAAGCTGGGAATACCCATAGTAGCTATTACTGATACCAACTGCGATCCCGATGTGGTTGATTTTGTCATACCCGGAAATGACGATGCCATCCGTTCATGCGCCCTGATAACCAGGGTAATAGCAGATGCGGTGAAGGCGGGAGCTCAGGAGACAATAAAAAGGGAAAAGAGTCCCGAGGCGGAAGACGCCAAAAAAATGGAAAAAGAAAAACCGGAAGACGGATTAGAGGAAAAACCAGAAGATGAAGTCTGGGTATAAGGAAGGATATTATTAGATGGAAATAAAACCAGGATTAGTAAAACAGTTGAGGGAAAAAAGCAATGCGGGCATGATGGACTGCAAGAAAGCTCTTGTGGAGACCAATGGAGACCTGGCCAGGGCAGAGGAAGTACTAAGGGAAAAAGGACTGGCCCAGGCATCCAAAAAAGCTTCAAGGGCTGCCAAAGAAGGGATTATTGACAGCTATATACACCTTGGTTCAAAAATAGGGGTAATGCTGGAAGTAAACTGTGAGACAGATTTTGTTGCCCGGAATGAGATGTTTAAGGGGTTTGTCCATGATGTGGCGCTTCATATTGCTGCTGCCAATCCCCAGTATATATCCATTGAAGAAGTGCCTGGCGAAATTGTTGAAAAAGAAAAAGAGATATTCAGGAAACAGGCCGTAAATGACGGTAAGCCGGAAAACATAGTAGACAAGATAGCCGATGGAAGGATCAAGAAATTTTATGAGGAGATAGTCCTCCTGGAACAGCCTTTTGTCAAGGATGCCGATAAAAAGATCGGGGACCTGCTAAAGGAAAAGATCGCCACCATAGGGGAGAATATAGTCATAAAGAGGTTCTGCCGCTATGTGCTTGGAGAAGATTGATTTTTAGGAAAATATTACTGGACAGATTATACGGCTATGGCTGGACTGAAATACAAAAGGGTATTGCTGAAGATCAGCGGGGAAGCGCTTCTAAGCAAAAACCATAATATTGATCCTTCCGTAGTATCGGGTATTGCCGGCCAGATCAAGGAAGTAGCTGACCTTGGCGTGGAAATAGCCATAGTGATAGGCGGAGGCAATTTCTGGAGGGGCACATCTGCCAGCGCCAATGGAGTGGACCGCACAACTGCTGATTATATAGGCATGCTGGCAACCATCATGAATGCCCTGGGACTGCAGAACGCACTGGAAAAGCAGGGCGTCATGACCAGGGTGCAGACATCGATCTCCATGCAGCAAGTAGCAGAACCTTTTATAAGGAGGAAGGCCGTAAGGCATCTGGAGAAGAAAAGGGTAGTCATCTTTGCCGGGGGGACTGGAAATCCGTATTTCACCACAGACACGGCAGCTGCATTAAGAGCGCTGGAAATAGATGCCCAGATAATATTCAAGGCCACCAGGGTAGACGGAGTATATGACAGGGACCCGGAAAAACACAGCGATGCCGTAAAATTCAAGAAACTGGATTTTACAACTGCCCTGAACCGGGACCTGGGAGTGATGGATTCCACAGCAATATCCCTGTGCCGGGAGAACAATCTTCCTATCATTGTGTTTGACATAAAAGTACCCGGAAATATAAAAGGTGTTATAATGGGTAAAGAAATTGGAACTTTGGTATCAAAGGGGTGACTATGAGAGACAGGATCTTAAATGAAGCAAAAAAGAAGATGATGCAGTCCCTGGAGAACACGCAGCACGAGTTTAACACCATAAGGACAGGAAGGGCTTCAGCAGCTCTCCTGGACAATGTATTTATTGATTATTACGGGACCAGGACTCCGGTAAAGCATGCAGCCAATATCAGTATTCCGGAAGCAAGGACGATAGTGATATCTCCTTTCGACCCCAAATTCTTAAAGGAGATCGAGACCCAGATAATAAAATCCGATCTCGGCATCAATCCTACCAATGACGGCAAAGTCATAAGGCTGGCAATACCGCCCCTGAATGAAGAAAGAAGACGGGAGCTGGTAAAGCTGGTAAAAAAAGTTGCGGAAGACGGAAGGATCGCCATTAGGAATATAAGGAGGGATGCAAATGACGAGTTTAAGAAGATGGAATCCGAAGGCGGCATAACCGAAGATGACCTTATCCATTCACAGAAGGAAGTCCAGGATGTGACTGATGAATTTATTGAAAAGATCAACAGCGCCCTGGAACAGAAGGAAAAGGAAATCATGGAAGTGTAGGTACACCTGTCTTGAACTTTTTTTCTTCAATATCCGCTTCTGGCAAGAATACCGCCTCCGATGATATCACGGGAGAAAACCTTCCCCTGCATGTGGCTGTAATAATGGACGGCAACGGCAGGTGGGCTTTAAAGCGCAGGCTGCCCAGGAATGCAGGACATAAGGCGGGAGTAGAATCCCTCAGGGAGGTAATAGCCGCTTGTATCGACTTCAGGATAAAGTATCTTACTGTATATTCATTGTCCCGGGAAAACTGGAAAAGGCCGGAGAAAGAAGTAAGATTCCTGCTGAACCTGTTTCTGGTCACGCTTAAGAATGAATTGAAGCTGCTTGACGGCCATGGTGTAAGGCTGAGGCTCATCGGGGACAGGTCTGATATTCCGCCTGAAGTGCTTAAGGCATATGAAGATGCCGAGAAAAAGACTTCTGCAAATACGGTGCTGAATTTTAATATAGCCCTTAATTATGGTTCCAGGCAGGAGATATTATATGCGGTAAAGGATATATGCCGCCATATGAAGGAAGGAAGGATCAAAGAGGCGGACCTGGATGCGGAAATGTTCTCTGATTACCTGTATACGGAAGGCATACCTGATCCGGACCTGCTTATAAGGACAAGCGGGGAATACAGGATAAGCAATTTCCTTTTGTGGCAGATATCATATACAGAGCTTTATTTCTCAAAAGTCCTGTGGCCCGATTTTAAGAGGAAGTATTTTGTAAAGGCGCTGAGGCAATACCAGAAGCGCAATAGAAGATTTGGAAAGGTTTAAAAAGCCTATGCTGGTCATGCAGTACATAATAGCCATAATTGGTTTTTCACTGATAATAATAGTGCATGAATTCGGTCATTTCCTGTCAGCCAGGGCGTCAGGCATGCATGTCCACGAGTTTTTTATAGGTTTTGGCCCTGTGGTATTTAAGCACAGGTCAAAATCCGGCACAGAATACGGCCTCAGGGCTATTCCCGTGGGCGGATATGTAAAAGTCATGGGAATGGACAGGAATGAGGAGGTCCCCGGGGATATGAAGGAAAAGTCCTATCAGGGAAAACCATTCTATAAGAAATTCCTGGTCATATTTTCCGGTGCCGGGTTCAATATGATATTTGCAGTGATACTTATAGCGGTATTTTTGAGCATGGGCGTCTATGAGCCCAGTAATATGATAGATTATGTACAGCCCGGCACACCGGCTGAACAGTCAGGGCTGATAGAAGGCGACAGGGTAACGGCTATAAACGGCGAACCTATTGACACATGGGATGAATTTGCGGCAAAGACACAGGCGCGGCCGGGGGAAGAAGTGGTATACACCGTGATAAGAGACGGCAGCCGGATAGAGATAGAAACGGTACTGGATACAGTCGAAGGCAGGGGATACCTGGGAATATCTCCCCGTTACATTGAGAGGCGGCCGGGTCTTTTTGAGATAGTGACTGAAAGTTTCAGGATGACCGGAGAGATCCTGGTGACCTATATAAAGCTTTTTGGGCAGCTGTTTTCAGGGCAGATACCTTTTGCAGAAGCACGTCCTGTCTCGCCTATAGGGGTTGTAAGCATATTCCAGCAGTCTATCTCGCTGGGCATACAGAATTTTATCCTGTTTATAGCCCTTGTCTCCATATTGATCGGCTTTGGCAACCTTCTGCCCATACTTCCCCTGGATGGGGGTAATATACTGCTTTTGACGGTGGAGACCATAAGGAGAAAGCCTCTTCCGCAGAAATTGGTGGAGACAGCGAATTATTTTGGTATCTTCCTTATGGTAGGGCTGCTCATAGTGGGTCTTGTATTTGACATTATAAGTCCATTTAACCTGAACAATATGTAGGATGCTTTTATCTATGGACATTTCAAGGAAAAAGACCAGGGAAATAAGCCTGGGAAATTTAAAGATCGGCGGCAGTAATCCCATTTCGGTACAGTCCATGACCAAGTCAAAGATAAACCATGCTTCTGCCATCAGGGAAGAAATCGAAGAGCTTTCCAGGCATGGATGCGAGGTCATAAGGATGGCTGTACCTGATGCCGGTGCGGTAACCGCTTTAAAAAGACTGATCGATTCCGGTATATTCAGGGTGCCGGTAGTGGCAGATATCCATTTTGACCACAGGCTGGCAATCGACAGCATAAAGGCAGGCGCAGACGGTATCAGGATAAATCCCGGCAATATCGGCGGCTATGAAAGAACGGCAAAGGTGGTAGAAACAGCAAAGAAGCATAAAACCGCTGTCAGGATAGGCATAAATGCAGGTTCTATAGATAAGAAGATCTTGCGGAAAAACAGGGGGAATATGCGCAGTTCCATGGTAGAAAGCGCCCTGGAAAATATAAAGGTTATGGAGAGCCTGGGATTTCATAATTTCAAGATCTCGGCCAAGGCTTCCTCTGTTGCGGATACAGTCAGCGTTTACCGGGAGATCTCGGGAAAATGCGATTACCCCCTTCACCTGGGAGTGACCGAAGCGGGCCCCCTGCTCAGGGGCACGGTAAAGTCCTCGGTAGGAATGGGGATCCTCCTGGCAGAAGGCATAGGAGATACCATAAGGGTGTCACTGACAGGCAGTCCGGTAGAGGAGGTCAGGACTGGCCGCCTGATACTGGCCAGCCTGGAGATCAGGACTGACGGGGTCGACATCATATCATGCCCCACCTGCGGAAGGACTATGGATGACCTGCCGGCAATAGTGGGTGAAGTGGAAAAGATGACAGCCGGCATAAGATGCGGATTGAAGCTTGCAGTAATGGGCTGTATAGTAAACGGACCGGGCGAGGCCAGGGATGCTGACCTGGGAATCGCTTTCGGCAGGAAGAAAGCGGCCCTGTTTTTGAAGGGTTCCATCCTGAAAAGGGTGGAGAAGTCCAGCATACTGGATGAATTTAAAAAAGAACTGGAAAAGTTGATCTAATAAGGAGCTTTGCTTTGAAATACTCACAGGCATTTATACCTACACTTAAAGAAGATCCCAGTGAAGCGGAGCTGGCCAGCCATGCCCTCACCCTGAGGGCGGGCCTTATAAGGAAGATAGCATCAGGGATATATGCATTTCTTCCTGCCGGCACCAGGGTGCTGAGAAAGATCGAGAATATAGTTAGAGAGGAGATGGACAGGGCCGGGGCTATGGAGCTTTTCCTGCCGGTAATGCAGCCTTCAGACCTGTGGCAGAAGTCAGGGCGCTGGGACCAATATGGCCCGGAGCTTTTCCGGCTGCGGGACCGTAATGACCGCCAGTTCTGCCTGGGGCCTACACATGAAGAAATAATGACGCATCTGGCCTATCTTGATCTAAAGTCATATAAGGATCTCCCCATTAACCTGTACCAGATACAGGTTAAGTTCAGGGATGAGATCAGGCCCAGGTACGGCCTTCTCAGGGGCAGGGAATTCATAATGAAGGACGCCTACAGTTTTTGCGAGGATGAAAAGGACCTGGACCAGATATACCAGAAGATGCATCAGGCTTACAGCAGGATAGTGGAAAGGCTGGGGCTGGAATTCAGGGTAGTTGAAGCAGATACCGGACTTATCGGCGGGAAGTCATCGCATGAGTTCCTGGTGCTGGCCGGCGAGGGCGAGGAAACACTGGTATACTGTCCTGAATGCGGCTATGCGGCCAATATTGAGCTTGCCGGCACAGCCTGTCCGGAGCCGGATGCAGGCAATGAAAAGGATATCCAGGAAATAAATACTCCAGGAGTGACAGATATAGAAAGCCTTGCCCGTTTTATGGGGGTGGATAGACAAAGGACAGCAAAGACCATGCTTCTGGAGGATGAAGACAGGAATATCTATGCTTTCATGATGACCGGGGACAGGGAACTTAATATCTCCAAGGCAGAAAAGTTCCTCAAACGCCCCCTGCAGCTTTTTGAAGGCGGGAAGAAGTCACTGGTGATCGGCTATGTGGGGCCGGTAGGTCTTGACCCCGGTATAAAGGTCTACGCAGATAATTCACTAAAAGGAATAAAGAATATAATAACCGGCGCCAATAAAAATGATACCCACCTTAAAAATGTCAGCATGGAAAGGGATGCGGATATTGCTTCTTATGGTGATTTTACCTATCCCGGCCCGGAAGACAGGTGCATTAGATGCGGGAGCGGCATAAACAGGGAAAAAGGTATAGAGATAGGCCATATATTCAAGCTGGGCAGTAAGTACAGCCAGAAGATGGAGGCAAGCTTTCTGGGAAGAGACGGCAGGCAAAAGCCTTTCATAATGGGATGTTACGGTATAGGCATAACCCGCATATTGTCTGCAGTGGTCGAGCAGCTCCATGATGAAAAGGGAATAATCTGGCCGCCTTCCATAGCTCCTTATACCGTAAGCCTGGTAGTAACCACATCCAAATCCGGGGAAATGGCTGATGCCGGCGAGAGCATATATAAGCAGCTGACAGAAAACGGCATAGAAGTATTGTATGACGACAGGAATATAAGCGCAGGCATAAAGTTCAAGGATTCAGATCTTTTGGGACTGCCCATAAGGATGGTGGTGGGAAAGAAGTTCCTGGAGAAAAAAATGGTCGAGGTCCAGCTCAGGCGCACCGGGGAGGCCAGGGATATGCCTCCGGAAGGCCTGTCCGGATTTGTGAAGGAATTCTTAGCTGAAAACATCATAGGATAAATCCTCATGGAAGATGAAACCCTGAATATCCAGGGGACCCTGGAAAAGATAGTATTCAAGAATCCTGAAACTGGTTATATGGTGGGAAGGCTCAGGACGGAGGATGGCGGGCTGGTTACCATAGTGGGAGATGTATTCGAGCTTCAGTGCGGTGAAAAACTGGGGATAAAAGGCAAATGGGTAGTAAACAAGAATTATGGGAGACAGTTTGAGATATCTTCGGTAGAGGCATTTACGCCGGTCAGCATAGCCGGCATAGAAAGTTATCTTGGCTCTGGCATGATAAAAGGCATCGGGCCTGCTATGGCTTCACGCATAGTAGACTGTTTCGGTGAAGAAACCATAGAAATACTTGACAGCGAACCTGAGCGTCTTTCCCGGATAGAAGGCATAGGGGAAAAAAGGATAAGGCAGATAAGGGATTCCTGGTGCAGGCACAAAAATACCCGGAAAATCATGATATTCCTACAGTCTTACGGTATTTCCAGCACATATGCAATGAAGATATATAATACATATGGAGAAAATGCAGAAAATGTCATCAAGGTAAATCCCTACCGGCTGGCAGAGGATATTTTCGGCATAGGTTTTAAGACAGCTGATTCCATCGCCCTTAAGGCCGGCATAGCCAGGGATTCTATTTTCAGGATCAGGTCTGGCATACTATACCTTCTCCACAGGGCTGAAGACAGCGGGCACTGCTATCTTCCCTATGAGATAATAGCTGACCGGGCGCTTGATTTCCTGGAAGCGGGAAAAGATATGCTGGAAAGGGCCCTGGATGACCTGGAGCGGGACGGCAGGATAATCACAGACGGAGAAGGCATCGGTAAGAATATCTACCTCAAAAGCCTCTATGTCTGCGAGCAATATGTTAGGGAAAAAATAGCTGTATTTCTTGACAGGAGCAGAACCGGCCCGGTCGGGGATCCCAGGGATGCAGAATACAGGAAACTGGTAATGGACCTTGCCCGGGATAATAATATAGAACTGGATTCCATACAGGTTGATGCGATCGTAAAGGCTCTTACGGAAAAGATCCTGGTGATTACCGGCAGTCCGGGAACAGGAAAGAGCACCATTCTTAATTTCATAATAAGGATACTGGAACTGGAAAAAAAGAAAGTATTAATGGCTGCTCCTACCGGAAGGGCTTCCAAGAGGATGACTGAGACCACAGGCAGGGAGGCAAAGACCATACACAGGCTGCTTGCATTTAATCCCAGGCTTAACCGTTTTTTGAAGAATGAAGAAGACCCGGTAAATGCGGACGTTATCGTCATAGATGAGGCTTCCATGCTGGATATAAGGCTTACCAGGCACCTTATGTCAGCAGTAAGGCCGGACAGCAGGCTGGTCCTGGTAGGCGATATAGACCAGCTGCCCCCGGTGGGGCCGGGTTATGTACTGGGGGACCTTATCCGGTCCGGTGTCATCCCGGTATCAGAACTTAAGAGGATTTACAGGCAGGAAGGTGAGAGCCAGATAATAGCCAATGCCCACAGAGTAAGGGATGGCGAATTCCCCAGGCTGGGAAATTCGGGGATGGATGATTTTTACTTCATCGAGAAAAGCGGCCAGGACGAGACGGTGGAACTTATACTGCACCTTTTGACAAAAAAAATAAAATCCAGCTTCAGCATGGATCCTATGACAGATGTACAGGTCCTGGTCCCCACTAACCGGGGCATATGCGGGGTAATAAACCTTAATACCAGGATACAGAAAGAACTTAATCCGGGGAAAGGCGGACTCGTGCACGGCAGCAGGGTATTCCGCAGGGGTGACCGGGTGATACAGCTGAAAAACAATTATGAAAAAGAGATATACAATGGCGATATAGGAATAATATCGGAAATAGATACCGGACTTAGCGAGATGAGGATAGATTTTGAGGGAAAGGCGGTAAACTACAGCTTCTATGAAGCAGACGAGATAAGCCATTCATATGCAATCTCCATCCATAAATCCCAGGGATCGGAATTCAGGTGCGTTATAGTCCCCATCCTCACATCACACTATATGCTGCTGCAGAGGAATCTCCTCTATACCGCCCTTACCAGGGCCAGGGAACTTGCCATACTGGTGGGCAGTAAAAAGGCCATAGGAATGGCTGTAAATAAAAATGTAGTGGAGAAAAGGTATACCGGACTAAGGGAACTCCTGCAGGATATCTGACCAGCCAGCCTTCCGGCAAATAATAATGTATGTAATTTTTATTATTTTGTGCTATACTTTTAACGAAATTTTAAGAAGAGGTGATAAAAATAGTGGGCGATATCCCACTATTTTTTTGATTTAGAATTATTTAAAGGCAGCAGGTGATTTTTGTGAACAAGCAGCTGATAGCGGCGCTGGTAGAGCTGGAAAAGGAAAAAGGTATCAAGATGGATACCATAATAGAAGCCCTGGAACAGGCTCTGGCTTCTGCCTATAAAAGGAACTATCAGGTAGAATTTGAATGCAGGACTGACATAAATACAGAGACAGGAGAGATAAGGGTATTCCGGATCCTTGAGGAAGACGAAGTTGGAGACGGTGATAAGGATGAAGTAGAGGTTACCCCGGATAATTTTGGAAGGATAGCAGCCCAGACAGCCAAACAGGTCATAAGGCAGAGGATCAAGGAAGCCGAAAGAGAGATAATGTATGATGAGTTCAAGGACCGGATCGGGGACCTTGTGACAGGCATCGTGCAGCAGAGTGATTCCAGGTTTACGCTGGTTGACCTGGGGAAGGTGGAAGCCCTGCTTCCCCAGTACGAACAGGTGCCGGGGGAAAGATACAGGCACGGTGAAAGGATCAAATGTTATATATCTGATGTCAGGAAAACTACCAAGGGACCCCAGGTGATAGTGTCTCGTTCCCATACTGGACTCATAAGAAGGCTTTTCGAGCTGGAAGTCCCCGAGATATATGAAGGCGTAGTAGAGATAATAAGCATTGCCAGGGAAGCAGGCTACAGGACAAAGATAGCAGTAAAGTCCAATGAAAAGAATGTAGACCCGGTAGGCGCCTGCGTGGGCCCCAAAGGTTCAAGGGTGAAGATGATAGTCGACGAACTGGGCGGGGAAAAAATTGATATAGTAGACTACAGTGAAGATGTAATATCCTATATAAAGAATTCATTAAGTCCTGCCCGGGTAAACAAGGTGCTAATAGACGAGGACAATAAATTTGCCCTTATAGTAGTATCAAACGATCAGCTTTCACTGGCAATCGGCAGGGAAGGTCAGAATGCCAGGCTGGCGGCCAGGCTTACCGGTTGGAAGATCGATATAAAGAGCCAGAAGCAATTCGAGGAAGAGCTGGCCGAAGCCAGGGAAGAAAGAATAAAAAGCCAGGAATCGGGAGAAGAAGACGAAGAAGCAGCCGGGCGGGAACTTGAGGAAGATGCTGCAGATGACGTACTGGCGGAAGCAGAGGAGGAAGCAGCAGTTAAGGATGACGATAAGGATCAATAGGCGTCCTGCTTTTATGGCAATATGAATAGGGAGTGATTGCAATTAAGGTTATTGAACTAGCTAAAGAAAAAAAATTAACTACTGATGATATTTTCGATCTATGCGACAGTCTTGGTATTGCCATAAAGAGCGAGATGTCTGTACTTAATGATTCCCAGGTAAAGAAGATAGAGTCAGCCATAAAAAGGGAAGCAAAAAGAAAACAAAAGGAAGCTGCCGAAAAAACCAAAAGAGAAGCAGAGAGGAAAAAGGCAGAAGCAGAGGAAAAGAAAAAAGAAGCTGAGCGGAAGAAGAAAGAAGCCGCAAAGCGAGCCAGGGATGCAGCCAGGAAGAAGGCCGAAGAGGAGAAGAAGAAGAAAGCAGAAGAAGAGGCCAGGAAGAAGGCTGAAGAGGAGAAGAAGAAGAAAGCAGAAGAAGAGGCCAGGAAGAAGGCCGAAGAGGAAAAGAAGAAGAAAGCAGAAGAAAAAAAGCTGCTGGAAGAAGCCAGGAAGCTGGAAGAGCTGGAAAAGAAAAAAAAGAGCGGAAAGAAAAAACCATTAAAAAGCCCCAGGGACAGCGAGTTTAGTGAAAAGGAAGCCTTAAGGGAAAGCGTGGAAGAATCCCTTGAAATTGATGAGGATATCGCTTCTGCTGCAAAACCGGCAAAGAAGAAAACCGGCTGGGAAGAAGAAAAGAAGATAAGCAAAAAAAGCATATATTCAAAAGAGCTTGATAAGGAAGAAAAAAGCGGTCGCCTGAAGGCAAGGTTCCTGCAGAAAAAAAGAAGAGATACGGGCAAGTCGGTTAAAAAGCCGTCCGGGAAAGATAAGGAGAGCTTCGAGGAAGCTAAGAAGAAGAGGCCCGGGATAAAGAAGGTGGTAGAGCTTCATGAAGGCATAACCATAAAACAGCTCTCGGAAAGAGTGAACATACCCTCGAATGAGATCATAAATGTGCTCTTCGGCATGGGCGAGATACTTAGTATAAACCAGTCAATATCCAAAGACATCATAGAGCTTCTGGCAAATGAATATGATTTTAAATACCGGATCGTAGGATTTGAGGAAAAGCTGGAAGATGTATACCGGGATGAGGAAGAAGACCTGGAAGAAAGAGCGCCTATAGTCACTGTCATGGGCCATGTAGACCATGGGAAGACAACGCTTCTGGATACCCTGAGAAAGACGGAAGTAGCCAGCAGCGAGGCAGGAGGCATAACACAGCATATAGGGGCATACCAGCTGGAGTATAATAACAGGAAGATCACTTTCATTGATACACCCGGCCATGAGGCTTTCACTTCAATAAGGGCCAGAGGGGCCAAAGTGACAGATATCGCAGTAGTAGTGGTGGCTGCCGACGACGGCATTATGCCCCAGACAGCGGAGGCGATCGATCATGCCAGGGATGCCGGGGTACCCATTATAATAGCCATAAACAAGATAGACCTCCCTAATGCCGATCCGGAAAGGGTAAAAAAGGGGCTTACTGAATATGAGCTGGTGCCTGAGGAATGGGGCGGCGAAACCATAGTGGTAGAGATATCGGCCAAGAATAATAAAAACCTGGAGGGTCTTCTGGAGATGATACTCCTGGTAGCCGACATTAATGAGATAAAGGGAAATCCTACAGCGGTAGGGACAGGCGTCATCATAGAGTCAAGGATGAAAAAAGGCATGGGTGCCGTCGGTTCCGTTATAATCAAGAGGGGTAAAATAAAAGTGGGGGACTCCTTTGTGACCGGAGATTCTTATGGCAGGATAAGGTCCATAAAAGACGAAAAAGGGAAAGACCTCAGCGAAGCAGTATTGTCCCAGCCGGTGATGATAACCGGTTTTTCCTCTGTACCCCGGGCTGGAGACAGGATGTTTGTGGTCAAAAACGAGAAGGTTGCCAAGGAGCTTCTGGCAAAGAAGGAATATGACCAGAAGATGATGCAGATGGAGGAATCCAAAAAAATAGTAACACTGGAAAATCTGGCAGAGATATCAGCCGAAGGCCAGTTAAAGAAGCTCAAGATAATACTTAAGGCAGAATCGGAGGGGTCAGTAGATGCGGTCCTGAAATCCCTGGCCAAAATAGAGACTGAAGAGATAAAGATCGAGATAATACATAAAGGCATAGGGGCTATAACTGAGAGTGATATACTGCTGGCTTCTGCTGCCAATGCAATAATAATAGGTTTTGGAGTGGTCACCACTTCCAATGCCCTGGTCCTGAACGAACGGGAAAAAGTCGATATAAGGACATATACCATCATATATAAGCTCATAGATGATATAAAACTTGCATTTGAAGGAATGCTTGAACCTGAGACACAGGTAGTGGAAAAGGGCAGGGCAGAAGTCCGGGAAGTATTCAAGATCACCAAAATAGGAAAGGTAGCCGGTTCCTATATAACCGAGGGTGAAGCGGAGCGGGGCGACATGGCCCGGGTGGTCAGGGATGGAAGCATAGTCTACGAAGGAAAAGTATCAACCCTCCAGAGGTTCAAGGATGATGTCAAAAAAGTTGCTTCAGGATATGAATGCGGCATAAGGCTGGACAATTACCAGGATATAAAGAAGGATGATATACTGGAGTTCTTCGAGATAAAATAGCAGATCGGGTTACCAGTGGACAGGATAAAAAAACTCGCTACCGATATCAAGAGAGAGATCAGCTTTATAATAAACACCAGGATAAAAGACCCCAGGATCGGGTTTGTGACCGTAACTGATGTCAGGCTTTCAGTTGACGGCAAATACCTGGATATTTATTTCAGTACTATGGGGAAGCCCCGTGATGCAGACATAAGCCTGGATGCTTTGAAAAGATCCAGCGGATTTATAAAGAAAAACCTGTCCGCACGGATGAGGCTGAGAAATATCCCTGAGCTGAAGTTTATTCATGATGATTCTATTGATAAGGGAATAAGGATAACCACCATACTGGAAAACATAAAACAGGATGATGAGAACAAGGATTGACTGAGAATAATAATAGAACTGCTTTCGGCCTGGAACTGGCCGGCAGGATAAGGCAGGAAACTGACTTCCTCATTATAACCCATATTTTTCCGGATGGGGATGCCATAGGCTCATTGACAGCATTCCACAGGCTGATGGTGTCCCTGGGAAAGAATTCACAGATGGTCTGCAATAGCGAACTTCCCTACCAGTACAGTTTCCTTCCCGGGTATGGGGAAATAAAGTGTTCCGGCCGGATAGAAGACATAGATAAAAAGAAATATACATGCATAGTGCTGGACTGCGCCGATGAGGAGAGGACAGGGATGGATCTGGGAAGCCTCAGGGCAGCAGGCAGTTTTATCATCAATATAGACCACCACAAAAGCAATGTACTTTTCGGTGATATGAATATTGTAGACAGCCAAAAAGCGGCAACCGCCGAGATGCTGTTTGATTTTATGGATAAGTTTTTCGGCCCCATAATGGATTATGAGACAGCCATGGGCATATATGTGGGCATACTGACTGATACCGGCAGGTTCCAGTACAGCAACACCACTTCCCATGTCCACTATATTGCAGGAAAACTGCTGGAATACGGCATATACCCGGCTGAGGTATATGGACATATTTATGAAAACGATCCTCTGGGAAGGTTCAGGCTCATACAGGCAGTATTTAACAGGATAGAATTTATAGAGCCGCTGGGCCTGATATATTCCTATGTGCTGGAAAAAGATTTTAGAAGGCTCAAGATCCCCTATTATTCCCAGGACGGGATAATAGAGCTTTTAAGGAGCGCCAGGGGAGCCTCGGTCACCGCTCTTATAAAAGAGATAGGGGATCATTCCTACAGGATAAGCCTGAGGACATCTGACAGGAATATAGACCTTTCCAGGATAGCTTCCGGTTTTGGAGGAGGAGGACACAGGACAGCATCCGCCTATAAAGACACCGGCAGGCTTAAGCAGGTAATAGAAAGGCTCATACAGGCCGTAGAAAGGGAGTCGGGCAGATGACGCAAATACCCAGGTCCGGGATCCTTAAACAATTTCACGGCATAATAATGGCTGATAAAAAAAGCGGAATGACTTCCTATGACCTTATCAGGAAAATAAAAAAAGTTTTTTTTTAGATAAAATCGGCCATTCAGGCACGCTTGATCCCATGGCTTCAGGTCTGATGATCCTCCTTATCAATAAGGCAACCAGGCTTTCTGACAATTTCCTAAAGCTTCCCAAGGAGTATATAGCGGAAATAAGGTTCGGGATAGAGACCGACACCATGGATATGGAAGGCAGGATCACGGCAAGCTCCCATATCGAAAAGCTGGAATATGAAAAGCTGATCCGCATATTATGCAGCTTTAAAGGCACCATAGAACAGGTGCCGCCCATGTTTTCCGCCTTAAAACACAGGGGACAGCCTTTATACAGGCTGGCCAGGAAAGGCAGGGAAGTTCCCAGGAAGGCCAGGACCATAGACATACTGGATCTGGAAATACTGGAATTGAGACAGGAGATCCTGACTATAAGGATAGGCTGCAGCTCGGGTACATATATCAGGGCCCTGGCCCATGATATTGGCCAGGCTTATGGTACAGGCGCTGTCCTTTCAGCATTAAGGCGCACCAGGATAGGGGATATGGATGTGGAAAAGGCTGCTTCAACGGAGGATATTGCCGGGCTTTCAAAAACCGATATTCTGACAGGGGCAGGGGGATGGATAATAGGCCTGGAGGAGCTTTTCAGCAAGGCTCCGGTACTGTATATAAAAGACCGCTATGCCGGGCAGGTAAAAAACGGCAGCCCTATCTCTGCCGTGATGCTGGAAAAAGAGCCGGAAGGAAATGGAAGCCCTTTTGCCGGCATGGTCTCAGTAAAGTCAGCCGGCGGAGAACTCCTGGCCATACACAGGATAGAAGAATGGTGTGACAAAGACCAAAAACCGGACCTGGATAAACTTTTTACTAAAAGTGTTGTAATTTTCTAATAATTAACTAAAATCAAGAAGTTCTTATTTTATAAGGAAAATTGGCTTGGCAGAGAATATTAAAATAAATGATATAAGGAAAGCCGAATTTGCCGGGGCCGGTGCAGCCATGGTAATAGGATTTTTTGACGGCGTACACCGGGGTCATCAGGAAATAATCGGCAGGTGCATAAAAAAAGCGGCAGAAACAGGCGGAATAAGTGTTGCCCTTACTTTTGACAGGCCTCCGGTAAATATAATCAAAAACGGGATACATAAAAAACTGATACTGGCATATGAAGATAAAATAAATATCATAGGAGGCCTGGGCATAGATAAGATCATCACCGTAGAAATAGATGAGGACTTTCTGGATCTTGCGCCTGAGGATTTCTGCCGGGACATACTGGTAGGCTTATTTGACATAAAGCATCTTTATATAGGCCGCGGTTTCAGGTTTGGAAGAGGCGCCTCAGGCGATACGGCTTTTTTGAGAAGATATCTGGGAGACAGGGATATAATAGTAAATGAAGTCGGCCTGGTATACAGCCGGGGGAAAGTTATTTCCAGCACCATGATAAGGAAATATTATTCAAGCGGGAATATAAAAAGGATAAGGCAGCTTCTGGGGAGGGATCCCTTCATCAGGGGAAAAGTGGTAAAGGGCGCCGGAAGGGGAAGCAAACTGGGCATACCCACAGCAAATATGGAACCCGGCAATAGGCTGGTACTGCCCGAAGACGGAGTATATGCAGGTACAGTATCCCGTTCAAAAAGCCCGGAAGAAAAAATGCCGTCAGTAATAAATATAGGCGATAATCCGACCTTTGGGGACAGCAAAAGGAGGATAGAGAGCCATATACTGGATTTTGATAAAAATATAAACGGGTGTGAAATAAGGGTAGATTTCCTGGAGAGATTAAGAAGGGAAATAAAGTTTAATAATCCGGATGAGCTGAAAAAACAGGTTGCTAAAGATATAATAATGACGAGGCGGTACTTCCAGAGATATTCAGTTTAAAAAAATATGGTATTGATTCAATTGTAATTATAAAATACTTATGATAAATTATAGTGCGGATGAATGAAGGAGGTGTAAGTAGAATTGACACTGGTTAAAGAAGAGAAACAGAAGATTATTGAAAAATTTAAGACGCATGATAGTGATACCGGCTCGGCCGAAGTGCAGATAGCCATTCTTACTACCAAGATAAACAAGCTCAATGAGCATCTTAAGGCTAATAAAAAAGATCATCATTCCAGAAGAGGCCTGGTGATGATGGTCGGCAGGAGAAAAAGACTGCTGGAATACCTGAAGAATACCGAAGTAGATAAGTATAAGAAAATTATAAAGGAACTGGGATTAAGGAAATAGACGCCCTTCCTATTGGCTTCATTTTTCAATTCATTTTTAATTAATTTTAAGGAGTTAGATATTTTAGTATGGAAACTAAATGTGAAATAGATATTGGCGGAAAGACTATGGAGTTTTCCACCGGCAAGATAGCCATGCAGGCAAATTCCGTTTTGGTCAAATTTGCAGGCAATGGCGTGCTGGTAACAGCAGTTATGAACAAGAGGGCTTCAGAAAACCTGGATTTTTTCCCCCTTACCGTAGATGTGGAAGAGAGGATGTATGCAGCCGGCAAGATCCCGGGCGGTTTTTTAAAAAGGGAAGGAAGGGCATCAGATAAAGCTGTCCTGATCTCCAGGCTTACCGACAGGCCGCTCAGGCCGTTATTCGATAAGAATATGCGTAATGAAGTCCAGATAATCGCTACTGTCCTCTCCGTAGACAAAGTAAACCTTTATGACATATCAGTAATCAACGGAGCCTCCATGGCCCTTTGCATATCTGATATACCCTTTGAGGATCCGGTCGGTGCGGTGAGAATGGGCAAGATAGAGGACAGCTGGATAATAAATCCCACATATGAAGAACTTAAGGAAAGCATAATAGACATAGTGGTGGCTGGTACTGAGGATGCCATCCTGATGGTGGAAGCCGGAGGAAGAGAGGCTCCCGAGGAGCTGGCCATAGAGGCAATCGGCAAGGCACATGATGAGATAAAGAAAATAGTAGCCCTGCAGAAGGAATTCAGGGATAAGGTCCAGAAAGAAAAGTCACAGTTCGATAGGTTCCAGGTAAATGATGACGTAAGGACAAAAGTAATAGGGATGGCCGGACAACAGATAAAAGACCTGCTTGCCTCAGTAGAAGAACTTGCCGGAGACCCCTCCAGGGCAGCAGCAATACAGGAAGATGCGGCAGGCTTGTTCAGCGAACGTATCCCGGCAATAAAGGAAGAGATAATGGAGGCCCTGGCAGAGGAATTTCCTGATGATATCGACAGCATTGACGCCAGCTTCAATGAACTGGAAAAAAAGCTGGTAAGGGGGATGATACTGGAAAAGGGTATAAGGCCCGATGGAAGAAAAGTATCAGACATAAGGAAGATATCATGTGAGGTAGGCCTATTCCCGGAGACAACCCATGGAATGGGGCTCTTTACCAGAGGCAAGACACAGGCGCTGACCATACTGGCACTGGGATCCATAAGGGAAGTCCAGAGATTGGACAGCCTTGGCGGTGAAGAGTTTAAGCGCTATATGCATCACTATAATTTTCCGCCTTTCAGCACCGGCGAGACATGGTTTCTAAGAGGCCCCAAGAGGAGGGAGATAGGGCATGGAGCCCTGGCGGAAAAGGCATTAAGGCCCATGATACCTCCGGAAGAGGAATTCCCCTATGCCCTGAGGCTGGTATCTGAGATAATGAGTTCCAACGGATCTACATCCATGGCCAGCGTTTGCGGAAGCACCCTGGCGCTTATGGATGCCGGAGTGCCCATAAAGAACCCTGTCTCGGGAATAGCTATGGGGCTTATAAAAGGAGAGGGTGACAGGTTTGAGATACTTACTGATATACAGGGTATAGAGGATTTCTATGGTGATATGGACTTCAAGGTGGCTGGCACCAAAAACGGCATTACCGCGCTGCAGATGGACATCAAGACCAGGGGCATTGACCTTGAGATAATGAAGGCTGCCCTTGAAAGGGCAAGAGAAGGAAGGATGCAGATCCTGGAAAAGATGACAGATACTATACCTGTACCAAGGGAGACGCTTTCAAAAGCAGCACCGAAAATAACCACCTTCACCATCCCCAAGGATAAGATAGGGGAAGTAATAGGCCCGGGCGGAAAAGTCATAAAAGGCCTGAAGGAGGAATTTGAGCTGGATGAGATAGATGTAACCGACTTTAATGACGAAGGAATGATATCCATAACCTCGTCCAATGCCGAAGCTATAAGGATGGCCACAGAAAAGATAAAGGGGCTTATAAGATCTCCTGAGGATATAAAAGAAGGAGATGAATTTAACGGTACGGTAGTGGGGATAACTTCTTACGGAGCCTTTATAAATCTTATTCCCGGGACTGACGGACTGCTGCATATTTCGAAAGTAGCCCGTGAGAGGATAAATAGCGTTGAACAATACCTCAAGATGGGCGACAAGGTAACTGTAAGGGTGGGAAAGATCGACCCCCGGTCCAGGAAGATAAGCCTTGAGAGGACTGATATTTAGTCAAGACCGGCGAAAGGCCCGACGGCCCTGAGCTGGCCCTTGATACGGAGTTGATAGCAAGATAACAATTAGCAGCAGAAAGAATTTTGATAATTACAGGATCACCAGGCTGGGCAACGGCATAAGGGTGATCAGTGAGAGTATTGACCATTTCCGCTCGATCTCACTCGGGTTCTGGGTACCCGCCGGTTCGAGGGATGAAGATAAAAAAAATAACGGCATAACCCACCTGATAGAGCACCTCATATTCAAGGGGACTAAAAACAGGACTTACAGGGACATCGCCATTGAGTTCGATGTAATGGGTGCAGAGTTCAATGCTTTTACGGATAAGGAATACTGCTGCATTTATGCTGATTTTATTGATGTGAACCTGCATGAATGCATGGGACTTCTTCTGGATATAATCTGCAATCCGAGCTTTCATCCCCTGCATATAAAGACAGAGAAAAAAGTAGTCCTGGAAGAGATAAAGATGATGGAGGATAACCCCTCTGATATGCTGCTGGACCACTTTTATTCTGAAGTTTTCCAGGGACATCCCCTGGAACTGCCAATACTGGGCACCAGAAAAAGCCTGGGAAAGATAGACAGAGCATCAATCGTAGAATATTTCCGTTCAAGATTCAGGCTGAATGATATGGTAATATCAGCTGCCGGCAATATCGCACACAGCAGGCTGGTAGACCTTATAAAACACTATCCCGTATTTTCCGGGGAAAAAGATGAGGTGTCAGAAAATGATGCCGCGGCCCTGGCTGGAAACGGGGGACGGGGAAGAAGCATCTATAAGGGCAGCCACAGGGCTGTACACATGTGCCTGGGCGGCCCCGGATGTGACCGGAACAGCAGCGACCGTCATCCGATGTCGCTTTTTACCAATCTTCTGGGAGGAAGCATGAGCAGCCGGCTTTTCCAGAGGATAAGGGAAGAAGAAGGGCTGGCCTACAGCATTTCTGCCAGCAATATCCAGTACATGGATACAGGATTGGTTTTTATATATGCTGCTTCATCGGCAAAGAATGTAAAAAAGATACTGAGGCTTATCACCGGTGAAATAGAGGATATCAGAAAAAATGGTATAAAACCGGAAGAATTGGAACGCGCCCGCGAGAACATGAAAGGCAATATAGTTCTGGCTGTCGAGGACATTAGCTCAAGGATGTTCAGGCTGGGCAAGACCCTGCTGTTTGATAAAAAGGTTTTGACTATTGACCAGATATTGAAGAAAATAGACCATATAACGGTAAATGACCTGAATGATATTGCACAGAAGTATTTTGATCCGGAGACCCTGAGGACTGTCATACTGGGAAAAGATATGGAAGGTATAAGGCAATGAAGAAAATAGCCATGTTTGGCATATGCGGCAGGATGGGAACCGCCATCTCATCAGAACTGGTAAAAGAAGATGATGTGAAGCTGGTAGCGGGTTTTGACTGCACCAATAAAGGAATAGATGCAGGAGAATACCTGGGAGCCGGTAAGATAGGTTTTTCTATTACTGATTCATATGATGAAGTCAAAGAAGCCGGTCCCGATCTTATAATAGATTTTACCGTTGCCGAATCCTCCATGAGGACTATCGAATGGGCTGCCGGCAGCGGAATAGATATAATAGTGGGTACCACCGGGCTGGATATGGAGAAACTTGAAAGATTCAAACAGGCGGCATCCAAATCCGGCACCCGGGTGCTTGTAGTCCCCAACTTTGCCATAGGCGCAGTAATAATGATGAAGATATCAGGGATGATAGCCGGGTATTTTGATAATTGCGAGATCATAGAGATGCATCATGACGGCAAGAAGGATGCGCCTTCAGGGACATCCCTGGCAACGGCAGGCTGCATAGCAAAGAACAGGTCATTTAATGCTGAAAGGCTTAAAGGCGGCGAGAAGGAGAATGTAGAAGGCAGCAGGGGCGGTTTTGCCGGGGACCTCCATATACACAGCATAAGGCTTCCCGGACTGGTTGCCCACCAGGAAGTATTATTCGGCGCCAGGGGGCAGACACTCTCAATAAGGCATGATAGCATGGACAGGTCTTCTTTTTATCCCGGCGTGATATTGGCAGTAAGGAATATTGAGAAAATAGACGGCTATGCTTTCGGCCTGGACCGCCTGATAGAATTTAAATAATATCATATATGCTTATACTTTGATAAGGAGAACAAAAAAAATAAAATATGGCAAAAAGACATAGCATCAAACTGATACCGCTGGGTGGGGTAAGCGGTGTTGGAAAAAACATGATGGTCATAGAAAAAGCCAACCAGATGATCATTATAGATTGCGGGCTAATGTTTCCGGACGAGGAAACTCCCGGCATAGATTTCCTGATACCCGATTTTTCATATGTGCTTAAAAATGCAAACAAGCTAAAAGCTGTGATACTTACCCATGGGCATGAGGACCATATAGGAGCTTTGCCGTTTTTGTATAAGAAGATAAAAGCTCCTCTTTACGGGACAAAACTTACCCTGGGGCTGGCAAAAAGCAAACTTAACGGAGTCGCCGGTTCTGAAAGTATAGAATATAATGAGATAAACACCGACAGGATCATCGACATAGGGGGGATGCTCATAGAGTTTTTCCGGGTAAACCACAGCATACCTGACGGGGTGGGTCTTATTATAAGGACAGATATCGGCACCATAATACATTCAGGTGATTTTAAAATAGACCATTATCCCATCGACGGTGTCCATACCGAAATAAATAAAATCTCCAGGGCAGGGGAAGAAGGGGTCCTGGCCCTGCTCTGCGACAGCACTAATGCCGAAGAGGAAGGATATACTCTTCCCGAAAGGGAAGTGGGAAGGACTCTGAGGGATAAATTTGACCGTGCTTCAAAGAGGATCATAGTAGCTACTTTCTCATCGCATATACACAGGATACAGCAGGTGCTGGATGTGTCGGCAAAAATGGACAAAAAGGTAGCTAT
>Ga0180429_10000261_pt1 | contig 47864 bp, 37 predicted proteins | sample SS_ome_FD_132428 | JGI IMG/M metagenome (GOLD analysis project Ga0180429, IMG submission 132428) | Hypersaline lake sediment archaeal communities from the Salton Sea, California, USA - SS_1_S_1 metaG | ecosystem: Environmental > Aquatic > Non-marine Saline and Alkaline > Hypersaline > Sediment ... | reverse complement strand
TTGATGACGATGCCGGAAAGGCCGAGGATCGCGAAGATGCTGAGGATGGTGAGGTCGAAGCCCCACACCCAGTGGCCGAGCACGGCACCTACGAAGCCCAGCGGTATGACAGCCATCACGACCAGCGGTCGCGTGTAGCTCGAGAACACCCAGGCCAGGATGATGTAGATGAACGTCAGCCCGAGCACCGCACCGAGGCGCATGTCGGCCATCGTCTCGCGCTGATCCTCGGCGCGACCGGCGAACGTGTAATCGAGTTCGTAGCGCGCGGCGATGTCACGCAGGCCGTCGTCGAGCAACGCTTCCTGGACCTGGCCCGGGCGCGTGGCACGCATGTCGATCTCCGCGGTCACGGCCACCTCGCGCTTGCCGTCCTCGCGTTTGATGCGCGCGAAGCCGAGCGCCTGTTCGAAATCTACCACCGCGCTCAACGGCACCTCGGCGCCATCGGGGGCGCGCAGGTAGAGCCGTTCGAGCAGCGCATTGCCGACCAGGTCGCGATCGAACTGCACGCGCACCCAGACTTCCTCGTCGCCGCGCGGGAACCGCTTGGCGATCGCACCGTCGATGGCATCGCGCACCTGGCGCGCTACATCGCTGGTGGTGAAACCCATGGCGCGGCCACGGTCGTTGACCCTGATCACCACTTCGGGCGTGCCGTAGGGCAGGTCGTCATCGATGTCGGTGACGCCCTCGTAGCGCGCCAGCAGGGCCGCGATCTCGCCGGCCGCGGCCTTCAGGTCGTCGACGCTGCCGCCACGCAGGCGCACGTCCAGATCGCCGCCGGGCGGACCGGTGCGCTGTCCGGTCAGGGTCAGCGATTCGACGCCCGGCGGCATCACCACCGCCTCGCGCCACGCGGCGATGACTTCGTTCGCGCGCACGCTGCGCTGCTCCGAGGTGACCAGTTCGACGACGATGCCGCCCAGCGTATCGGTGGTGGCCGCGAGCGAACCGCCGTGGCCGCCGCCGACCGAGGTGCCGGTCTTGCCCAGGGCCATGATGATCAAATCATCCGGATCACCGACCAGGTCCTCGGCGGCACGGTAGAGCGCGCGCTCTACCGTGAGCAGCGCGGCGCGCGTCTCGTCGCGCGAAGTACCGGCAACCATTTCGAGATTGGCGTAGATCTTGTCCGGCTCGGGAGACGGGAAGAACTGGTAGCCGACGCGTCCGCCGACAACCGCACCGACGGCGACGATGAACGCCGCGACGGCGACTGCCACGGTCAGGTAGCGCGCGCGCATCACGGCCGCAGCGAGCGGTCGGAAGCGCTGCTCGCGAAAATGCGTGAAACCGTCGTTGAAGCGCGCGCTGAGCCGCGCCAGGCGGCCGTGCCCGGCGGGCGCGCGCAGGGCGTGGCTGAGGTGCGCCGGCAGCACCAGGAAGCATTCGAGCAGGCTGGCCAGCAGCACCGCGACGACGACGAAAGGAATCGCCGAGATGATCTGCCCCATGATGCCGGAGACGATGAACAGCGGCAGGAACGCGGCCACCGTGGTCAGCGTCGAGCTCGAGACCGGCGCCGCCATGCGTCGCGCGCCCGCCACCGCCGCCTCCAGTGCGCCGAGGCCGCGACGGTGCAGATGCTCGGCGTGCTCGCCGACCACGATGGCATCGTCGACGACGATACCGATCGCCATGATCATGCCGAACAGGCTGATCATGTTGATGGTCTGGCCGCTCGCGAGCATGACGCCGACGGCGGCCAGCATCGACGCCGGTATACCGACTGCGACCCACAGCGCGACGCGAGCGTTGAGGAACAGGAACAACACCGCGAGCACCAGCACCAGACCGCCGAGACCGTTGCTGACGAGCAGGCCGATGCGCTCGCGGATCGACTTCGCGCGGACGTCGTATTCCTCTATCTGCAGCTCCGGCGGCAGGCGTGCCGAAAGTTCCCCGACATAGTCCTTGACCAGGGCGGCCATGGTCAGCGCATCGGAATCGATGGCGCGCTTGAGATCGAGTTCGATGGCGAGCTCACCGTGACGCACGGCCTGCTGCTGCCCTTCGCGGAACGCTTCGCTGACCTCGGCGACGTTGCCCAGGCGCACGCGGCGGCCGTCGGCCAGGGCGCGGATCTCGACTTCGCGTAGCTGGTCGGCCTGCCGCAACAGGCCCAGGCTGCGTACCTGGCGCTCGCCGCCGGCCAGCTCACCGGCCGGCAGGTCCTGCGAGGTATCGGCGATGCGTGCGGCGATGTCGCCGAGTTTCATATCCAGCTGGCGCAGCGCCTCGGGGCGGACCTCGACCCAGATTTCCTCCTCGCGCGAGCCGTACAGATCGATGCGGTCGACACCGCGATCGAGCAGCTCGTCGCGAATGCGCTTGGCATGGACCTTGAGCGCGTGTTCGGGAAATGGCCCGGATAGGACCAGCCGGGAGACGGTCTCGTAACGTACGAGGCGCCGAATCTCGGGACGCTCCGAATCTTCCGGCAGCGTGCGCACCTGGCCCACCGCCGATTCGACGTCGGCCAGCGCCTGCTGCATGTCGCTGCCCGGCTGAAACTCGACGCTGATACTGGCGACCCCTTCGTAGGAGGCGGACGAGACCTTCTTCGCGCCGTCGAGAAAGCGCAGCTCGGGTTCGATCGCCTGCACGATGTTCTGGTCGACGTCGGCCGCCGATGCGCCCGGCCAGCTCACCGTCACGCTGACGATGTCGATACCGAAATCGGGGAAGAACTGCCGGTTGATCTGGGTCAGCGAGGCGAACCCGCAGATGAACATCAGCGCGAGCAGCAGGTTGGCCGCCGTGGGATGCCGCGCGAACAGCGCGATCATGCCGCTTTGCAGATCGCGTCCGCTCACAGCGGCCGTGCGCGCAGCCCGGGCCCGATGCCGGCGAAGGTCCGCGCAACTACGGGATGGCTCGCGTCGAGCGCGCCGCGTACCAGTACCGCGTCGCCGAGGTCACGCACGACCTCCACCTCGACCGCGGCGAGACGCTCGTCGACCAGCGCGTAGACTTCGCCGTTCTCGGCCACAGCCTTCGCCGGCAACCGGAAGACGTCACGGTAGACGACGTCGGGGATCCGCACCTCGACGAACGCGCCGGCCCGCAGGCCGCGCTCCACGGCGTGTTCATCGAGCGTCGCAAACAAGGCGATGCCGCCGACTGAAGGGTCGATCTCCGCACCAACGCGAGCGAGCACGGCGGGGAACTCGCGCGACTCGCCGCCGAGGTGCCAGGTGACCGTGGCGGAACGACCGATCAGTGTATCGGCGGCGCCACTGAGGCGCGCGAACGCGCCCTCCGGGATCTCGAAGCGCACCTCGAGCTCGCTGGCCGAGAGCAGGCGAGCGAGCCGTTCGCCAACCGCCAGCCGCTGCCCCAGGGCCAGGCGTACGTCGGTCGCATGACCGGTGAAGGGTGCGACGATGCGCGTCTTGGCGAGTTCGCGCTCTGCGCTGGCCAACGTGGCCTGGGCCTTGTCGTAGGCGGCTTCCTGTTCATCGATGCGGGTACGCAGGCGCGTGATGGTCTGCCCGCGCTGCATCAGGGTTTGTTCGCTGACCGCAAGTGCGGCCTCGCCATCGTCGCGCACCTTGCGACTCTCGCGGCCGTCGGCGGCGAGCTTCTCGAGGCGCGCCAGCGCACGCTCGGCGAGTTCGACCTGGCGTTCGGCGTTCTCTTCCAGGCGCTGCTCCCACTCGAGCTCGCGGCGCAACTCGGCCAGCTGCGCCGCGGTCCGTGCGCGCTCGGCGCGCTGCTCGGCCAGGCGATTCTCGTAATCGACCGGATCGATCAGCGCGAGTTCAGTACCGGCAATGATGAGGTTGCCGTCCTTGAACTCGGGACTGAGCGAGACCAGGCGCCCGGCGACTTCGGCGCGCAGTTCCGCTTCGCGCACCGCGCGGACCTCGCCGTAAACGACGATCTCGGGCTGCACGTCAACGCGCTCCACCTCGACCACCGAGACCGGCCAGACTTTCTCCTCCGGCGGCTGCGGCACCGCGCGCGGGCGCGAGGCGACGAACCACGCGGCGATGGCGACACCGATCGCGACGACGCCTAGCGGCAGCAGGAACTGCCGGATTCTGCGGAGCATGGAGGACATCGCGACGGTGATGGGAAACCCGGACGTTCTACGGGGGCGGCGGCCACATTGGACCACCGCAGTATGCAGAAAGTTTGCAGCGTGTGCGCGCGATGAAAACGCGGACTCAGCCGGCGACCCGCTCGAGCATCGCGCGGTACTCGGGCTCGAAGAAGAATTCACGTTCACCGAAAGCCGGCTCGAGTTCATCGAGCCAGGTCGCCTCGGGATCGAAACGCGCGAAGAACGGCCGTTGCACCCAGGCGGGGTTGCGGCCCTGGATGAAACGCAGCACGAAAACGTCTTGACCGTGCACCGTGGCCACGCCCTGGACTTCGACCTTGCCGGGACCGGCGCTCATCGACGGGCCGCGCGCGGTGCGCGCCAGGCCGGACACGCCGGACATGGCATCGCGGTAGATCTCCCAGGCCCGCACCAGCGGCACCTCGAAGTAGCGCTTCGCGCCCGTATCGCGCTCGACGAACATGTAGTAGGGATAAATTCCGAGCTTGACCTCGTCGCTCCAAAGGCGCGCCCAGGTCGCGGCGTCGTCGTTGATGTGGGCCAGCAGGGGGGCCTGTGCGCGCAGGATTGCACCGGTCGCGCGAATGCGCGCGACGGCGCGCTGCACGATAGGGGGGCTGAGCTCGCGCCAGTGGTTGATATGCGTCATCAAGGCGAGCTGCCTGCCGCTGTCGACGACACGCTCGAACAGCCGCAGCAGCTCGTCGGCGTCGTCGTCGGTGACGAAGCGGTAGGGCCAGTAGGTGAGCGCCTTGGTGCCGATGCGGATGGTGCGGATGTGTTCCAGCCCCGGCGCGAGCAGTGACTCGAGATAGGTCTTGAGGTTGCTCGTTTTCATCACCATCGGATCACCGCCGGTGAGCAGGACGTCGGTGACTTCCGGGTGATCGGCGAGGTAGCGGGTCAGCTCGCCGGCCTCGGCGGCGGCGAAGCGCAGCGTCTTGTCACCGACGAACTGCGCCCAGCGGAAGCAGAACGTGCAGTAGCTGTGACAGACCTGTCCCTGGCTGGGAAAGAACAACACCGTCTCGTCGTACTTGTGCTGCACGCCGGGCAGCTCGCGGCCATCGACGCGCGGCACGTTGAGGGTCTGCTGACCCGCCGGATGCGGATTGAGTTCGGCGCGCAGCTCGTTGGCCAGCGCGCGGATCTGCTGTGCGCTCGGCGACGCGCGCAGCAACGCGGCCATGCGCGAGAACGACGCCTCGCCGAGCATGCCGCGCTGCGGGAATGTGAGCTGGAAGATCGGGTCACCGGGCACGTCATCCCAGTCGATCAGCTCGTCAATGACGTACTGGTTGACCCGGAACGGCAGCACGTTCGCCACGACCTGCATGTCGAAACGCGCTTCCGCGTCGAGCCTGGCCAGCGCCGGGATCTGCTCGAGCTGACGGTCGGTGAAGACGCGGAACTTGCGCGGCACGAACTGCCGCGCAGCGGGAGTTTTCAAGGTGTTGGGCGTGGTAGTCATTGTTCGTATCCGTGGTCGTTGTGGCACGGCGCCCGCCAGGAAGAGCAGGGCCGGCAGAGCCGCAGGCACGTCACGATGGGCGACGCGCGGGCTGATGACGAAGTGGAGTCGGGAGAGCGGCGGCCGGCGACGTGGGCAGGCCACCCCGGTGACAGTCGATTATACGGCAGAGTCGGCGGTCCGCGACCGCCGACTAGGGGAAATGGAATAAAAAATTAGTTTTAAATAACAGAAAGGAGCAGAAACGTCCTATTCGGCCAGGCTGCGCAGGCCTTCCTTCGACGCGAAATGCGCGGCGAGACGCGCAATGTCGGCATCGGTCAGACCGAGCGCCTCGACCTGCATGTTCATGATCGGGTGCTGGCGGCGCCCGTTCTTGTAGGCATGCAGCGCGGCCTCGAGATAGTCGGCGTACTGGCCGGCTAGCACCGGGTAATCGGGGGCGAGCGGCTTGTCGCCGTTCTCGCCGTGGCACGCGGCACAAGCCTGGAGCTTGTCCTCGTAACTCATGCCGCTGTCATCGGCGGCATCCTCGGTTGCCGATACGCCGGTGGTTGCCGCCGCGCTCAGCGCGATCGCGGCCACAAGTCGCAGGATGGATGGTGCTTTCATGCGTCGATCACTCCGCCGCCGGGTCAGTCTCGCTGCCCGGTCCTGTTATTCGTAGTTGGCCACGAACGCGGCGATATCCGCCATGTCCTGGTCGCTCAGGTTCTCGGCGTTCGCGTGCATCGTGTCGTGCTGGCGCGTGCCGGCCTTGTAGGCCTTCAACGCGGACTCGATGTATGCCGCGCTCTGGCCGCCGAGCTTGGGCACCCGGTAGGTCGGGTAGACGTTGAAGTAACCCTCGACCGCGTGACAACCGAGGCAGGTCTCGGCCTTGTGCCGTCCGGCCGCGGCGTCACCCTCGGCCAGCGCGGCCATGCTTCCGGTCAACAGCAGGCCCGCTGCTGCCACCGAGATCATTGGACGATTCATTGCGTGTCTAAACCTCTATGCCTGGCGCAATGCCGGCTCTGTGCCTGGTCGGCGTTGACGTGCTCTCAGCGCGGCCATCGTCTCGGCGCCGGTGCTCCGGACCTGTCGGTCCGGCCCGCCGCGTCGCCTCCGTTCGCGCACTCGCCGCCGCCCGAGACAGGCTCGCGGCGGGCAACGGAGTCGTGCTGCACATGCTTCCCCCCGCCCCCGGCGACTGCCGCCGCGGGGACGCGCTGGCGGCGAGACCGGGTGGTCTCCCGGCGCCGCGCCCCGCGCATACTACTAAACCGGCCACGGCAGGGGAATACGCGACGCGGTTTCGCGCGGCCGGCCACCGCGCAGGCCCCCGCGCGAATCCCTTATGATGCGCCGATGCGCCCAACTGTCGTCGTGTTCCGCGCTTGAAACCGTCCCGCTCGTGCTACGCCCGCCTCGCCGCCCTGCTCGCACTGCCGCTGCTCACCGCGTGCGGGCCAGGCGACGCCGGCGGAAGCCTGTTTCCGCTCGAACCCGGCCGCGAGTGGCAGTACCGCGTCGTGCGCACCACCATGGACGGGACACGCGAGCTGCGTCACGTGATACGCGCCGTCGAGGTGCCGCCCGGCAGCGACCTGAGCGGCATGCGCGCGACGCTGGACGGCCGCAGGCTGCGTTACGTGCGTACTGCAGAGGGCCTGTTCCGCCTCGGCGACGACCACGCGCGCAACGCTCGTCGCGCAGGCGCCGGGTCCGGCGCACCGCGCCTCGTGCTGCCCCGCGCGCCGGCGGCGGGCGCTTCGTGGCAGTCGCGCGACGTGACCAGCGTCCTCGAGAACACCGGGCCACCATGGGAGACCCTGTTTCGTATCACCGTGCCCGTACAGATGCACTATGAAGTCGTGCGCAGCGATGCCGCGATCGAGACCCCGGCCGGGCGATTCGAAGGCTGCCTGCTGATCGAGGGACAGGGCCGCGCCAACGCCGACGTCGGCAATTACATCGGCCATGCCGCGATCGAGATCCGGTCTCGCGAATGGTTCGCGCCCGACGTCGGCCTGGTGCGTCTCGAGCGCGACGAACATACCGATGCCGCCGCGCTCAGTGCCGGACGCCTGGTGATGGAGCTCGACCGATGGCACCACTGAAGGGGCAAGGGTGCTCGGCACAAATGGCGCTGCCGCCCGCTGGCGCCGTTGCACAGCGTCCTGCGATACTCACTCATTCATCTATCGCCCATAGACCGCGCCTCGCGGACGCTGCACGCCTTGCTCCCGGACGTGCTCGAACACTTGTCCAGCGCTTCCTGAAACGATGTCCATGATCGGATTCCACACCGCCGCGTCGTCATCGCCCCGGGCGTCGCGCGCGCTGAGCCTGGCGCTGCTGCTCGTGGCCCTGGCGCGCCCGGCAAGCGCCGATGAACCCATCGCGTCGGGCATCGGCGCGCGTGACTGCAGCGCCTTCAATGCGGCCCTGGAGAAGGATTCCGAGCTTGCCATCGACGCGTACGTTGCCTGGTCACAGGGTTTCATCAGCGCATTCAACTGGGCCAACGTCAAGCAACTCACCGTGCGTATCGATGCCGCCGGCGTACTCAACTGGCTCGGCCAGTACTGCGCCGCCAACCCGCGCACCCGCGTGTTCCAGGCCGTGCAGGAAATCATCCGCCTCAACGCGCGCTGAGCGGACGATGGCGCGCACTGCGCAGCGGCAACGCGAGACGGCGTGACGACACGCCACGCGACACCTTCTGGCGGCATTGCGCTTGGCAGTGAAAATGATTAATGTTGCGCCCCGGTTTTGGGATCCGGCCGTAAAAAGCCACGAAATCCGGCTTCTGCGACGAGGTTTCGTTGCACAAAGGAGAGGTGCCTGAAGTGGCCAGAGCAGCTAAGAAGACCTCCGCGAAGAAGACCGCCAGTACGGCCGCCGGCAAAGGCCAGGCCGGCGCGGGCAAGGCTGCGAAGAAGCCCGCCGCGAAAACGACGGCGAAGAAGGCCGCGGCCAAGACGTCGACCAGCAAGAAGACGCCGGAGAAGAAGACGGCGGCGAACAAGCCCGTAACGCGCAAGGCAAAAGCAAGCGCGTCGAAGAAGACGGTGGCGACGAAGAAGAAGCCCGTGGCCAAGAAAGCCTCGGCCAAGAAATCGACCAGCACGAGCGCCGCCACGAGCAGCGCCGCGCGCAAGACGGCAGCAAAAAAGACCGTGAGCAAGTCCACAGCGAGCACCGCCAAGACGTCCAAGAAGGCCGCGCCCGCAACGGGCGCCGCGGCCAAAAAGACCAGCACGAAGAGCAAGACTGCGGCGAAGAAGACCGCCGCGAAGAAGGCGCCGGTTGCCACGAAGCGCAGCGCGCCGAAAGCGGGCAGTACTTCGGCCGCCACCACGAAAACGCCCGCCGGCAAGGCAGGCAGCGGCACCAAGGTAACGAACAAAGCCCAGGCTGCGGTCGCCACGGCGGCCGCCAGCGCGCAGGCGGTATCCACCAAGCGGGCCGCGCCGCCGCCGGCAGCGCCCGCCCCTCGGACACGCATGATCAACCTCGACGACATCAAGCTCCCGGCGGGATACACGCCATCCGCCGACGAGGAGTACATGAACCCGCAACAGCTCCTGTACTTCCGCACCAAACTGCAGCAATGGCGTGACGATCTCATCACCGAATCGCAGGAAACGCTCGATCACCTGCGCTCGGAGATCCGCGATGTCGGCGACGAAGCGGAACGTGCCAGCCGTGAAAGCGACAACATCCTCGAACTGCGCACGCGCGATCGCTACCGCAAGCTGTTGAAGAAGATCGACGACGCCATCAAGCGCATCGAAGACGGCAGCTATGGCTACTGCGAGGAGACGGGCGAAGAGATCGGTCTCGGCCGCCTCGAGGCACGCCCCATCGCCACACTCACCGTCGACGCCCAGGAACGACGCGAAATGCTGCAGCGACAGTTCCGCGACGACCGCTGATTCCGCCGCGCTCCCCGAGACGGTAGCGCTATCCCTCCTTCCTGATTCGTTATATTGTTAGTGGCGGGTTGACCCGGTGCGGTAGGCAGGTTCCTCAACCGCCGCCGTGTCATCCCGCACCGGCAGGCGCCGGTGCGGCTAGCCGACGGATTCGTTGCCGGCACGTCGCCCCGGCGCGCGTGGCATGGCACGCATCTCTGCCACGCCGCGCACATGCCCCGGCCGCACCACCGTGCGGCTGATGGCGGACGGCCAGGGCGCGTACATCCGCCGGATCACTTCAAGAGGCGGGTAGCATGCGTGCGCTGCGGGCGCGCGGCCAACCCGTACAGCGAACGGGATATCGACAGTGGCTACCAACATACTCGTCGTCGAAGACCAGCGTGCCGTCGCCGGGGCACTGCGGATGCGGCTGCGCGGCCTCGGTTACGGCGTGCTCGATATCGCCAAGGACGGGGACGAGGCAATCGAGAAGGCGGCCGAACTGCGCCCCGACCTGATCCTGATGGACATCCGTCTCGGCGAGGGCATCGATGGCATCGAAGCGGCACGCCGCATCCGCTCGAAATACGACATCCCCGTCGTCTACGTGACCGCCTACGCCGACCACGAACTGCTCGACCGGGCGCGTGAGACGCATCCCGCGGGCTTCATCAACAAGCCTTTCACGACCAAGGACCTGCTGACCACCATCAACCTCGCGCTGACCCAGGAAGCGGCCCAGCCGCGCGGCATGGAACAACTCCGCGACGCCGTCCTGACCACCGACCAGCAGGGCCGCGTGAGCTTCATCAACCACAGTGCCGAGCAACTCACGGGTTGGAAGCGCCAGCAGGTCCTCGGTCGCCACCTCAGCGAAGCACTGCGCCAGCTCCACGGATTGCCGACCGACGAAGGCACGCGCCTCATCGCGACGGTGATCGCGAGCCGCCGCGAGTTGCTCCTGCCGTTGCCGGCCGGCGCTCCCGCGGACGCCGCACCCGACGTGCTCGCGCCGCTCAACGACGCGCGCGGCAACCTCTTCGGTGTCGCCCTGCACTTCGGCCATGCGACCGTCGAAGCCGGCGCCACGGCGCAGGCGCGAGCGCTCGAAGCTTGCCAGTTTGCGCTCGACCAGACCCCGTTCGGCGTCGTCGTGCTCGATGACGCCCTGCGCGTGATGCATGCCAATGCCTACGCTCGCAACATCATCAACGTCGATGCCGACGCCGTGCTCACCCATGACGGCGGCGCGCTCCACGCGCGTGACGAACAGGTCCACGAGACGCTGCGACACCACGTGCGCAACGTTACCGCCAGCGCCACGCCCGGCGCCGGTGAGCTCATCGAACTCGGCGCGGGCAGCAGCGGCGCGCACGTCATCGGCATGGTCAGCGCCGGGGTCGGCGCGCAGACCTTCAGCGAGCGACCGCTGGCGCTCCTGTTCCTGTTCGACCTCGGCCACCGACAGACACTTTCCGCCACCGTGCTGCGCCAGGTCTACGGCCTGACACGCTCCGAGGCCAAGCTGGTGCAGACCCTGGTCGGCGGCTGCAGCCTCGAGGACGGCGCCCAGGAACTCGGCATCTCGGTCAACACCGCGCGCACGCATCTCAAGCACGTCTTCCACAAGACCGGTGCGCGCCGGCAGTCGGAGCTCATCCACCAGGTCGAGACCGGTCCCGCCAGCCTGACGCTCGACATCCGGCACCGCCGCCGCTAGCGCGGCTCGCCCCGGGGCGCGGCGTTACCGCCCGGTGACGCTCGCGGTCGCGCCGCCGCGATGGCATACTGGCCGGGTACCCGCGCAAGGAGCGCGTGGGTTTTCCGTTCGACAAGGAGGTTAATCCCCATGCCCAGCAAGCACCACTGTGCGGCGTCTGCCGCGCTCGTTTCCTCGTTCCTCATCGGCCTGGCACCGGCGCCGACCAGCGCGGCGACGCTCGTCGCGTTCGATTTCGACGACCCCGGCGGCCTGTTCGCGCCGCAACCCGACGCGCTCGCCGAAGCGTTGCTCGACGCGCGCGTCGAACTCGCCGACGGCCCCCTCGATGACGTCGCCGGCAATCCCGGCCGCGCGCTCGTGGCCGACGACTTCGTCGACGGCAATCGCGTCGAACTGCACGTCAGCGTGCGGCCCGGCTGGCGCGTGCGCGTCACCCGCATCGGCTTCGACCAGCGCGCCTCGGCGAGCGGTCCGCAGACCTGGACGCTGAGCCACGGCACGACCCTGTTCGCCACTGGCACCACCAGTAGCGCCTTCGACCGCGTCAGCCAGGCCGCGGACTTCATGTTGACGGGCGATGCCCTCGCGCTCGCCATCGGCGGCAGTGGCGCCAGCTCGGCCCGCGGCACGCTCAGGCTCGACAACCTGCTGATCGAAGGCGAGGCGCAGCCGGTGCCGCTGCCGGCGTCGCTCGCCCTCACCGCCCTGCCGCTGCTCGGGCTCAGTCGGCTACCGCACCGTCCGCAGCCGCGTACGGCCATTCGCGCCAGGCATCGAGCAACGGGAAATACAGGCCGAGCATGATCGGGCGCGACTCGAAGCCGGCCATGATTGACGCGTAGCGTTCGAGCTGCGATCGGTAACGCGCCTGCTCCGAGTCGAGCCATTGCTCACGGCCGCCGCCGGCATGGCTGCCGGTCTTGAAATCGACGATCCAACGACGCCCGCGCTCATCGACGAACGTACGATCGATGACCACGCGGCGCGTCGCGTCGGCCTCGTGCGCCGCCAGGCACAGCTCGGCGGCGGCCTCTCCGTGCCCAGGCGCGAACAACCAGCGTCCGCGCTCGCTGGCGAGCGTCGTCGCCAGGGCCGCGAGTACCTGCGCCGCCGCACCCTCGAGCTCGCCGGAGGCGACGCCCAGTGCACGCAGCTGGCCGCGCGCGAAGCGTGCCGCCGGCGCCTGCCAGCCGTCGTGCGCGAAACGCTCGGGTTGCTGCGCCAGCGCCTGCAACAAGCGGTGGGCCACGGTACCGACGTGCCGCGCGACGATGCCGGCCCAATCGAATTCGACGCTGAGCTCGGCCGCGGCTGCGCCGCGCTGCGCCAGGGGGGGCGCCAGTCCACGCTCGAGTGGCGGCAGCGTAGCCGGGTCCGCACGCCGCAACGGCACGCCGCGAAACGTCTCCGCGCGGTCCTCGCCAGGCGGCAGGCCGTCCGCGCCGACCGCGCTCAGGCCGCGCACGAAGGCGTCGCCGACGTGCGGCCACAACAGGGCCAGAAAACTACCCTTGTGGGGCTGACAGTTGCCGTCGTCATCGACCCGTACATGACCGAACAGGTGCACCTCGCGGCGCGCCCGGGTCAGCGCGACGTAGAGCAGGCGCACCGCTTCGGCCGCGGCATCGGCAGCGTCGCGCGCGCGCAGGTACGGATACAGTGCACTCTCCCCCTTGACCGGTATCGGTGCGAGCAGCAGGCTCTCGCCATCATCGTCGCCGACCAGCTCCTCGCGCCAGAGCAACAGGCGCTGCTGCTCGCCGCGCGGGGTGCGTCCGAGCCCCGGCAGGATGACGTGATCGAACTCGAGGCCCTTGGCGCGGTGCATGGTCATCAGCTGCACGGCCTGCGGATCGTGGCTGGTCGCCGTGGCGAAGCGGTCCGCGAGCCGCGCGGCGAGGCGCTCGGCTGTCAGCAGCGCCTCTTCGCGCTCGAGCCCGGCGACGATGTCGAGCAGCGCGCGCGCCGCAGTGACGTCGTCCTCTCCGTCGAGCAGCGCCGGCCCGCCGAGCCCGCACCAGGCGAACTCGAGCAGCTCGGCGAACGGCAGCGATTGCGCCACCTGCCGCACCGCGGCGACTACCGCGGCAAGGCGCGCGAGGCGCGCACGTTCGTCACTCGGCAACGCGGCATCGTCGCGCAGCTGTTCGACCGCGGCGGGCAAGGTGCCGTCGTAGCGCCCGAGATGGGCCAGCGTCGCCAGGCTGACACCGCACCACGGCGCCCGCAGCACGGCTATCCATGCCACGCGATCCGCGTCGTGCATCAGCGCGCGGGCGAGCGCCACGAGGTCCGCGACGACCGGCACCGCGGCGAAGGCCTTGATCTCGCGTGCGGCCAGGGCGACACCGCGCGCGTTCAGCAGACTCGTGATGTGCGCGAGGTGGGTGCGCGACCGAACCAGCACGGCGATGCTGGCCGTCGGCTCACGGACACGGATGTCGTCGATTACCGCGGCGACCCGCGCGGCTTCCGCCGCCCCACCGTAAGCGTCGAAGCCGTGCACGCTGCAGGCGCGTGCGAGTGCCGGGCGCACCGCCGTCTGCGCGACGAAATGCTCGCTGCCGGCCTCGGCCGCGGCGAGCGCGTCCGGCACCAGCGCGTTGATCCAGTCGACCAGGCCGGCCTGGGCGCGGAAATTGACGCGCAGCTCGAGCGCTTCGATCGCCACGTCACCGATGTGCCCGTCATCGAGCACGCGCTGGAAGAGCGTCACGTCGGCCTGGCGAAAGCGGTAGATCGACTGCATCGGGTCGCCGACCAGGAACAGCGTGCGGCCGTCGCCCGCGCTCCAGCCGGCGGTCAGGCGCCGGACCAGCTCGAACTGGGTGATGGAGGTGTCCTGGAACTCGTCGATGAGCAGATGGCGTAACTGGTAATCGAGGCTGAGCGCGAGGTCGGTCGGTTGTCCGGACGGACCGAGGGCGTCGAGCGCGGCCATCGAGAACGCTGTGAAGTCGGCGCGCCCGGCCAGGTCACCGAGCACCATCAGGTGCGCGGTGGCATGCTTGAGCAGGGCAAACAAGGCACCGACCGTTTCCCACTCGCCGGGCGCGAAGACAGCCGTCGGCAGCAGTTCGATGCGGCGCAGGCGATGGCGCAGGCCGGGCACCGTGGCACAGCTCGCGAGGAGATCCTTCCAGCGCTGTTTCATGGCCTTGTTGGCGGCGCCGTCGGCCGGGAACCCCGCGCGCTTGTCGATACTCTTGCGCCAACCGCCGGAACGCGTCAGCAGCAGCCCGGCCAGGGCATGCCAGGCGTCCAGGGCGGCGGGCGTGCGCGCCGGCAGCCGTGCGAGACCGGCCAGCGGCGAGTCGTCGACATGTGCGCCGGCGTGCGCGCCGAGCGCGAGAAGCTCTTCGGCCGCGCCTGCCGGCAATGCGCCGAGCAGGGCATCCAGCTCGGCGCCGACAACGCGCGCGTAGGCCGCCTCCAGCGCCGCCTGCTCGGCATCGACCCCGGTCACCCGCAGCCATTGGTCGCGTCGCGCCAGCATGTCGGCGAGCAGCGACTCGAGCTTCGACCAGTCGTTGTCGAGGTGGCCGAGCACGCGTGCGACGGCACGCCGCCAGCGCCCGCCCTCGGCGATCGTGGCCAGTGCCTCGCGTGCGGCATCGCGGTAGAGCAACGCCGGGTCCTGCTCGATCTGCGGCGCCGCGGCCATGCCCGCAGTGACCGGCATCTGTCGCACGAGGCTCTGGCACAGCGCGTCGATGGTCATGATGCGCAGCCGCGCCGGTTGCTCGACGAGGTGCCAGCCATGCTGCTCGTCGTGGCGGCGCGCTGCCTGTGCCAGTGACCAGGTCGCACGCCGGAAATCGTCCTCCGGGGGCGCCTGCGCGGCGCTCGCGAGCGCGGCGACGATGCGCGTGCGCATTTCCTCTGCCGCCTTGCGCGTGAACGTGATGGCGACGATCTGCTCGGGATGCGCCACGGTTGTCAGCAGGCGCAGCATGCGCTGGGTGAGCAAGGTCGTCTTACCGGAGCCGGCCGGCGCCTGCACCGCGAACGATATCGACGGCTCGAGCGCCCGTGCGCGGGCCATGGCGTCACTCATCGTCGCCCCCGCCCTCGCCATCGTCGCCATCCTCGCCCAGCGCGCCAGCGTGTTCGACCAGCCGGCAGGCGAGACTCTGCTCGCAGTTGCGACAGGTCGCCAGGCCCCGCTTCGGCGCCGGCCGCGCGTCGCCGGCCAGGATCCCCGCCGTGGTCGTGGCGAGATCGGCAGCCCATTCGGCGGCGAGCGACTGCCACGCCGCATCGGCGAGGGTGCCGGCCTCGTCCTCGTCGGCAACCTCGATGGGCGGACGTTGCATCCACTGCGGTCGCGCGCGGTCGACGCGCGCGAAGGCCACGGCGCGGACACCTTCGAGCGGCGCGGCCACGGCGTAGAACGGTAGCTGCGGCTCGTTCATGCGCGGCACCTGCCAGTCGGCCGGCGCGCAGCGACCCGTCTTGTAATCGACCACGACCGCGCTGCCATCGGGCAGGCGATCGAGCCTGTCGAGGCGTACGCGCAGGCGCAGGCCGCCGAAGGTCACCTCCAGCGGCACTTCCCTCGCAGTCACCGTGAACGGCGCGCGCGTCGCTTCGAACGCCAGCCACTGCAGCAGCAGGTCGACCAGTCGGCGCCGCTCGACGAAGTACACTTCGCGCTCGAGCGCGGTTTCGAACGGCTCGATCTCGAGGCCGCGCTGCACGGCGCGCTCGGCTGCATCGCGGCGTGCCGCCTCGTCGAGCGCGAGCAATGCCGCGTGGCTGTCGATCGTTTCGAACAGGGCCGCGAGGCAACGGTGCACCGCGATCCCCTTGATGCGCGCGCCCATGCCGGGGCGCGGCTCCTCGACCACCGTGGCGGCGAGACGGTGACGCGCGTAGGCCCGGAACGGGCAGGCATTATGTGCCGCGAGCACCGCCACGCCGCCGCGCAGCGCGCCGTCCGCCGGGACCGGCCCGCTGGCGTCCTCGACCAGCGTGGTGGTGGCCGCGGGAACGCGCCAGCGGCGGGGCACGAACGGCGTGGCAGGGGTCACCGGCTGCGCACCCAGTGCGGGGATCAGCGGCGACGGCGTGAAGCGCTCTTCGTCGTCACCGGCGGCGAAGCTCGCGTGGTGTTCGCCGCCGCAGGCAGCAAGCGTCTCGACCACCAGGCGCGCGCGCCACAGGTCGCGCGCCGGCTCGGCGCCCGGCACGCCGGCGGCACGCTGCGCATCGATCGGCAGCAACGGCGAAAGCCGCGCGCCGCCGAGCAGCAGCTGGCTTTCGCATCCGGCCAGCCACAAGTGGGTCGGCGCCAGCACCAGCGCGGTCGTCGGCGCAACCAGGTAGACGCCGTGGCGCGCGCCGGGCAGGCGTCGCGGGCTGTCCGCGAGCAGGCGGCGCAGGCGCGCGAGCGCCGCCGCGCGCGTCTGCAGCTCGAGCACGGTATCGAGGCGGTAGAGCCGATCACAGACCTCGCTCCAGGCCTGCCGGGCCTGATCGCCGTGCGGCCCCGCACCCGGCCAGCCGGCGGCGCGCAGGCAGAGATCGAAATGCTGCAGCCAGTCGACCAGGCGCTGGCGTTCGGGCTGCTGCGCCTGCTCGTCGAGTACGGCAGCGAGCACGCGGCCGAGCTGCGGGCAGGTCCCGGTCCGGGCAATCATCTCGCGCACGAACGCGAGCGGCAGTTCGTAACGCTCGAGCGCGCGCAACTCGGCATCGAGCAAGGCGCGCGCGCCGCGTTCCTCCGCCGCACCGGCCACCGCCGGATGGCGCAACAGCGCGCTGAGCGTATCCCAGCGCATCACCGGCGCGATATCGAGCACGAGCAGCGCCGCGGCGAGCGCGGGCTCGCTGCTGAGCGGCGCGACGGCTTCGACGTGACACGCGTCGTCGCTGCCGAACACTTCGCGCGCGCAGCGCCAGGCGAGTTCGCGCGTCGTGTGCAGATCATCAAGCGCGACGACCACGCGCGCCTGCGGCTCGGCCAGGCTGCGTTCGCGCGCCCAGTCGAGCGCGGCATGCAGTTCCTGCTCGCGGTCCGGGTAGGCGTGTGCGCGAAAGCGGTTCGCCGCGGTCCGCGGCGCCGTGTCAGCGAGGGCGGCGCCGAGCCAGGCGGCGAGGCGCGGCGGCGGCGCGAGGAATCCGCGCGCCTGCGCCGTCGCACCCGGCCCCGGCGCAGCACGTTGCGCCATCCGCGCGAGCAGGGTGGCAGCGTCGATCGCGCCGAGCGCGTCGCTGCGTGCACGAAACGCCGCGGCCCAGCGGACATAGGCACGCAGATCGGCCGGCGCGTAGGGCGGCAGGGATGCCGGCGGCAGGGCCCACAATGCGCTGGTGCGCCAGGCCGCGCGCGCGAGCGGCGCGGCGCGCTCCGGCGCGCGCAGGCCGGGCGTGTCGTCGGCAGCGATCACGGCCTGCCACAGGGCCAGTTCCTGGTCGGCCGATAGCACCAGCTCGGCGCCGAGGTCGCCGTCGTCGCCGGCGAGCAGACGATGCTCGAAAGCCTGCGTGAGCGCGCCCTGCCAGGTCTCCACCCGCGGCGGCTGCCAGCTCGGGGCGCCGTCGACGCGTGCTGCCTGGTCGAGCGCCGCGTTCAAGGCGCGCAGGGCGGCACCGTCCGGCACCACCAGCGGCGCATCGCCCCCGCTCAGTCGCACGCGCGAAGCCAAGCTCCGTTCCCGCTTCGCGGCCGGCGGGCAGACACGGCGCACCCCGGCAGCCGTGGCGCGCGCGTGGCCAGGACTGGCCTGCGTTCAGGTTTCACTGCGGAATATCACTCCAGGAGCCGCTGATATACTCATTCGTCGTCGTCATGGCAGCAGGGGCCCGTCTGCATGCGCAGCATCATCATGACCCTCGCGCTCGGCCTGATTCTAACCGCCACCGCCGAGGCGCGGATGTACCAATGGTCCGATCCGGCCAGCGGCACGGTGCAGCTCTCCGGCACGCCGCCGGCGTGGTACCGGGGCGCCCTGCCCGGCCCGCGTACGTTCGTCTTCGACGACGGGCGGCTCGTCGATGACACTGCCATCCCGGTATCGGAGCTGCAACGCCGCGCCCTGCGCGAGCAGGCTTTCGGCACGGCGAGCAGCGCCGAGCTGCCGCCCGACGACATGGGCAACGAAGCGAGCGCCCTGCACGATACGCTGGCCCGCGCCCTCGACGCGGGTATCGACATCGAAGCCGCGGCCGCCGAAGTGAGTGCCGAGCAGGTGCGCGCGGCAGCGGCGCGCGCCGTCGAGGACGTCGACGTCGCCGAGCGGGTCACGCAGCTCAAGGCGCTGGTCGAAGCCTGGGATCAACAGCGTCTGGAAGCCGCGCGCGCGCTCATCGAAAGCCTGCCCGAGACGGCGCCGGCGCCGAACGCGGGGCAGGCACATGCCGCGGAGGCGGGCGCGGATCGTTGATGACACGCGGCACGCGGGTGCGCAGCGGCGGTGGTCACTCGGCGTCGCCCTGGTCGAACAAGCTCGCCAGCGCGCCCCAGAAGCCCGGCTGCGGCGTGTCGGCGAGATCGCGCAGGACGCGCAGCGACTCGTTGCCCGGGTCGATCTGCAGACCGACGCCGACATAGCTCAGCGCACGTTCGTGGTCGCCGGCGGCCATTTCGCGTTCGGCAAGGAACGCGCACTTGCGCGCGATCGCGCGCAAGCCCTCGCGCGCAGCCCGGTTACCGGGGTCGATTTGCAGCACGCGCGTGAAGTAGTAGTAGGCGTTGTCACGCGGTGGTGCGGTCAAGCGCAGCTCGTCGAGACTGTGCTGCGCGAGCCACAGCAACGCCTCGTTGATGCGGGCGCGCTCGATCGGCTCGACGGCGGTCGCCGCGGCTGGTGCGGGCTCGGCGGCGATCGGCTCCAGGGTCCCCGAGACCAGCGGCGGCGGACGCTGCTGCCGCGCCAGATTGCGCTCGACCATCAACAACGCCGCCCAGCCGGAAACGCACAGCAGCAGCGATGCGAGCAGCACGCGCCGCATCCAGCGGCGCTGGTGTGACGCATCGCGCAGGCGAACACGCGTCGAACGGGTGGTGTCCGGCGGCAGGAAAGCATGCTCGCCGGTGCCATCGATATCCGGCTGCGCAATCATCTCCTCGTCGCTCTTCACGGCGCCCTGGCGGCGCAGTTCGCGCACGTAGTGGATCAGACTGTCCGCATCGCGGAAACGATCGCGCCGGCGCTTGGCCATCATCAGGTCGAGCAGTTCCTGGAACTCGTCCAGGCCGGCCGGCAACTGCGGCACCGGCGACCGCTTGTGCTGCAGGATGACATCGATGACGGAATCGGCGACATAGGCCCGCTCGCCGCTCAGCATCTCGTAGAAAATCACGCCGAGCGAGTAGATATCGGCGCGGCCGTCGATCGGCCCGGCCTCGGACTGTTCGGGCGCCATGTAGTTGGGACTGCCCACGAACATGCCGGTGGAGGTCAGGTCGGAGTCGCCGCTCAGGCGCTTGGCGATACCGAAGTCGCTGAGCAGCGGTGTGCCGTCACGACGGAACAGGATGTTGCCGGGCTTGACATCGCGGTGGACGATGCCGGCGCGGTGCGCCGCGGCGAGCGCGCCGGCAATCTTCTCGACCACGTTCAGCGCCTGCGCCGGCGTCATCACGTGGCGCTGCATGCGTTGCTTGAGATCGCCCCCCTCGACATACTCCATGCTGATGTAGGCGTGGTCGCCGTGGCGCCCGATGTCGTAGATGGTGATGATGTGCGGGTGGTTGAGCGAGGCGATGATGCGCCCCTCGTTGAGAAAGCGCTCGATCGTCTCCGGGGCGTCGCGTACGGTGGTGTCGAGGACCTTGAGCACGACCGCACGGCCGAGCGAGACCTGCTCGGCCAGGTAGGCGGCCGCCATGCCGCCCTGGCCGATCATGCGCCTGATCTCGTAGCCGGGAATCTCCACCGGCCGATTATGGCCCCGAACCCGGCCGCAGGTCATCGCCACCGCGGCGGTGTTCATCACCGCACGCGCGGGTTAAATTAGCGGCCTCAACAGGGATGACAGAACCGAGCCGACATGCCACAAGCCTCCGAGACCGATCCGCGCCGCCGCGAACAGACGCGCAAGCTCATCGAAGACATGCTCAAGGAACGTCAGCAGATGCTGGTTCTGCTGTGGGAGTTGTCCAAGCTCGATTTCGCTACGGTGGACGCGCCGACGCTGGAAATGCTGCAGGATTTCCAGGAACTGCTGGTCGACTATATCGCGGCAGGTCATTTCGGCCTCTACCAGCGCATCAGTGAAGGTACCGAACGGCGCAAGGCGGTGCTTGATGTCGCGCGCGAGATCTATCCGCGCATCGCGTCGACCACCGACGTCGCCGTCGAGTTCACCGAACGTTACGAGCGTCCCGACGAAGCGCTCGTGCGCGACAAACTGACCCAGGATCTGTCGGTGCTCGGCGAGATGGTTTCCAATCGCCTCGAACTCGAAGACCGCCTGATCCTCGCCATGCTCGGCAACGACTACCAGCTGCCGCAGAATCCCGCCGGCGCATGATCCGGGCGCCAGCAGGCGCCCGTCGAAAGATCTTGGTCAGTCGTGCTGCGCGGCGTGCTTGGCGCGGATGAAGTCGCGCTGCGAGAGGTGCAGGAGATCGGCGATCTTGCGCACGTAGTACTCCTCGTAACGATCGATCCGGCCGTCGGCATGGGCGACACGCCACAGCATCACTAGCAGCTCGTACTTGCGCGCGTGGTCCAGGTGCTCGTTGACGACCGAGGTGAAATCGTAGAGCGAGACCGCCTCGTCGACCGCCTCGTCGGCGCTGGCTAGCAGGGTTTCGAGTTCGTCGGCCGAGGTATCGCAAATCCGCGCGACGGCCTCGCACACGGCGTGTCGCTCGGCGGCATCGACATCGTGATCGGCACGCGAGACTTCCAGCAACAGCGCGGCCACCGCGAGCGGCAGTGCGTCGCGCGGGTCGTCGGCGCTCACGTACTGCGCGATCTGGTCCTCGAACAATGCCTTGAGGGTCTTGAGCATGGCGTCGCAAAGTGTGAAAGGATCGCCATGGTAACGACCATAGCGACACGGCGAAACGGGCGCTGCGGCAGCGCTGGCGGATACCATGCCCGCGTCACCCCCGGAAACGACCGAGAAGCCTCCCTTTCGCGCCATGACCAGACTCTACGTCGATCTCGCGCTCGTCCCCGGCCAGGAACTCGAGTTGCCCGCGAGCAGCGCGCACCACGCGCGCAGCGTGCTGCGGCTGGCCCGCGACACCGACGTCGTGCTGTTCGATGGTCGCGGCGCGGTGCACGAGGCACGCCTGACCCTGGTCGCGCGCGAGAGCGTGCGTGCGCTCGTCGGCAACGCCATCGAGGTGACGACCGAATCACCGCTGGACGTGAGCCTGGTGCAGTCGATCTCGCGCGGCGACCGCATGGATTACACCATTCAGAAAGCAGTCGAACTCGGCGTACGCCGCATCGTGCCGGTGACCACGCGACGTACCGTGGTGCGCCTCGATGCGCGCCGTGCCGACAAGCGCCTCGAGCATTGGCGCGGCGTGCTGCAACACGCCGCCGAGCAGAGTGGGCGCGCCCTGCTGCCCGAACTCGCGCCGGTGACGAGCCTCGAGGCCTGGCTCGCCGCGCACGGGGGCGCGGGCGGCTTCCTGCTCCATCCCGCCGCCGCCAACCCGCTCGCGCGCCAGCCGCCGCCGGCCGTCCCGGTCGTGCTCTTCGCCGGCCCCGAAGGCGGCTTCGACGAAGCCGAGGTCGAGCGCCTGGCCCGCGCCGGCGTAACCAGCGTGTCCCTCGGTCCGCGCATCCTGCGCACCGAAACCGCGGCAGTCTGCGCGCTGGCCGTCATGCAAGCCCTGTGGGGCGATCTCGCCTGACCCCACTGCCTAAATTTTGAGCAAAAGTGTCAGACACTTTTGCCCTCTCGCAGAACCCCGGATCACCTCAAAAGTGTCTGACACTCTTGCCCTGATCCGGATTTCTGGATCACCCCAATAGTGTCTGACACTCGTGCTTCGACATGCGTGTTTTCCGCGGCCTGCGCGGCGCGGCCGCAGCGGTGGGGATCAGCGGCCGCGCAGGCGTCGGCGCACGGTGCCGAGCAGGCGGCGACTGACGACGAGACGGGTCGCGATGCCGTGGAACGCGATCACGCTGTTGCCCTCGTCGTCGCGCTCCAGACCTTTCACCGCGGCGAGGTTGACCAGCGCATTGCGATGCACACGCACGAACTCGTCCGCGAACTCGTCTTCCAGCGCGCGCAGCGGATCCTCGATGAGCAGGCGCTGATCGGTGGCGACGGCGCTGACATAGCCGTGATCGGCCTGGAAATAGAGCACCTCGGCAACCGGCAGCAGGCGCAGGGCATCGCCGACCACCGCACTGACGTGACGCCGCTGACCGGTGGTGAGTGCCGGGGTCAGCGCGGCCCGCCCGGCGCGCAGCACAGCGGCACGTTCGAGCGCGGCCGCAAGCCGCTCGAGTCGCACTGGCTTGAGCAGGTAATCGACCGCACGCGCCTCGAAGGCCGCCAGCGCATGCTCGTCGTAGGCAGTCGTGAAGATCACGGCCGGCGGCGCCGCGAGCGTGGCCAGGTGACGCGCGGTCTCGAGGCCGTCCATGCCCGGCATGCGAACATCGAGCAGCACGACGTCGGGCACGAGTCCGGTGACGGCAGTGATCGCGTCGAGCCCGTTGGCCGCCTCGCCGGCCACTTCGGCTAACGCGCTTTCCCCGACCAGCGCCGCCAGGCGCTGCCGCGCAAGCGGCTCGTCGTCGACGATCAGCACCCTCATGACGCCTCCGACAGGGGCACGCTCAGCCGCACCCGGTAGTAGCCGTCAGCCAGTCGAGTCTCCATCACGGCGCGTTCGCCGAAGTGGGCGCGCAGGCGTTCCCGTACGTTGTCGAGCGCGATGCGGTTGCCCTGGTGACGGCCAGCCGTGTCGGGCACGGCGGGGTTGACCACCTCGATCTCGAAGCGCCCGCCGCCCGCGCGCGCGCTGATCTCGATGACGCCCCCGCCGGGGGCCGGCTCGATACCGTGGTAGATCGCGTTCTCGACGATGGGCTGCAGGCTGAGCAGCGGCAGGCGCGCGGACGGCGGCAGCGGGGCGAGCCGCCAGCGTACCTCGAGGCGCTCACCGAGGCGCAGGCGCTCGATACCGAGGTAGCGTTCGACGAAAGCAATCTCCTCACTCACCGCGATCGGCTCGCGCGCATCGGTCAGGCTCGCGCGGAAGAGGTCGGCGAGATCCTCCACCGCGCGCTCGGCCAGCGCGGGCTCGGTGCGCGTGAGCGCGGCGATGGTGTTCATGCAGTTGAAGAAGAAATGCGGACGAATGCGCGCCTGCAAGGCCTGCAACCGCGCCTGCGCCTCGGACGCGAGGCGGTGACGGTAATGAAACTGCACGTAGAAATAGCGCAGCATCAACGCCGCAACGACTCCGCTGATGAGTACCGTGCGCAGGATCAGGTCGCCGCGCGACAGCCGCGTCAACGCGCCGGCGCCGATGAGCGGATTGACCACCCACCAGGCGAGCTCCGCGACCGCCCAGGTCACGAGCAGAACCAGCAGATAACTGAGCACGGCGATGGCGCGCTCGTCGAGGCCGTTCAGCGGCCGGCGCGCCAGGCACAGCGCGGCCGCGGCCGACAGCCCGAGCCACTGTGTGTAGAGCGAAAGCAGAGCGAGCTCGTCGAAAAAGCCCGGTCCGAAGCCGGTTGCCCCGGCGACGATGATGAGCGCGACCAGTTCGCTCACCACGACCACCACGAACAATGCCGTGAAACCACACAGGTCGGGCAGGAAGACCGGCTGCGCGGGCGCCGCTTCGATATCCGTCAAGCCGGGCTCTTGTGCCATGTCCGCTTCGCACTTCCTGTTCTGCCTGCCTGCCGCCGCATCGCTCAGAGTCATGCGCGCGGCCGCGTGCAGTGTAGCGGGCCGGCGCATCGACAGTCGCCGTCGGCGGACGATACCTCGCACGCCCGGCCGCCGCGCGCCGATGAACCGCGGTCGCATGTGCGAAGAGAAGCCCTGCCGGGCGGAGCGCCGCGACCGCCAGCGCGCGCCCGCTGCGATATACTCGAAGGCGAATTCCCCGCATTTCCGAACACTTAGCCGAGTCGCCGACCTGCCATGCCAGCCACACCCGATCCCGAGAAGCCCTGGGGCGGCCGTTTCACCGCCCCCACCGACGCCTTCGTCGAGGAATTCACCGCCTCGGTCGGCTTCGACCAGCGCCTCGCGCTGCACGACATCCGCGGTTCGATCGCTCATGCCTGCATGCTCTCGGAGTGCGGCGTGATCGACGATGCCGAGTTCACCACCATCGCCGAAGGGCTGGAAGCGGTGCGCGCGGACATCGAGGCCGGCGAGTTCGAGTGGTCGGTCAAGCTCGAAGACGTGCACATGAACATCGAGCGGGCGCTGGTCGAGCGCGTGGGCGACGTCGGCAAGAAGCTGCATACCGCGCGGTCGCGCAACGACCAGGTCGCGACCGACATCCGCCTCTACCTGCGCGAGCGCATCGACGGCCTGCTCGCCGCGCTGCGCACCCTGCTCGAGGGTCTCGTCGCGCTGGCCGAGCGCGAGGCCGACACGCTGATGCCGGGTTACACCCACCTGCAAGCGGCGCAGCCCATCGCCTTCGGTCACCACATGCTGGCCTGGTTCGAGATGCTTCTGCGCGACAGCGAGCGCCTGCGCGACTGCCGGCGGCGCGTCAACGTGCTGCCGCTGGGCGCGGGTGCACTGGCCGGCACGACCTTCCCGATTGATCGCGACCGCGTCGCCGAGCTGCTGGGCTTCGACGCAGTGGCGGAGAACTCGCTCGACGCGGTGAGCGATCGCGACTTCGCCATCGAGTTCACCGCCTGCGCCTCGATACTCATGATGCACTACTCGCGCATGTCCGAAGAGCTGGTGCTGTGGAACTCTCAGGCGTTCGGCTTCATCGACATCGCCGATGCCTTCTGCACCGGCTCCTCGATGATGCCGCAGAAAAAAAATCCCGACGTGCCGGAGCTCGTGCGCGGCAAGTCGGGCCGCGTGTTCGGTCACCTGGTCGGCCTGCTCACGCTGATGAAGAGCCAGCCGCTGGCCTACAACAAGGACAACCAGGAAGACAAGGAACCCCTGTTCGATACGGTCGACACGCTCGATGCCGCCACGCGCGCATTCGCCGAACTCGTGCCGACGTTGCGCGTTCGCAGGGAACGATTGCGCGCCGCCGCGGCCCAAGGTTTCATCAACGCGACCGACCTGGCCGATCACCTGGTGCGCATGGGACGCCCGTTCCGCGACGCCCATGCCGTGGTCGGCGCGGCGGTCGCACTCGCGGTCGAACGCGGCTGCACGCTCGATGAGCTCACCCTCGAGGACTATCGCCGTTTCGATGCCGGGCTCGACGACACCATCTTCAACGCGCTCGACATGGACCGAGCGCTCAACGCCCGCGATCACTTCGGCGGCACTGCGCCCGTCCAGGTGCGCGCGGCGTGTATCCGGGCCCGCGAGCGCATCGCTCGCGCGCTCGCCTGATCCGCGCACAAGGAGCACCGCATGAAGGCACTGAAAGCGCTTATCCTCGTTCTCGTCGTCGTCGTCGTTCTTGTCGTCGGCGGCGTCGCAGCCCTGCTCGCGTTCGTTGATCCGAACGACTTCAAGGAGCAGATCGCCAACCAGGTGCGCGAGGCAACCGGCCGCGAGCTGGTCCTCGAGGGGCCGCTCGAACTCGGTCTCTATCCCAAGATCAAGCTCCGCGCGGGGCCGCTCAGGCTCGGCAATGCGCCCGGCTTCGGCGACGAGCCCTTCTTCGCGGCCGAGGAGATCCAGGTTGCCGTCGCCACCCTGCCGCTGCTGCGCAAGCGACTCGAAATGGACAAGGTCATCCTGCATGGCCTCAACGTCAACCTGGCGAAGAACGAAGCCGGCGTGAGCAACTGGGACGACCTCGCCGGCGGCGGCGCGGAGGACGACGAGGGTCGCGGCGGTGACGGCCTCGCCGCCATCGTGCTCGGCGGCGTCGACATCCAGAACGGCCGCGTCCATTACAGCGATGCCGCCAGCGGCCAGGAGGTGACCATCGCCGACATCAAGGCCCAGACCGGCGCGCTGACGCTCGGCGAACCGGTCGATTTCAGTCTCGCGCTCACCGCCAAGGCCAACCAGCCCACCCTGGACAGCGACGTCAACCTGACCGGGACGGTCTCCTACAATCTCGACGACGAGCACTACGTGATCGAACCACTCGCGCTCAACACGGTCATGCGCGGCGGCCACCTGCCGGGCGGGCAGGCGGTGATCGACTTCGGCGCCGCCATCGACATCAATCTCGACGACGAAACGCTGACCGTCAGCGGACTCAAGCTGACCGGCCTCGGCACCGACGTCAGCGGCGAATTCGCCGCGCGCGACATCGAGGACGAGAAACCGAGCGCGAAAGGCAACCTGGTCATCAAGGGCAAGGACATCGCCGCGCTGTTCAACGCCTTCGAACTGCCGGTCGGCAAGCAGCTCGCCGGCATCGCCGAGCGCGGCTTCGATTTCACGACCGTGTTCGATGCGGACATGGACACCGGCAAGGTCGTCGTTTCCGAACTCGACGGCCACCTCCTGGGCGCCACGCTCGGCGGCAACTTCACCGCCAGCGGCGCCGACACCGACCAGCCCAGCGCCACGGGCACGCTATCGGCGAGCGGCCCCGATCTGCCGACCCTGCTTGCCATCGTCGGGCAGCTGCAGGGCGCGGACGCCGAGACGCTGAAGAGCCTGCGCAATGCGCTCTCGCGCGCCAGCGACAAGTCGTTCTCGATCAATGCCGATCTCGACGCCGACCTCGCCGACGACGGCCGCGCGGAGCTGCCCCGGCTCGAGGCCCGGCTGCTCGGCAACACCATCCAGGGCAACCTCAGCGCGAAACGGGCCGATACCGACAAGCCCGCGGTGAAGGGGCATCTCGAGGCGGCCGGCCCCGATTTCCCGACGCTCGCGACAGTCATGGCGACGCTCAAGGGCACCGATGCCGCCGCGCTCGAGAGCCTGACTACGGCACTCGGCAGCGCCGCCGACAAGTCGTTCAAGGTCGCTGCCGACATCGACGCCGATCTCGCCAAGGGCACCGCCAACCTGCCCAAGCTAGACGCCACCCTGCTCGGCAACCGCGTCACCGGCGCGGTCAGCGCCCGCAACATCGACAAGGACGAACCGGCCGCGAGCGGTTCACTCGAAGCGAGCGGCAGCGATCTGCCGGCGATGCTCGCCATCGCCTCGCAGTTCCAGGCCGAAGGCCAGGCACTGCGCGACATGGCCAAGCGCCTGACGCGCGAGAAGAACAAGTCGTTCCGCCTCGAAGTCGGCTTCGACGCCGACATGGACGCCGGCAGTATCGAGCTGCCCAAGCTCTCCGCCGATCTCCTCGGCCTCGAAGTGCGTGGCGGCCTGAGCGGCAAGAATGTCGACTTCGAGGACGGCAAGGGCAGCCTCGACGGCAAGCTCGGCGTGACATCCAAGGATCTCGGCACACTGCTGCGCAGCGCCGGGCAGGACGACCTTGCCCAATCGCTACGCTCGCTTGCGCTCGACGTCGGCATCAAGGGATCGCTATCGGACCTGACCTTCGCGCCGCTGTCGCTGGTCACCCAGGTGAAGAGCCCCGAGGTCAAGCAACCGGTCGATCTGAAAGTGACCGCCGGCGCGGCGCACGCCAACCTCGACAAGGACACGCTCACCATCGAGAACCTCAGCGTGACCGGGCTTGGACTCAACGCGAAGGCGAACATCGCGGCCAGCGAGATCTCAGAGAAACCGAGTTTCAGCGGCAACCTGGACGTGCCGGCGTTCAACCTGCGCACCCTGCTCAAGAGCCTCAACAAGCCGGTACCGGAAACTTCCGATCCCAAGGCGCTGACCAGCATCGGCTTGTCCAGCAAGCTCGCCGGTTCGCCCACTTCGATCAAGCTCGAAGGGCTCGAGATCAAGCTCGACCAGACCACCATCAAGGGCAACGTCGACGTGAAGAGCTTCGAAGGCCCGGATCTGGCTTTCGGTCTCGGCATCGACCAGCTCAATGCCGACCGCTACATGGCGCCCGGCGAAGAGGGCAAGGCAGCCGCCGCAACCCCTGAAGCGGCCGCAGCCGGCGCCGCTGCCGAGCTGCCGGTCGAGATGCTGCGCGCGTTGAAGATCAAGGGCGAGCTGCTGATCGGCGACCTCGTTCTCTCCGGCGCGAAGCTGAAGGACGTCAAGTTCGCCATCAACGCGAACGGCGGCAAGATCAAGCTCGAACCGCTGGGCGCCAAACTCTACGACGGCACCTACAAAGGCGCGGTCAACCTCGTCGCGACCGGCAAGCTGCCGCAGCTGTCGTTGAACTCGGCGCTCGACGGCGTCAGGGTCGAGCCGCTGCTGAAAGACACCGTCGACAACGACATGCTCTCCGGTGTGGTCAGCTTCAACGCCGCGCTCAAGGGCACCGGGGGCGACGCCGACCGACTCAAGAAGACGCTTACCGGCAACGGCAAGTTCAGCACCGTCGACGGTGTGTTCCGTGGTGTCGACGCGGTCGGCGTGCTGCGTGCCGTAGAGCAGATGATCGAATGCAAGTGCCCGGTGCCGCTGCCCAAGGGTGGCGAGACCCGCTTCAGCTCACTCGGCGGCACGCTCGACGTGAAGAACGGGGTGATACACAACCAGGATCTGTTGCTCGCCGGTGATGGCTTCAAGATCACCGGCAAGGGCATGCTGGCCAACTTGCACAACAACGACGTCAAGTACGATCTCGAGCTCGCCGTGGACGAGGCACGCAAGGAAACCACGGGCGCGAGCTACAACCTCGGCGGGTACGGCGTGCCGATCAAGTGCCGTGGCAAGCTCGATTCACCGTCGTGCCTGCCGGATGCCGGCAAGATCCTCTCGCAGGTGGTCAAAAACGCGGCCAAGAAGGAAATCGAGAAGAAGGTCGGCGACAAGATCAAGGATGCCGTCGGCGGTGAAGCCGGGGAAGTGCTGAAGGATCTGTTCAAGTTCTGAGCACGCGAGCAGCGCCTGGACAAGCATGCCCGATGGCCGCGCGCGCGAGCCGCCGCGAGCGCCGCGCGCCCCGCGACCACGAGCAGTGCGCCACGCCGCGTGGCGACGTCCACCGCGCGGACTCGTCCCACGGCAGGCGCGTCCTTGGCCGCGCCGGGATGGGCGCGGTACTGCTCGCGCTGTGCGCCACGGTCAGCGCCTTCGATGACGAGCAGGCCGAGGTTGCGTTCCACGGCGACAGCTACGCTTACAGCTTCAGCGCGGTGCTCGATGGTTCGCTGGCCGCGGTCCGCGATGTCGTCGTCGACTACGATCGGCTCGCTCGGGTCAACGACTCGATCACCGACAGCCGCGTGCTCTCGCGCGAGGGCCCGGACACGCTCACGCGCCTGCTCGCGCTCCGGCACTGCCTGCTGTTTTTCTGTTTCGACATGCGCTTCGTCGAACGCGTACACATCGAAGCCGGGGACCCACTCACCATCGTCCGCACCCGTATACTGCCGGCCGACAGCACGTTCCGCGACGGCGTGGCCGAATGGCGCCTCGAAGCGCTCGACGCGGGCCGCACGCGCATGACGCTGTCGGCCACGCAGACCCCCGATTTCTGGATCCCGCCGGTGATTGGCCCGTTGATTCTAAAAGGCGTGTTCGTGCGCGAAGTCCGCGAGACCTGCGCCAACATCGAACGCCTGGCCGCGGCGGCGGAGGTACCGTGAGCCATCGCGATTTCGCCCGCCGCCTGGTCGCCTGGCAGGCGCGACACGGGCGCCACGACCTGCCCTGGCAGCGCGAACGCACCCCTTACCGGGTGTGGCTCTCGGAAATCATGCTGCAGCAGACCCAGGTCACGACCGTGATCCCCTACTTCGAGCGCTTCACCGCGCGCTTCGCCAGCGTCGCCGACCTCGCCGCAGCCGAGATCGACGACGTGCTGCATCTGTGGTCGGGGCTCGGCTACTACAGTCGCGCGCGCAACCTGCACGCGACGGCGCAGCGCATCGTGGTCGAACACCACGGCGTATTCCCGGACACTCAGGACGCGCTCGCCACCCTGCCCGGCATCGGCCGATCGACCGCGGCGGCCATCATCGCGCTCGCCCACGACCGCCCCGCGGCAATCCTCGACGGCAACGTCAAGCGCGTGCTCGCACGCTACCACGCCGAAGCGGGCTGGCCCGGCGAGAGCGCGGTGCTGAAGCGCCTGTGGGGCCATGCCGAGCAGCACCTGCCGGCACGCCGCGTGCGCGACTATACCCAGGCCCTGATGGATCTCGGCGCGACGGTGTGCACGCGCACGCGGCCGTCCTGCGAACGCTGCCCGCTCCAGCGTGACTGCCGTGCCGCCGCGGCCGGCAACCCCGGCGACTACCCGGGGCGGCGACCGCGCCGCAGCGTGCCGCACCGCGCGACCTGCTTTCTGATCATCGAGAATACCTACGGCCAGGTGCTGCTCGAGCGCCGTCCGCCCAGCGGCGTATGGGGCGGGCTGTGGTGCTTCCCGGAGGCGGCGCACGAGGCGGATATCGCCGCGCGCATGGAAGAACTCGGCCTGATACGCTACCGGCAGGTCGCGCGTTTGCCGGCATTCACCCACACCTTCACGCATTTTCGTCTCGCCATCACGCCGCTCCTGCTGCGCGCCGAGGAAGCTGCGAAGACGCTGCGCGACGGCCATGACACGCACTGGTATTCGGCGGACGATTCGACAAGAATTGGTGTGTCCGCACCGGTCGCGCGCCTGCTGGCCGCACGCACCGCGAGCGGCTGACGCGCCGCGCGAGGGCGCGGACGTGCACGAAGGGCCGGACGCCCGCACCGTTCGGCCGGCGGCGCCCGCGCAGGACGCAGACGCATCGACAGGCGATGCGCGGCGCCGCCCACAGACCACCCAGTCATTGCGGAACGACACGCCCGCGAATGATTTGCACCGCCCGCAAGGAAACCCAGCCATGTCCAGAACCGTTCAATGCATCAAGCTCGGCCGCGAAGCCGAAGGGCTCAAGATGCCGCCCTACCCCGGCCCGCTCGGCCAGCGCCTGTTCGAGCATGTCAGCCGCGAAGCGTGGCAGATGTGGTTGCAGCACCAGACCATGCTGATCAACGAGTACCGACTGACCCCGATCGAAGCCAAGGACCGCGCTTTCCTCGAGCAGGAGATGGAAAAATTCTTCTTCGGTGACGGCTCCGAGAAGCCCAAGGAGTTCGTCGATCCCGACGCCTAGGCGGGCGGGTCACGGCGCCGGGCAGGGCCGCGTCGGACGAGACAGACGGCCTGACCGCCCGGCGCGAAAGGGTGCACCGGCGCGCGCAGCGCGCCGTGAACGACGCAAAGGACCGAGAGTCACCTACCGGCCGGCGCCGTCAGCCAGCGAACCACAAGCACGCACCGCCCGCGATCATGGCGAAGCCGGGCAGCCTGGCCACCCATGGTCCGCCCGGCAACAGGCGCTCGGCCAGGATGAACACGGCGAGCAGGACCATTGTCAGCACGCTCATGGCGCCGCCGACGAACATCAAGACCATCAGCACCCAGCAGCAGCCGATACAGAACAGGCCGTGCGCGAGGCCCATCGCGAAACTGCCAGCGAGGCCCGCACGCCAGTGCTCGAGGAAATAGCCGAGTGGACTGCGGCAATGCGACAGGCAGGCCTCCTTGAACGGCGTGAGCTGGTAGAGCCCGGCCGCCACCAACAAGCCGCCACCGAGCGGCGCCCCGGCCACGAGCATCATCCCATGCAGCCAGCCGGAGCGATGCAGCCACCATTGCAGCAGCGCTGCCGCGATCGAAAAAACCGCCCAGCCGGCGAGGTAGCCGGCGGCGAAGAGGAAGGTCGCGAGGTTCGGATGCCCATCGCGGTACAAGCGGCGATGCACGAGCGCCATCGGTAACACGGCCGGCGTCATCATCGCGATCATCATCACGACCCACATGACGACCGCCGCGGCGAGATAGGGTCCGGCCGTGCCCGGGCGCATCATCAGGGCCATGAGGCGGGCAATGGGCCCGTCGCCCTGCATGGTGACCATTGCCTCCTCGGAGGCGACGAGGAACGCCCATGCCGCGGCGGCCACCACCGCCAGCGCGAGGTAGCCGGCGACCTGGCGGACAGCGCCCAGGGTCAAGACGGCGGGGCGCAGCGCGTCGCGCGCGTGCTCAGGCGACCTCGCCCGCCCAGTCGAACGGCGCGAAATGTCCGTTCGTACGGCCCGAATTGTCTTCCCACGAAATGCCGAACGCCTTGATCACGTTACGCACCGCGGACGCGAGGTTGAGCCGCTTGTTGACGGGGTGAAAAGTGTTGTCGACGGCGACGCACTCACCCTCCGCCGTCAGGCTCTCCACGCCGACCACCGCCTGGTCGAGCATGCCGTCGATCTTCACGCGCACTTCATGTCCGTTCTTCACGAACTCGATCGGCGCGCGCTCCACACCGCGGAAATCGGTGATCAGGGGCGCGAACTTGCCCGGGCCGTCACCGGCATCGGGACCACAGATGGCCGCGATCGCGGCGACCTGCTCGTCGCTCGCCGACGGGTCGACGACCAGCCCGCCGATCCAATCGCCCTCGGCCATGATCGCCTTCGACTGGGCGAAGAACACCCAGCGCACCCCGGCGAGCGAGACATCGCCGAAACGCCCGTCGGTCGTATCGAAGGCGAGCGCGACCTTGCAGAAATCGTGGGTCGCCGGCGTCGTCGAATTCTTCGTGATGCACGGACACAGGAAGTCGCAGCTGCAGGCCTCCATGTACTCCCCTTTCGCGGTCCACTTGGTACCCATGGCGACATCCTCCCCGGCACTGACGACGATTGGTGCGGTCATGTTCACGCGGACGCCCCAACAGATCAAGCCGCCCCTGCACGCCCGGGTTGACTCCGCCCCGCGCACTGGATTTAATACCGCCCCTTCGGGCCGCGCCGCCGTGCGCCTAGCCAGTCCCGAAAGCCGTGAGTCAGACCGCGACACCGGTACCGAACGGCAGCATTTCCCGCCTCCATGGCCAGGTAGCTCAGTTGGTAGAGCAGGGGATTGAAAATCCCTGTGTCGGCAGTTCGATTCTGTCCCTGGCCACCATTAAGAACTAACGGTTTACGACCAAGCGCAAACCACCGCTGCCACGACCGTGTGGCAGATTTGTGTCTTCGATCCGTTGCGCTGCCCGTCGCAGGTGATCGGCAGCCGCGTGCGCGTAACGCAGCACCGTGTCGAACGAGGACCAGCCGCCCAGCGCTTGAATCTCTTGCAGCCGGGTCCCGCTCTGCACGTGCCACGACGCCCAGGTATGGCGCAGGTCATGCCAGAGGAAATTTTCGATCACCGCGCGCGCCAGCGCCTTCTGCCATGCCTTCGCCGAGGTCCGCGCGACCGGCTTGCCTGCACAAATGAAGACATAGCGGGCGTGCTGACCCTGCCGCGCGAGCAAGACCACCATCGCGTCCGCATTCGGCGGAGCGTCGACCGGCAGGGCCACGGGGGCGAGCGGGAGGTTTCGGCGACACCGCATCCGGAATAAAATCCCCTGCGCAACACCACGCGCGGGGGCAGCGGCATGCAAGAGATGCGTCTGTTCTACACGCCGGTCTGGCGTGACAACCTGGCAGACTCGGAGCTGAAGTGGCCGCAGCTGCGCGCGATCATGCTCGATCGCATTTACGCACTCGAGGGCGACGACGATGGCGTCACCAAGAGCAACTTCGGTGGTTGGCAGAGCGGCGACGATCTCTACCGCTACCCCGAGTTCGGCTGGCTCATCGGTCGCGTCATGGCGCTGGCCAACGAGGTCGCGCCGGCCTTCTCGTCGACGCACGGCTTCAACGACGGCATCCTGTGGGCCAACGTCAACCGCCGCGGCAGCTTCAACGCGATCCACACGCACCCGGACGCCATTCTTTCCGGCGCCGCGTATCTCAAGGTCGACGGCGAGGCTCAAGGCACGATCCAGTTCCTAGACGCCCGCGAAGGCAACCCGACGACGCACTGGCGCTGCTTCATGAACCTGGACGAGGCCACACCGCTCACCGAGGATGCCGTGACCATCGTACCGCGCGAGGGCGACATCCTGTTGTTCCCCGGCTGGGTCAAGCACTGGGTCACACCGAACGAGACCGACGAGGCGCGCGTGACCGTTGCGTTCAACATCCGGATGAACGCGGGAACCTGAACGAGGCACGGCCCGGCATCCTGCGGCCGGGCGAATCCCCCGCACTGGTCCGTTACCGCCAGGATCTGGCGCGCGGGTTGTGAGAACTGGCCTGCAGAACGACAGCCTTGCCGGTCACGTCTACCGCATAAGCCCCGGTTCGACGCTAGGATTTCGTGGAGATCCGGAAACAGGCCGTCGTGGCCGCTCACGCCGAAAGGACGACACCATGCGATTGACGACGTCTGCCATCTTCGCCGCCTGCCCGCTCGTATTCGCCGCGAGTGTCAACGCCGCGAGCACGCTGACCGAGTGGGGGACACTCGCGACGGCGAGTGCGTATGCCTGTACCAGCGACTTCTGCGGCGCCGATACGGTGCCGGAAATTCTTTCCCTGGCGACGACCCTCAGCGTCGACGCCAGTGATGGCGGCGACAACGTCTCGTCGGCCGCGGTCTCGCTCGGTGGCGCCTATCCGACGCCGGGCTTCGCTTCCGGCGTCGCGACCGTCGCCGGCGGCCTGGGCGTACCCGTGCTCAAGGCGGGCGCGGCGTCGGACACGAACGGGTGGGTTGCCGGGCAGGCCCTGGCAGTACAGGCATACGAGTACACCGGTAGCGGCGAAACACTGTCGCTGACCTGGAACCTGACCGGTTCGGTCAACAATCCGGACGCCGATTCGCTCACTGGCCTGGTCGTATTCGCCGGGTTCTTCTCACAGGCCGAGTTGCCGGCATTTCCGCAAGTCGACCCGACGAACCCCGGTTCGACCGCTTTCCTGCTCGCCTCGCTGGCGCTCGTCTCGCCTGACGACAACTTCCTGGAGTTCACCGCGACGAACGCGAACACCGCCGAATCGGGCACGATCAGCATCGACGTCACCAACGGCGAGGAGTTCTACCTCGCCATGGGACTGATGGCGGGCGCTGGCGGTGCCAATGCGACGGCCGAGTCGCTGAGCACCCTGGTCGCGGAGTTCGACGGCGTACCACCGCTCACCCCTGCCTTCACGTCCGTGCCCGTACCAGGCGCAGCATGGCTGCTGGGCGGCGCACTCATCGGCCTGCTCAGGGTGAGAACAAGGACTGGCGTGACCCCGTAATCGGCTGCACCGACACCGAGCATCGATCCGGCACCGCTCTGACTGCCGGACATGCTTCTCCTGGCGGCGTCGGGGATGCTGCCCGAGTGCAGCGACGAGTGGGCCACGCAGCGGCGCCGTACGTCGCTGGACCCCCTTGGCCAAGCTTGGCGCGAGTGCCGGGGTCAGCCTACCGGCAACTGGCACTAAGGACCCTGCTCCCAAGGTCTTCAACGGTATCGGCATCACGCGGTAAGCACCGTGTCCGCGCGATGTCCACGTACATGGCCGTCTGCGTGGCCGGGATAAGCACCCGCCGCCGCTACAATCAGGCAGAACGGCAGCAAGCGCCGCGAAGGGGAAAACGACGCGAAAGAACTGACGGGACTCGTTACACGCCGAAAAGAGCTGTGCTTTCTGTCCCGTGCGGGGGCACGCGAAATATCAACAACGTGCGTGGCGGCGCCTGGCACTGCCGGCGAGCCCGAGCGCGCCGGCCAGCAGGGCGAGCGTCGCAGGTTCGGGCACAGCGCCGCCGCGACGCTCGACGTTCGCGGTCACGAACTCGGCGTTGTCGAAACTGTTCGAGTCCCAGTACCACAGCAGCAGCTCACCGGCGGCGACGGCATTGCCGCTGAAATTCGTGCCGAGCGGGAAGAAGCTGCCAGCGATGGAACCGACCAGCGTGCCGTATGGCAGCGAGAGGCCGAACAGACCAAGATTGCCGAAGGCGGCCCCGATCTGGGTACCGGCCGGCAGGCCTGAGTCGTCGCTGCCGCTGGCGAACAGGGCAGTGACGAGGCCATCGGCATTCGACCAGCGCGGTAGCTGACCGGCGCTCCACAAGTCGTCCGCGTCGACGTTGACGCTGAACGCCTCGCCCGCCGCGAGGACAACGCCGGTCGATGCGCCGGCACCGCCGACCGTGCTGTTCGCCCTGGCGAACACGTCGATCATCACGGCATGGCTCGCCGGTACGTAGATGCAAGCGGTCACGGCGAGCAGCCATGCGACATATCTGTTGCGGTAGTTCATGAGCGGGTTCCTCGACGTTCTGGACGGCGCGCGCATGGCCATCCCTCGATGCTTCAACCCTACCGCGCCGACGGCGGACGCGGCCAGCGCTTCACGCGTGCGTGAGCCCGCGTTTGACAGAAGTTTCCATTCCCTCGGGGCGACGCGAGCGCGTAGGTATCAGTGCCCGGCGCTGCTTCGACCGAGCGCCGCGCGACGCGCCTCGCGACGTGACTGCAGCAGCTTGTAGGCGGTGTAGTGAATATAGGTGCTGGCGACGTAGCGCACGGGCTCGCGCCCGACCAGCTCGGCCATCGCCACCTCGACATGGCCGAACCAGACGTTCGCGTCGAGGCCGAGTTCCGTGGCGCGTGCACGTGCCCGACGCACGTCGGCCGGGCCGGTGTTGTAGGCCGCCCAGGTCAGGGCGCGCCGATCCCAGGGCGAGATGGCGGGGTCGTCGAAATACCGATCGCGCAGGAACGCGAGGTACTTGGTCGCCGCGTGGATGTTGTTCTCCAGCGTGCTCACGTCGGCAATGGCTACCTTGGGATCGCGCGCCGTGACCGGCCGTATCTGCATGATCCCGACCGCGCCGCGCCGGCTGCGCGCCGTATGGTCGAGGCCCGATTCCTGGTAAGCCTGCGCGGCGATCTCGAGGGCATCGAAACCGTAGCGCGCGCTATATTTGCGAAACAGGTCGATGTGCTCGGCGAGCCTGTCACGCGCGTCGCGAGCGGTCGCGTCGCGTACCCACGTGTCGTTCTCGAAGTAACGCTTGAACAGGACGTTGCCGATCAGCGTGCCGACGCTGACGGACTGCGCGAAACGTTCCAGCGTGGCCAGCAGCACGCTCGCCTGTGGACGCACCGCCCAACCAGGCCGCGTGTCACGGCGCAGCACGACCGGCTCCACGACGACGTCCGGCAGCACCTCGGCCCACAGGCGTGCCTTGTAATCGTCGACGACGGTCAACGCGACGGCGCCTGCATTGACCAGCTCGAGAATGTCCTCGCTGCGCAGGCGGCGATCCGCGGTGACGATGTCGACCTGCGCCAGCCCGCGGCCGGCGAACGTTTCGTTGAGCGCTTCGAGATGCTGCGCGTAGCTGCTGCCGTTGAGCACGACGACCTCGCGGCCCGCGAGATCATCGCGCTCGGTGACGGGCGCCGCGTCGCGATGCCGGACGACGAGTTCGCTCGCGTCCAGCGCCATCGCGTCGATGAAGGCTACGCGCCCTTCGCGCGCGGCGGTTGGCGTCAGAAAAGCCGCGACGACGTCACCACGGCCGGCACGCAGCGCGGGGATCAACTCGGCAAACGGCGTGGGCACGTACTGCACCCGGATGCGTTCGGTCTCGGCTTCGACATCGCGATTCAGGAAACCCTCGAGCTCGCGCAGGTATTCCGCCTGGATGCCCTTGACGGCACCGTGATCGAGAAAGAAATCCGTGCGGCTCGGCACGACCAGTGCACGCAGCACACCACGCTCGCGCATCGCCGGCAGATCGCCGGTGAAGCGCGACAGGGTGGGCGGTGCGATGACGAACGAATCGTCGATACCCGCATCGAGTGCCGGCGTCGCCGTGCGTGCCGCGCTGTCGGCGCCGGTCGCGCCGCTCCGTCCGGCAGCGCGTCGCGCATCCGTCCCCCCGTCATCGGAGCAGGCTCCTGCGAAGAGCAGCAGACCGAAAGCGACTACACGCGCTGCACGCCCGGGACCGGGGCGGTCAGTGACCCCCATCGCTACGATCCCTCCGAATCAGGCACCGCGCTCACTGACCGTGTCCCGCGCCAGCAGCATCCCCGCGAGCAGGGCGGTGAAGATCATCGTGAAGCAGCTCACGAGAGCCATGCTGGTGAACAGATCGCGCGACTGCCAGACCTGCCCCGCCGGATCGGTCAGTGTCGCCGCGGGAACGATGAGCGCGAGCAGCGGAAACTGCAGCCCGATCAGCAGCCAGTAGACGACCGGCTGCAGCCAGTATGCGCGTGGCGCGGCGAGCGGCGCAGGCGGTGCGCGGCGTGCGAGGTAGGCGGCGAAGAGCTGGAAGATGACCCACATCGTCAACATCCAACCGAAGAAATTGAGCCACGGCACACCGAACCACGGGCCGCCGTCGGCCCACACCCAATCGCGGTTGACGGTACCCCCGATGGCGTCGACGCAGAGATCCCAGGTCGTGGTGATGAACGCGGCAATCAGCGGCCGGGCCAGGGCGACACCCTGGCCCGGCCGCTTGAACGCGTCACCCAGCAGGATGCCGGCCAGGACCCAGGCGAGGTAACCGGCGACCGCGAAGATGGGGCCCACGATCACGGGCACATGGACGATCTGCGGCCCCATGGACGCCGTGTGATGATAGTCCCCGAACGGGAAGCCGGTAACGATACTGAGGTTTTCGAACACGTTCGTCACCACGACCGCGATGACGAAATAGACAACGATGCCGCGTGCGCCGTAGCGTTGCGCGCCATGCCCGAATGTGAAGGCGGTGAGCAACGCGACGTTGATATAGCGTGCGGTGTTGGCCGACACCGTCGCCGGTACGAAGAAGCTGGTCAGCGTGACGAGCAGCCACAGCCCGATGATCGTCCACAGCAGCGCGATCGTTTTGTCGGATGTGCGCATGGTGTATCAGCTCCCCGTCAGGCAGACGCATGTAGACAGGAGCGCCGGTCCAGCCGGCCGCCGCTGCGCTCCGTGTAGGCCAGGGCCGGGCCCGCGGGTGCCCCACGGCACGGCGACGCGCGACCGGGCACGCCCTTCTCGGCCAGGTGGTCGAGTATAGCGCCGTGCGCGCCCGCGCCGGCCCGCACCAGCCATCAAGCGCGGGCGCGGCGCGCCGCTAACGGCGATGGCGGCGCTGCAAGCATCGCCGTCTATCGAATCACCGCCGTGCCCTATGCGCGAACTGAAGAAAATCACCACCGATCAGCTCCAGCTCGGCATGTTCGTCGCCGAGCTGTGCGGCCCCTGGACGGACCACCCGTTCTGGAACACACGCTTCCGCCTTGCGAGCGCGGCCGACCTCGAGGCGATACACCGCTCACCGGTCGCCGAGTTGTGGATCGATCCGACCCGGGGACTCGATGTCGCGGGCGCCGAATCCGGCACTTCGCCGCGCACGCGCGCGGCCTGCGCCGAACGCATCGAGCACGCGCTGCTGGCGGACGCGGCGTGCGCTTACCGTACACCCGCGACGGCGGCGCTCGCGGAAGAGCTGCCCCGGGCGGCGCTCGTGTGCCACGAGGCTGCGCAGACCGTCGACGCGGCGTTCGCCGCGGCAAGGCGCGGAGCGAGCGTCGACCTGCATGCGCTGGAACCGGTCGCAAACGCCATCGCCGCATCGGTTGCGCGCAACGCGCAGGCGCTGGCGAGCCTGGCACGGCTCAAGCGCGGCAACGATTACGACCGCCTGCACGCGGTCGCCGTGAGCGCACTGCTGAGCGCACTCGGCCACGACCTGGGCCTGCCGGCGTCCGAACGCGAGGCCCTCACCCTGGCCGGCCTGGTCCACGATATCGGCAAGGCCGCCTTGCCGGCAGCGCTGCTCGACAAGGCCGGCAAACTCACGCCGCAGGAATTCGCGCTGATCCGGACGCATCCGCTCGCCGGCCACCGCATGCTCGAACAGGCCGGGGGCGCGGGCGCGATAGCGCTCGACGTCTGTCTCCATCACCATGAGAAGATGGATGGTACGGGTTACCCGCACGCGCTCGCAGGAGATGCCCTGAGTCGCTTCGCGCGCATGGCCGCGGTGTGCGACGTCTACGACGCGGTGACCTCTGAGCGCGCCTACAAAGCGGGCTGGAACCCGGCCACGGCATTGCGCCGCATGGCCGACTGGGGCAGCCGGCATTTCGATGTCGAAGCCTTCCGCGGCCTGCTCGGCGTGGTCGGGCTCTACCCGGTCGGATCGCTCGTGAGGCTCGAATCGGGCCTGCTCGCGGTGGTCTCGGACCGGGCCAACGGCGACGCCACCGAACCGGTCGTTACGGCACTCTACTGCACGCTGCGGGACACGCCGCTGGCAGCGCGGCGCATCGATCTCGCGAGCGATGGTTCCGATCGCATCGTCGCGCGCGAGGATGCGAGCCTGTGGCGCCTGCCGCAGCTCGAGCGGGCATGGGCCGGCGCCGACGTGCTCGAGGCACTACGCGGCTCGCGCTGAGCGCCACGCGAGGCGACACCGACGGGCGATCCTGCCTGGAACGCGCCGGGAGCGCTCAAGCCTTGCAACGATCGCACTGACCGCACACCGGCGGGTCTTCTTCGCCGAAGAAGCGGCGGATGAATGCGCTGCGACACTCCTTGGTCTGCGCGTACTCGATGATGCCGTTGATGCGACGCATGTCCTCGCGCTGCGCGATGGCGAAACGCTGCGCGAGTTCGTCGACCGCCGCGTGCAGGGTATCGGCGTCGACCCGCGAACGATACGCACCCCCCGTCTCGCGTTCGATCAATCCCGCCTGCTCGACCTCCGCACACAAGGCACGGCACGCGGTCGGCGCACATTCGGCGGACAGCGCGAGATCCTTCACCGCCACGCTGCGGCTCACGCTCGCCCATACCGCGAGCGCGTTGCCGAGGCGCGCGAGCTGCTGCGGGCTCACCTGGCCCTTGGCGGCGAGACGCTTCTGGATGTCGATGTCTGACTCATCGTAGAGCAGGATGCAGTAAGAGGGCTGGCCATCGCGCCCGGCACGGCCGACTTCCTGCACGTACTGTTCGACCGAACCCGGCACCTGGTAATGCATGATGTAGCGGATGTTCGGCTTGTCGATACCCATACCGAATGCGCTGGTCGCGACCATGATCATGCGTTGGCGCGGCTTGAGGAATTTGTTCTGCGCCGCGACCCGCTCGGTCTTGGTCATCTTGCCGTGGTAGCGCACCGCCGGCATGCCGGCGCGACGGAGTGCCGTGTAGATCTCGTCGACCGCCTTGGTCGTCGCGCAATAGACGATGCCGGGCCGGCGCAAACGGCGCAGGTAGCGCGCACCGGCTGTCAGCTTGATGCTACCGGGAACGTTGCGCACCGTCAGGCGCAGGTTGTCGCGATGCGCCGGCGCCGTGACTACGGCCGGATCATCCATCTGCAAGCGCGCGGCAATGTCGTCGCGTACCTTGGGCGTGGCGGTGGCGGTCAGTGCGAGCACGGTCGGCTTGCCGAGCGCGAGGCGTTCGACGCCGACGCGCAGGTAGGCCGGGCGGAACTCGTGACCCCATTCGGAGATGCAGTGCGCCTCGTCGACGCACAACAGCGCCGGCGGCATGTCGCTGAGGGCGGCACGCATGTCGTCGGACTCGAGGGTTTCCGGTGTCGTCATGATGACCAGTCGCCCGCCTTCGCGGATGCGCGCCAGGGCGGCAGCGCGATCGCGCTTGCCGATGGTGCTGTCGACGCGCACCGCGGGCACGCCGTAATGCTCGAGCGATCGCTGCTGGTCCTGCATCAGCGCGATGAGTGGGAACAGCGTCACCACCGGACGGTCGTGCAACAGCGCGAGCACCTGGTAGATGAGTGACTTGCCATAGCCGGTCGGCAGCACGGCCACCGTGTCGCGCCCCGCGCACAGCGCTTCCATCGCGGCGAGCTGCTCGGGACGCAGCTTGCTGAAGCCGAACACGCCTCGCGCCACCAGGCGACAATTATCGAGCGTGAGTTCACCGGTCGGGATATCGGCGATCGCGAGGCGCGGCCCCGCGGGCTCCGGGCGGCTACCGTCGCGGCCGCGTCGCGGCTTGCGACGATTGCCGCGCGCCGGCTGGCCCTGCCTGCCGGGCGCGGGTGCCGACTTGCTGCCGGCGCGCTTGCGCGCACCCGGCGCGGCGCGTCCCTTGCGGCGACGCGAACCCGCCCCCTCCGCGTTGCCGCTACCGGCCTGCGCGGTGCGGGCCTCGCCCGGCGCGTCGGCGTCGCGGCCGGCAGCGCCCTGGCGCTGCCCATCGGACCGCTGCGCGGGCTGCCCACCCGTATCGCCATTCCTGCCCCGTCCGCGCCGGCGGCGGCGCCGGCTGCTTTTCGCGGCGGGGTCGCTGCCCGTCTCCGCGCGCGCCTCGCCCGGTCCGCCTTGCGCCTGCGGCGCGGCCGAACGAGTGTCGGGATTGCCGTTGGCCGCATCGCGCGAGCGATCGCGCGAACGGCGCGAACGGCGACTCGGTTTCGCGCCGTCGCCACGCGGTTGTGCGTTCTCGCCTGTGCCCTCGACACGCGGTGCCGGAGGAGTCCCCTCGGGGCGCGGCGGGCGGCGGCGCCGGCGGCGGCGCTTCTTGGTCGTTGTGCTCTGTTCGTCCATGGTCCTCGGAACCAGTCATTGCAACGCGCCTCACGAGCGCGGCAAACATCATCAATCCAACCGGCCCGGTCGAGCGGGTCGATCTCGTGCCCGTGACCGCTTCGGTCAAGAGCCCCACTGTCGCGGCGGGCCAGGCCCACCGTCGTGACGCCGCTCCGGCGTTACCGCATGCAGGCGGCAACGCGCACCGCGGATAGGGGGGTTCGCGCGCCACGCTGTCGACGGCGCGTTTGCGTTCCCCGCGGAAATAGGGCGCGATACTGCTCGTCGTGGCGGGCTCGTACCGTTACACCGTCTCTCGGGGCGCGCGCGGCGGGCCACCCTTCACCGCTTGGTCACACGGTCAGGCAGGCGGCGCACACGCGTCCCTTCCATGCTGGCGCGGTAACAACACGAACGGTGCTCTCACCCATGGCGCCGGCGCGCATCACGTCAGGGTGATGCATCGTCAATCCACGCCCGTCTCGCCCTAGCCGGACGCGCGAGGTCGCGCGTCGCGCTTCGAGACGGTGCCCGTGCCGGCTGGGTCGTGCAGTGCCATGTTGCACTGCGGCTGTTCTGACCACCGACAAGAGCTTGCATCTCAGGGGCCCGCCGCGTGCGACGGGCCGGCTCGGTTTCACACTCTACGCTATTTTGCCGGCGAGTGCTGCACCCGATGCGCGTCCGGTAGTCATTTCAGCGCAGATGGCCAGCGCTGTCCACCACACCACGCACCGCGCCCGCGCGCCCCGCCATCATCCCGGGGCTTCAATCACCGGCGGCCGCGAGAAACTGGTCATAACCCTCGAGTGCTTTCGCGGCGCGGTAGAGCGCGATGCCACCACCCATCTCGACTGCGACCCCGGCCGTCTCGGCGACCTCTTCGCGCGTCACGCCAAGGCGGTGGAGCGCCGCGTTGTGCCACGCCATGCAGCCATCACAGCCAGCGGCGATGGCAATACCGAGCGCGATCAGCTCCTTGGTCCTGACATCGAGCGCGCCGTCGGTGAACGTCGCCCGCGCGAGCGCGCCGAAGGCGTCGACGGTTTCGGGCAGGGCTTCGCCGAGCGCGCCGATAAGGCGTTTGGCGTCGGCTTCGATGGCTGGGTGATCGTTCATGGGCGTACCTCCGTGATGCGGCAATGAGCCAGGGATTGGCAGCGTGTCGGACTCACGACGTCGTCGCGCGGCGGATGGGAATTGCGTCCAGGTACTCGTTCATCCGAGGCGGATCGTGGTGGCAATTTGACCAGCCGGAACGAAAATCCGGCCCGGTTCCCATCTGCCGCAGCCGATGAGCCCGAGTTCGACGCGCTGCCAGAGCATCCTATGCCGCACAATGCCGCCTGTCCCGCGTATCGACGAAACGGTGCAACGAGCATCCGCCAGGAGCGGAGCCCGATGACGAGAATCCCGACGATGGAATCCCGATGACGAAGACTGCTTGTCCTTGCGGCAGTGGCCATGCCCTGAACGAGTGCTGCGCGCCCTGCCTCGACGGTCACGTACACGCCGCTACCGCCGAGGCCTTGATGCGCTCGCGCTACACCGCCTATGTCCTCGAACGCTTCGACTACCTGCGCGAAACCTGGCACCCGGCAACCCGCCCGGACGAGATCGCGCCGTCTCCCGGGCTGCGCTGGCTCGGACTGACCATCAAGCAGGTCGTGGGCGGCGAGGTCGATGATACGACGGGCGAAGTCGAGTTCGTCGCACGCAGCAAGCAGGGCGGGCGCGCGACCCGCCTGCACGAGACGAGCCGTTTCGAGCGGTACGGCGGACGCTGGGTCTACACGCGCGGCGTGCAGCACGCGCGTTGAGCCCGGTTCGCGCGGCCACAGCGCCGGCTTCTCGTCAGCGCCCGACGGTGCGGCCAGCGTGCGGCGCCCGCCCCTTGCACCCCGCTACGCGTCCTCGCGCGGCGGTGTCGGCAGGATCACCATTTCGTGCAGGTCGACCCCGGCGGGTTGCTGCAGCGCATAGACGACAGCGCGCGCGACGTCCGCAGCACGCAGACCGTCCGGCTTCGGGGTATCGAAGAACGGCGTGTCGGTGATACCGGGCTCAATCAGCGTCACGCGCACACCGCTGCCGCGCAGCTCTTCGCGCAGGTTGTAGCCAATTGCCGAGACCGCCCACTTCGAAGCCGCATACATCGAACCCGCAAGCACGCGTCGCCCGGCCACCGAGCCGGTGATCAGGACATGCCCGCGCGCTGCGCGCACCGCCGGCAGCGCCGCGCGCAACGTGTACGCGACGCCGAGGATGTTGACGTCGACGATACGACGCCAGGAATCGACCGGGGCGGCGGAGAAGCCACCCGGCTCACCGCCGCTACCCGCGTTGGCGAAGACCGCGTCGAGCCCGCCGAAGGTCTCGACAGCGCGCGCGACGACGTCCTCCTGCGCGGCGTAGTCGGTCACGTCGAGAGCAAAGGATGCCGCATTCGCGGCGCCGAGCTCGGCCACGAGCGCGGCGAGACGGCCCTCCGAACGGGCGGCGAGCGCGACACGCCAGCCGGCCGCAACGGCCTCGCGCGCGGTCGCGGCGCCGATGCCGCTCGAAGCACCGGTGATGAGCAGTGTGGGAGCGTGTGCCATGAACATCCTCCGCAAGTTGACCTGGGAACCAGTGGCCGCGCCTTCGCGCGACACCCACAGGCTGGCGGCGAAGCACCCTGCCTGTCCAGTCGCACTGCACGACGGGTCCGCCAACGCGGCGTCGCGCCGGATGCCTTGCAGCGTCGAATTGCGCGCGGCACGGGCCGCTATAATGCGTCACCATGACCAGCCAGCCTGCTCCAGCGCGCCCCTCAGCCTCGGTGGTGATCGCCCGACACGGCGCCGACGCGCTCGAGATCCTCATGCTGCGCCGGAACCAGAACATCGCGTTCCACGGCGGCGCCTGGGTCTTCCCCGGCGGCCGGGTCGACGACGCGGACCACGCCGGCGCCGACGGCACGGAGCTCGACGTCGCGCGCCGCGCCGCGGTGCGCGAAACGCGCGAAGAGACCGGACTCGCGCCGGCGCCGCACAGCCTGCTGCCGTTCGCGCACTGGACGACACCCGTCGGCCTGCCGAAGCGCTTCGCCACCTGGTTCTTCCTTGCCCCGCTCGGCGAGAACGCAGCAGTGACCGTCGACAACGACGAGATCATCGACTACCGCTGGATGACACCCGCGGCGACGCTGGCCGCGCACGCCGCCGGCGAGATCGACCTGCCGGCACCGACCTACGTCACGCTGCTGCGCTTCAGCAACTACGCGTCGCTCGACACGCTCGTTGCGGCGCTCGCCGCCAGCGACATCGAGCGCTTCGTGCCACGCGTGGTCAAGGTCGACGGCGGACGCTGCACCGTCTACGAAGAAGACGTCGCCTACGAATCGCTCGATCTCGAGCGTCCCGGGCCGCGCCATCGGCTGATCATGTGCGGCAACGAGTTCAGCTACCTGCGCGAGCCGTGAGCGCGGCCCGCGAACGCGGCGTCCATGGCGCCGCACTCGAACCGATCCGCGGCATGTCCTATGCTGGCCCGCGGGCGGGTCCCCCCATAGGGGCCACGCGCGCGCCCGGCGCACGCGGGCGGAACACGGCAACGAGGAGAGACGAACCATGAGCACAGTGGTGAGCCCGGAATCGAGCACCCACGACGGCCCGAGCAAGGCGATGCAAGGGAAACCGGAGGTCGACTTCGATGCCATCGTCATCGGCGCCGGTTTCGGCGGCCTGCGCATGCTGCACGAGCTGCGCGAGCTCGGCATGAGCGCGCGGGTCATTGAGGCCGCCTCGGACGTCGGCGGCACGTGGTACTACAACCGTTACCCCGGCGCGCGCACGGACAGCGAGGCCTGGGTCTACGCGTTTTCGTTTTCGAAGGAGATCCAGGACACCTGGGACTGGTCGGAACGCTACCCGGGCCAGGCCGAAGCACGCGCCTACCTGCAGTACGTGGCCGATTTCTGCGACATGCGCCGCGACATCCAGTTCGACACCCGCGTCCGCTCGGCGCGTTACGACGAGCAGAGCAACACCTGGCACGTCGCCACCAGCGATGGGCAAACGCATACCTGCAGCTACCTGGTGACCGCCACCGGCCCGCTGTCGACGCCGTACAAGCCCGACTTCCCCGGCATCGACGAGTTCGCCGGCGAGTGGTACCTGACCGGCAACTGGCCCAAGCAGCCGGTCAGCTTCACCGGCAAACGGGTCGCCGTGATCGGCACCGGCGCAACCGCCGTGCAGGCAATCCCGCTGATTGCGCAGACCGCGGCCGAAGTCACCGTATTCCAGCGCACACCGAACTACGTGCTGCCGGCGCGCAATGCACCGCTGACCGATTACGAGCGCGAGGCGTACCGCGCGAACTACGACACGATCTGGGAGAAGACGCGCCGGCATTTCTTCGCCTTCGACTTCGAAGCCGCCGGGCGCAACGTCGCCGATGTCGACGAAGCCGAGCGCCGGCGCATCCTCGAACGCTACTGGGAGACGGGTACGTTCCGTTTCCTGTTCGAGACCTTCGACGACATCTTCACCGACGAGCAGGCCAACGAGGTCGTCGCCGAGTTCGTGCGCGAGAAGATCCGCGCCATCGTCGAGGATCCGGCGACGGCCGAACTGCTGTGCCCGAAGGACCATCCTCTCGGCGCCAAGCGCCCGCCGCTCGGCCACTTCTACTACGAGACCTACAACCGCGAGAACGTCCACCTGGTCAGCGTGCGTGATAACCCGATCACCGCCATCTCGCGCAACGGGGTGATGGTCGGAGAGACGGAGTATCCGGCCGACATCATCGTCTTCGCGACGGGCTTCGATGCCGTCACCGGCACGCTCAAGCAGATGGACCTCCGTGGCCGTAACGGCGTGACGCTGAACGAGCACTGGGCGGCCGGCCCGCAGACCTACCTCGGTATCTGCGCCGATGGTTTCCCGAACCTGTTCATGGTCGGCGGCCCGCAGAGTCCGTTCGCCAACATCCCGGTGGTCATCGATGGTTGCGTGGAATGGATCGGTCGCGCGCTCGGCCACCTGCGCGACGGGCGGCATCGCACCATCGAGCCCACACCGCAGGCGGTAGCCGCGTGGGGACGCCACATGGACGATCTCGTCAACCAGACCGTACTGCCGCGCGCCGCCGGCTCCTGGTTCATGGGTGGCAACATCCCCGGCAAACCGCGCGTGGTGCTGTTCTA
>Ga0180429_10000260_pt1 | contig 48096 bp, 35 predicted proteins | sample SS_ome_FD_132428 | JGI IMG/M metagenome (GOLD analysis project Ga0180429, IMG submission 132428) | Hypersaline lake sediment archaeal communities from the Salton Sea, California, USA - SS_1_S_1 metaG | ecosystem: Environmental > Aquatic > Non-marine Saline and Alkaline > Hypersaline > Sediment ... | reverse complement strand
GCCGGAACCGTACCGGAGATTCGAGAAAAGGGCCGAGCCGTCCGGCGGACACCGGAGCCCGATGTGACCACCTTCGCCATCGAGCCTGCACTCCCTCACGTGAAGCGCGGGCTCGTCGGAGTCTCCGACGTAGAATCGGGCCTGTTCGGGCGAGAACTCGAGGCGCAGCGTCACCCACTCGCCCTCCGGCAGCTCCACCGGCGCCGTGTAGCCATCGCCGTTCCATAGCTGCCAGCTCGAGATACCGTTCATAGTGGGCGAGTACTGAACCGCGTCCGGGTACTGACCGGCTCTGTGAGGACGAACGTAGATCCACTCGTACTCCCGGCCGTCCGCCATGTGGAAGACGATGCCGGGGTATGATGAAGCGCCCGTCGCGTAGAGGTCGACCTCGACCACCCCTGTCGCGAGGTCGACCCCGTCCACGTACCCGAAGCCCGCGAAACACGGCAGGCCATCGTGCTCGACGACCTGCCCGCCCGGAGCCACCCATACGTCGGAATCGAACGAGACCCTCACGGTCTCGCTCTCGGCGGCGTGTGACTGCCACGGGAGCGCGAGCGACGCGCACGCGAGGACCAGCGCCGCGGCCGCTCCCGGCAATCGCTTCGTTCTCGATGTTCCGATCATGTCCTCCCCCTCTCAGGGTCCCCAGCGCACAGGGAGCCCGGTCACGTGGGCCCGTTGTCGTCTCGGTATCATCGGTGAATTTGACCCGCGGCGGCCAACGGCGGTTTGAAATCGAGGGGACTGCGGCGCGATTGCCGAACGGTCGGTCAATAGAGGAGCGGGCCGCCCCCTGTCCGGGTGCGGCCCGCCGCAGGAAAGACTAGGCGGCCTTCCGGTCGTACCGGAAACGCAACTCGTGCCTGGTCACGTCGAGAACCGTGACGCGGCCGCCAAAGGCCGAGAACTCGCGCTGGCTCTTCTGGAAGTAGACGTTGAAGGCCGCTGAGTTATGGACTTCGGTCCACTCCAGAACCACGGAGAACACTCCTGGACTGGACTCGCCCGCGAACGCCAGGCGGTGCCTCTTCAGCCAGCCGCGTCCGACCACCACCCACTCTCCGAGTCTCAGCGTGTGCTCCATTCGCCGGTGCTCCCCTTGTGCAAGGGTGTGGCCCTCGCGGTGAAGCGCCACTCTGGACGTGACCTTCTCGCGTCCTCCACTCGGTTAGTTCTTATGGCGTTCCCAACTACTGGATGAGCTCGGTCGTCATCGTGTACGTCCGGCTGACGGGGATGACGATCTCGCCCGTGGGACCCTGCACCGTGATCGACCCGTCGGCCGTACCCTCGGTGGAGTCGCTGACGAGCAGTCCGTCCTCGTGGGCGAAGTAGCACACACCGGTGCCGTCGGTCGCCGAGGACAGCGACCACTCGGCACCGTCCTGAACGCCGCTGGCCTCTATGGTCCCGCTCAGCACTGACGAGATCCTGGCGCACTTCATGCCGCCCACGGTCTCGAAGCCGTCCAGGGTGTTCACTGCGTCGATGGTGACGCTCACCACGCTGTTGCCGCTGTCGTCGATCATCTCGAGCGTAGACGGCCAGCTGTCACCGATGTCGATCGGGTGGCCTGGCAGGTCGGGGAACATGGCTCCGAAGATGGGAATGAGACTCTTCGGTCCCTGTGGCTCGAGCGTGTATACCACAGCGTCCGTCTCCGGCAGTGAGCCCTCTTCGCCGAGCCGCGTGAGGGTCATGTCGAACGTCCCGCCGACGGCTCCGCTCACGTCGGCCTCTCCGCTTCCCTGAGGGCTCGTGGCCACGACCGAGAGGTCGTCCACCGTAACGCCGAGCCGTATCAAGCCGCCCTCGGTGCCGCCCGACGTCACTGAGAACTCCAGGACCTCGGTCGACTCGACGGGCACGCTCGTCTCTCCGTACTGCATGGTCTGGACCATGTCGCTCGTCATGCGATACGACGCGGCGTCGCCGTCGTTCATGCGATACTCCAGCGTCGTGCCCTTGCTCGCTACCCCGCACGTGCCCGCGCATCCCGCCAGCACGGCGGCCACGCCTGCCGCGACTACCAGGCACGTCAGACCGGACAGGTTCTTCATGTGCTTCATGGCGCCCTCCTTGCGGTCCGCCTTGTCTCAGAACGACCCCTCACGGAGTCAATACGCGTGAGGGGTCGAGTCTATTCGCACGCCGTGGCGCGCTAGCCGCCGAATCGGTCCTTGTCCATCAACTCCTTGATCTTGCGCTCCTCCCACGCCGCGCCCCAGAAGTGACCGGGGCCGAAGACCGACGCCGCGTGTGCGAGCACGCCGATGCCCCATCCTATCAGCGGCCAGAAGAACCAGTAGGCCCCGCGGCTCGTCACCTGATTGAGCACGAAGAGACCGATGTTTACGAGAACGTAGACCATGAGGTGCGTGTAGAACCCCTTGATCTCCTCCACCCTCTTTCGAGCTCGCTCGTATTTCGCCTGCTCGTCCATGAGCGCCCTCCCTCGTAGGCCCGCCTTTCTGGGGCGGGTCGGGCTTCGGTCTTTGCGGGAATGTGGCAACAGGATACACCGAACATGAGCGTTGCTCAAGGGCGGGAACCGCTGTCTCGAGAACGCTCGCGGGGGGAGCGGGCGCGCGGGACAGCCGCATGCGGCGGTGTGCGCAACCGATTAGGTCTTCCGCTCCTTCTTCTTCGCGGCGGGGAAGAGGATGTTGTTGAGTATCAGGCGATATCCGGGGGAGTTCTTGTGCATGGAGAGGATGGTCGGCGGGTCGCCTACCAGATGGCGGTAGTCTTCCGGGTCGTGACCTCCGAAGTAGGTGAACGTACCGCGGCCCAGATTGCCGTGCAGGTACTTGACCTCGTCCTGTCCGGGGTAGTCACCCATGACGGTCACGTGGCTCTTCACCAGATCGCGGCGGTAGGTCGTGGTCTGACCCATGAACCCCTTGACCACGTTGACGTGACACTGGGTCAGCATCGTAGGAACCGGGTCGTGCTTCGCGGCGAACTCAAAGAGCGTGAAATAGTCGATCTCCTCCGGCCGCCCTGCGGCCGTCTCCGTCATGTCGATGTCAGAGAACTCGTATACGTTGGGGCTGGTGATGAGATGGAAGTCGGTGAACGCCAGCGACCTGTCGTAGTCCAGCTTATCCTGGTATCCGGCCTCTGGAGGCGTTCCGTCGAAGGCCGCGTCCACGATGTCGACGCCCGCCGCGGCCAGGGCTATGTCGAAGCTGTCGGTGGCGGAGCACATTGCGAACAGGAATCCGCCGCGACGAACGTACTCGCGGATCATCTGAGCGCTGGCCTTCTTGTGCTCACTGACCGACGGAAATCCCTGCTCGCGCGCGAGACGCTCGTAGTAGGTCTTCTGTTCCTTGTACCACTCCGCGTTCCGGAACGAAGCGTGGAACTTCCCGTACTGGCCCGTGAAGTCCTCGTGATGCAGGTGGAGCCAGTCGAAGGTCTCGAGTACTCCGGCCTGCACTTCCTTGTCCCAGACGATCTCGTACGGGATCTCCGCGTACTCGAGTGCCAGCATGACCGCGTCGTCCCATGGCTGGATGTTGTCCGGCGCGTAGAGCGCGATGGCCGGCGCCTTCTCGAGAAGAACGACCTCCATGTTCTCTTCCTCAACCTCTCGATAGATGCCCGCCAGCTGGGAGCCGTCGGGCTCCTCCCAGGCGACGCCGCGGTAGCGGCACTCCGCGCGGACGTCGTCCAGGCCGTCGAGGATGAGGAAGGAGCCGTTCCGGTAGTTCAGAAGCCACTCGACGCGATAGCCCTTCTCGAGCGCCCAATACGCCACGCCGTAGGACTTCAGGTGGTCGGTCTGCGTGAGGTCCATTGGTATGAGCGCCGCCGCGTGCGACAGCTGTGCGCAGGCGACCACGGCGCAGACCGCAGCGAACAGAAGGCCGGCGGCGATTCGACGCGTCATCCTTCCTCCCGTCTCAGCTGGTCGAGCTTCCGCCTCGCCTCCCCGGACAGCGTGTTGTCCGGCAGGTTCTCGAGTATGGCGAGGTACTGGTCCATGGCGTCGCCCCTTCTGTTCAGTTTCAACCGCAGGATGTCGGCCTTGCGCATCATCGCCTCTGCCCTGGGGGTTATTGCCGTGACGCCATCGATGATGCGGTCGTAGTGGTCGATCGCGTCCCCGTAGCGCCCGTCCGCCGTCGCCGACGCCCCGAGCAGTAGGAGCGCCTCGGCCTCGACGGCCGCGCCGGTTCGGGCCGACGCGAGAGTCTCGAGACGCTCGCGCGCCCTCGGTTCGTCTCCTGCGAGCAGGGCGGCGTGTGCGTCCGCCAACAGGTCAACCGGCCCCATGTCGCCCGACTCCTGCGCGGTCGTCATCGCGAGCATGAGGCGCAGCGCGTCGTTCACGGAGTCGCTCTGAGGAGAGGACTCGATCATCGCGCGGAACTCCTCGGTGGACGCGTCGTAGTCGTGTCCGAGGAACGACGCGAACCCGCGTGCGAACGCCGCCCGTTCGGCGATGTCCTCACGGACGCCCTCCCGCATGAGGCTGCCCGCCCGCTCGTGCGCGTCCCCGAAGCGGCCGCGCATCATGTTGGCGTCGACCTCGATGAGTATTGCGTCGTCCTCTATCCGGTGAGCCCTCTGCCCGAACCTGGAACGCAGCTCCTCCACCGTGGCGACCGCCGCGGCGGGGTCGAGCAGGTCGTCCAGCTCCAGCCTGGCGGCCTCGTAAAGCGCGTCCGCTCCCCTGTTCGAGCCCTCGAACGCGTCAGCCACGGCCCTGAGCTCCAGGACGGCGCCCTCCGGGTCGCCTGAGACCGCCAGGAGCTTAGCCGCCGCCGTTCCCGCCCGGGCCGCGGCTACGGCGCCCGGGTTCCGCTCGACCACCATCAGGTAGGCGGAGCGCGCCTGCTCGGGGAGCCCCTCGTCGCGGAGGATCTCCGCGTACTCCAGAAGCTGCGTGCCCCCGCCCCCGGCGACGTCGTCCGCGCGAAGGAACGCCGCGAGCGCGTCGTCGGGCCGGTCGAGCACCAGGTAGACGCTGCCGGCAAGGCCAAGTTCCTCCACAGTCGCGTCCTCCGACTCGGAGATAGCGTCCATCTTGCCCATCACCAGACGACGCCCGGCCCCCTGTTCAAGCATGAGCTCGATGCGGTTCGCCGCCCACTGCGTGGCGCTCCCGTGCGTGTTCACCGTCACCGCGCACTCGTCGATGGCGGACGAGTAGTCTCCGAGCGCGGTGTGGACGGTGACAAGCTCCTGGCTGAAGAGCGACTTGCTCCGGAACGCCGCGCGTCCGGACATGTAGGTCTCGATCGCGTAGTCGTACATGCGATGCCGTATCTCGAGCGAACCGATGTCGGTGTAGTCGCTGACGTCCGTCTGCGAGCCCCCGAGAATGCCCGACCACGCCTCGTGTGCGAGGTCGTGGTCGCCCAAGCGCGCGTAGGCCTCACCGAGCTCCATCCTCGCCTGACGGTCGTTCGGACGAAGGGCCAGACGCTCGAGCAGCATCTGCACCAGGAGGTCATTCTCGCCCGACGTCGAGTAGACCCGGACCAGTCCCCAGAAAGCTCGCTCGTTCGACGGGTTGAGTTCGAGCGCTTCGCGGTAGAGCCTCGCGGCCTCTTCCGTGTCCCCGGCGGAATACGCCTGTCGCGCCATCTGCACCCTGCCCTCCACCTCGGCGGAGGTCCCTTCGGGCGCGCGAGCCTCTGCGTGGTGATGCGAAGCAACAACGAACAACACCACGCAAAGCAGGATCGCTCCGGCGCGCCTAGCTACGGCGCGTCCCGCGGGCGTACGTCCTTCCCCGGCCGCCGTGTCATACGAACGCGTGGTCCTCATCGCTCCGTCTCGCTCGTGTCATACGAACGCGTGGTCCTCATCGCTCCGTCTCGCTCGTGTCGGTGGCTCCGGCGTCGACATCGTCCCCCGTCCCCTCCGCCTCATCTGTCAGCGCGCGGAAGTAGGCCCGTATGAGCTCGCGGTACTCGGAGGGGTACCCGCGCTGCATGGCTCGCAGCAGGTCCTCGCGCAGCTCCTGCGTCGCGCGCTCGACGTCGTCCGGCAGTTCCCCTGGATCTGTTCTCGCGTAGGCCTCGCCGGTCTCGGAGGTCCGCTCGCGTGTGTAGTCCCTCCTGCGGAGGGAGCGCTGGGCATCCAGCAACCTCGAGAGGATCCGCTTCTGTCGGTCGACGGTCTCCTGAGACGCGCCGCTTCGCTCCATCTCCTCGAGGGCGCGTTCCATCTCCTCGACGGTGTCGTCCAGCCTACCGAGTATCTCGCGCCGGTCCCCGAACTCTTCGGCCAGCCGGCGGGCCTCCTGGAGAATCTGGTCCTGACGAGCCCGCGCCTCGGCGATCTGGCGCTCCATGCCGGCGCTCATACCCATCTGTTCCATCTGCTGGCGCAGCGATTCGGTCATCTGATTGAGCTGAGACTGCTGCTCCCCCATCTGGCGAAGCTGTTGCATCAGCTGGCTCATCGCCCCTCCGGATGATCCGGACGAACTCTGCTTCGAGGTGAGCAGGCTGACGATGAGTCCATTGATGCGGCCGAGCGCGTGGCGCGCTTCCTTGTGGCCCGCCGCCGAGCCGCCCTCGGCGATGTGCGACGCCGCTCGCGTCATGGACATCTGAACCGCTCCGAACGCGCGGTAGATGTTCGGGTCTATGACGAACGAGTCCTTCGAGACCTGGAACATCCGGTCCGCTATGGCCGACATCGCAGCGACGAGGTCCGTCTCCTTGGCCACCAGCTCAACGAGTTCCGCTCGCGGGATGCGCCGCCTGCCCCGCACCGCCCCGACGACCTCCTCCTGCTCGATGGAGACTCCCAGAAGTTCGTCGATAGCGCGCAGGGTCGCCTCCCGATCGCGCTGCTGCAGGCTGCACGACATGCCGCCCTGGCACGATGAGAGCCGTGTGAAGAGCGTCAGCAGATCGTTCTTTGCCGTTTGGCACATCGCGGCCGCGTCCGACGGCTGCGACTCCGTCAGCCGCTGGCGCGCTGACTCCATCTTCTCCGAGAGCCCGCATGCCTCGGCCTCAGAGGCCGCCTCCCGCATCTGACGCGCCGCGGACGGGTCGACCTCGGCCATGTCCGCCGCCGCGGACTCGAGGTCCTTCTTCAGCTGTTCGAACTCCTGACGAAGACGCTCCTGCTCCTCGGCGAGCTGCTGGCTGCGCGCTTCGCTCGGGTTCTCTCCCGCCTCCCTGGCGATCTGCTCCTCTCGCGCGGCGAGGTCCTGCGCCCGGTCGGCTACGTCCGCCAGCTGCTGCTCGGCCTTCGCCCTCTTCAGGAGATTCAGCGTCTGTTCGAGACGCCTTAGGTAGTCGTCCTGGGTCAGAGAGAGGTTCTCCATCGCCTCGCTGACGTCCTCGGGACTCACCTTCTTCATCGCCTGACGGATGGCCTCGAGCAACTCTCGCATCTCCTCGGTGGCGACCTCGTCGAGCAGCTCCTGGATCTCGTTGACCTTCTCGATGGTCTCGAGCGTGACGCGGTCCGTCTCGCTCATCGTGTCAGTCAGGTCGCTCAGGCGATCAGCCATCCTGACGACGTCCTCGGCCAGCTCCTGCTGCTGCTCGAGCGCGCTCTCGACCTGCTCCTCCCGCTGCCAGTCGATCTCAGGCTCGCTCCGGATCTCCTCCTGCATGTGTTCGAACTGCTCGCGCAGCTCCCGCTGCTCCTCGAGCAGCTCGCCCAACTCGTATGAGATGTCGTCGTGCTCACTCTGAACGTCGCTGTAGAGCTCGGACATCGACGGGAATCGAACAACGTAGCTCTCGCTTCGCGCCGTCTTCGGCCCGGTCACCCGGTCGTTGTCGTCGACCTCGGCGTAGTAGACCAGAGAGCGCCCCGGCATGAGACTCGTCTCAGAAAGGTCCCACACGGTCTCTCGGGTCAACTCGCGCGGACCCTCCGTTCCGCGGCTCTCGAGGCGAAGGATGCCCTCCTCGGCCGAGCCCTCTAGCGAGTAGCGCAGCGACAGCGAGGAGACACCGTAGTCGTCCACCGCGGAGATGACGACCGGCAGCACCATGTCCCTGGGCGCCTCGATGTCCTCTCCGGGATCGACGATGCGCACGAGCGGACGCTCGTCGCGAATGGCCACGATGGAGTAGGTCGGCGGGTCGGGGTTCGCGAGACCGTCCTCGTCCTCTATTTCGATGGTGTAGTCGGCGTCCTCGTCGACTACGAGCACGGCCTCGTAGGCCCTTGGGGACACGGCGGACATGGCGACCGGTCCCCCGGGGGACACCAGCTGCGCCCGGGTGAGCGGCTTGCTCGCCCCTATGGTCACCGTGACCTTCGTCCCGCGCAGCGCGGTGATGTCGCCGTTGTTCTCGTCGACGGTACGCGGCAGAAGCCCGCTGTAGGAGGGGTAGTCGTAGTCGAGCCTGACGCCGGTGACGAACGGGCGGTCCACCACGGACACGGCGTACTCGGGCGAGGACTCCGTCCCCGTGACGACGGAGTAGCGGAGAGGCGTTCGCACGTCTCTCAGCGTCGCCAAGACCTCCAGACCCGCGTCCCCGGCCTCGGCCCCTGCCTCCACGACCTCGACGGGCGCCATCTCCAGTTCGGCGGCCTCCTCACCCTCGAACCGGTACGCCAGCGCTGGAGCGTCCTCGAGCGGCCCCACTATCGAGGCCCTGACGGGGAGGTCGTCTCCCGCGACGAGCGTCGCGTCGCCGGGCTCGACCGTGATGGTTACCACCGGCTTCGCCGGCACGTCGAGCGGACGCGAAAGTCGGGCCATCGCGGGGCCGAATCGCGGACCCAGCAAGACAGCAACCACCGCGGCCGCCAGGACCACAACCCCGGCCGTCAACACGGTCCTTCGCATCCCTGCGAGGCTCGGAACGATCCTGAAGTCGACGCCGGTGGCGTCAGCGACCGTCCTGAGTATGAGCGCGTCGATGAGCTCGACGGAGTATCCGTGACGACCGACGCCGCGCTTCGACCAGAGCTCCGCCGAGGACTCCAGCCGTTCGCCGAGTTCCGGGGCGCCCTCCTCGATCCGCGCCGCCAGCTCCACCGCGTCGACCGGTCGCGCGATCGGGCGAACCACCCACACTGCGGCGGACCCCACGACCGCGAACGCCGCGAGCAGAAGGAGCGTCACCCTCAAGGGCGGAGACAAACCAACGAGCGCCTCGAGGGCAACGACGAGGACCACGGCGCCCGTCAGAACCGCGGCGACGCGCAGCATGCCGACGGCGGCCGTGCGCCGCTTCCACCGCGCGCCGGCCGCGCTGATGCGGCGTATCAGTTCGTCGTGTCCCCGCTGTACCTTGACTTGGCTCACGTTCCCCTCAATGCGGTGCCGCCGTTGCCCGGACCGGGCCGGTCGAGCGTTCTGGTGCCGCGCTAGTGCGACAGCGCGTAGACCACGATGTTGATGGCCATGCGAAGCGCGGCCTCACGAGTCTCCGGCGGGTCGTTGTGGACCTCCGGGTCCTCCAGTCCGTCGCCGATGTCGGTATTGAACGTGTAGAACACGACCATCCGTCCATCGAGGAAGACCCCGTAGCCGTGCGGCGGACCGCCGTCGTGCTCGTGTATCTTCGGCAGACCCTCCGGGAACTCGTAGAACGAGTGATAGATCTCGTGGTCGAACGGAAGCTCGACCATGGGAGACCCCGGCAGCAGCCGGTCGAGCTGCTGTCTGAAATGGCGGTCCATGCCGTAATTGTCGTCCGCCCAGAGGAACCCCCCGCGCTCGAAGTAATCCCGCAGAGCGTCGACCTCGTCGTCGCTGAACGCGACCTTGCCGTGTCCGGTCATGTGAACGAACGGATGGAGGAGCAGCTCTTCGTCGTCTGGCGCGACGTTCACGGGCCGTCCGGCCACCTCGAGGTCGGTGCGCGCCCGCAGCGCGGCGAGGAGGTTCGGCAGAGCCGTGGGATTCGCGTACCAGTCCCCGCCCCCGCGGTACTTGAGCCGCGCGACAGTGAACTCGCCCGGCGCGTCCGATGCGCGCGCAGGCTCGACAAGCGCGACCCCCAGCGCGAACACGAGGACTACGGTCAACGTGAGCGCAGGACGATCAATGTAGCGGGGTCTCTTCATCTCCCCTCCGCGGTAGGCCGCGGCGCACACTCTCATAGACGCCGCCAGGCGGTCGAACGTTCAGTCCCACCTGACGCGCGGCGCACGTGGCTCATTCTAACCTGAGGCGGAGTCCGGGCCAAGAAGACGCGGGGGCGGTCCGCCGGACCGCCCCCGTTGACAGGCGTTCAGCGAGAAGAGGCCTAGCCTTCGGAGTCCTGCTTCCCCAACTCGTCCGCCTTGGACAGCGCGACCTTCGCCAGGATGGGGCCGATGATCTCGAACACGATGCTCGTCGCCGTAACGACGGTTATCACGGCGGCGCCTATTGTGAGCGGGTCGTAGGTCAACGGGTTCGCGCCCGGGTTCGCGGCGGAGTAGCGGGAGACCGCGTCTACCACTTCCGGGGTTCGCCCCAGTTCGGCGAACTCGGTGCTGATGATGAGCGAGAGACCGATCGCCACGCCGGCCTGCGACAGGATACCGAGACCCAGCCACTTCTTCATCTTCTTCTCGATCCTCCCCATCACGCCCCCGAGCCCCGCGCCGACGATCTTACCGGCCGAACGCGCCAGTATGTAGGCGATCCCGATGGCGCCGAGCTTAGGCAGATCCGAGAGCCGCAGGTGCGCTCCCGCGAGACAGAAGAACATGATGAAGAGCAGCGGCATGATGTCGCGAAGCGGATCGGTTACCCTCCGAACGAAGCTCTCTCTGCGCGTGTTCGACAGCACGAAGCCCGCCGCCATACTCGTCAGGATGAGCGAAAGCCCGAAGTGCAGAGAGAGACCCGTCGCTACGAGCACCGTCCCGAACGTCATCACCAGAGTGTCGCGACCCGAATGCAGCTTCCGGACCAGGAGACAGAAGACGAAGCCGAGCGCAGCGCCGACGGCCAGGCTGCCTAGGATCTCGAGCGACGGCGCCTTCATCGCCCCGATGAGGCTGCCACCACCTCCACCGATCCCAAGTGTGCCGCCGACGAGCATCTTCCTCGCGAGCGCTGCGGCGAATCCGAAGATGAGTATGGCCAGACCATCGTCGAATCCGACCACCGCGTAGAGCGCGGTCGTGAGGCTTCCCTTGGCCTTGTATTCCTGTATGACGGCAACGGTCCCGGCTGGAGCGCTGGCCGGCGCAAGCGCACCGAAGAGGAGCGACACCGGCCAGCTGCGCGTGATCAGGAAGACGATGAGAGTGACGAACAGGAACGCAACGAAGGACTCCGCAAGGATGACCGTCGCGATCCCCTTGCCCAGATGCTTGAGGGAGCGGAGGTTCAACTCCGACCCGATACTGAATGCTACGAACCCGAGCGCGATGTTGGTGATGAACTCCAGCGCCTCGAGGTTCTCGTGGTGGAAGCACCCGAGCACGGACGGGCCCAACACCACGCCGAGGACCATGAACCCGATGAGTGATGGCAGACGGGCGAGCCTCGCCGCGCGGCCGAAGTAGAAACCCAATATCGCGACGACGCCCAACAACAGAAGCGGCTGCGACCTGAGGATCTCCTGCATAGTTCCAAACCCCCGGGCGCTACGTGGTCAGAGACCCGCCGCTGAAGAAGACGTCCTGAACTGCCACGAGCACGCGGTCGCTCTCGGAGAGAGGCCCCGTAACGGACTCTATTCTGCGCACCAACTCGTTCGTCATTCGCTTGCCGACGAGAGACACGATGATCCTGCTGAAACTCCTCGGACTGTCGCTCCACAGACCCGCGAAAAGCGGGACCTTGGCAAGATACGAACTCGCGTTCTCGGCTTCGATGACCGCCGTGAACCGAGGCTCCGTAGCGCCGAACACCTCCAGGAGCTGGCGGAAGAGCTCCTCGTCCTGCACGAAGACGTGGAAAAGGCTCTTCTTCTCACCTGTCTCGGCGCGCGGCTCGTCGCGCAGGTGGCGGACGAAGCTCTCGTAAAGCGCCTCTGGATTCCTCGCCGCGACCATCTCCTCCACCGCCGATGCATCCGACAGCACGCGGGAGATCGTAGACAGCACCTTGATGTGGTCGCTGGAGTTCTCCTTCGGTCCCACGATGAAGACGAGAAGCCTGACGGGCGCATCGTCCATCGCCTCGAAGCTGACACCGTCGGGCACACTGACGACCCCGACGGCGAACTCGCTGGCCGACTCGAGTCGGCAGTGAGGAATGGCGATGCCCCTCCCGAACCCCGTGGTTCCCATATCCTCGCGTTCCCGCAGGCCGCTCTCTACCTCGTCGGGCGTGACACCGTCCAGCGCCCCGGCGCAGAGGCGCGCGATCTCGCGGAGGACCGCCGCCTTGTCCGGCGCGGTCACCCCGGCGGAGACACACTCACGCCGCACTACGCTCAGAATATCCACCGTTCTCCCTCCTTACGTTGCTCAATTCCGGATTACCAGCATCAGGCTATCCCCGTTTGGCGGCAGAATCAACGCCTCCGGAAGCCAGTCGGCGCCCGGCCAGAGCCGGCGGCCGCCCCGTCGGACCGTCAGCGATCCCGAACCCGCTCGATTCTCTCTCTGGCCATGATGCCCACCCGGTGCTCGTCCAGGGCAGCGGCCGCCTCGTACTCCTCCAGAGCCCGAGCGCCGTCATCCAGACGATCGTGTATGTCGCCCCTGAGGAGATGCACGCGTCCGTCGAGGGGATCGACCGACGCGTACAGCTCAAGCGCGTCCAGCGCATCGTCGTATCGTTCCTCCAGGATCAGCACCTGCACGAGCGACCGGACGAGAAAGACATCCGGGTTCTTGCTCGTCGTGCCGCGGAGCAGGTCCACGGCCTCGTCGGCGCGCCCCATCCTGACGTAGCTGAAGGCGAGCACGCGCACCGCGTGGAGGAGCGTGCCACCGCGCTCGATGACGCTCTCCGCCAGCCCGGCCGCCTCGGCGTACTGGCGCCGCCCGTACAACTCCTCGCACCTGAGAGCGTCGGAGTAGACGTCCATCATCGACTTCGGATCAGGCAGTGCCGTTTCGGCCACCGGCGACGATGCCTGAACGTATCCAAGAGAGCCCAGTCTCTCCCTCTCCTCGTCGGTGAGATCCCGGTCGGCCAGCCTTCCGGGAGCCGTCCCTTCGAGCAGTTCCTCGAGTTCCGCCTCGAGTCGCTCGAGGAAGGGTCCGCCGTCCGGATAGATGTTGCGCGACTCGGACGGGTCGGTGAGCAGATCGTAGAGCTCCGGCTCCGGCGCCAGAATGAACTTGTGCGTGTGCGTCCTCACTCCGCGCAGCGGGCTCCACCCCGCCAGGGCGAGTGGCATCTCGGTCTCGATGTAGACGGACCTCTCCGCGCCGGACGCGGGCGCAAACAGGTCGTCGCCGTCCAGGTTCTGCGTGGCCTCGACTCCCAGGAGGTTCTCGACCGTCGGCATGATGTCGACCAGTCCGACCACCCGGTCCCCCACGCGATACGCGCCGTCGAAGAGGGTCCGACACGATACGATGAGTGGCACGTTCATCGTCGGCTCGTACACCAGCATTCCGTGCGTCGGCTCCCCGTGCTCGCCGAGGGCCTCCCCGTGGTCGCCGGCGGCGACTATCACAGTCTCGTCCAGGCGGCCCGAGCTGTCCAGAGCGTCCAACAGCCGCTCGAGCTCCGAGTCCGCGTATGCGATCTCGGCGTCGTAGGGACGCGCCGAGAACTTGGGCAGTCGCTGGAGCGGCGACTGGTACGGCAGGTGTGGATCGAAGTAATGCACCCACAGGAAGAAGGGAGCGCTCTTCGACGTACGGGAATCCAGCCACTCGATCGCCGCGTCGGTCACGTGCGCGGCCGGGCGTTCGTTGTAGTCTGGCATCGAGGGACGGTAGCCTTCGGCGCTCACTTCGAAGTCGTAGGTCTCGAAGCCCTGGTCGAGCCCGAACCGGGCGTCCAGCACGAAGCACGAGACAAAGGCCGCCGTGTCGTATCCGTGTGAGGAAAGGACCTCTGCGAGCGTTGTCCGATCGTCGGAGAGGTGGTACCTGCCGTTGTCGTGCACTCCGTGTCCGAGGGGGTCGAGACCGGTGAGAACAGTGGCGTGCGCCGGAAGTGTCAGGGGAACGTTGGTGACCGCGTCCTCGAACAGCACGCCGCGCGCAGCGAGGGAGTCGAGGGTAGGAGTCTCGGCCCACTCACAACCGTAGCATCCCAGCCGGTCCGCGCGAGTCGTGTCCAGAGTCACAAGGAGCACGTTGAAGCCGGTCGCGTCGCCGGCCTCGACGGTGCCGGCCACGTAAGGTCTCCCGACATCCCCACGAGCGACGCCCTCAGACACCGACGCGTCAGACCGCCGCAGGACCAGCCAGACGGCGGCCGCGGCGACCACCAGGACCGCGCCGCTCCACAACAGGACGCTGGCGCGGCCCGCTCCACTGGCGGCCCTCGGCCGGTGTCTGCTCTCTCGTGAGCCGACTGAAGACAACGGTCCCTCCCTGTTGCCACACCGACATCAAGCGAGGGCCCGCCGCTCGGACGGGCCCTCGGAAGCCACGGGCGTGACGGGTCGCGCCGTCCGTCTCCGCCAGCCTTCACTACCCGCTGTGCCTGCGCCTTCTGCGAGCCTCGGAGTGGATCTGCCACTCGACAACGAGCGGGCTCGCGACGTAGAGCGAGGAGTATGTTCCTACGATGACTCCGACCATTAGTGCGAACGCGAAGTCGTGGATGACGGCGCCGCCGAAGAAGAAGAGACAGAGCACGACGAGCAGGGTCGTCAGCGACGTCACGACCGTTCGCGACAGTGACTCGTTGAGACTCGTGTTGACGATCTCGACGAAGCTCTTGCCGTACAGCTTCCGGCGGTCCTCACGGATGCGGTCGTAGATGACGATCGTATCGTTGAGCGAATAGCCGACGACCGTCAGGAAGGCCGCAATGACCGGAAGCGTCAGCTCCCTTCCCGTCAGAGAGAACAGGCCTAGCGTGATGAGCACGTCGTGCACCAGCGCCGCGACAGCGCCCACCGCGAACTTGAACTCGAACCTGAGCGAGATGTAGATGAGGATGCCCAGAAGCGCGTAGAGGATCGCCGCGTACGCCTTCTTCCTCAGCTCTCCTCCCACCTTCGGACCGACCAGCTCCTGGCGCCTCACGTCCGCCTGGTTCGTCGGGTGCGCCTCGTTGAGCGCACTGACGATCTCGCCTGTCAGGTCCTCCCCTCCCTCACCCCGCGTCCGGATGACCGCCTCGCGGCCGTTGCCGAAGTGCTGGATCTCGGCGTCGCCGAGCCCCATGTCGGCCAGCGTCGCGCGGATGCTCTCCGCCGCGATCGGCTCCTCGAACTGCACCTGGAGCAGGATGCCGCCCTCGAAGTCGATGCCGAGCTTCGGACCGCCCTGCACCAGGAGAGAGACGATCCCGATCAGAATGAGAGCCGCCGACAGAATGAAGGCGCCCCTCCTGTGCCCCAGGAAGTTGATGTGTGTCCCGACCAGAAACTCCATGCCTTGTCCTCCACTGCCCGGCCGGTTGCGTTCGACACCGGGCGCGCCAGGTCCCCGACCGTCAGATGCTCAGGTGCCTGACGTTCCACTTCACGGTGATGAGATCGAACACAACTCGAGTCGCTACGATGGCCGTGAACATGCTGGCGATGATGCCGAGCGAGAGAGTCACGGCGAATCCCTTGATCGGGCCGGTGCCGAACCACAGGAGCACGGCGGCCGCGATCAGGGTCGTCACGTTGGCGTCCATGATCGTCATGAAGGCGCGCTCGTATCCGTCGCGGATCGCCGCGCGAATCGTTTTGTTGTTGCGAAGCTCTTCGCGGATCCTCTCGAAGATCAGCACGTTGGCGTCGACCGCCATGCCGATCGTCAGGATGATGCCGGCGAGTCCAGGAAGCGTAAGCGCAGGCTTCGGGCTGACCGGGAGGCTCGACATCAACGCCACGATAAGGAAGATGTTGCCCGCCAGGGCGCCGACGGCCACGGCTCCGGCGGCCCTGTAGTAGATGAGCATGAAGAGGACGACGAGGATGCCGCCGATCAGCATGGCGCGGAGACCGGACTTGATCGAGTCGCGGCCCAGCGACGGACCGACCGTCCGCTCCTCGACGACCGTCATGGGAGCGGGGAGCTTGCCCGCGCGCAGCAGGATCATCGTGTCGCGCGCCTCTTCGTCCGAAAAGTTGCCCGTGATAGACGTCGGCGTGCCCGCCGGGATCCTGCTCTTGATGAGAGGAGCCTTCTGCACGACGCCGTCCAGCACGAGAGCCAGGTACTCGCCCACATGGGCGCCGGTGTGGTCCGCGAAGATCCGACCCCCTGCGCGGGTCAGTCTCAGCTGCACGCCCGGCGAGTTCGGGTAGTCAGGGTCCAGTCCGGGCCTGACGTTCGCCTCCGCGACCACGGAGCCTGTCATCAGCGCCTCGGCGTCAAGGACGTAGAAGGGAAGGTACTCGTTGTTGTCTGGACCGACCCTCGGCTCGAGACCCCAGCTGAGCTTGTAGCGCGGCTCGCCGGGCTTGTCCGGATCGGGGGGCAGCGCCTCCGCGAGGTCCAGACTCGCGAGCTGCTCCTCCATGACGGCGACGTCCGAGGATCTGACGTACGGCAGCTCGCCAATGAAGGCGATGCGCGACGAGAAGGGATGCTCGCGGGCGATGCGGTCGGACTCCGACTCAGGGAGACCCGTCAGCGCGTCGGCCGACGGCTCCGTAGTGTCCGCGAGCGCCCTGTCGAGTGCGCGCATCACGAGGTCGGTCTGCTCGGCTGGCGCGACCGGAACGAACTCCAGAAGCGCCGTGCGGCCGATGAGGTTCTTGGCTCGCTGTTCATCCTGGAGTCCGGGCAGCTGGACGATGATCCGGTCATCGCCCTCTTGCTGTATGGACGGCTCGGCGACGCCGAACTGGTCGATCCTGTTGCTGATGACCTCCAGCGCCCGCTCCATCGCATCCTGTGCCTCGTCCGCCGGCAGCCCCTCCTTGTCCACCTCCAGCACGAGATGCATTCCGCCCTTGAGGTCCAGCCCGAGCTGGAGCGACTGGCTCTCCAGCGACTCGACGGCCCCGACCTCCATCCCGGCCTTCTCCTCGTCGGTCAACGAGAGGTACCGGAACGTGTACGAGGCCCTCCACACAGAGAACGCTAGGACGACCAGCACGAGAACTATCTTCCACCTCATCTTAGACGTCATGTTGAAGCCTCCGGGCATTCCACAACGAGCCCGGGTAGCCGACCCCGGGCGAGGTTCTCCTTCGTAGGATAAGCTCCTATGGTAACCCACTTTGCGGCGGCGGTCAACGGCAAATGGCCCGCCCGCTGGTTCTGCGAATCCCCTTGCGGCGCGCCCCGCCGCGACTTAGGGTATTCACCTGTCCCGTACGGCGGCAACCGAGGCGCACCGGAGGGCTCCGAATGTCAACAGAGTGGTCCGAATACTGGCAGGACGTCGTCAACCTCAGGTGGACCGACGTGGATCAGGTGGTCCTGGAGAGGGTCGCGAACACGCTCGGTTGGGGACCGGACCGCACCCTTCTGGAGCTGGGGGCAGGGCGCGGACTGCACAGCCGACAGCTGTTCGACATGATGCGCTGCGCCAGGCCCGACCTCTACGAGGTCTCGCCGGAGATGCTCCTCTACATGAAGCGCCTCGGGATGAACGCGATCGGCGACGACAACGACCTGCAAAGCAGCTACGACATCGTCTGGTCGTACGGGGTACCCGAGCACTTCGAGGAGCCGACTCGCCAGAACATCATAGACCGGCACTTCGAGCTTTCGGATGGATGGGTGCTGCTGGTCATACCGAGGGCGACCTGGCTTCGCAGCCTCCTTGGAAGGCACGACCGCATCCCCGCGCGCGACTTCACGTACGGCGAGCTCGCCCGCAGGCTTGCCGACGGCGCCGCGAAGCACTGGGGAGACCCGGACTCCGTCGAGATCCACGTGACCGATTTCTGTCCGCTCTTCGGTGTGCGCCACATCCCTGTGGGCTGGTACAACCTGGTCGACCGGCTCGTGGGATGGACTCTGCCCGGAGGCCTTCTTCTGGGCTGGGCAAAGAAGAGCGGCGCGGTCTAGCCGCGCAGCCCGAGCTCAGCCCCCCGCTGGTCTCAGGGACGGGGCCCGACCTTCGCGGAGGGCCCCGACCTCTTCCTGCTACTCCACCAGGGCCAGCATCTCACGCACCGCGAGGTCCATTCCTACAAGGACCGCGCGAGAGATGATGCTGTGCCCGATGCTGACCTCCTCGATCTCCTCGATGGCCGCTATCGGGTGGATGTTCCGATAGGTGAGTCCGTGTCCTCCGTGAGCCCCAAGACCCATCTCCCTCGCCGCGATTGCCGCCACGCGCACCTTCTCTATCTCGCGCCGCACGTCTTCGTGACCTCTGGCCTCGGTGTAGATGCCCGTGTGCAGTTCGACGATGTCGGCCCCCACCGCCTTCGCGCGACCGACCTGCACCACGTCGGGATCTACGAAGAGGCTGACGGCCATCCCGTCCGCCTTCAGTCGGTCGATGGCGTCACGGAGCTCCTTCTCCTCGGCGATCACGTCGAGACCGCCCTGCGTGGTCAGCTCTCCCTCGCCCTCCGGGACGAGCGTGCACATGTCGGGTCGGACACGCCGCGCTGTATCCAGCATCTCCGGGGTCGCCTTCATCTCGAGGTTGAGCACTCCCGCCACCGTCCCCTTCAGCAGCTGGAGATCGCGGTCCTGGATGTGACGTCTGTCGCCGCGCAGGTGCACGGTGATGCCGCACGCCCCTGCCATCTCAGCCTGGGCCGCCGCCCAGACCGGGTCGGGCTCGTCCGCCATCCGAGCCTGACGGACCGTGGCCACGTGATCCACGTTGACGGAAAGCCTCATGTTACAGTGCCTCCTCCGTGCGGGCCACCAGCGCCGGCCCGCGTTCTGCGACCCGGCGAGCCGCCCTGTCAGTGCACGAGCTGTGAGACGTAGACCAGCTCGATCCCCTCGCTCTCGAGCTCCGGCAGGATCCGCTCGAGCGCCCGGAGCGTCTCGGGATATGGGTGACCGATCCCGATCGCGCTCCCGTTCCTCCTCGCGATCTCGACCAGCTCCGTCATCTGCGACTCCACGTCTATCCTGCCGCTCTCGTCCAGGGGGCTGTCTATGAAGAGGCGGTTCCGCGCGACGGGGACTCCCGCCCTGCGGGCCTCCACCACCCCGACGGACTCCGGCGTCGTCATGCTGTCCAGGAAGTAGAGCCCGCGGTCCCGCAGCCTGCCCATGACGACCCTCATGGGGATGTGAAGCGACGTGAAGGCGGAACCCATGTGGTTGTTGGCGCCGACGGCGTGCGGCACTTCGTCCAGTGCGGAGTTGATGCGCCGCAGTAGCTGCTCGCGCGTGTGGTCGGCCATCAGCGCCCCCTCGCCCGGGTCGGTCTCGGGGTAGCTCCTCGGCTGCATCGGGATGTGGACTAGGATCTCCTTGCCCGCGCGCCTGGCCGCCGCCGCCATGGTCGTCGTGTGCGGGCAGTGAGGCAATATCGACACCGTGATGGGGTAGTCCAGCTCGATGATGCTGCGCGTGTCCTTCGAGTCGGCGTAGCCGAAGTCGTCGACGACGATGGCTATCTTGGGCGGCGCTCCGTCCTCGAAGGTGCGCTCGGCCAGTGCCTCGTCACGTCCGGACTCGCGCAGAACGAGCGTGTGCGTCGTGACGTCACCGTACCCCAGCTTCATCGTCAGGGTCTTGAGACCACGCCAGTCGGGACCTTCCTCTCCGCCTCGTATGACGCGCGCGCCCGAAGCCCGCACCTCGCGCGAGATCGCGAGATTCGCCTCGTACGTGCTGATGCCGTACGGGATCAGCCCGTTCTTCGTGCGGTGCTTCCAGGCATAGCGTTCGTTCTGCTCGTCCTCGAACTCGATGGTCATTCCGGTGACGCCGAGCTTGACCAGGGCGCCGTCGACCACGCGGTCGAGGTCCTCCACCGCCTGCGACAGGTCGCTGGGACCATCGTCGCGTGAGAACAGGGAGCGCAGCCAGCCGCTGGACACCAGCTCGGAGACGACGAGGAACACCACCAGCGCCGCCGCGACGACGATGATCCACCTGCGTACCAGCGAGAACCGTCTGGCGCGGCTCTCCTCTCTCGCCTTGCGCGACTTGCCTCTGGGCATCGTGGTCCTGGTTCCTCTCGGTGCGCCTGCGGGGCCCTACTCCCCAAGCCCGGTGGAAGGGAAGTCCGAGTGGGATTCTAGGCCCGCGCGGGGCGGCAGTCAAGCGGACCCGGCGGAAGCCGACACACAAGAAAAGGGGGCGGTCGGTGGACCGCCCCCGGGACAGATACTTTCGGGCTGGAACTAGTCGAAGAACAGGCTCTTCATTTCGGCGAGAGACACGATCCTGACGTTGGGGTCGTCGTTGGTCCGCCCGCCTCTCTCATCGAGGTCGTACCATTTGAAGATCTCCCGCAGTTCCTCCCCGTTCGGGCCCGTCTGGTCTCCGTCTCTACGGAAGTGGTACTCGGAAGGGGTGGTGGCCAGATACGTCAGGCCGCCCATCACGTTGACCCGGAGATCCACACCCACCTCGTAGACCCACTCGTCGTCGTCCGGGTTGCCCGGCTCGTTCTGGAAGGACGTCGTGTCGATGACCGTGAGCGTCAAAGAGATGCTCTCGACGTCGGACGAGTCGTCGAACATGTTGTTGTGCATCGAGGTCTCGTCGGTCTTGAACCACTCCGGCGGGATGTTCAGCTCGGGATCCTGGACGTCGCGGTCGGACGGGTAGAAGACGAAGTCCTCTGACAGGCAGTCGAGGTACTCGACAGCGTTGCGATACTCGTACGCCGTCTCGATGTTGTGGATGATGTTCTCGTGCGTCGTCCGGATTCGGTAGTCGGCCTGCCCACCACCGCCGCCGTCGTTCTCGTTGGGCGCGAACGGATTCCAGCACCCGGCCAGCGAGCATGCCAACAGGGCCAGCAGTGTTGCGACCGCGAGCCTTCGTACGGGGGAAATCAGCATATGGTAGTACCTCCCAAGTTCTCCCCACTCACACAATCAGTAAGTATATCAAGAACCGGTGCCCCAGTCAAGGCGGCACTGGGGTTCGGCGGTCTTCCCGCCCCGCCTGCGGCGCCTCCAAACGCCGAAGAACGCCTTTCCGGAGCTCTTGATGGTCATGCAAGCACCATGCCCGCGAGGCGCCCCTGCGACCGCCTGGCCACAGGAGGGCCGTTGGAGCGGCCCTACTCCCTGTAGTCGCCCCGCAGGACGCCCCAGGTCTGGCTGCCCCCGGGGCTGGACGCCCGCCGGTCCACCCACCTGTATATCGACCAGAGCTCCGTGTCGTCCTTCTTTAGATGCAGCGTCACCCGGCCCTTGTACAGAACCTGCTCCCCGGGTTGGTGGTCGCCGGACTGCCACGTGATACTGAGCTCGTAGTCGTCCCTACGGTAGGTGTCGGTCGCGTTCTCGTCGGGCTCCTCCACGGTCGTGAAAGTGACCAGGATGCCCTCCGCCGCGTCGAAGAAGACGCTCGAAACGTAGGTCGCCTCGTCCTCGCGGTCCCAGTTGGCGTACCTGTCCTCACCCTCCGTCCCGGCCGCAAGAGAGTCCTGCGGGTCGACGTAGAACCTGAATCCTCCGTCATCTTCGGACGTGAAGCAGTCCATGTAGTTCGATATGCCCTCGCCGGCCAGCGCCGCCGCGAGATTGCGCAGGACGGCGTCCGTGCTCGTCGGGGTCTCCCAGGGGATCTCGGGTCCCTCGTCGGGCGCCCCGTCGGGTTCACGAGGGCTGAAGATGCACCCGGACGCGCCCAGCGTCAGGGCGACCGCCGCCACGCCGGCGACCAGCGCTCGACGCGCCCTCGCAGCTGTCCTCCACCGTCGCCCTGAGAGCGCCGTCAGAAGGTCCGGTTGGCTGTCACGGAGATGTTCCATACCTCGCGCTGCCTCTCGCTGATGCTGGTGGCGTCCCTGAGCGTTCTCGCGACCGACGCGTTGAGCTTGGTGCCGTCGGGGAGCGAGTATTCCGTGCTGGCCCTTCCGACTATGCTCGCGTCGTATTTGTCCCAGATCTTAGACCTCTCGCCCTCGTCGTCGTACCGCCACTTGTCTTGGACGCCCAGACGCTGGTTGACTTCAATGTTTATCATGTCGGCGATCTTGTACCGAAGCGTCAGTCCGAGCGACTGGTCGACGCGCTCGCTGCCCTTTCCGTAACCCTCGACCCCGAACTCGTCCTCAGCGTACGAGCCCTCGTCCTGCGTGCGGTAGGTGTGGTCAAGGTTGAGGGCGAGCGGTTCGAACGGCTTCCAGCTCAGGCCCGTCTTGATCGACATGTTCCTTACGAGGAAGTTCGCGTCCTCGTCGTACGTGTACAACGTGTAGTCGGCGGACAAGGCGTAGCGCTGGCTGACGTTGAAGTTGGGCGTGAAGCGCTTGCGAATGAACGGTTCGATCGAGTACTTCTGCGTCGTCTTGTTGTCGCCGGTGCGGGTTCTCCGTATGTAGATCAGCTGGTCCTCACGCACCTTGATCGTGAGCCCGGTCGTTATGTCCTCCCGCGCCTTGTAGTTGATCGTGAGCGAGGCTTCCTGGTCGAAGAGGTCGCGGTCCTGATCGTTGCTGTCGATGTCGTCGTAGTGGACCGACAACAGGCTGGTTCGTGCCTTGAGGGTCGCGTCGAGTTCGCTGCTGAACGTGTGCGAAACGCTCATCGAGAACGTCTTCGAGTAGTTGTTGCCCGTCTGAACGTCGAAGTAGTCGTTTCGCTTCCTGTCCGACGCCATGTCCGCCTTGAACGACGTTGAGCCGAGATCATAGTTGAGGTGCGCCTCGACGCCGCGCGTGCTGATGTCGCTGTTCCTCGACGGTTCCACGCGGTAGTACTGCTGTGCGCGCGAGTAGTTGAAGCCCACGCGGGCGTTCATACCCTCGAAAAGATTGAGCGTCGCCGACACTCCGGTCGATTCGCGCTCCTGCTCCTTGACCTCGGTCTGCTCGTTCTTGGGGTACTCCTTCGTCCCGTTCGACCGCCCTACGTCCACGTTGAACGTGTGCCCCCCCCAGTTGTAGTCGATACGCCCGGACAGGTCGTGATTGTACGATTCATCGGTGCTCTCGAGGTCGCCCTGCTCCGAGTCGAGCAGCGAGTGCCCGCCCGTGTAGTTGAAGGTCGTACTCAGTCCGTCGAAAGGCTTGTATCCCAGCCTGCCAGTTATGCCCTGCGTCGAACCGCGGCTCTTGACGTCGGTGTATTCGTTCTTCTCTATGCCCGCCGATGCTCCCAACTGCACGTCGATGCCATTCTCGTAGACCTTGTTGTAGTTCGTGGTGAGCTTGACCGTTTCCTTCTCGCGCTCGCTCTGTGTCTCGTTCGCCTTGTCCACGTTGGTGACGTCGAGGTGGCGGTTCCTTCGGAACTGAAGCCCCGTGCCGATCGCGCTCGTCACGCGCATGTCCAGGCCGGCCGACCACGTTTCGGTGCGGTTCAGGCGATTTGCGGCGTCGTTCGTGCGGGTGCTGATGTTGGTGTTCGCAGAGAACGAGATCTTCCTGCTGAGCGGGTAGTTCATCGTGAAGACGTGGCCCCAGGAGGCTACGTCCTGGTCGCGCTTGTGCTCGACCTTGTACACGGGATGGAACGCGCGAGTGAACTCGAAGTCGGCGGCCGTCGGTATGCCGCCCGGGCCGCTGCCGGGCGCGTTCTGGAACTGAGACGGGTCACCGTCGCCTATGCCGTGTGGTTGTTCTTCCTCCTCGTCCCCCTCTCCCTCCCCATCGACCTGGCCCTGCTCCTCAACGTCTTCGTCCTCGTCCTGCGCGAACGCCGGCGCCGCCGCCAGCAGCAGCATAAGCAGGATCGTCACCGGAAGGAGCCATCGCAGGTTGCCGCGCAACATCAAGTCCCCCTACCTGCCGGAAAGGGCCGCCGCCAAAGCGTCGAACTCGTCTACCGAGAGCGTCTCTCCGCGCCTGGCCATCTCAATGCCCGTGGCGCTCTCCAACTGGGACGCGTCCCGTCCGCAATCGTTCATGAGCTCCGAGAGCGATTGACGGAGCATCTTACGGCGCTTGCCGAAGGCCGCCGCCACGGTCCGCTCGAACACAGCGGGGTCGCTCACACGGACCGGGTGGTCTCCGAAGGCGATCTCCACGACCCCTGAGTCCACCTTTGGCTTCGGGTGGAAACACGTTCTTTTCACCGTGAACAGCCGCCGGACGCGAGCGTGGTACCTCGTGACCACGGAGAGCCCGGAGTAGGCCCCGTCCCCGGGCCTGGAGGCTATCCTGTCGCAGACCTCCGACTGGACCATCAGGACCGCCCTCGAGACGACGCCCCTCTCCTCCACCAGCCGTCTGATGAGCGGGCTCGTGACGTTGTACGGGATGTTGCCCACTACCACGATGCCGTCGACCCTGCTCTCCCGCGCGAGTCCAGAGAGATCGAACTCGAGTGCGTCGCCCTCGACGAGCGTCACGCCCGGGGGCTCCCCGTACTCCTCCCGGAACGCCCGGACGATCCCGCCATCCAACTCCACTGCAATCACACGTCGGGCCGCACGCGCAAGTCCAAACGTCAACGCGCCGAACCCGGGACCGATCTCCACGACCACGTCGTCCGGCGACAGCCCCACCGCGTCGACCACCTTCCTTGTGACGTTGCCGTCCGCGAGGAAGTTCTGACCTCGCTGCTTCGACGGAGCCAGTCCGTACTTAACTAGCATCACGTTCGGCGGCGTTCCGGTCGCCGTCTCGGCCGCCCGATCGCCTGGCGGGGCGTCGGACCCGGCGGGCCCGCTGTCGCCGTGCGGATCCACGCTCATCCCCTTACCTTGAGAGCAACGCCCAGTTCGTCGGCCACCTTCCGCGTGGCCTCGACGTCGACCCCCGGAGCGTCAACCACGCTTGCCGCCGTCTCGAGCCCGCGCTTGCGACACTCGCGGATGAAGGCCAGCACGTGTTCGTAGGCTCGTTCGCCGAACCTGGACCGGCAGAGCCGCTGGTACGTCGCCGCGTCGTGCGCGTTGAGGCTCACCGACACGGCGTCTACCGACTCCGTCAGCTCGGGCACGATGTTCCTGTTCCACAGGAGGCTGCCCTGTCCGTTAGTGTCCAGGCGCACCCGTCCGCCGGCGGCCCGAAGGCGCCTTCCGACCTCGAGCACGACGTCGAGCCTGGTCGTTGGTTCTCCGTATCCACAGAAGACGACCTCCCGATATCGGGTCGGGTCGCCCACCGCTTCCATGATCTCCTCTACCGTCGGCTCGCGCTTCAGCTTGAGCCTGTAGCCCCAGAGCGTGTCTGTGAGCCTCCGAATGCAGAACGAGCAGTCGTTGGTGCACTGGTTCGTGATGTTGAGGTACAGGCTCCCCCACATCTCGTAGGCGATCGACGCGTCCTCGACCTCCGGGAACCCGAAGAGCCGGGTGCTGTTGCCCGTCGTGGCCCGGGCGAGGTCCGCGACCGTCATGCCGCGAATCTCCGCGATGCGCTCCGCGATCAAGGGCACGTAGGCGGGCTCGTTTCGCTTACCCCTGTGAGGGACCGGCGTCAGCCACGGCGCGTCGGTCTCGAGCAGCAGCCGACTGAGAGGAACAGCCTCGGCGACGCGCGCCAGCCTCCCCTTCGCGGAGTAGGTCACCGGACCGCCGATGCCCACGTGGAATCCCATATCGACCACCCGCTCCATGTAGTCGACGTCGCCCGGGAAGCAGTGCATCACTCCTCGCAGCTTCCCCTCTCCCTCCTCCTGGAGGATGGAGGCGACGTCCTCGAGCGCGTCGCGATTGTGGACTATCAGGGGCCGGTCCAGCTCGCGAGCGAGCCTGATCTGCCTGCGGAAGGACCACTGCTGGTCGGCGCGGGGAGAGAGATCCCGATAGTAGTCCAGCCCGGTCTCGCCCACGGCGACGACGCGCTCGTTGCTCGCGAGGCGGGTAAGGCGCTCGAACAGGTCGTCGTCCATGGCGGACGCGCCGTGCGGGTGCAGCCCGACGGACGCGCGGACGAAGTCGTGCTCCTCCGCAAGAACGACCGATGCCTCGCTCGTCTCCAGGTCGAAGCCGACGTTCACCATGTATCCAACGCCTGCCTCGAGCGCCCTCGAGATGACGACGGTCCTGTCGCCGTCGTAGTCCCTGAGGTCCAGATGGACGTGCGTGTCCGTCAGAAGCGGGCACGGAGGCTCTGGAGCAGAGGCGCGCATTCCCGTCTTCACTAGCTGACCTTCGTTCCCGGGGGAAGCGTCTTGTCCGGGCCGACGAGCGCGATGCCTCCGTCGCCTACCGCCGCCAGGAGCATGGCCCGCGACTCGATGCCGCGGATCTTCGCGGGCTCGAGGTTCGCGACCACCACTACCGTCTTGCCGGTCAGCTCGTCCGGCTGGTAGCCCTCGGCGATGCCCGCTACCATCTGTCTTACGTCGCCGCCGCCCAGGTCGACCGTCATCTTCACGAGCTTCGTGGTCCCCTCCACCTTCTCGGCGCTCTCTATGCGCGCGAGCCGAAGGTCCAGCTCCTTGAACTGCTCGAAGGTCAGCATCTTCGTGTCGTCCCCTTGTTTGTCAATCCTGCCGGCGCCGTCGTCCGCGCCCGCCTTGTCTCCGATGTCGAACTTTGCAGCCAGGTCCTCGTCGGTGTACTTCGGGAAGACCGCCGCCGGCTTCTCTATCACGATACTGTCAGGCCAACCCGCGCCCCACGTCAGCAGTTCGTCGAGCGGTCTCACGCCCGGCTCGAGTTCGAGCCCGAGCGCGGCGAGTATCTGGGCGCTCTTGCCCGGGATCACCGGCCACGCGAGCGTCGCGACCTGCCGAAGTGCCTCGAGCACCGCGAACAACACGCCGGAGACACGCTCGGGGTTCTCCTTGGCGAGCACCCACGGCTTCTCCTCCTCGATGTACGCGTTCGCGCGCCGCACCAGCTCCCAGATGGCCGCGAGAGCGGTCTGAGGAGCGAAGGCGTCCATCGCCTCCACCACCGCGGCGCGCGTCGACCGAGCGAGATCCGGCATGTCGCCGGCCGCGTCCGGACCGTCCGGGCGCTCGAGCCGGCCGCCGAGGAACTTCCCGATCATCGCCGTGGACCGAGAGACCAGGTTGCCCAGATCGTTCGCCAGCTCCGAGTCGTACCGCGAACGGAACTGCTCCCAGGTGAAGTCGACGTCGCGCCCGTAGGTGCCCTCTCTCATCAGGTAGTACCTGAGAGCGGAAGAGCCGAACACGTCGGCCGCCTCCAGAGGGTCTACTACGACGCCGCGGCTCTTCGAGAGCTTCTGGCCCTTGAAGTAGACGAAGCCGTGCCCGTAAACGGTCTTCGGTAGGGGAACGCCGGCGCCCATCAGCATCGCAGGCCAGATGACGCAGTGGAATCGCGTGATGTCCTTGCCGATCAGGTGCACGTCGGCCGGCCACCACTTCGAGAATCGCTCCTTGTCGTAGCCGTAGCCGGCGCCCGTCGCGTAGTTCGTGAGAGCGTCCACCCAGACGTAGATCACCTGGCTCGGGTCCATCGGCAGCGGCACGCCCCAGTCCGTCCCGGCCCGGGTCACGCTGATGTCCTCCAGCCCTCCCTTGATCAGCTGGACTATCTCGTTCCTGCGCGACTCCGGCTGGATGAAGTCCGGATGCGCCTCGATGTGCTCCAGAAGCGGCTCGGCGTACTTCGAGAGCCGGAAGAAGTAATTCTCCTCCTTGATCCACTTGGGCTCGGTGCCGTGAGTGGGGCACTTGCCGTCCTCGAGGTCCTTCTCCTGAAGAAAGGCCTCGCACGACTCGCAGTAGTAGCCCTCGTAGTGGCCCTGGTAGATGTCGTCCGCCAGATTCTCGAACAGCTTCGCCAGACCGACCTCGTGGTCCCGCTCGGTCGTTCGTATGAAGCGGTCGAACTCTATCTCGAGCTTCTCCCAGACGCGGCGAAAGACCCGTTCCATCTCGTCGCAGTACTTGAGCGGGTCGAGCCCCTTCTCTCTCGCGGACCGGAGCACGTTCAGGCTGTGCTCGTCGTTCCCCATCTGGAAGTAGACCTCGTCCCCGATCAGGCGATGGAACCGCGCGAACACGTCGGCCGAGATCTTCTCGTAGGCCGTGCCTATGTGCGGCGCGCTGTTGACGTAGTCGATCGCCGTGGTGATGTAGTACTTACCCGGCATTATCGTCCTCTTCGCGTTTCTTCGGGCGCTCTCCGGTGTCTGCGTCGACCCAGTAGTCGTCCGGCACGGTGGCCGCCTCCTTCTCGCCGACGTCCGTTATGCGCCCCTTCTTGAAGTCCTCTATGTCCACCGTCACCGTCGTGCCCTCCTTGTCGGAGAGCGTCACGCGCCTGTGGAAGATATCGACGGCGACCACCTTTCCTTTTCCGCGACCCTCGCCGAGGTCGAGCTTCGTCCCCAGCTTGGGGTACTCCTTACCCGCTTCCTTGTAGAAGTCGCGCTCGTAACGCAGACAGCACATCAACCTACCGCAGCCCCCGGAGATCTTCGGCGAACCCGGCGCGAGATGCTGCTCCTTTACCATCTTGAGCGTGACCGGGTCGAAGTCGCTGATAACTCCCCGGCAGCAGTAGTACCTCCCGCAGCGCCCGAAACCTCCGAGCCTGCGCGCCTCGTCGCGCACACCGATCTGGCGCATCTCGATGCGAGACTTGAAGATGCTCGCAAGGTCCCGCACGAGCTTCCGGAAGTCGACGCGCCGGTCCGAAGTGAAGTAGAAGCGGATCTTGTTCGAGTCGAACTGCCACTCGACGTCCACGAGCTTCATCGGAAGCCCCTGCTTCGCGATGCACTGCTGGCACGTCCGGTGAGCCTCGGCCTCGCGCTCGCGCAGCGAGAGCATAGTCTCGATGTCCTTGCCCGTCGCGCGTCGCAGGATCGGCCCCTGGATGCCCTTCGACCGGACCTTCTCGCTGACGTCGCTGCCGTCGCGAAGGACCTTGCCGATGTCGTGCCCGCGCTCTACATCGACGATCGCGAAGTCACCGATACCGAGCGGTATGTTTCTCGGGTTGGCGAACAGCGCTTTGCGCCCGCCCTTGAACTCTATCTCGAAGGAGTCGGGCGTCTTGCCCACAAGTCCCTCAGGCTGCATGGTTGGTTCCTCTCTTCGTTGCCGCTTCCTTGCGAGCGATCGCCATATCCAGAAGCACCGACGTGAAGACGATCGTCGCGTTGGAGTACCGCTCGATGGCGCGGCGCGCGTCGTCGAGCTTGTCGACGAGACGTCCCACCGCCTCGACGTCCATCGCCTCGGCCTGGCGCGCGAGGTCCGCGGTGTGCTGCTGGTAGAGCAGATGCGGAGTCGCCTTCTTCGCCCCCATCTCGGAGAGCCTGAGGACGTCGCGATACCACAGCATCATCAGCTCCAGCAGGCGCTGCTGCTCAGTTCTCCCGAGCCGGAAGGCAAGCGTAGTCGCCTCGTTGACGAGCGAACTCACGTCCTTCGTGCGCCTGCCCACCATGAGGTCGGCGACGCGGGAGAGGTCGATGGCCGGGCCCTGCCTGTCGGTCCTGACCGCCCGTCCGGCGCTTCCCTGCGCCAGCGCGGCGGCCTTCCCTGCGGTGTCCCTGTCGAAACCCAGCCTCGGGTCGCCCAGCAGCACCTCTTCGACCGTCGACCTCGAAAGGCCGGCGAACGATATCTTCTGGCAGCGCGAGACCACCGTGGACGGGAGCGCGTTAGGACGGGAGGTCGTCAGCACGATGACCGTGCCCGACGGTGGCTCCTCGAGCGTCTTGAGCAGCGTGTTGGCCGCCTCCGTAGTCATCCTGTCCGCATCCGCGATGATGAAGACCTTCCAGGGGCCGATGTATGGTCGCTGGTTGGCCTTCGCCACTACCTCCGAGAGAACGGTCTCGACCGAAACGATGGCCGTCTTGCGCCCGAAGTCCTGCTCTCGGAATCCGTCCCGCGCGTACCCCGCGATGAGCTCGCTCCTCTCCGCGGGCTTGAGCGTCGTCGGCGCCGGGAAGATCAGGTGTATGTCCGGATGCGAGAGCCCTGCGGCCATCTTGCAGGCCGCGCACTCGCCGCAGCCCGAGAGTCCCCCTCTCTCGCAGTTGAGCGCCTGCGCGAACGCCAGCGCGGTCGTCTCCTTACCGACTCCGTCCGGGCCCTGGAAGAGGTACGCGTGTGACAGGCGGTCCGACTCGAACGCGGACCTCAGAAGGTCGATGGCCTTGTCCTGTCCCTTGATGCTCTCGAGAGTCACGCGCCCTCCGACCTTCGGGCCTGCCAGCCCCGCGTGTCCGCTGTCCGCTCTGCGCCTTGCGGACATAGCTGTGCGTCCGCGGGGCCTCCGGTCTCTGCGATCCTGCGGCTCCACGTCGCGGTCGCCACGAGCGGGCATCGTCGCTCCGAAATGCCCGCCCGAAGCTAACTTATGATTCTATCGGTGTCGTGGAGCAACCGTCAAGGCGATTCAATCTGACGGCTTCTATTGGCGCCGCCGAGCGATGTCGACGGCAAGTTGGATGGCGGCGAGCATGCTCCGGTGGTCGGCCTTCCCGCTGCCGGCCAGCGCGAAGGCCGTGCCGTGGTCGACCGACGTCCTGACTATCGGCAGCCCCAGAGTCAGGTTGACGGCCCGCCCGAAGCCCCAGAGCTTCGCCGCTACCGTCCCCTGGTCGTGGTACATGGCTAGCACCGCGTCATAGCCCGAGCCCGGCCCTCCGGCCTCGGGGTCCCCGTGCCCGACGAAGACGGAGTCGGCCGGATGGGGGCCGTCCGCGTCGATGCCCGCGTCTCGGGCGCGCTTGATCGCCGGCACGATCACTCGCTCCTCCTCGTCGCCGAATCGTCCTCCCTCCCCGGCGTGCGGGTTGAGGGCCGTCACAGCGATCCTGGGCTCGGACACCCCGAGCCACGAGGTCAGCCCCTCCGCGAGCGTCGATAGCTTCTTCTCTATCAGTTCGGCCGAGAGGGCGGACGGAACGTCCCGGAGCGCCAGGTGCGTCGTGACGAGCGCCACTCGGCGCTCACCGTGCACGAAGGTCATGACCGCGTCGTCCGCGCGGGTGAAGCGGGCGAGGAACTCGGTGTGTCCCCGGAAGGGAACTCCTGTGGAGGCGATGGCCTCCTTCGAGACCGGCCCCGTCACCATCGCGTCCGCCTGTCCGGCGAGGCACAGACGCGCCGCTGTCTCGATCGAGGCGAGCGAGGCCCTCGCTCCCTCGGGCGCGGGCCGCCCGGGCCTGGTCTCACCCGCGCTCGCCCCGCAGTCGATGACGGCGCCGGAGAGCTTTATCGACAGCAGGTCTGCCCATCGCTCGATGGCGCCGGGGTCGCCCACGAAGGATAGCTCGCACTGCCCGGCCAGCACGCGGTTCTTCATCGCCTTGATGGCGACCTCCGGACCTACCCCGGCGGGGTCGCCCATCGTGACCACGACACGCGGGCGTCCCGACGCGCCCCGCCCGTTCTTCTCTCCGGGGCTCCAAAGCCGAGGGGCCGACGTCGGCCGGCCCCTAGAGGTCCGTAGCATTGGTGTCTTCCAGAAGTTCGTAGAGGGTGCGCGACCTCTCCCTACTGACGTTGCCCGATGGCACTTCGAGCACTTTCACCCGGAGCGTACGGTCCCTTAGGCTGATGGTCAGCTCGTCGCCGACCTTAATCTTAGTACCCGCCTTGGCCTTCCGCCCTAGTATCGAGACTCGCCCGGCGTCGCAGGCCCACTTGGCGACACTCCGCTGCTTGATGAGTCTCGAGAGCTTGAGATACCTGTCCAGCCTCATTCCCCGGACACCATCCCGGTCCGGATGTCGACGAGGATCTCTCGCGACAGCCGTTCCATCAGTTCGTCGTAGGCCTCCGCGGCCTTCCGCGAGAAGATGTAGTCCTTGAGATCCTCGCGCACCTCGTCGAGGGTCGCGACCCTCGCGTCCTGGTGCTCCACGAGCTTGAGCACGTAGAAACCGTTCTCTCCGATGGCGACGTCGCCCACCTCACCTGCCTGCAGTCCGTCTACAACGCTCTTGAACGCCGGAGCTATCGTGTCCACCTGGAACCAGCCAAGGTCGCCGCCCGTCTCTCTCGACGGCAGATCGTCGGAACGCAATCGCGCCAGTTCCGCGAAGTCCTCACCGTCCGCGGCACGCCGCCTCAGGCTGTCCGCGGTCGCCCTGGCGCGGAGTTCGTCCTCGGGACCCGGCGTCACCCGAGCAAGAATGTGTCGGGCGCGCACCTCGTCGTCCGTCCTGTCGAGAAGCTCCACCACGTGGAAACCAAACCGCGTTGGAATGATGCCGCTGATCTCTCCCGGCTCCATGGCGAACACGGCGTCTTCGAACTCGGGGACCATCGCGCCGCGGCCGAATGTGCCCAGGTCACCGCCCGTTGCGCCGCTCGGATCGTCCGAGTACTCGGCCGCCAGGCTCTCGAACGTCTCGCCGGCCTCCAGCCTTTCGAGCGCCTCCGTCAGTCGGCCGATGGCCTGGCTCTTGGCGTCCTCTGTGACCTTCGGCGTTACGAGAATGCCCGCCAGGTGGTAGGACTCGGGGATCTCCCCTACCTCGTCACTGTGCTCGTTGTAGTACTCTTCCACCTCGCCCCAAGTCACGGTGATCCTGTCGTGCACCTCCCGGCGAACAACGCGTTCGGCCAGCAGCCTGCGCTCGATCTCGTCCTCGTAGAGATCCCTGAGTTCCGCGAGCGTCAGACCTTCATCGGCCAGCGCCGCGTCGAGCGCCTCTCGCGAACCGTGGCGCTGCACGAGGTCGTCGATGCGGCGGCTCATCTCGGCGTCGACCTCGCCGGGCTCGAGTTTGATGGTGTCACGATGCGCCATGGCCACGAGCAGCATCTCGTTGACCATCTCTCTGAGGATGCCCGCGCGCAGTTCCGCCCCGGCCTCTTCGCTCAGGCCAGTGGACCCGGTCCTCATCTGATATACGTAAAACTCCTCGTCCACCTCGCTCTCCAGGATGATCTCGTCGCCCACGACGGCGGCTATCGCGTCGACCAGCTGACGTGTGGTCGCCGCCGGCTCGTCCGGATCCTCAGCCTGTGCCATCGCAACACTCGCAACAGAGGCGAGCGCCAGCGCCGCAACGAGGGAAAACCCCGCGCGTGCGCGTTCGTGTGTGGTCGGTCCCATGTTCCTCCCCGTCCTGCCTACTGAGCCTCGGTCGCCGTCGTCTCCGCAGCGGTAGGCTCCAGCAGCTCCGTCTCCGTCCGGATCCGCGCTCGCGCCTCTTCTCTAAGGAGAGTCGTGTCGATCAGCACCGTCGCGCGTTCCGTAAGCTCGGACAGCCACTCGTCGAATGCAGCCCTGCGGCGCCTGGAGGTCAGGAAGTTCATCACGGCGGCCCGCTTGGAGTCGAACGACGGCTGTCCGGCCCCCGGATGTCGGTCGAGCACCTTGATCAGGTGGTACCCGTAGTTGCTCTCTAGGACGCCGCTGACCTCGCCTACCTTCAGTTCGAACGCGGCCTCCTCCAGTTCGTGGAGCATCTCGCCGCGACGCATGTAGCCCAGGTCGCCGCCCTGCGCTGCGGTCTGGTCGATCGAGACGACCCCGGCCACGTTCTCGAAGGGCGTGCCGGACCTCACCTGTTCCAGCGCACGCTCGGCCTCCGGGCGGCTTCGCACCAGTATGTGCGCCAGCCTGACCTGGATAGCGTAGTCGGACTTGTGTTCCTGGAAGTAGGCACGAGCGTCCGCCTCGCTGACCTCGGGAATGTCCTCGACAAATCTCCGGATGCACTCCTCGGCAACGAGCTCGCGCTCGATCTCCGTAATCCGCCGGCGGATCTCGTCTCCGTCGCCTATACCGCGACGGAGCCCTTCCTTGTAGAAGAGCTCCGTCTTGACCCACGTCTTGAGAGCCTCTTCCTGGTCGTCGAGACTCATGACGGCCAGAAGCTGCTCGGGTATGGAATCGTAGAACTCGTCGGCCGACAGCACCGACTCGTCGACACGCGCGATCGCGCCGGACGTGTCGTCACGCCCGCAGCCGGCCAACAGACAGGCCACCGCGCAGATCGCCACCAGCGAAATGGTTCGCAGCACGACGGCCTCCGGGATCACTGTCCGATGGTGACGGTCTGCCTGCCGCCCTCCGCCGGCTCGTCCGCCCTTCTCTCGCGGACCTCTACCGGGTCCTCGATGTAGCTGAAGTTCTCCTCGACGTAGTCCACCGTGATCGTGTTGCTCGCGTCCTCCAGAAGAGCGGTCAGCAGCTCCTCACGCTTCATGTTGATCACGGACTGCCTCACAACGCCGGAGACCTCGTCGAACGACATCTGGCGCTCGGGGTACTTCTTGAGGACCTTGACGAGTGCGTAGCCGCCCGGGGCCCTGACCGGCTCGCTCAGCTCGCCGATCTCAAGATCGAAAGCAACGCCCTGAAGGTAGTCGAGCCTGCGCTCTCCGACCCGGTACGCCTCGATGATGCCGTCCTTCGCCTTGCTCCACTCGTCGATGGAGAGCTGCTGGATCAGGTCGGAGAAGGTCGCTTCGCCCGCCTGAACGCGCTGACGCGCGCGATTCGCCTGCTCCTCGGTGCCAACGATCAACTGCTGAACGTCGACGCCGGCCGGCTCCACGAACCTGTCGAGATTGGCTCGGTAGTAGTCGCGGATCTCCTGTCCCATCGGCTCGTCCACATTCTGGACGACCTCCTGGTCGTACGTTACGTCGATAACGAATTCCTCGGAGCGCTGGGCCAGGTAGTCCTGCATCTCCTTGCTCGTCCGGTAGCCCTTCTCGTCTATCTTGGCCTGGATGCACTCGCGCTGGACGATGCGGCGCATGAACGACGTAATGCGCTCGCGCGAGCCGGCCTTCACGGTCTCGATCCCGGGAACCTCGGCACAGAGCTCCGCGTAGTCGGCCAGGGTCACGGTCTTCTCGTCACCGAAGATGTTGTAGGTGACGAGGACCATGTCGCCCTCTTCCTCGCTCTCGAACTGGGGAATGACCGCGATGCGCGCCCGCTCCATGTTCGCGTTGGCGTCCGCGACCTCGTCCTGCGGAATGATCCTCAGGGCCTCTTCGTCGATCCTGGTCCCGAGGACGGCGAGCGCCTCGTCGTTCCACTGCAGGTTCGCCCCCTCATCCCACTCCTTGAACAGGTAGTACTCGTTCATGCTGCGCTTGAAGTTGCGCGCCTCGATCGATATGCCCTGCAGGTGACTGCCCTCCAGCGGCTTCGGGTTCGGAGGGTCCTTGCGCGAGACGACCCTGTAGATGAAGGTGGTAGCGCCGATGGTGTGCGGAACCGTGATGTCGTCCTTCTCGAGGTGCTCGAGTTCCACCCTGGTCAGAGGGTGGAAGTCGATCCACGCGCTCACCGGCATCAGACCGCGGTCCTTGGCCGTGCCGCCTGTCGAGTACTCCACGGCCAGTGCGCCGAAGTCCTCGCCGCCCTCCGTAATGCGCTCGTAGAGCTCGTTCGCCAGCTCGGCGTCCATCACCGAGATCTCCTGAACCTGGAACAGGTCATCGCGGACGTCGTAGTAGGCCTCCACCTCCTCCTGCGAGACCTGGGATGGATCGACTATCAGCTCGGCGCGCAGCATCTCCTCGGCCTTCGTGTCCTCGAAGTGCTTCATCGCCGGCTCGTAGCGGGGGTCGTCCTTGATGCCCAGACGCGTGCCGTAGATGACCAGGAGTTCCTTGCGGACGATGTCCTCCATGAACTCGCGCTTGCCCTCGTCGCCGCCGGTCTCGGGGATCATGGTGAGCGGAACCCTGTCGAGCCGCTCGTTGACGTAGCCTACCGTGACGGTGCGAGTGTCTACGATGCCCTCGTTGTCGGTCAGGCGGATCGCGGCCTTGTCCTCAACTGAGGAACAGCCAACGACCGCGAACACGAGAGCGGCCATTACCGCGAGGACCACTGTCTTCCTCATTGTGATTCTCCTTTCGCATCGCCGGGGCCCGCGCGTGCCGCCGCCCCAATGTGCGGGATTACCAGCCCACAAAACCGAAAGAGCCCGTAGACGGGCTCCAATGCTCAACACTAGAGGTTATCAGACGTTGCGAAATGCTTCAATACCTTTCTCCCCAGGCGCAGGGCGGCCCGACGGCCACTCGGGGCCTCGAACCTCACCGTCAGGCCCGCTCGCGCGTCGAACTCGAGCGGCGTCTCGCAGTTCTTGAGGGCCGCTCGTATGCGCCCCGGCTTAGGCGCGTGCGCCGGAGAGAACTCGGCCTCGACGTAACCCGCCGTCAGGCCTACCCGTCGAACGCCGGCCTTCTCGCAGACGACCCTCAGGCCCTGGACCTCGAGCAGTCCGAGAACGCTGTCCGGCAGCTTCCCGAACCGGTCGGACAGCTCGCTCCGGAGCCCGTCGACCGCCTCGAGCGTTTCGGTGTCCCTGATGCGCTTGTAGACGTCTATCTTCATGTCGTTGTCGGCGATGTACGAGTCCGGGATGTACGCGTCTATCTTGATGTCGATCGAGGCCTCGGGTCGCTCATCCGACGGTTCTCCCTTCATGCGCTTGACCGCGCCGCGGAGGAGCTTGGCGTAGAGGTTGAAGCCGACGGCCAGCATGTGGCCGTGCTGCTCCGCACCCAGTATGTTACCCGCTCCGCGAATCTCGAGATCCCTCATGGCGAGCTTGTATCCCGACGACAGGTCGGTGAACTCCTGGATCGCGGCGAGCCTCCGGCGCGCGATGGGCGTGATGCCCCGGTCGCGGGGAATGAGCAGGTAGGCGTAGGCGCGGTGGTTCGAACGTCCGACACGACCCCTCAGCTGGTAGAGCTGCGCGAGCCCGAACCTGTCGGCCCGGTTGACGATGATCGTGTTGACGTTCGGGATGTCGAGGCCGGACTCGATGATCATGCTGCAGACCAGAACGTCAATCTGCCCGTCGAGGAACCGCATCATCACCGACTCGAGCTGGCGCTCGGACATCTGGCCGTGGCCTACGTCGATGACGAACCCCGGCAGTATTCCCCTGAGGTATGTGGCCATACCCTCTATGGTCTCGACCCGATTGTGCACGAAGTAGACCTGGCCTCCACGGTCCATCTCTCTGAGGACCGCCTCGACTATGAGGTCGGCGTCGAACGGCGCGATCTCGGTGCGGACGGGCAGCCGGTCGCGCGGAGGCGTGTTGATGACGGACATGTCGCGCGCGCCGACGAGCGACATGTGAAGGGTGCGTGGGATGGGCGTCGCCGTCATCGTGATGACGTCGACCGACTCCCGCATCTTCTGGATGGTCTCCTTGTGGACGACTCCGAACTGCTGCTCCTCGTCTATGACGAGCAGACCGAGGTCCCTGAACTTGACGTCCTTCTGCACGAGCCGGTGCGTCCCGATGATGATGTCGATCTTGCCGTTCTCGACGCGCTCGAGGATTTTCTTCTGTTCCTTCGGTGTGCGGAAGCGCGAGATGACGTCGATCTCGACCGGGTAGTCCGCCAGCCGGTCGGAGAAGGTCGTGTGGTGCTGCTGCGCGAGGATCGTGGTCGGAACGAGCACGGCGACCTGCTTGCCGTCCATTACGGCCTTGAACGCGGCCCGTATTGCGACCTCGGTCTTCCCGAACCCCACGTCTCCGCAGATGAGCCGGTCCATGGGTCTGGACGCTTCCATGTCGCGCTTGATCTCGTCGGCGGCCCGCAGCTGGTCCTCCGTCTCCTCGTAGATGAACGATGCCTCCAGCTCCTGCTGCCAGACCACGTCGTCGCCGAATGTGTGACCGGGGCGGGCCTTCCGCTTCGCGTAGAGCGCCAGCAGCTCGCGAGCCAGTTCGTCTACCGCCTCCTTGGCCTTCCTCTTGGTCTTCGTCCACGCGGTGCCGCCCAGCCTGCTCAGGCGCGGAGTGACGCCCTCCTTGCCCACGTACTTCTGCAGGCGGTCGATCTCGTCCGACGGGACGTAGAGCTTCCCGCCCTCAGCGTAGTCGACGACAACGCAGTCGACCTGTCGGCCGTCCGCCTCAACGCGCTCCACCCCGGTGTATCGACCGATACCGTGGTTGACGTGAACGACGTAGTCGCCGTTCGTCAGCGCCTCGAAGCTCGAGATGGGCGCCCCGCCCTTGAACTTCCTCCGCCGCCTGCGGCGGTAGCGGTCGAAGATGTCGTGGTCGGTGTAGACGACGAGACTGGCCGAAGGGAGCGCGAAGCCCTTCTCGAGGCTGCCCACCTCGAGGGCGACGTCGGTGACCGTATCTCCCAGAAGCTCGGACAGACGCATCGCCTGGCCCCGGTTGTCGCACATGACGAGCACGTGGTTGCTTCCGGAGAGTTCGGTAAGGCGGGCGCGGAGCAGTTCCATGTCGGAGCCGAACGACTCCTGCAGATTGGTCTCGATCGACCAGCGCGCGTGCCCTTCGAGTTGCCGGGGGGCCACCAGGCCCGACGACACGATGGGACGCTTCCTCATCCGTTCGATCAACCGGTCGAACGGCACGAGCAGCGTCTCGGGCTCGCACAGGGGCGCCTGCTCTCTCTTGTCGTGGTAGATCCCGGCGGCTTCGAGCGACAGCTGTTCGGCGCGGTCCCACACCTCGTCGGAGCGGACCACGAAGACGCCGGCGCGCTCAGGAAGGTGCTCGACCAGCGTCTCGGCCTCTCCGTTGATGGCGGGGAGGTACTGCTCGACCCCGTCGAAGTAGAACCGAGACTCCAGACCGTTCAGGAGATGGTCCCTGTCCTCAGAGTCGCCCGGGTGCTCCTCCCGAAGGCGCTGGAGGACCTCTCCCGAACCCTCCCCCACGAGAACGACCTCACGCCTCGGCAGGACCGACACCTCTCCAAGCTCGCGTGTCGAGCGCTGGCTGTAGACGTCGAACTGCCGTATGGACTCGATGCGGTCCGCGTCGAGTTCGATGCGCAGGGGGTCGTCGTATCCGAACGGAAGAAGGTCTATGATGCCGCCCCGGACGCTGAAGTCCCCGGAGTCCTCAACCAGTCGCACGCGCTTGTAGCCCAGATCGACCAGCGAGCGCGAGAACGCGGAGGGGTCGAGCGTGCCTCCGACGCTCAGCTTGTGAGTGACCTCGCGGAGCTGCTTCCTGGAGATGGTCGTCTGCATGACCGCCTTGGGCGTCGTGACGATCACGACGGGTTCTCCAGCGGCCAGGCGAGAGAGGGTCAGCAGTCTCGACTCCGTGATCGACGCGAGCGGAGACCGTCGCTCGTAGGGAAGGGTCTCCCATTCACTGAAGAGCTGGACGCGGTCCTCCCCGAGGAACGTCGCGAGGTCGTCACAGAGGTGTTCGGCGTCGGAGAAGGTCGGGGCTACTACCACCCAAACGTGAGGCAGCTCCACGGCGAGCACGGCGGCCAGAAGCGACTTCGACGAACCCAGGAGGCCGCGCACCCAGTGGCGAGCGCGCCCCTCCCTGACGCCGCCGACTATGTCGGCGAAAGCCCCCGACTCTCGTGCGATGTCGACTATCCTACGTCCCGGCATCCGCCCTCCCGCTCTGCGAACTACTGCCTCGCGTGTTCTCGTCGCTTTCGCCATGGCCTAAGCGAACCTCGGCCGCGCGAGGAACATCTCGACAGCAACGAGCGCCAGGGCGAGGTACAGCATGACTCGCCAGAGCTCGCGGCCGTACCGAGCCCGGAGCACCACGTCTTGGAGTTCGTCGTTCGTGTCGAGTCGTGTCACTGGCATAGGAGAGAGACGACCGGCGAGCGACTCCGTGTCGAGCGGCGCCAGGTCGGACTCCAGTGGGTCCACGTTGACGACACCGAGAGCGACCGTTCGCCCCGACTCGAGGAACCGATAGACGCCGGGATCCTTGACCACCTCGACCACGGCCGAAGCGCCGTCCGGACGGACCGACGCGGTTACCGTTTCGCCGCCGGGCATCTCCACCTCCACTCGACCCGAGACCGGCTCCGACATATCGACGACCAGATCGTCGCCGACCGCCGCGGAGGAAGACCCCGACCCGGTGCGAGAGAGGCGCTCGACCAGCCGGTGCATCAGCGGCACAATGAACCCGCTCCGCGGAAGCTCGCTCCATTCGGGATCAACACCCGTGGTCAACACGGCGATCTCTCCCGAGTAGCCTCCCGTCCCGGACCGCGCCCCCCTACCGGCGATGAAGAGCGCGGGGCCGAGACCCGGAAGCTCGAGAACGGTCTCCTCTCCCTCGGCGCGCACGTCGAAGGCGCTGCTGACAACGATGTCGTCTATGAGCCGCTCTCCGAAGACAAGACCGTCGAGCATTGGGTGTCCCTGCGCCGCCGGCGCGAGTCGGACCCCTCCGCGCCGCTCGATCGGAGCGACGATCTCAGCGGACGCGTGCTCGGACAAGAACCCCCCGTTCCAGAACCTCACGTCCGTGCGGCTGCCGAGGACGAGCAACACTCCTCCTCCGCTTTCCACGTGGCTCGTGAGCCAGCGCAGGCCCGAGGCATCCAGACGTCCGACGTCCGCGAGGACCACGATCGGGAACCTCCCCTCGTCCTGCCTCGCGAGCGCATCCGCGGCAACAACCAACGGCGAGAAGCGCGCGGAGTCACCGGTCGGGTCCAACGCGTTGACGACGTAGTCCGCATCGTCGGGCTCATCGAAGCCGCCGGGGCGAACGACCAGAACCTCTATCCTGCGGGCAGCCGGAATGGCGAAGTAGCAGCGGTTGTCCGCCTCGAGGGCGTCCACCGGGAGTTCCGCGAACCCCTCGTGCCACGAAGACTCGTCGACCGAGACCGTGAAGCGCGCGGTAGCGGCGCCGCCCGCGGCAGTCTCTATTCCGGCCTGTCCCACCTGCTCCCCGTCCACAACAAGGCGCACCATCGCCTCGCCGCTCCGAGGTCCGTGGTTCGCAACGCGCGCGCTGACGGAGAACGCGCCCGACGCCGTCCCGTGGCGCCTCTCTACCTCTACGGAGGAGACCCCGAGGTTGGTGACGGGGCCGCTCAGCTGCAGCACGTATGCGCGAGGACGCCCGTCCCGGGACGCGGCGGCCGCATGCAAATCGGGCTCTGTCGCGACCATCGACCCGGCCCACCCGGTGCGCTGCATGTCGCCTATCAGGTAGAGCTCGCGGTTGAGGTTTCGCGAGTCGGCCAGGAGGTCCCGTGCCAGGGCCACGGCCGAGTCGAGGTCCGTGGCGCGAGAGGTCGGCGCAAGGCCGGCTATCTCTGATACCAGAACATCCTTGCTGAAGGTCCCTCCGTCCAGGCGCGCGGCGGCCGGCGTCCCCGCGGTCACTAGAAACGCCTGATCGCCCTCTTCGAGCAGACCCGCGATGTCTACGGCGGCGCGGGTCGCTTCAGACAGAAGGTCCGACCCCGCGCGCATCCTGGACATGCTCGCGCTCGTGTCGATCACGATGGCCACGGACGTCCTGGCGTGCGAACCGCGGCCCGCGAGGCTGCCCTTGAGTGTGGGTCGCGCCAGGGCCAGCGCCGCGGCGAGGATGATGAGGCTTCTGACGATCAAGAGGAGGATCTGCCTCAGCCTGACACGGCGGATGCGCTTGCGTTCCAGTTCCTTAAGGAACCTGAGAGAGCTGAAGTCGACCGTCGCGACCCTTCTCCTGCTGATCAGGTGAATGAGCAGCGGAAGCAGGGCGGCAAGCGCCGCGAACAGGAATGCTCCGTTGAGAAAGGTCAGGTTCAACTGGTCTCCTTGGCGCCGACCCGGATGTCTGCTGCCCGACTCATGGCCCGGGCGTCATCGCGGCTCGGGGATCAGCCGAGCTTCTTTCGCTTCTCGAGATACGAGAACAGGGCGCGGTCGTACGGGGTCGACGTCAGCACGGGAACGTAGTCGATGCGGCTCTCCGCGCACTCGCGCCGGAGCTGCGCCCGCCAGCGCTCGACGGCCTGTACGTAGTCGCCACGGATCGAGAAGGGCTCGGTCGTCATGAGTTCCCCGGTCTCCATGTCGCGGAACGTCGCGTCCGCATCGAAGCCGAACTCGGCCTCCGCGGGGTCCAGGACGTGGAAGACGATGACCTCGTGCTTGAGGTGGCGGAAGTGCTTGAGCCCAGGAATCAGCCGCTCGGGGTCGTCGAGCAGGTCCGATATCAGAATGACCAACCCGCGACGGCGGACCCTGCGGGCCAGCTCGTGCAGGACCACGCCGATGTCGGTCTCGGACGACGGCTCGGCGCGGTCGAGTTCCGCAAGGAGCGTGTGAAGCTGCGTGGGGCTCGAGCGGGGCGCGAAGAACTCGCGCACGGCCTCGTCGAACACGAGCAACCCCACCGAGTCCTGCTGTTTGAGCATCAGGTAGATGAGAGACGCCGACAGGTAGCGCGAGTACTCGAGCTTGGAAATCCCGTCCGACGCGTAGTCCATCGACCGGCTCGCGTCGAGCAGAACGTAGGCGCGGAGGTTCGTCTCCTCTTCGTACTCCTTTATGTAGAACCTGTCGGTCTTTGCGTACACCTTCCAATCGATGTGCTTCAGAGGGTCGCCGGGCATGTACTGACGATGCTCGGCGAATTCGACGCTGAATCCCTTGTAGGGACTTCGGTGCATCCCCGTGACGAACCCCTCGACAACGAGCCGCGCGCGCAGCTCCATGGTCGCGAGCTTCGAGACGACCACCGGGTCTAGGAATCTCCTGTAGGATTCGTCGGGCATCGTCGTCCCTTGTGCGGTGCACCAACACTGGTTGCCTGCGGGGCTTGCCCCGCGTTGCTCAGACACTCGTCGCGGCTGCGCCGCTCCTCAACTCGCCCGCGGGGCACGCCCCGCAGACCATGCACTCTACTCCGCGTCGGCCACAAGCCGGTCGACGATGTCAGACGCGGAGACGCCGTCGGCCTCGGCGTTGAAGTTCGTAACGATCCGGTGCCGGAGCACCGGCTGCGCCACGTCGCGCACGTCTTCCGTCTCCGGGGCGAACTTCCCGCGCAGGATGGCGCGCGTCTTCGCACCCAAGACCAGATACTGCGACGCCCGCGGCCCCGCTCCCCAGCTGACCCAGTTCCGGATGTAGTCGGGAGACCCGTCGGTCGGTCGTGTGTTGCGCGCCAGTCGGATGGCGTACTCAAGGACGTGGTCCGGCACCGGAACGCGACGCACCAGCTTCTGCAGACGGAGGATGTCCTCCCCTGTCAGTATGGACTTGAGGTCGGGGACGTAAGCGCTCGTCGTCGACTCGACTATCTCGCGCTCCTCCGCCTCGGACGGGTAGCCGACGTGGATGCTGAACATGAAGCGGTCGAGCTGCGCCTCCGGAAGAGGGTAGGTTCCCTCGAGCTCGATGGGGTTCTGCGTGGCCAGCACGAAGAACGGCAGGTCGAGCGGGTACGTGTTCCCGCCGGCGGTCACCTGCTTCTCCTGCATCGCCTGAAGCAACGCGGCCTGCGTCTTCGGCGGGGTGCGGTTGATCTCGTCGGCGAGGACAACGTTTGCGAACACGGGGCCTTTGATGAACTTGAAGCTCCGTGAGTGCGTGGTCGGGTCCTCTTCGATGATGTCGGTGCCGGTTATGTCCGACGGCATCAGGTCCGGCGTGAATTGGATGCGTTTGAAATCGAGATCGACGACGCACGCAAGCGTGCTCACCATCAGGGTCTTCGCGAGCCCCGGCACGCCGATGAGCAGACAGTGACCGTCTGCCAGAATGGCCATCATCAGCTCGTCGATCACCCGGTCCTGCCCGACTATCGCCTTCCGCACCTCACCGAGGATCGCGTCCCGGGCGCGCGCCAGCGATTCGATCGCCTCGAGGTCGCCGCTTCCGCCCTTCAGAGGTTCTGTCTCACGATTCATGTTCGCCTCGCTTCTGTCTTCAGTTTCGTCTGCCTGACGTGAATGCACCTAGCCGCCGCACGAGGCCTGGTGATGGTCCCCGCGCCGCGGTTCGTTGTGTTGTGGAAACCCGAACTCCACGCATCTTACGACACGCGAAGTCCGGGCCAGTTTAGCAGGAGTTGTGTGTCGGCTTCAAGGGCGCTAGCGGGTCCAGCCCGCCCCCAGGCCGGCAACGCGCCAGGCCTATCTGTAGAGGGCCTTGAGCGAGCCCCAGGTCGCTTCCTCGACCAGCGTCGCCGGACACCCGACGCCCCACTTCCCCATCTGTCCGCAGGGGCTGTTGCCGGACGTGCACGGCGAGTCCTCGCGCAGCGTGTACGCCTCCCAGATATCCCCTCCGCCGCAGAAGAGCGGGTCGGCCGAGACGTTCCCCGAGACGCCAGCGAATCCCGATATGCATCCGACCCAGTCTCCGCCGCTGTTGCCGAACACGTCGGTGCAGGAGACGCCGACACCGAACGGACTGAGGCACTCGATGGACGCCCCGACGCCGAAGCTGATGATGGAGTTACCTACCGTGACGCTGGACGTTCTGCAGTACACGCCGCTTCCCTCGATCCCCGAGTTGCCGGAGAGAGTCGAGTTCAAGAGCGACGCCGACGCGGTCTCCCTGAGGTGGATGGCGCCACCGCGCCACGCCAGGTTTTCCACGAACGCGCAATCGCTGATCGTCGAAGAGGCGTGAAACAGGTGGACCGCCCCGCCGCCGTGCGAAGTTCCCGTGCCTGTCGCCTCGTTACCCACGAAGACACAGCCCGCGACCGTCGGGTCTCCGTTGTCCGCGTAGATCGCGCCGCCCGACGTGGCCACACCACTCTCGAAGAACACGCCGTGCACGAGCGGACGCGAGTCCTCGACACAGTAGATCCCCGCCCCGGCTGTAGCGGTGTTCGCGATGAACCTGCAGTCCAAGATGCTGGGGCAAGAACCGTCCCGGCAGCAGACCCCGCCGCCGCGGAACGCGTAGTTGCCGTCGAAATCGCAGTCTTCGATCTCCGGGGCGCTCTCTACAAGGGAAACCGCGCCGCCGCCGAAGTTGTTCAAGGGGTCGAGAACCTCGTTCCCCTGGAACATGCATCCAGTGAGCCGCGGCGACGAGTGCTCGCAGTAGATGCCTCCCCCGTTCCTCTCCGCGTCGTTGAGAACGAACATGCAATCGGTCACGACCGGATCGGAGGTCGCGTAGCAGAACATCCCTCCGCCGTGGTAGAGGCTCGCCAGGTTCTCTTTGAAGACGCAGTCGGTCACATTCGGGGCGGAGGAGTAGATGCAGTAGAGGCCCCCTCCGCTCGTCGCGCCGTTCTCGGCGAACTCGCACCCCGTGATGGACGGCGAGCAACTGAGGCAGTGCATCCCCCCGCCACCGAACCCGAAGCCGCTCGTCGTCACGGCATTCCAGATGAACTGGCAATCCGTGACCACCGGCTCCGCGTCGGCGCAGGCCAGCCCTCCACCAGCCTCGTCGGCCACGTTCGACTCGAACACGCAGTCCGCGATGCGCGGTGCCGCCGACTCGCAGTAGACCGCCCCTCCCCGCTCGGCGTGGCCGTTCCTGATGGTGAAGCCTACGAGCTGAGCCGTTGGGTCCTCGCCTGTGTGGAAGTGAACGCCGCGGTCCGCGTCCTCGCAGTCGATGACCGTGTCGTCCGCTCCGCCCGCCGCGAGCAGGACCACACTCTTCCCCTCGAAGTCCAGGCCGCGATTGTCGGGGCCGGTGTATGTTCCGGGGTGAACGAGAACGGTGTCCCCGGAGACCGCCGATGTGATCGCTTCGCCGATTGTGGCGAAGTCGCCGGGGACATCGATGGTAGTCGCGGAGGTGCTGCTCGCGAGCACGACGAGCAACACGGCGACGCGAGGGGCATCGCGAAAGAACCTCATGGCTCCCTTCCTCATGACTGCGCGCGCGTGCTGGCGCGGCTATCTATAGAGAGACTTCACGGCACCCCAGCTGGCGTCCTCTACCGGCACCACCGGATAGCAGTCCTCGTCTCCTTCGAGCGCCGGCTTCCCCACTCCGCCGTGCATCCAGACGCAGTAGTAGTCAACCTCGGCCGGACTGCTGCAATCGAGAACCCAACGCGGGTACTCCTGGTGGTCGAGGATCATAATGTCGCCCGAGCCCCCCAGATAGACGAAGCTCACGCGAGCGAAATAGAGGAACCGGTCGTACAGGCACACGGGAGAACACAGGTATGTCCCTTCCTCCCAGGGGCCCCAGACGTGGCTGTCGGGAAGTAGTGAAGTGTAGCCGAGGGCAGCGCACTGTATCTCAGACGAGACGCCAACGGCGAGACAGATTCCGACGAACTCGTTGATGCCGTAGATGCACAGGTACGCGTCCACGACGTCGTAGAGCTCGGGGTCGATGCGGCTCTGAACATCCGCCCATGAAGAGGCGGTCCCGGAGAAGTCGACACATACCTGGCAGTCAGGATTCGCCGCCGCAAAGGCCTGAAGGCAGCAAACGGCCAGCGCCGCGGCCACCAGCAGCGTTCTCATATCACCCTCCGATCTCTCAACAGGACCCTACCTGAACAGCGCCTTCAGGGAACCCCACGTGGCTTCCTCGACAGGGACAACTGGGTAGCAGTCCTCGTCACCCTCGAGCGCCGGCTTCCCCACTCCGCCGTGCATCCAGACGCAGTAGTAGTCGAGCTCGGAGAACGGCTGCGTGCAGTCCATGACCCAACGCGGGTACTCGGGATGGTCCAGGATCATGACGTCACCGGGAGGGCCAAGGCAGAAGAGCTCGAGCTTCGCGACATACATGAACCGGTCCGTGTGGCATTCCGTGGACGCCATTGTGATGCCCTCGTCCCACGGTCCGATCGAGAGGTTGCCCGGGAGCAGGCTGGTGAACGAAGTGGCGGCCGATACACCCGGCGTCACGTAACCCGTGAAGCAGATGCCTGCGAAACCGTTGATGCCGTAGATGCAGACGTACGCGTCTACCGTCGTGTAGGGGTCAGGATCGACACGGCTCTGCACGTTCGACCACGAGGTCGCGGTCCCCGAGAAGTCAATGCAGACCTGGCAGTCGGGATTCATGTCGGCCAGAGACGGAACGACCCAGACCAGGATCGCGAGTAGTGCTGCTACGGCGCGCATGGTGATGCTCCTTTGCTGATTGACCGTCCAGTATAGCTGGCGGTTCCACCTTTGGATGATACCACGGGTGCGTGGTCTGTCAAGCAACCCGCCGCAGCGCCTCTGATTCGCGGGAGGCCTGAACTGCGTGTATAATCGCCTGTACCACCTGCGTTTTCCCTTGTGAGAGGGTTGGTCATGGCAAAGAGGGCGCACCATCGACAGAGAGGCGCCGTTCCCCGGTCTGCGACGCTTTGGCTCGCCGCAGTGGTCGTCGTCGCATCGCTGAGCGCGCCCGTGCGCGGCCTGACCTTTCTTCAGGCAGGACCCGAACCCCGCGAGCCTCTGGCCATGAAACTCGGCTTGGTCGACGTACCGAGGTCGCGCGACGCGGCGCCCCGCACCGATGACCCTCCCCAGCTCTTTCTTCGCCTGCCACCGGACGAGTTCATAAACGCTCTCATGGACTCGACGAGCGAGGCGCGCATGGTCGCCACCATGCAGCGCCTCGAGGACTTCGGCACCCGCTACGTGGTGACCGATTCGTGTTGGGCCGCGGGCTACTGGATCGGCGGGCAGTTCGAGTCGCTCGGCTACGAGACCGTCAGGTTCGACACCTTCCGCACCATGTCTTTCCAGGACAGCGTCGAGACAATGAACGTGCTTGCGGTCAAGGAAGGGACGACTCGCCCGGACGAGTACGTCGTCATCGGCGGGCACTACGACTCGGTCAGCATCCTCAACTTCAGCGACCCGGACGCGCTCGCACCCGGTGTCGACGACAACGGGACGGCGGTGGCGGCCGTGTTCGAGGCGGCCCGCCTGCTCAAGAACGTTCCCACGGACAGGAGCGTCATCTTCGCCTGCTGGTCCGCCGAGGAGGTCGGCCTCTGGGGCAGTCGCGCGTTCGTCGCGGACGCGGTCGCGGATTCGATGAACATAATCGTCTACATCAACATGGACTGCCTCGGCTATCTGGACCCCGGCGTCGACCTGCCGCCCGTGACCGTATACACCGACTCTCTCTCGCGTGCGATAGCGGGATACATGGAGACCCTTGCGGAGCGCACACCCTACGAGTTCCAGTCGTTCATACAGCCGCTCGGGGCGAGCGACCACACGAGCTTCTGGGAAGCGCGCTACAACGTCGTCGATACGGGCACGACCGTCGCGTCGCCCTACCGCCACACGCACGAGGACGTTCTGGAGAACATCAATCCGTCGTTCGCGCGCGACCTTGCGGCGGTCAATATCGGGGCGACGGCCGCGATCGCGGGGATCGTGGGCGAGGACCCGAACCTGCCCCCGGAGACGATGCCGATCGCCACGTGCGCCTCCGGCGGCGTGCCGGTGACCATGCGGCCTACCTTCGAGTGGTGGGGCGTGGACTTCGACGGCGCCATCGACCGCTTCGAGT
>Ga0180429_10000259_pt1 | contig 48258 bp, 38 predicted proteins | sample SS_ome_FD_132428 | JGI IMG/M metagenome (GOLD analysis project Ga0180429, IMG submission 132428) | Hypersaline lake sediment archaeal communities from the Salton Sea, California, USA - SS_1_S_1 metaG | ecosystem: Environmental > Aquatic > Non-marine Saline and Alkaline > Hypersaline > Sediment ... | reverse complement strand
TCTTCTTGCCTCACGGGCTATCCTCCTAAACGTGGACTTACTTGTACCCACAGGATAGCCCGTCTCCACCAAAAAATCATGAGGGTACTTCCTCAATCACCCCCGTTTATAATATCCACTCCCCGCCGCGCGGCGGTCACTCCACGTCGTTCAGGTTGTGTGTCTTGAGCTTGCGATAGAGCGTGGCGCGGTCGATGCCTAGCATGTTCGCCGCTTGTTCTTTGTTGCCGTTCGATGCGACGAGCGCCTTCGAGAGCATCTGGCGTTCGAGGTATCGGATCGCGGCTCCGAGGGGCGCGATGTTCGCCGGCTCGGCTTTCGGCGCGTCGAGTGTGTTCGCGGCGGCGGCGTTTCCGGCGAGTGCGAAGCTTTCGACGAAGTCGGGCGTCAGGTGCTCCGGGCGGATTTCGTCTCCCTCGTCGAATGTCACGGCGCACTCGATGACGTTTTCGAGTTGTCGCACGTTGCCGGGCCAGTCGGCTTTCTGGAGCATTGTGAGGACGGTGTTGCTGATTGCGGGCGCTTTGCGGCGCGTGTATTGCGCCGCCTTGTGTGCGAAGTGCCGGGCCAGAAGGGGGATGTCGTCCCGCCGCTCCGCAAGCGGCGGCATCGAGAGGTGCACGACGTTCAGGCGGTAGTAGAGGTCCTGGCGGAACTTGTTTTCTGCGACGAGCTCAGACAGGTCGCGGTTGGTCGCGGAGATGACGCGGACGTCGACGTTCCGGACTTCGGTGCCGCCGATGGGCCGGACGGCCTTTTCCTGTATGGTGCGGACGAGCTTCTGCTGTATGCCGGGCGACATCTCGCCGATTTCGTCGAGGAAGACGGTCCCGCCGTCGGCGGCGCGGAAGAGGCCGTTCTTGTCGTCGACGGCGCCGGTGAAGGCGCCCCGGACGTGGCCGAAGAGTTCGCTTTCGAGAAGTGTCTCGGCGAGTGAACTGCAATCGACGGCGACGAACGGCCCGCCGGACCGGTTGCTCTCGTGGTGGATGGCTCGGGCCGCCATCTCCTTGCCGGTGCCGCTCTGGCCGGTGATAAGCACGGTGGCCTGCGAGAGAGCGATCTGTTCGATGAGCCGGTAGAGTTGCTTCATCGCCGCGCTGCGGCCGACCATGCCGGCGAAATCGCCGCCCGACGGGCGGGCCGGCCGGGGCCGGGCCTTTTCCATTGACTCGCGCTCCCGGGCGATGTTGTCCACGGTCTCGACGAGCCGCGTGATGTCGATCGGCTTGGTGACGTACTCTGCGGCGCCGCGCTTCATCGCATCGACGGCCGCCTCTATCGAGCCGATCCCGGTCATGATGATGACCTCGGGCGGCCGCGGCAGTTCGCGGGCCGCGGCTAGGACCGCGAAGCCGTCGATCTCGCCCATGATGACGTCGGAGATGACCACGTCGACGGCGTTTTTGCGGAGGTGTTCGAGGGCGGCCGAGCCACAGTTGACGGTCTCGACCGCGTGCCCGTGCGGCCCGAGTGCGCACGCGAGCATTTCGGGGATGTTCGGCTCGTCGTCGACAATGAGTATTCGCGCCACGCCGGTCTCCGGCTCGGGTTTTCGGGTCGGGCGATTATAGCACGCGCCCTCGGGCGGCCCAAGGCGGAAGCGCCCGTCCGTTCAGATCCGGACCAGCGCCGAGACATAGGCGGGGTCCGCCATTCGCTCCTGCTCGTCGGCGGCGTTGAGGAAGTCGAAGATGTTGCGGCCGTGGGCGAAGAGCTTCTCGACCAGGCCGATCGCTTCGAGCAGTGTGGCCTTGTCGACCGTTTTGTCGTTCTTGCAGGCCATGGCCGCGGCGACGAACCGTGCCAGGGCGACGAGGTGTGCGACGGCCGCGACGCCCTTGTAGACGCCGCCCGTGAGCATCTCGCGGCTGGCGAAGAGGCGGCAGATGACGTAGTTGCCGAGTATGTGTTCGAGGCGTCGGGCGCGCGGGCGGTAGTATTGTGCGTAGAAGTCCGCGAGCGCGGCCCCGAGCCGGGCCGGGTCGGTTCGGGTCTTGTGGCCCTGTATCCGCCGCATGGCTTCTTCGGCCAGCTTCCGCAGGGCCGGCCTGCTTCGCAGTCCGATGCGCCGGCCGATGAGGGCGGCCATGGCCTGGTAGTGGGCGGCGCGGTCGCGGCGTATCGACCGGGCCTGCTTGATGGTGTCCGGCAGGTCGAGGCCGGCGCTGGAGACGCGCTCCCTCAGGCGGTCGTTCGATTCGGGCCCTTCGTATCCGTCGAGCAGTTGGCCCAGCATGATGGGCATGATGGTGAGCCGCAGAGCCAGGTTGATGTTCCAGTCGCGGGCGATGGCGAGGAGCATCCCCTCGACGAGCCGGTGGGCGGCCCAGTCGAGCGGCGGCCGGTCACCGAGGACGGGGATTCTGTGCTCGGACGAGAAGCGTTCGCTCGCGGCGGGCACCTGGCCGCCGTCGAGCGTCAGGGCCATGATATTGAGCGGCGTCGTGCGGCACAGTATTTGGGCCGTTCCGGGGCAGGCGAAGGAGAGGGAGTAGTTGACGCCGCGCGGCGTGACGATGGGCGTCACCGGAAAAGAGACGCACCACGGGCCGCGGAGCTCCGGGACGCCGATGTTGTGCAGGTGACAGCGGGCGTCGTCGGTGAGGAACACGCAACGGTCGCCGACCATTGCAAACTCGGCCGGCGCGTCCGGTTGGTCCTCGTCCTTCATCAGGGCGTCGCGCACGGGGACGTGGAATCCGGATTCGAGCAGGATGTCGGTCAGCCGTTCGGACTTGGCGGCGGAGACGAGTATCCGGGCGCGCTCGCGGCAACACTCTCCGCACAGGCCGCACTCGAAACCCGTGAACCCCTCGGGGACGAAAACGTGCTGTTTTTTTTCTGCGGAGACCGGCCCGGCCAATCGACGCCTCCAGTGTGTCGAACGCGACGAGGCATGGTGCCAGAGGTGGGACTCGAACCCACATGCCCTTTAAGAGCACTGGATTTTGAATCCAGCGCGTCTGCCAATTCCGCCACTCTGGCTCGGGCGCCATTCTAGCGGGTCAAAACGCCGAAGACAAGCCCGGCGAACGCCTCACGGCTCCCCCATCAGCTCCTGTCCGCGGGCCGTCAGAATCTCGATCGTGCGGTCGACGTCGCCCTCCTGCATCACCTCGCTTGCGACTTCGCGCGCGTCTTCCATCTTGATGAGCCGGACGGCCCTCTTGAGCTCGGGCAGGACCTTGGGGCTGGTGCTGAACTGGCGCAGGCCCAGGCCGAGCAGGAGGACGATGTACGAGAGGTCGCCGGACATCTGCCCGCACATTGCGACGGGGATTCCGGCCGCCTCGCCCGCGTCGATCGTGTGCTTGACGAGCTTCATCACGGCGGGATGGGCCGGCTGGAACAGGTGCGATACGACCGGGTTGCCGCGGTCGACGGCGAGCGTGTACTGGATGAGGTCGTTCGTCCCGATCGAGAAGAAGTCGACCTCCTTCGCGAACGTGTCGGCCATCACGGCGGCGCTGGGGACCTCGATCATCACGCCGATTTCGACGTCCGACTCGTGTTCGATGCCGCCGGCCTCGAGCTCGTCGCGCACCTCGTCCACGATCTCCCTGGCGCGGATGATTTCGCTGACCGAGGTGATCATCGGGAACAGCATCTTGATGTATCCGTGGACGGAAGCGCGCAGTATCGCCCGGAGCTGCGCCTTGAACATTCCGATGCGGTCGAAGCACAGGCGTATGGAGCGGCATCCGAGGAAGGGGTTGGGTTCGCCGGCCCCCGGCCCGCCGATGCCGCCGGCCGCCTTGTCGGCGCCGAGGTCGAACGTGCGGATGACCACGGGCCGCGGCCACATCTTGCGGGCGACCTCGCGGTACGCGTCGAAGTGCTCCTCTTCCGTCGGCTCGCGCCCCTTCTGCATGTAAAGGTATTCGGTCCGGTAGAGGCCGATCCCCTCGGCCCCGTTTTCGATGGCGTTCTCGACCTCGGTCGGGAACTCGATGTTGGCGTAGAGCGAGATGCGGCGGCCGTCGAGCGTTTCGGCGGGAAGTTCGTGTTGTTCGTCGACGAGCCGGCGGTCGGATTCGATGATGTCGCGCTCGATCTCGACGTAGCGTGCGAGCGTGGCGTCGTCGGGGTCGATGACGACCTCGCCGGCGCCGCCGTCGACGATTATGCGGTCGCCGGCGCGCACCACGGCGCTCAGGCCCCGCAGGCCGACGACCGCCGGTATGCCGAGAGCGTTTGCAATGATGGCGGTGTGCGAGGTTTTGCCGCCCCGTTCCATGACGATAGCGAGCACCTTGTCGCGCTCGAACGTGACGGTCTGCGACGGCATGAGGTCCTCGGCTACGATGACGGACGGCCCCCTGAGCTCGCTCAGGTCGCCCGTGCTGCGGCCGAGCAGTACGCGGTGGAGGCGGCTCTGGATGTCGTAGACGTCCGAAGCCCACCGTGCCGTGCTCTTGTCCTCGAACAACAGTTTGATGTGCTCCTGAAGCACCTCGTCGACCGCGGCCTCGGCGGCCATGCGCTGCTTCCGGATGCGTCCGACGACCTTGTCGCGCAGGTTCTTGTCACCGAGCATGCTGATGTGGGCGTCGAAGATGTCGAGGTGCTGTTTCCCGAGCCGCGGCGTGAGGCGGCGCTGGTCGTCGCGAATCCCGGAGATCGCCGCGGCCACGGCCTCCTTGTACCGTTTGATCTCGGCCTTCACCTGGCCTTCGGCCACCTGCTTGCGCCGGACGGGCATGCGTTCGCTCTCGATGATGAACGCCTCACCGACGGCCACCCCGTGCGACACGCCGATTCCCTTGAATACTTCCACGCCCTATCCCCGGTTCAGCTCGTTGTTCAGCAGTCGGACGATTGTCCGGACCGCCTCGTCGGCGTCGTTGCCCTCGGCCTCGACCGTGAGCGGCCCCTTCTGTGTCGCCAGCATCATCACGTCGAAGATGCTCTTCGCGTCAACCAGCTTTCCGCCACGCCCGACGACTATCTTGCACTCGAATGCGGACGCATTCTCCACCAGCACCTGCATCGGCCGCAGGTGCAGGCTGTCGTCCTGAGGAACCGTGATCTGATCCGAACATGTCACCGCTTGTTCCCAACTGCTCCGGCCGACGCCGGGGCGCGAACGCGGGCTTGCTAGCCGTGCGCGCCGCCGTCGGCCTCGGTGAAGAGGTCAACGATCTCTCGCTTGTCCGCGGCCTGCTTCAGCCGCTCCAGGTCGCTCCCGTCCTTCAGCAACCGGCTCACCTCTGCTATCGCTTCGAGGTGCGGCCCGATCACGCCGTCGGGCCAGAGGATGAGGAAGATGCAGTGAGCGGGCTCGCCGTCGAGCGAGTCGAAGCCGACGCCGGCGGTGCTGTGCGCGTAGGCCCCGAGCAGGCGCCGGACCGCGGGATGCTTCGCGTGCGGGATCGCCACGCCGTGCCCGATGCCGGTGCTGCCGATCTCCTCGCGCCTCATGAGCGCCTCGACCACCGAGTCCGTCGAGTCGGCGTCGAGACACCCGGCCTTGACGAGCAGCCGGACCATCTTGTCGAGCACCTCTCGTTTCGAGCCGGCCACCAGTTCGCTGGCGATCGATTCTTCCAGAATGAAGTCTCCGAGGCGCATCTATTCCTCCTCCTCAGCCCCGACGTCCTCGTCCGCCGCCTCTTCTTCCGGCTCCTTGGGCTGTGGCCGGCCGGCCCGGTGGTCATGCAGTTTTCCCTTGTGCTTCTTGATCTGGCGGGCCATGTTGTCCGACGCGAATTCGAGCGACTCGTGGACCGTGCGACCGTGTTCGACGGCGACAAGCGTCCGGCCGCCGCTCACCTGGCAGACGATCTCGGCCTTCATGTCGTCGTGCTCGTGCTCGAACGTGATCTTGATGCCGTTGATGCCGTCGAAGAACTTGCCGAGCCGATCCGCCTCCGCCGTCGCGTGAACGACCTGGTCGTCGCCCAGCGCCATATGCCGTCCGACCACTTCTATCTGCATGCGTCTGACCCTCCAGGTGATTTGCCCATTCTCCGCCAGCATCGGCACCGGCAACAGTATAGCCGACCGTTCCGAACGGTGTCAACCCGCCGCGAGAAGCCCCGGATTCGCCGCATGTTCTTGCAAACGCGGGCGGGAGGCGTTATAAACGTCGATTCGATGCCCGCGGCCCGGTGCGCCGCGCACAAGGAGACGCATCATGAAAGAGCGGGGGACGCAGGAAAACAGCGCGGCGGAAACCGTCGCACCCCCGCCCCGGCACCTGCACGATCCCGAATACGAGCGTGACAGTTGCGGCGTCGGATTCGTCGCGCGCCTCGACGCCGAGCCCCGGCATTCCGTGGTCGAGGACGCGGCCCGGATTCTCATCAACCTCGAACATCGCGGCGCGGTCGGCGGCGACAAGGCCACGGGTGACGGCGCCGGGCTTCTGATCCAGATGCCCGACGCGTTTCTCCGCGAGGAGTGCGCCGCGGCCGGCCTGGCCCTCCCCGCGCCCGGCGAGTATGCGGCCGGCATGGTCTTCCTGCCCGTCGATCCGGACCTTGCGAAGGAATGCGCCGGCGCGTTCGAGCGCGCGGCGAGGGCCGAGGGGTGCGAGGTCATCGGATGGAGGCCGGTCCCGGTGAACCCCGGCCCGCTCGGCGAGTTCGCACTTGCGACCCGGCCGCAGGTCCGACAGGTGTTTCTCCGGCGCGGCGCGGTCGCGCCCGGGGCGCTTGAGCGCAAGCTCTACGTCATCCGCCGGCTCGCGGAAAAGGAGGTCTCGGCCTGGCGCGCGGACGGGGCCGGGCTCTTCTACGTCGCGAGTCTTTCCGCCCGCACCATGGTCTACAAGGGCATGCTCGTCGGCTCGCAGTTCGCGGAATTCTATTCCGACCTCTCGGACCCGAGGTTCGCCAGCGCGTTCGCGCTCATCCACCAGCGCTACAGCACCAACACCTCCCCGAGCTGGAGTCTGGCCCAGCCGCTTCGGATGGTCTGCCACAACGGAGAGATCAACACACTCCGCGGGAACGTGAGCCGGATGCAGGCGCGGGAGCCGTTGCTCGGGTCGGACCTTTTCGGGAGCGACATCGAGAAGGTCAAGCCCGTCATCGTCGACGGCGGAAGTGACTCCGCCATGTTTGACAACGCGCTCGAACTGCTGGTGCGCGGCGGCCGTTCACTGCCGCACGCGGTGATGATGATGGTGCCCGAGGCGTGGGGCACCAAGTTCGTGCTCGGGGAAGACCGCCGCGCCTTCTACGAATATCACGCCGCCATAATGGAGCCGTGGGACGGGCCCGCCGCGCTCGCCTTCACCGACGGGCGCTACGTCGGGGCCACGCTCGACCGAAACGGACTCCGGCCCGCGCGCTACACCATCACGCGCGACGGCCTCGTCGTCCTCGCCTCGGAAACCGGCGTCCTCGACATCGCGGGCGGCCGGATTCTCGAACGCGGACGCCTCCAGCCCGGCAGGATGCTGCTCGTCGACCTGGAACAGCACCGCGTCATCCCGGACAAGGAGACCAAGACGGCGGTCTCGCTCCGCCAGCCGTACCGCCGATGGGTCCGGGAGAACCGCATCGGACTGCGCGGGCTGATGATGCCTTCGCAGATCCCGGCGGAGGACCCCGGCGTCCTTCGCCGCAAGCAACACGTCTTCGGCTACACGCGGGAAGAGCTCAAGATGGTGATCGCGCCGATGGCGTCGCGCGGCCAGGAGGCCGTCGGCTCGATGGGGAACGACGCCGCGCTCGCCGTGCTCTCCCGCCGGCCGCAACTCCTCTTCGCCTACTTCAAACAGCTCTTCGCACAGGTCACCAACCCCGCCATCGACCCGCTGCGCGAGGAGCTGGTCATGTCGCTGATGAGCTTCGTCGGGCGCCAGAGGAACCTGCTCGACGAGACGCCCGAGCACTGCCGCCAGCTCAAACTGCCGCATCCGGTGCTGACGCCGGAGGACATGCTGCGGATCCGGAGCGCCGAGCACCCCGACCTGGCCGTCCGGGAGGTGGACATCCTCTTCCCGGCCCAGGGCAACGCGGCCGCCTTCGAGCGCGCTCTCCAGTCGGTCTTCGCCCAGGCGGAGAAGCACATAGCCGAGGGGGCGACCATCCTCGTCCTGACGGACCGCAACGTCGGCGAGCGGCAGGCGCCGATCCCGTCCCTGCTCGCCACGTCCGGCCTGCACCACCACCTCATCCAGAAGAAGCTCCGCACCTCGGTCGGCATCGTCGTCGAAACCGGCGAGGCCCGCGAGGTGATCCACTTCGCACTGCTCATCGCCTGCGGCGCGAACGCCGTCTGCCCATACGTCTGCTTTTCGACCGTGCGCGAGATGGCCGAGGGCGGACTGCTCGAGCGGCCGATGTCGCCCGAGGCCGCGGCCGACTCGTACGTCACGGCCGTCAAGAAGGGCCTGCTCAAGACGTTCAGCCGGATGGGCATCTCGACCATCCGCAGTTTCTTCGGCTCCCGGATTTTCGAGGCGGTCGGGCTCGGGCGCGATGTGGCCGAAAAATATTTCTGCGGCATGGCCTCGCGCGTGGGCGGGATCGGGCTCGACGAGATCGCCGCCGAGGCCGTGGCCCGGCACCGCCGCGCGTTCCCCGACGCGGGCGAGCCGGCGAAACTGCTCGACATCGGCGGGGCCTATCATTCCCGCGTCGGAGGCGAAAAGCACCTCTGGGAGCCGGAGGCCATATACAAGCTCCAGCAGGCCGCACGGCTCGACGACTACGCGGCGTTCAAGGAGTATGCCCGCATCATCGACGAGGCCGGCAGGAACGGAGCCGACGCCGTCACGCTCCGCGGCCTGCTCGGGTTCCGCGAGGCGACGCCCGTCCCGATCGAAGAGGTCGAGCCGGTCGAGGCAATCGTCCGGCGCTTCGCCGGGGCGGCGATGTCGTTCGGCTCGATCAGCAAGGAGGCACACGAGACGATCGCCATCGCGATGAACCGCCTGGGCGCGCGGAGCAACTCGGGCGAGGGGGGCGAGGACCCGGCCCGTTACGTCCCCCTGCCGAACGGCGACAGCAAGTGCTCGCGCACCAAGCAGGTCGCATCCGGCCGGTTCGGCGTGACCATCGAATACCTGTCGAACGCCGACGAGCTCCAGATAAAGATCGCGCAGGGCGCGAAGCCCGGCGAGGGCGGCCAACTCCCCGCGCACAAGGTCAGCGCGGAGATCGCCCGCGTCCGCCACACGACGCGGGGGGTGACGCTTATCTCGCCGCCGCCGCACCACGACATCTACTCCATCGAGGACATCGCCCAGCTCATCTACGACCTCAAGTGCGCGAACCCAGGGGCGCGGGTGTCCGTCAAGCTCGTGTCGGAGGCCGGCGTCGGCACGATCGCCGCCGGCGTCGCGAAGGCCAAGGCCGACATGGTCCTCATCGCCGGGCATGACGGAGGCACGGGCGCCTCGCCGCTCACCGCGATCAAGCACACGGGCCTGCCGTGGGAGCTCGGGCTTGCCGAGACGCACCAGACCCTGCTCAGGAACCGGCTCCGCGACCGCATCCGCGTCCAGGTGGACGGCCAGCTCCGCACGGGCCGGGACCTGGCGATCGCCGCCCTGCTCGGGGCCGAGGAGTTCGGCTTCGGCACGACGCTCCTCGTCACGCTCGGATGCGTGATGATGCGCAAGTGCCACATGAACACCTGCTCCGTCGGGGTCGCGACGCAGGACCCCGAACTCCGGAAGCGGTTCGCCGGGAAGCCGGAGTACGTCGAGCGGTTCCTGCGGTTCATCGCCCAGGACCTGCGCGAGCACATGGCCCGGCTCGGGTTCCGCACGGTCGACGAGATGGTCGGCCGGGCCGACCTGCTCGAGGCCGTGCCGCTCGCCGACCACCCCAAGGCGCGGCTCCTCGACCTCGGGCCCGTGCTCGGCTCGGGCGCCCGGGGCGCCGTCCACTGCACGCGCAGCCAAGATCACCAACTCGACGAAGCGTTGGACAACGAATTGATCCGCCTCGCGCGCCCAGCCATCGAGAAGGGCGAGCCGGTCAGCATCGAGATGCCGATCCGCAACGTGCACCGCGCCGTCGGCACGATGTTGAGCGGCGAGATCGCGCGGCGGCACGGCCTTCGCGGCCTGCCCGACGGCACGATCCGCCTGTCGTTCAAGGGCTCGGCGGGCCAGAGTCTCGGCGCCTTCCTCGCGTCCGGCGTGACCATACGCGTCGAGGGCGACGCCAACGACTACGTCGGCAAGGGGCTTTCGGGCGGCAGGATCGTCGTGGCGCCGCCGGCCGACGTGCGGTTCGAGCCGCACAGGAACGTCATCATCGGCAACGTGGCCCTGTACGGCGCGACCGCGGGGCGGCTACACGTCAACGGCGTCGCCGGCGAGCGGTTCGCCGTCCGCAACAGCGGGGCCGAGGCGGTCGTCGAGGGCGTGGGCGACCACGGATGCGAGTACATGACGGGCGGGGTGGTTGTTGTGCTCGGAACGACCGGCTACAACTTCGCGGCCGGGATGAGCGGCGGCGTCGCGTACGTCCGGGACGAGTCCGGCCTCTTCGATACGCGCTGCAACCTCGACATGGTCGACCTAGAAAGTCTGAGCAACGAGGCGGACCAGAACCGGCTCCGCAGGATGATCGAGGAGCACCTCGCGGTCACCGGCAGTCCGCGGGCCGCGCACATCCTCGGGAACTGGCAGACGTGCCTGCCGCTCTTCGTGAAGGTCATGCCCATCGACTATCGCCGCTCGCTCGAACGGATGCGCCTCGAAGAAGACGTCGACCGCGAGACCGTCTCGGCGACGGAGGAGGTCTTCAGTGGGTGAACCGAAGGGGTTCCTCCTGCACGAGCGCAAGGACGCGCCGAAGCGGCCGGTGGCCGAACGCGTCCTCGACTTCGCCGAGGTCGAGACGCGCCTCCCCCACCACCACCTCGAGACGCAGGCGGCGCGGTGCATGGATTGCGGCATCCCGTACTGCCACACGTTCGGATGCCCGGTCGGGAACCTGATCCCCGACTGGAACGACATGGTATTTCGTGGCCAGTGGCGTAGAGCGCTGGCCCTGCTTCACGCGACGAACTCCCTGCCCGAGATAACGGGCCGGGTGTGCCCCGCGCCGTGCGAGCCGGCGTGCACGCTCGCCATCAATCAGCCCGCGGTCACGATCAAGCAGATCGAGCTTCAGCTCGTCGAGCGCGGCTGGGAGAAGGGCTGGATACAGCCCGAGCCGGCGGGCTGGAAGACCGGCCGGAAGGTGGCCGTCGTCGGCTCCGGCCCGACCGGCCTCGCCGCGGCTCAGCGGCTCGCGCGCCTGGGCCACGAGGTCGCCGTCTTCGAGCGCTCCGACCGCGTGGGCGGCATCCTGCGCTACGGCATCCCGGACTTCAAGCTCGAGAAGTGGGTCATCGACCGGCGGATCGAGCAGATGCGGGCCGAGGGCGTCCGGTTCGAGACGGGCGTGGACGTCGGCGAGGACGTGTCCGCCCGGTATGTGAGCCGCACGTTCGACGCCGTCCTCATCGCCGCGGGCGCCCGCGTGCCACGCGATCTCGACGTGCCGGGGCGCGGCCTCGGCGGAGTCAACTTTGCGATGGAGTTCCTGGCCCAGCAGAACCGCGTCAACGGCGGCGAGACGATCCCCGGCGACGCGCGGATCACGACCCGCGACAGGAACGTCGTCGTCGTGGGCGGGGGCGACACCGGCTCGGACTGCGTCGGCACCGCGCGGCGCCAGGGCGCCCGGAAGATAACGCAGATCGAGCTCCTGCCGGAGCCGCCGAAGGAGCGCACGCCCGACAACCCGTGGCCGACGTGGCCGAACACCGTTCGCACGTCCTCGTCGCACGAGGAGGGGTGCGAGCGGATGTGGAGCGTCCTGACGAAGGAACTGGCCGGCGAGAACGGCCGGGTGGGGAAACTGCGGTGCGTCCGCATCGAGTGGTCGGCGCCCGACGCTTCGGGCCGGCGCTCGTTCAAGGAAGTCCCCGGCTCGGAATTCGAGGTCGAGGCCGACCTGGTGCTCCTCTCGATGGGGTTCCTGCGCGTCGAGCACGGCTCGCTCACGCGCGACTTCGGCCTCGCGACCGACGCGCGCGGCAACCTGCAGGTCGACGCGACGCTGATGACGTCGGCCCCGGGCGTCTTCGCGGGCGGCGACGCCGTGCTGGGGGCGTCGCTCGTTGTCCGCGCCATCGACCTCGGCCAGCGCGCGGCGACGCGCATCCACGAATACCTGGGCCGCGAACCGTAACCGCTGGACCACGCCCGAATCTGTCCGATACTTGGAGAGGGTGCTTTGCGCCCCCGCAACCAGGAGGCACAGGATGCCGGAAGACAGCGCGTCGGTCGACGAAAAAATCTACGAATGCACCTGCCCGGACGGCGTGCGGCGGAAACTGAGCATGATGGACCTGCTCGGCCAGTTCAAGCAGAAGCGGTTCCTGAGGGGCGGCATATCGCGGATATCCGACCTGCACCTCAAGTGCGGGGCGCCGCCCTATTTCCGGCTCGACAACGAGATGATCCCGTGGAGCAAGGAGGAGGGGGACCGCCTGACCGAGGAGGTCGTCCGCAAGCTCGTCATGGGAATGCTGTCGCCCGCGCGGCGGCCGCAACTGGACGAGGGCAAGGAGATCGACGCCGGCTTCTCCATCCCCGGAATGTCGTTCCGGATGAACGTGTTCCGGGACCGCCAGGGGATCGCCGCCGCGATACGCGTCCTGCCCACCGAGATTCCGCCGGTCGAGACGGTCGGGTTCCCGGACGACGGCGTCTGGCAGGAGATCACGGCCATGCGGCAGGGGCTCATCGTGGTCACGGGCATAACGGGCTCCGGGAAGTCCACGACCATCGCCTCTCTGCTCCAGAAGATCAACCAGACCCGCCGTTGCCACATCATCACGCTCGAGGACCCGATCGAGTACGTCCTTGCGAACGACCAGGCCGTGATCTCTCAGCGCCAGGTCGGCCGTGACACGCCGTCATTCGCCGAGGGGCTCCGCGCCATGCTGCGCGAGGACCCCGACATCATCGTCGTCGGCGAGATGCGCGACCGCGAGACGATGACGAACGCGCTCACCGCCGCGGAGACCGGGCACCTCGTCTTCACGACGCTCCACACGCGCGACGCCAAGGGCGTCATCCCGCGCATCACGGACATGTTCCCCGAGGGGCGGCGGGACGAGATAGCGGCCCAGCTCTCGCTCACGCTGACGTGGGTGCTGGCGCAGAAGCTCGTCACGCGCACGGACGGCGAGGGGCGGATGGTCGCGATGGAAGTGCTCCGGAACACCCACGCCGTCGCCAGCTTGATCCGGCAGATGAACATCCCGCAGATTTACTCGGCGATACAGACCGGGCTTCGCGACCGCATGTGCACGCTCGAGCGTTCGCTCGTCCGCCTCGTGAAGGAAGGGAAGATCGGCGAGGACGAGGCGGTCCGCTGGGCGAACCAGCCCGACGTGTTCCAGTCCACGATGCACGGCGGCGGTTGACGCGGCCTCTGCTTCCAGGCCGCGCCGGTCAGGCGAATCCGGCGCACATATCGTACAAATCCCGCAGGGCGTCGCGCAGGTTCCCCTCGTGCTTGTCGAAGAGCTTGCGCGCCGTCGATGCGGCGGGCCGCGTCTCTTCGCCGAGCATCTCGCCGATGATATCATCGAGCAGTTCGGGCGTGGTGCGGCAACGGACGAGCGTCGGGAGCCGTCCGGGCCGGTGCGACGTGATGACGAGCCCGGCGGCCTTTCGCGCCTTGCGCCTGAGCCGCATCCAGGCGAGCCCGCCCATGAGGTCCGCGCCGTCGAGCAGGATGACGTCCGTCCCGCCGAGGTCCGCGAAGAAGGCCCGGTCGAGCGGCGGCTCCGGCGCGCGGCTCCCGCCGTTCAGGAAGGCGCGTCGGACGGAGAACCCGAGCGCGGCGAGTCTCGGCGCGAGGTCTTCGAGCAGTGTCGTCTTGCCCGAGCCCTCGTGCCCGACTATCGCGGCCCGGTAATCGAGCCCGGCCAGGCGCGCCATCAGCCCGTCCCACGTGCCGTCGAGCGGCCGGTAGCGGACTTGCAGGACGCGGCTGGTCCGGAACGGGTTCTCACGCGCGTTCATCTGTGATGTCGATCTCCGCGCCTTTTTCGAGGAAGACTTCGAAGCCGGTCGGCGAGACGACGAGTTCGATCCGCTCGGTCTCGTCCGCGGGGAGCGCGACGAGTTCGAGCGCCCACACGAGCGATATGAGTTTGCCCGAGAAGCTGTAGGGCGCGCCGGGCAGTCGGAACCGGAACTCGCGTTCGCCCCGTGTGGGCGGCGTCTCGACGCGGACGCGGTCCACGACGTTCACGTCGACCGTCCCCTTGCCCTGCGTGTACCAGAAGAGCCGGACCTCGACGGCCTTCGGCGGCCCGTCGAGTATCCAGAGCGCCTTGCCCGCGACCTCGCCGCCGGGCCGGAACCGCGTCTGGTTCTCGTACGTCCCGATCTTGAGCGTGCTCATCGGCCGGCCTCCTCGACGGGCCGCGGCAGGACGGTGAATGCAAACTCGTCCTTCACGTCGGGCCAGAACCGGACCGCTCCGTGCACGCGGAGGGTCCAGATTATCTTGTTGTTTTCGGCCTCGAACGAGTGCATCGTGTCGGGCGGCACGGCGAACGACGCCCTGCCCGCGATCATGTCGCGCGGGTCGTCGATTTCGACGACGCGCACCTTTGCGAAGACGTTCTTGTCGGTGTATGTGTTGGTGCCGCGCCTGTACCTCGCCTCCTCGTGTCCTTCGAGCGAGATTTCGAGTTTCCCGATGCGCCCGGCCCGGCCGGTCATCTCCCATCGGAGGTCGGCCGATTCGCCGAGCGGCACCGCGTCGGAACTGACCACGAGCCGCGCGCGCGGGTTGAACAGCGCGAGCAGAAAATAGAGAGCCGCGACCACGGCGCCGAGCCCGATGAGGACGAACGGCACGAGGAACAGCGTGTGGAACCAGTCGCCGCGGCCCTTCTGCCAGCCCTCGACCACCTGCCAGAGGAAGATTGAAACGACGCCGTTCCATATCGCACCGAAAAGGATCGTGAACATCAGCCGTCCGACGCGCGACCCACGCGACCTGAGCTCGACCGGCGCGGCGGCCGCGCGGCGCTCCGGCGCCACGGCCGTCTTCCGCTTCCGGACGCCGCGCACGGTGACGAAAAGCCCGAGCACGCCGAACAGCACAAAGAGCAACGTGAAGAGGCCGAACCAGACCTCCGCCGTGTAGCCGCGCTCGAGCACGGCCTCCGCCGGGTCGCGCGGGTTCACGTAGCAGACCGTGTCGGGCGTCTGCCGCAGGCGCTCGACGACAACCCTCTTGCCCTCGTGCCCGCTCGACGACCCGGTGGCGAAGCCGTACCGGCTCGACTTGTACCGCCGGCCGCCGAACTCATATTCGTAGAGCACCTCGACGCTGTAGGTTGTGCTGTCGTCGCCCTCGTGGCTCTGGACCCACGCCTTCTCGATTTTGCACGGCGTCTCGGCCCAGCCCTTCGCCTGCTCTATCTTGAGCGCGGGCCGGATGAAGAGCAGGCCGAAGAGGACGAGTCCTGTCACAAGGAAGAGCCCGCAGAACGCCGCCGCCAGCCAGGCCTTGTTCCCCGTGGCGACGGTCCGGGCCGAGATCGCTTCCGGCGCGGGCGAGCCGCCGGCCCGCTTTTTCCTGCGGCGCCACGTGCCGTATATGCCGCCGACGCCGACCGCCACGAAGATGAGCGGCAGAAAGATGAACAGAGCCGTCCACATCCCCTTCCGGCTCAGGACCGCCTCGCCCGGATTCGACGGGCTGACGTAGCAGGTCGCCCGTGTGTTCGGCTTGTATCGTTCGGTCAGGCGCAGGGCGCTCGCGTAGTCCGAAGTGCCGCCGTAGCCCCTCTCGTAAGTCTCGGACGAATACTCCCCGTCCTCGAACGTATACCTGTATCTGACCGCGAACCTGAACGGCTTCTCCGCGTCGTCCGTCTCGTCGATGCCGCTGGCGAGGATTACGCACTCGGTGCTCCGCCAGGTGTACGTCAGCGCGGTCTCGTACAGGTCGCGCACCATGAACGCCGTGAACACCAGGCCCATCAAGGCGAACACGAGGAAGAAGACGGTGGAGCATCCCTTCGCCACGACGCCCGGCGGGCGGCCCGTGCCGCTGGCATCCCCGAGGTTGATCCTCATGATGACCTGTCCCTCTGCTTCGCCTTGCGGCGATTGCGGACGAGCCGGCGGATCGCCTGGAGAACGAGCACGTGCGGAAACAAGATCGCCCGCGTGCGCTCGAACCGCTTTAGCGAAGCCTCTTCGTCGCTCGAAAGCGGATGCCCGGCGACCTTCTGCTTCAGTTTCAGCACGCCGGCGCGGTCGAACGCGCCGAGCGCCGCGAGCAGGCGGCCTCGGAACGGCAGCCACGCGGGCAGGCGAACCGCCGAGGCGAAGTCGACGATGTACGGCCGGCCCCCCGAGCCGAACAGTATGTTCCGCTTGTTCCTCAGGTCCATGTGCACCACGCCGCGCTCGTGCATCGCCCGGACCACGTCGAGACAGCGGCCGTAGAAGTCGGCCGGGACGTCGAGCTCTTCGCGCACCCTCTTCGCGGTCAGCGGGGCGCCGTCGATGTATTCGCACAGGAACCCGTCGGCGTCGAGCATCCGGTAGGCGAGCGGGACGCCTTCGACGCCGGCGAGCGCGCGGTACGCCCTGAACTCGCGTGCGATGAGATGCCGGCCGAACGTCCGGCGAAAGAGCCAGCTCCGCCCGTGCACGTCCTTGAGGATTGCGCGCCGGCCGTCGACCTCGACAATCTTGAGACGCGCGTCGCGCCACTTTGGCCGGCCGATCTCGCCGACCACATACCGCCCGACGTTCTCGCGCGAAATGGTCTCGAACACGCTCTTGCCTTTCCTAGCCGGCGGCGAGGCCGATGTCGCCGAGCATGCCGCGGAACTGCTCGGCGTTGACGGCGGCGTGGCCCGCGTGGCAGTTGTTGAAGAACACGTACACGGCGTCGGTGATGTCGTCGAGCTTCTTCGTTCGGGGCGTCCATTCCGCGAGCTCTTCGGCGGAGTAGAGGTAGTTGTAGCGCTCCTTGCCGCCGCCTTCGTACCACTTCGACTTGTCGCGGCTGTGGAAGCGCACGTAGCCGGTGTTCGTGGTCGCCTCGGCCGCCGGCGGCATGAGGCCCAGGCCGTCCGGCTCGTCGACACAGCAGAACCCCAGCCCGAGCTTGCGCAGGAGGTCGAGCGTCGCCATCTTCGACCAGTCGCGGTTGCGGAACTCGACCACGGGGCCATAGCCCTCGAAATCCTCGGCGAGCCGGCCGAGGTAGTCGCGGTTCGGCGGCTCGTTCTTGAAGGAGTACGGGAACTGGGCGAGCACGCCCGCGAGCACTCCGGCCTCGCGTGCGGGCGCGAGTCCCTGCCTGAACGGCTCGGCCGCCTCGCGGTTCCGCTTGTGCGTCGTCTCGGAGTTCGCCTTGACGAACAGCCGGAATCCCGCCGGCAGTTTCTTCACGATGGCGGCGACCGTCCGGGGCGACGGCATGCGGTAGTACGTGTAGTTCAGCTCGACGGTCCTGAAACGTTCGGCGTAGAGCCGCAGCATGTCGCGGTCGGTCGTGCCCGCCGGATACCACGTCCCGACCCAGTCCTTGTAGCTGTAGCCGGATGTGCCGACGTAGATCACGCGATTGGCCTCGAGGGAATATTACGCAGGGGATTCTACCCCTCCGTTCCGGCGTGGTCAAGCAAACCGTCGGCGGGCGGTGACGAGGCGGCCGGCTTACTTGACCCGACGTGCGGCGCCTGCTATTTTCACGGCAGGAAAGACCAGGAGCCGCCCGATGCCCCTTGACCTTCGCGTACCCGTGCTTTTCGTGACGGCCACCGATACCGAGGTCGGCAAGACGGCGGTGTCGTCCGCGCTCGCCGCGCTACTGCGCCGGCGCGGGCGGAACGTCGGTGTGATGAAGCCGCTGGCGAGCGGGTGCGCCGAGTCGGGCGGGTCGCTGGTGTCGGCCGACGGCGTCTGCCTTGCGCGGGCCGCGGGCGCCGCCGACCCGCACGAGCTGGTCTGTCCGGTGCGCCTGCGCCTTCCGCTGGCGCCGACGGTGGCCGCGGAGCTCGAGGGACGCGAGATCGACCTCGGGCGCGTGTGGGACGCGGCGGCCCGGCTGGCGGCCGTTCACGACTGCTTGATTGTCGAGGGCATCGGCGGCATAATGGCGCCGGCGGCGCCCGGCTGGTCGGTCGCGGACGTCGCCGCCGAGTTCGCCGCGCCGCTTCTGGTCGTGGCGCGCGCCGGGCTGGGCACGATAAATCATTCGCTCCTGACGGTGGAGGCCGCGCGTGCCCGCGGGCTGGGCGTGGCCGCGATCCTGCTGAACTCGGCGGCCGAATGCGCGGGCGGGCTGGCCGAGGAGACAAATCCCTCGGTCATAGCGAAGCTGGCGGCGCCGGCGCCCGTGGTCGGCCCGCTGGGTTATTGCGCCGGCGTGTCCGTCGAGGCGGGCGAGCTGGGCGAACTGCCGGACATGCTGGCGAAGCTCGATGGCCTGGGCGGGCTGATCGAGAAATACCTGGAACCGTGAGCGGAGCCGGCCTTGGACGGGCTATTCTCTCTTTTGGACATGCGTCGCCGCATCGCGTGGAACGTCCTGCGGACGCTGGGCGGTCACTCGCGGCTCAAGATGGCGTCCATCGCCGTGCTCGGCGGCTCGATCTGGGTCGGGCTGTACGTCTTCCCCTACTACGGGTTTCACTGGGTCGCCGCGCTCCTGCCCGGGCGGGACGTGCCGGAACTGCTCATCTCGCTGTTCTTCTTCCTGCTGACGGTGATGCTGGTCTTCAGCAACGCCGTGATCGCCTATACGGCCCTCTTCCGGTCGGACGAGGCCCTGTTCCTGCGTTCGTCCCCGTGCCCGCCGGGCTCCGTGTTCCTGTACAAGATCGGCGAGTCGCTGATCTTCAGTTCGTGGGCCTTCTTCATGCTCGGCGTGCCGGTCATGCTCGCCTACGGCATGCACAAGGCGGCCCCGTGGTATTACTACCCGGCGATAATGGTCTTCTTTCTCGGCTTCGTGATGATTCCGGCGAGCGTCGGCGCGCTGGTGGCGCTCATCGTCTCGACGTTTGTGCGGCCGTGGCTCAGGCGGGCGCTGGTGCGGGCCGCCATCGCGCTCGCGGTGATCGCCCTCGTCCTCGGCCCGACGTACGCGCGGAGGAACATAGAGAACGCGGACTTCTTTGTGGCGACGACGATGCTGCAACGCGTGAACTTTTGCCACAGCGTCTACTGGCCCAGTGCGTGGGTCTCGCGCGGGCTGGTCATCTGCTCCGGCGCCTCCGGCCCCGGAGCGTTGACGGACGCGCTCTATTACCTGGGCCTGCTGGCCAGCAACGGCCTGTTCCTGGGCCTGGTCGCGTGCTGGTGCGCCGGGGCGGTGTATGACCGGGCCTGGAACGCGGTGCATTCGGGGTCTTCGCGCCCGCGGTCGAGGCGGTTCGAGCTGAGGCCGGCGGTGCGCGGCCCGTCCTCCCAGATGTTCCACCTGGTCGTGAAGGACCTCAAGACGTTCACGCGGGACCCGGTCCAGTGGACGCAGTGCGCGGTGCTGTTCGGCCTGCTCGGCCTTTACATACTGAACCTGCGCAATCTCCGCTACCCGTCGGTGGAGCCGCACTGGCGCACGCTGACGACGTTCCTCAACCTTGGCTCGATCTGTCTCGTGCTGGCGACGCTGACGACGCGGTTCGTGTTTCCGATGTTCAGTCTCGAGGGCTCCCGGTTCTGGATCCTTGGCCTGTTTCCGATGGACCGGCGCCAGGTGCTCCGGAGCAAACTGGTCTTTTCGGTCGCGGCGTCGCTCGTCGTCACGGAGACGTTGATGATCGCCTCGGACGTGATGCTCGCCGAGCCGGGGTGGCTCGTCGCCCTGCACGTCGCGACGGTCGGGATGATCTCGATCGCGCTCTCGGGCATGGCCGTTGGCCTGAGCGCCCTCTATCCCAGTCCGGGCGAGACCAGCCCGGCCAAGATCGTGTCGGGGTTCGGCGGCACGCTGAACCTTATCCTGAGCTTGTTGTTCGTCTCGATTGTAGTGACGGCCGAGGCGATCCCCGTGTATATGTGGTACACTGGTGCGCTTCAGGGGCCGAGGATGGTCCTCGCCCTGTCCGGTGCGATTGTGCTCGTGGTGGCGCTGTCCGCCGCGGCCTTCTGCGTGCCGATGTGGCTCGGATCGCGGGCGCTGGCGAGAATGGAGTTTTAGGTGCTCGACAATATGCGGCGGGCGCTCGGGGTCGGCCGGGCGGACTACATCGAAGTCCGCGTGCAGAAAAGCTCCGCGACCGTCGTTCAGTACACGGGCAACGAGCTAGAGAACATCGGCCGGCTCACGCGGCTGGGCGGGAGCGTCCGTGCGATGGCCGACAAGGGCTGGGGGTTTGCGTCGTTCAACGAGGTGGAGGACCTGCCGCGGTTCGTCCGTGCGGCCTGCGGCCAGGCGCGCCTTGTCCAGGGCGAATCCGGCGTGCTCGCGCCCGTCGAGCCGGTCAGGGAGCACGTCGTCGCCGGGCCCGAGGTTGACCCTCGGGCCGTGCCGCTGGAACAGAAGAAGGCGCTCTGCGAGCGCTACAACAAGCTCATCCTCGCCGCGCCCAGGATACAGACGACGAACGTCGTCTACCGCGACTACACCACGGTCGAGCACCTGGTGACGAGCGACGGGACGGAGCTGGTCCAGGAGACCTGCTTCGCCGGCCTCATGGTCGTGGCGATGGCGAAGGACGGGACGAACGTTCAGCGCGCGTACGAGACCTTCGGCGACGTCCGCGGCTACCAGGTGGTGGAGGGCCGCGACCAGGTGTGCGAGGACGTGGCGCGGCGCGCGACGGACCTCCTCGCCGCCGAGCCGCCCGAGGCGGGCCCGCGCACCGTCATAATCGACCCGAAGCTCTCGGGCCTCTTCGTACACGAAGCGTTCGGCCACCTGAGCGAGGCCGACTTCATCCACGAAAACGAACGACTGCGCAAGATGATGAGCATCGGCCGGCGGTTCGGGCCCGACGCGCTCTCGATCTGCGACGAGCCGCGCATGCCGGGCGAGGCGGGATACTACGCCTACGACTCCGAGGGAACCCCGGGCCGCAAGACCTATCTCATACGCGACGGCGTCCTCGCCAGCCGGCTCCACTCGCGCGAGACGGCGGCGATGATGGACGAGCCGGTCACCGGGAACGCCCGTTGCATCAACTACAGCCACGCGCCCATCGTCCGCATGTCCAACACGTACATGGAGCCGCGCGACAATTCGTTCGACGACCTGCTCGACGGCGTCGAGACCGGGATATACGCCGTCGGCTCACTCGGCGGCGAGACCGACATGGAGATGTTCACGTTCAGCGCCGAAGAGGGATACGAAATCAGGAACGGCAAGCTCGGCCGGCGGCTCCGGGACGTCGTTCTTTCCGGGAACGTCTTCCACACGCTCGCGGACATCGACCTCATCGGGAGCGACTTCCGCGTGCACGGCGGCCTGGGCGGATGCGGCAAGGGCGGGCAGTTTCCGCTCCGCGTGTCCGACGGCGGCCCGAGCGTCCGCATCCGAAACGTGCTTGTGGGCGGGCAGTCATGAAAGACGAGAGCGACAGCCTGATCGGCGAGATTCTCTCGAAGGCCCGCGCGGCCGACGCCGCCGAGGTCTTCTACGAGTCTGCCGAGGAACGTCCCGTCGAGTTCGAGAACAACCGGCTGAAGACGCTCGCGACGAAGTCCTCGCGCGGCGTCGGGCTTCGCGTCATCAACAACGGACGGATCGGATACTCGAGCACGTCCGACCTCGGCCGGCTCGACGAACTGGTCGAGAACGCGCTCGTGAGCGCCGGATTCGGCGAGGAGGCGAGGTTCGACCTGCCCGCTCGGTGCGACGCCAGGCCGGTCAAGACCGTCGACGACCGCGTTTCCGCGTTCACCGCGCGCGAGATGGCGGACCTCGGCCGCGAGGCCATCGGCCGGGTGCGGGAACGGCATCCCGACGTGCAGTGCAGCGCCCATATCTCGGCCGAGGCGGGCTACGAGCGAATAGCGAACAGCCGCGGGCTCGACGTCGCCCACGCCTCGACCACGTTCTCCGTCAGCATCACGGCCCTGGCCGTCGGCGACGACGGGCTGCTCTGGGCCGGCGACGCGCGGACAGGTTGCCGCCTGCTGGCCGACACGACGCCGCTCACCGACAAGATAGTCCGTGACCTCGACCTCGCGGGGACCGCGGCCGCCATCCCGAGCGGCACGCACCCGGCGATCTTCACGCCCGACGCGATGGCCACGCTCCTTCTCTCGCTCCTGGACGGCGTCGACGGCAAGCTAGTGCAGAAGGGGGCCTCGCCGCTCGGCGACCGGCTCGGCGAACGGATATTCGACGAGCGTATATCGGTCTTCGACGACGGGCTCGTCGACCACGCCGCGTCGAGCGCGCCGCACGACACCGAGGGCATCCCGTCGCGCAGGACGGCGCTCGTCGACAGGGGCGTGCTGGCTAACTTCATCTTCGACCTTCAGACGGCCGGGATGATGGACACGAAGCCGACCGGCAACGGCCTGCGCGACTACGGCTCTCAGCCGGGGCCCGGCCACAACAACACGGTCGTCACGCCGGGTGACACGCCCTTCGAGGACATGCTGGGCGGCATGCGGCGGGGCCTGCTCGTCGACGGCGTGCTCGGCGGCGGCGGGAGCAACACGCTCGCCGGCGAGTTCTCGGTCAACCTCGAGCTGGGTTTCCTGATAGAAGACGGCCGCGTGGCGGGCCGGGTCAAGAACTGCATGCTCTTCGGAAACATCTACGACCTGATGCGGGACGGGGTCGCCGCGGTCGGCGACACGCCCGAGATGAAGGGGTCGCTGAGCATGCCGCATTTCTGCTTCAAGGGCATCAGCGTCGGAGCAAGGTAGTCCGAGAGGAGAACAGGATGAGGATACTGCTGGTGGGTTCGGGCGGCCGGGAACACGCGCTCGCGTGGAAGATCTCGCAGTCGCCGCTTTGCGACAAGCTCTACTGCGCGCCGGGGAACGCGGGGATCGCGCGGCACGCGGAACTCGTGGACATCGACGCGGACGACGAGGCGGTGCTCCTCAAGTTCGCGCGGGAGACGAAGATCGACCTGGTCGTCGTCGGACCCGAGGCCGCGCTCGTCGGCGGCCTGGTCGACCTCTGCGCGTACGCCGGGATCAAGGCGTTCGGCCCCTCGCGCGCCGCGGCGCAGCTCGAGGGGAGCAAGGCGTTTGCGAAGGATATCATGCACCGGCACGGCATCCCGACCGGCGGCTACGCGGTGTTCGACCGCGCGGAGGGCGCGATGGAATACGCGGCGACGCTCCGCCCGCCCATCGTGGTGAAGGCCGACGGACTCGCCGCAGGCAAGGGCGTCATCATCTGCGGGACGGCGGACGAGGCCGACGAGTGGATCGAGGCGATGCTGATGGAAGGCCGGTTTGGCAAGGCGGGCGGCCGCGTGGTCATCGAGGAGTTCCTGCATGGCGAAGAGGCGTCGATCCTCGCGTTCACCGACGGCCGGACCATCGCCACGATGCCGACGTCGCAGGACCACAAGCGCGTCTTCGACGACGACAAGGGCCCGAACACCGGCGGCATGGGCGCCTATTCGCCCGCACCCGTCGTCAACGGAGAGGTCTGCGACAAGATCGAGCGCGATGTCCTCATCCCGACCGTGCACGCGATGAACGTCGAGGAAAAGCCGTATCGCGGCGTCCTCTACGCCGGCCTCATGATAGAGGGCAACGACCCGAGGGTCCTCGAATACAACGTGCGGTTCGGCGACCCCGAGACACAGCCGATCCTCTTCCGGCTCAAGTCCGACATCGTCCCAATCCTCCTCAGCACGATCGACGGCACGCTCGACCAGATGGAGATCGAGTGGGACGAGCGGCCGGCCGTCTGCGTCGTCCTCGCCTCCGGCGGGTACCCGGGCCCCTACGAGAAAGGATTTCCCATCACGGGCATCAAGGAGGCGGAGGAGCTCGGCGACGTCAAGGTGTTTCACGCGGGCACGGCCGACCGCGACGGGACGCCGGTCACGAACGGGGGCCGGGTCCTCGGCGTCACGGCCATGGGCCGCGACCTCCCGGCCGCGGTCAAGCGGGCCTACGACGCGGTCAGCAGGATATCGTTCGATGGGATGCACTGCCGCAAGGACATCGCGGCGCGGGCGCTCAACAGGTAGGCGGCGTCAGGACTTCTTCCGCGGCTTCCGGCCCGCGCTTTTGGCGAACGCGGCCTCGACGGCCTCGTCGATGGTGTCCACGGGGACGAACGCGATGCTCTTCCGCACCTCGGGCGGCACGTCTTCGAGGTCCTTCTGGTTCTTCGACGGGATGATGACGGTCCGGATGCCGGCCCGGTGCGCGGCCAGCACCTTTTCCTTGAGCCCGCCGATCGGGAGCACGCGGCCCCGGAGCGTTATCTCGCCCGTCATCGAGAGCTTTGGCTTCGTCGGCTTTCCGGTCAGGAGCGAGATGAGCGAAATCGCCATCGTCACGCCGGCGGACGGCCCGTCCTTCGGGATGGCGCCCGCGGGCACGTGGACGTGGACGTCACTCTTCGTGAAGAAGTCGGCGGCGATCCCGAGCTCCCGCGCGTGCGCGCGCGTGTAGCTCAGCGCGGCCTGGGCCGATTCCTTCATAACCTCGCCGAGCTGGCCAGTGAGCGTGAGCCCCTTGCTGCCGGGCATGCGGGTGGATTCGACGAACAGGATTTCGCCGCCCGCGGCGGTCCAGGCCATGCCGGTCGCGACGCCGGGCCGGTTCGAGCGGTCGGCCAGCTCGGAGTAGAACTTGATCGGGCCGAGATACGTGCCGATGTTCGCCGCGGTGACGGCCTGCTTGCCCTTGCCGCCCTCGGCGACGTACTTGGCCACCTTGCGGCAGACACTGCCGATCTCGCGTTCGAGGTTGCGGACGCCGGCCTCGCGCGTGTAACTGCTGATGATCTTCTTCAGGGCGGAGTCGCGGATCTGGACCTTCTTCCTCGTCAGGCCGTGCCCGGCGATCTGCCTCGGCAGGAGGTGCTTCTTGGCGATGGCCAGCTTGTCCTCGTAGGTGTAGCCCGGCAGTTCCAGGACTTCCATCCTGTCCCTGAGCGCGGGCGGAATCGGGTCGAGCAGGTTCGCGGTCGTGATGAACATTACCTTCGAGAGGTCGAACGGCACCTCCAGGTAGTGGTCGGAGAAGCTGTAGTTCTGCTCGGGGTCGAGCACTTCGAGGAGCGCGCTCGACGGATCGCCCCGGAAATCCGCGCCGAGCTTGTCGACTTCGTCGAGCATGAAGAGCGGGTTGTTCGTGCCGACCTTGCGGATGCCCTGGATGACGCGGCCCGGCAGAGCCCCGACGTATGTGCGGCGGTGGCCCCGTATCTCGGCCTCGTCGCGGACCCCGCCGAGCGAGAGCCGGTGGAACTCGCGGCCGAGCGCGCGTGCGATTGACTTGCCCAAGCTGGTCTTGCCGACGCCGGGCGGCCCGACGAAGCAGAGGATGGGGCCTTTGCTGTCGGGCTTCAGCTTCCGGACGGCGAGGTATTCGAGGATGCGCTGCTTGACCTTGTCGAGGTCGTGGTGGTCGGCGTCGAGGACCTTCCCCGCGGCCTTGACGTCGAGGCGGTCCTTGCTCGCCTTCGCCCAGGGCAGGCCGGTCAGCCAGTCGAGATACGTGCGTGCGACGGTGTATTCGGCGGCGTTGGGCGACATCCGGGCGAGCCGGTCCAGCTCCTTCTCGGCGACCTGCGCCGCCTCCTCGGGCATGTGGGCGTCCTTGATCGCACGCCTGAGCTCTTCGGTCTCGCGCGAGCGCTCGTCGCCCTCGCCGAGCTCCTGCTGAATCGCCTTGAGCTGTTCGCGGAGGTAGTACTCGCGCTGGTTCTTCGTCATCGTGTTCTGAACTTCTTTTTGGATGCGCGAGCCGATTTCGAGCAGTTGTATCTCGCGGTTGACGATGCCGCCGATCTTCTGGAGCCGGGGCTCGACGTCGAACTCCGCGAGAATCTGCTGTTTCTCCTCGACGTTGACGTTCAGGTTCGACGTGATGAAGTCGGCCAGCCGGCCGGGGTCCTTGATGTTGAGCGCGGCGACCTTGACCTCGTCGGCCACGCTGGGCATCAGGCCGACGAGCTTCTGGAACTCGTTGGACACGTTCGCGAGCAGTGCGTCGAGCTTGCGCGACTTCTTTGTGATTTCCTCCGGCGCCTCGACGCGCGCCTTCAGGAACGGATCGGTCTGCACGTATGCCAGGACTTTCGCCCGGGCGACGCCCTGCGCCAGGATGCGCGTCGTGCCGTCGGGGAACTTGAGCATCTTGAGAACCGCGGCGGCGCAGCCCACGTCGTACATGTCCTCCGCCTGCGGGTCCTCGGCGTCGGTGTCCTTCTGCGCGACCAGGACGACGAGCCGGTCCTTGACGACCGTGTCGTCGACGCAGCGGACGGACCGCTCGTTCGAGAAGACGAGCGGCACCATCATTCCCGGAAAGATGACGTTGCCGCCGGTGGGAAGGACTGGGAGTTCGGACGGGAGCTTAGGCGCGTCCCCGGAAAGGACCGCGGTCAGGTCGGCCGATGCGTCCTGCAAACCGTCCAGTGCGTCGTCTTTTTCGTCTTCGTTCATTCGGTACGGGCCTCAGGCCTCTATGTTGATGCGGCGCTTGCCGGTTCTATGCCTCTTCGACTTGCCGATCGTGATGCGAAGGAAGCCGTGTTCGTACGTGCCTTCACGCAGGTCCGAGTCGACCTGGTGCGGCAGAGTCACCACGCGCTCGAAGTAGCCGTAATGTATCTCCATCTGCTGATAGTTGAGCTTGGTGTCGGTGCATCGGTCGCGCCGGTACCCGCGGACGGTCAGGACGTTGACGTTGATCTCGATGTCGACGTCGCGGTTCACGTCCTCGATGCCGGGGATTTCGAGCTTGACGACGTATTGCTCGGGCGTCTCGTACACGTCGGTCGGCGGGCTCCAGGGCGTGTGCGGGATGGTGCTGAAGAGGTTCTTCTGCGAGAAGAAGTGCTTGAAGAATCGGTCGGTGTCGCTCTCGTCGCCGCCGTACAGGGCCGCGCAACGGATGCCGCCGGCGTTCAGTGTGGACAGTCGCATGTGCATCGTCTCCTTGGTCGGCCTGCTAGGGGCCGTTTGGGTGCTCGACGCGGTAGTTGGGCACTTCCTGCGTGATGGTTATGTCGTGCGGGTGGCCCTCGGCCATGCTCGCGGGCGAGACGCGGATGAAGACGGCCCGCTCCCTGATGCCGGCGATCTCCCTCGCCCCGACGTATCCCATGCCGGCCCGGAGCCCGCCGACGAGCTGATAGACGAAGTCGGCCAGCACGCCGCGGTGCGGGATGCGGCCCTCGACGCCCTCGGGCACGAGCTTGGACGGCCGGTTTTCCCCGGCCTGGCCGTAGCGGGCCTTGCCGCCCTGCACCATCGCCCCGAGCGAGCCCATCCCGCGATACACCTTGAAACTGCGGCCCTGGTAGTAGATTATCTCGCCCGCGCTCTCGGTCAGCCCGGCGAAGAGACTGCCCAGCATCACCGAGCTCGCGCCCGCGGCCAGCGCCTTGATGATGTCGCCCGAATACCGCACGCCGCCGTCCGCGATGACGGGCACGCCGCCCGCGCCGGACACGGCCTCGGTGATGGCCGTCACCTGTGGCACGCCGACGCCCGCGACGACCCGCGTCGTGCATATCGAGCCCGGGCCGATCCCGACCTTGATCGCGTCGGCTCCGGCGGCCGCGAGGTCTTTCGCGCCCTCGGCCGTCGCAACGTTGCCCGCGATGACCTCGATGTCGTTGTTCTTCTTGAAGCGCTTCACCGCCTCGAGCACGTTCTTCGTGTGGCCGTGGGCGGTGTCGATGCAGACGAAGTCGACGCCCGCGGCGATGAGCCGCTCGACGCGCTCGTCGTCGGCCGGCCCGACGGCGGCGCCGACTCGGAGCCGGCCGCGCGCGTCGCGGCACGCGTGTGGGAACTGCTGTATCTTGTCGATGTCCTTTATCGTGATGAGCCCGCAGAGGCGCATCTCGCCGTCGACGAGGAGCAGTTTCTCGACCTTGTTGCGCTGGAGAATCTGCTCGGCCTCGGTCAGCGTCGTCCCGTGCGGCGCGGTGACGAGGTTGTCCTTCGTCATCACGTCGCTGATCTTGACCGACGAGTCGGGCTGGAACTTGAGGTCACGACGCGTCAGGATGCCGACGAGCCGGTCCTTCTCGATAATCGGCAGGCCCGAAATCCGGTTCGTGTTCATCAGCTCGGTCGCCTGCGCCACCGTCTCGTCCGGCCGGAGCGTCACGGGATCGATGATGATGCCGTTCGCCGGGCGCTTGACCGCGTCGACCTCGCGGACCTGCTGGTCGACGGGCAGGTTGCGGTGGATGATGCCGATCCCGCCTTCCTGGGCGAGCGCGATCGCCAGGGCCGACTCGGTCACCGTGTCCATCGGCGCGGAGCAGAGCGGGATGTTCAGCTCGATGGTCTTCGTCAGGCGGGTGCAGGTGCTGACTTCCGTGGGCAGGATGTCGGACTTCTGCGGGACGAGATAGACGTCATCGAATGTGATGCCGCCTTCGATTATCTTCATCTGGGGAGCCGCCTCCGTTATCAGGACTGGCCACGGTGGGGAAACCGGGTAACCCGCGCCTCGGCGGCGAAAACGACCGCTCGCGGGCGGCAACGCAAAGCTAACAAACGGCCCCGGACAAGTCAATCAAAAAAGCCCCGCCCCAACTGGTGCGGGGACGTGAAATCAGCGAACGGCCGTCGACGATTCGCAAAGAAGCGTCATACATCGCCTGGTCGCTCGCGGACATGTTAAGAAATTTTCCCAGCTGGGAAAATTTCTTAACATGCCGAGGGTGGTGTGCGGCGGCGGCCGGACTCGGGAAAACGGCCGAACCGGCCGACGCCGGGCACGTTAGCTTCAGTAAAGGACGGCGCGGATTTGGGCTTTCGGCACCCGCCCCCCGCGTGGTAGAATCGTCGTGCAAGTATTTCTCCCTGGCAGGGAACCGCCTGTGACCGAACCCGTAAAGGACGTCGAGGCCGCCGCCGCGGGGTTCCGCGACACGTTCTGCCGCATCACGTCCGAGATGGGCAGGGTGATCGTCGGCTACGAGGACGTCATAGAGCAGACGCTGACGGCGCTCGTCATCGGCGGCAACGTCCTGGTCGAGGGCGTGCCGGGGCTCGGCAAGACGATGATGCTTCTCGCGCTGGCCCGCGCCTGCGACCTGAAGTTCAGCCGCGTCCAGTTCACGCCGGACCTGATGCCGGCCGACATCACCGGCACCAACATGATAAGCCAGGCCGCGGACGGCCGCCGCACGATGGAGTTTGCGCCCGGCCCGGTCTTCGCGCACCTGCTCCTGGCCGACGAGATCAACCGCGCGACCCCGAGGACGCAGTCGGCTCTGCTCGAGGCGATGGAGGAGCACTCGGTCAGCGCCGGCGGCCGGACGATGCGGCTCGACGAGCCCTTCTTCGTGATGGCGACGCAGAACCCGATCGAGCAGGAGGGCACGTATCCGCTTCCGGAGGCCGCGCTCGACAAGTTCGCGTTCAAGCTCCTCGTCGAGATGCCCCCGGCCGGCGAGTTGCGGGAGATAATCGAGCGGACGACGGCCGAGGCGCCGCCCGAGGCGAGGACGGTCGCGTCGCGCGACGACATCCTCAAGATGCGCGCGGTCGCCGTGCAGGTGCCCGTCGCTCCGCACGTCGAGGACGCCGCGGTCCGGCTCGTGACGGCGACCCGCGCGGGGCACCGAGGCATCAAGGCCGGCGCGAGCCCGCGCGCGCTCCGGGCGCTCCTGCTCGGGGCGCGCGTCCGCGCCCTCCTCCGCGAACGGTACAACGTGAGCATCGACGACATCCGCGAGCTGGCGGCGCCCGTCCTGCGCCACCGGATAACCCTGTCGTTCGAGGCCGAGTCCGAGAGCGTCACGCCGGACGACATCATCGGCGAACTGGTCGGACGGATGGAATGAACGGCGAAGAGATAAGAAACTTCCAGAACGCGTTTGAGCGCCTGCGGACGGCGATGGCCCGGTCCGTCACGGGCCGGGACGGCGACATCACGAGTCTGCTCGTCGCCTTCTTCGCCGGAGGCCACGTCCTGGTCGAGAGCGAGCCGGGCCTCGGGAAGACGCTCTTGGCGAAGGCGTTCAGCGCGGCCGTGGGGCTGCGGTTCGCCCGGATCCAGTTCACGCCCGACCTGATGCCGGCGGACATCACGGGGACGAACATCTTCATCGACGAGCCGGGGGGGCCGCGCCGGTTCGAGTTCCGCGAGGGCCCGGTCTTCACGCAGGTCCTCCTTGCCGACGAGATCACGCGCGCCACGCCGAAGACGCAGTCGGCCTTGCTCGAGGCGATGCAGGAGCGCCGCGTGACGGCGGCCGGCGCCACGCACGACCTGGACCCCGCGTTCTTCGTCATCGCGACCCAGCCGCCCGAGGGGAGCCACGGCACCTATCCACTGCCCGAGGCGCAGCTCGACCGGTTTCTCGTCAAGCTGGTGCTCGATTATCCCGACGCCGCGGTCCTGCGCGAGATCGGCCGCCGAAGCGTCGCCCGCGAGGAGTTGGGTGGCCCCGTGGTCGATGCCGGTGAACTCGGGCGGATGCGGGCGCTCGTCCGCCGCGTCGCGCTTACGCCGGAGGCCGCGGACCGCGCGGCCCGGACGGTCCTGGCGACTCATCCGGGCCGGGCGGAATCCGCCGAGCTTGCGGCCCGCTACGTCCGATACGGCGCGAGCCCGCGCGGGAGCCAGGCGCTCATCCTGACGGGCAAGGTGCACGCCCTGCTCGCGGGCCGGGGCGAGCTAGGGCCGGAGGATGTCGAGGCGTCGGTGCTCCCGTGCCTCCGCCACCGCATCATCCTCAATTTCGAGGGCAGTATCGAGTCTGTCAGGCCGGAGAAGATCATCGAGGGCATCTCCGGCTGAGACGGCGGCGGGGGGGGCGTTTGACGGGGAGACGTCAGGCCGCGGTTGGTTGCGATGGTCAGAGCCGGAAGTATTCTTCGACGCCGGGGAGCGGTTCGTCGGGGACGAAGTCCATGTAGCGTTCGTCGAGTTTGTACTGGGCGCGCGGGCCGTCGGCCAGGATGTGGGCGAGGGCTTCCGTGAAGAAGTCGACCTCGTCGGGTGTGTTGTAGACGCCGAAGCTGGCGCGGATCATTCCGGGCACGGTCGCGTGGTCGTCGGCGGCGAGCTTCTTGATGATGCTCATCATTTCCTCGTCGGAAATCCCGAGGAGTTCGCGCACGTATGGCTGTGCGCAGAAGCAGCCGTTGCGCACGCCTATGCCCCATTCGTGTCCGAGGATGGCGGCGAGTTCGCCGTGCCCGAACCCGTCGGCGTTCAGCGCGACGATGCCGAGGTGGTCCTCTGCGAGCGCGTGGTCCTTCGGTCCGTAGAGCAAAATCCCCTTCATTTTTGTGAGCCGGCCGAGTGCGCGGCGCGTCAGCTCGCGCTCGTGTTCGGCCACGTTTTCCATTCCGATGGATTGGAGGACCCTGATGGCGGCGGCGAGCGCGATGGCGCCGGGCACGTTGGGTGTGCCGGCCTCGTCGCGCTCGGGCGGCGAGGCCCAGAGCGTCTCGTCCGCCGTGACGGCGTGGACCGTCCCGCCTCCGACGGTGTCGGGCTCGCCCTGTTCGAAGACTTTTTTGGGGCCGACGAGCACGCCGCATCCGAAGGGGGCGTACATCTTGTGCGCGCTGAACGCGACGAAGTCGACGCGCTCGGGGTCGTCCGGCGCGCCCATCGTAAATGGGCGGTGCGGGATGAGCTGTGTGGCGTCGAGGGCGAAGGCGGCGCCGTTCTCGTGCGCGAGGCGCGCGATGCGGCGGATCGGCGGCATGCTGCCGGTCACGTTGGAGGCGCCGGTGACTGCGACGAGGCAAAGGCGTCCGCTGTTTGCGGTGATCTTGCGTTCGAGGTCGGCCATGTCGAGGGAGCCGTCGGAACGGCGGACGGCCGCGTACTCGATGGGCGGGCCGAGTTTCCGCCAGGGCAGCATGTTCGAGTGATGTTCCATCAGCGTCGTCAGCACGACGTGTCCGCCCGGCCGGCGGATCCGCATCGCGAGCTTGTTGAGCGCGTGCGTGGCGTTCTGCGTGAAGACGACGGTGTGGTGGCCGGGGTCGGCCCCGATGAAATCGGCGACGACCTGCCTGCACTGCTCGTACACGCGGGTCGAGAGGACCGACTTGAACCCGCTGCCCCGGTGCACGCTCGAGTACCACTCGAAGAAGTGGCGGAGCTGGTCGAGCACGTGCCTGAAGGGCGGGGTGGTTGCGGCGTTGTCGAAGTTGACGTAGGGGACGTCGGGGCCGGTGACGACGGGCGCGACGCGGTCCACGCCGACGACGAAGTCCCGGACGTTGTCGATGGTGACGGGCGGCATGTCGCCGTCCTGGTCCAGGCGGGTCCCGGGCATGTTGTCGTTGGGGCTCATTCCGGCGCGACCGTTCCGCTCGCCGCCGTCTGCTCCGCCTTCTCGGGTTCGGCGCGTGGGGCGGCCGTGCCGTACTTTTCTGCGATCCTTCGTTCGATGTCGCGGAAGAGCGAGAACGCGCAGACGGGTATGGTTATGATCTCGCCGTCCTCGGGGTTTTCGAAGGCGAACCCGGCCGTGCAGTGCTTGAGCCGTTCGCTCTCGACGGAGTGGTACTCCTCGAACGGGAGGACGATCATGCCGAGGATGTTTGAGAAGCGGGTGTGCTTCTTGAGCTGGTCCTTGAGGCGCTTGCCCGTGAGGAGGCCGCCGAGGATGCGCGCGACCGTGGGGATGGGCCGGCCCCTGGTGACCTGCTTGAGGTCTATGGCGCGGAACCACAGGCGGCCGAGCGTTCGGAGCACGAGGAGCCGGCCCCGCTGACGCTGGGACCATTGGGCGGGGTCGAGCTTTGCGAGCTTGGTGTCGATGTCCTTCGCGATGCGCACGGTTTCCCCGGCGAGTTCGTGGAGCGGGCGCTTGAGGAAGCGGCTGAGGGGCCAGTAGCGCTCGCCGTCGGAGAAGAAGATGGTGGCAGATTCGCAGTTCGGGTGGACGCCGCCGAAGGTGAGGCGCGGCGAGCCGAAGAAGGACATCGCGGTCTTGAGGCGGTGCGGCAGGCCGGCGGGGATGTATTCGACGTTCTCGCCGGGGAAGGCCTCGCTGATTATCTGCTCGACGTCCTCGATGGTCGTCGTCACGTCGGTCTCGAACTCGCCTTCCTTCCAAGTCTCGGTGAGCGGGATGAGGTGCAGGTTGGCGATGAAGTCACGGCTCTCGTGGCAGAAGTCGATCAGGTCCCGCATGTGCTTGTCGTTGATCTTGCGCGCGACGCAGGCCATGATCGTGTGCTTGCGGGTGCTGTGTTTCTTCAGGTTCTCGAAGGCCTTGAGCTTCTTTTCGTAGGCGGATGGGTTTTTGCGGAGCCGGTTGTATATCTCGGGGTTCCGCCCGTCGAATCCGATGAGGATGCGCGCCCCGCTCTCGCAGACCTTCTTGCAGTAGTCCTCGTCGGCGAGCTTGAGTCCGTTGGTGACGATGCCGACCCGCAGGCCCTTGTCGCGCGCCAGTCGGATGATGTCGAACATGTCCTTTCGGACGGTCGGTTCGCCGCCGAAGAGGTTGACGGTCGGCTTCGGGTCGAACTTGGCGAGGCCGTCGAGCACGTGCTCGAAGTATTCGAGCGGCGGATTGAACTCGAAGCCCATGCCGGGGATGTTTGCGATGCAGATGGGGCAGTTCATGTTGCACCGGTTGGTCACGTTGAGGAAGACCATCTTCGGGTGGTGGAGGTGGCCGCATCCGAGGCAGGTGAGCCGGCAAGCGTGGCTCGCCTCGCCGGGCTTGTAGTCGAAGATGTCGCGCTTCCTCTGCCAGATTTCGGCGTCGGAGCTAACCAGGGCCTCGGTCGTCCCGCACTCGGAACATTCCTTGACCATGTAGACGCCGGTGTCCCGCACGTCGTGCGTGACGGGGACGACCTTGCGGCACTTCTCGCAAACGCCGCTGTTGTGCTCGGGCATGTCGGCGGACTCCGCGTGAATAGAAATCCGAGAGGACCGGGGGGTCACATTCGGGCCGGTTCCATTGGCTCGTCGTGGGGCGCATCATCGCCCATGATGTCCAGCGTCGTCCAGCCGAGCAGGAAGTCGGCGAGCTGGCCGAGCTTGCAGTTGACCGTCAGGCCGACCCAGCCGAGGTGCAGCATCTTGGGACAGTTGACGATCTGCCCGACGGGCGGCCTGGCCCCCCGGCCGGCGATGGCGACGCCCCAAGGCGTCGGCGAGTCCGGCTCGTCGGCGTTGAAGTCCTCGTATCCGAACTGTTCGCGGCCCCAGAGCAGGAGCCCGGCGGCGTTCTGGCGCGCGTCGATCGCGCCGTAGTGGCGGCCGGCCATGCCGAGCAGGGTGCCGTCGAAGTTCGAGTAGCCAAGACTCAGGATGTTCAGGAATCCGGCGTAGAGCGAGAACTGCGGCTTGGCCGAGACCGTGACTCCGACGTCGAAGATGTCCGTGAAATCCTGGCTCCGGTCCTGCGCGTAGGTGCAACCGATGCAGGCGAGCAGGCCGACGAAAACGACCACAAGTCCAACCCGGCGGAACGCAATACCCGATGTCATGCCAACACTCCTTCTCTCAGGAAGCAACCCGGCCATTTCCTAGTAACCGGAAGCATTTTCCGACAAGAGCCGCGTGAAGTCAAGCAGAAACAGGGGAGGAGCCCGGAACCGCGGCGCGCATGCGCGACTTGATTGTCCGCGTTCACATGGGATAATGGGGACCGGTCCGGCGTGGCTTGGAAACCGGGCCGGTATTCCAGTCCGAAGGAGAACGGGATGTCAACGATCCTCGACGACGGGAGCGTGTTCCCGATTGTGAACTGGGGCGGGCCGAGCGGCGACATGCTCCGGCCGGACGTCCTGGCCGACCTGGCCGACGCGGGCTTCACCGTCAGCCACTCGGACCCGAAGCCGGGCGAACGGCTCCGGGCGCTCGACATGGCGGCCGACGCCGGGCTCCGCCTCCTCCTGTGTGACAAGGCGTGGTTCGTCGGCGACGACTTCAAGCTCACCGCCGCGCGCAAGCGCGACATGAAGGCGGCCGTCGAGGAGGTCCGCGACCATCCCGCGCTGTACGGATACTACCTGCGCGACGAGCCCGGCTTCGGAGCGTTTCCCGCTATCGCATCGGCGATGGAATGCATGCGCGAACTCGACCCCTACCACGTCCACTACGTGAACCACCTTCCCATCCGGCAGACGGGGTTCGGCGCGGGCTCGATGGAGGTCTTCTGGCGCCGGTACATCGAGATGTGCAGGCCGACGCTCCTGAGCTGGGACCTCTACTGCATCGAGGTCCTGAGCGACGAGCAGATGGACCGGGAGGGCCGCGACAAGCCCTGGGTCTTCCCGAAGGACAGAATCTGGGTCAAGCCGTGGTACTTCGAGAACCTCGAGATGGTCCGCACGTTCGGCCTCGACTGCGGCCTCCCGTTCTGGGCGTTCACGATGAGCGTCCGCCACTACGCCTACCCGACGCCGACCGAGGGCCACCTGCGGTTCCAGCTGATGAACGACCTCGCCTACGGCGCGCGCGGACTCCAGTACTTCACGTACATGGGCATGCTCGGCCCCGACGGCAAGCCGGCCGAGACCTGGCACCTTGCGAAGAAGCTCAACGGGGAAATCCGCGCGTGGGCGCCCGTACTGCGGAAGCTGACGTCGACGAACGTCGGCCACACCGGGCCCATCTGGAGCGGCACGCGCGCGATCCGGCCCGACCAGCTCGCGCTCGACCCGTCGCACCTGTCCGTCGCCTGCGACGGCGACCCGGTGACGATCGGCTTCTTCCGCGACGACCGCGACGTGCTGTTCCTCTTGATCGTCAACAAGAACCCGTGCGACTGGGCCCGCGTGCAGTTGCACGTGCGCGTGCACGAGGACAAGCTCAAGCCGCGCAAGGGCGGGAAGCCCATCGGCGAGATCGGGCCGGTCGAGATCATGCCGGACGGCAAGCCGGCGCGGCCCGGCCCGCCCGGCTATCTCGCGCAGCAGGCGCTCGTCTTCTCGCCGGGGCAGGCGCGCCTGCTCTGTGTCGACGACATCGAGAAGGTCCCGCTGAGGTTCTGATTCGGCTTAGGGTGGTTCGGTTTACTTTTTGTCCGGACGTTTCTTTGTCGCGCCGCGGCCTGCGCGGTAAAGGGTCTTGTCTTCCTTGACGACGAACTCGCCGACGGGGTCAGCGGTCGCCTTGAGGAATTCAAGCCGGGCCGAGGAGAACAACGATTTCGACTCCTCCTTTAGGCGCCGGGCCGCCATTCGGCAGTAAGCCCTGTCGATTTCGATGCCCACGCTGTTGCGGTCGCATTTCATGGCGGCCAGCATGGTCGTCCCGGTCCCGCAAAACGGGTCCAACACGGTGTCACCCGTGAACGAGAACATCCTGACAAGCCGATAGGCCAGCTCGATCGGGAACGGAGCCGGGTGTTCCTTCGTCGATGCGCCGGTGATCTGCCAGAACTGTTGAAACCATTTCCGGTAATCGGACTTGTCTATCATGCTGCTTCGGCGCTGTTCGACGGTCGGTTTTCGGTAACCGCCCGGCTTGCGTTGCATCAGAATGAATTCGATGTCATTCTTGATGATCGCGTTCGGCTCGTAGGGTTTCCCGAGAAACCCGCCGCCACGATGCACCTCGTAAGTCGCGTTCGCAATTTTGTGCCAGATGATCGGGTTCAAGTTGTCGAATCCGATTCTCCGGCAGATAACACAGATGTCTGAGTGCAGAGGCATGACGACGTGGCGCCCGTGCTTGCGCCTCGACAGGCATACGTCACCGACGACGCATATCAGCCGCCCTCCCGGAACGAGGATACGGTAGGCCTCCTGCCAGACCTTGGCGGTCTCCGCAAGGAAGTTCTCGTAGTCGTCGATGTGCCCGAGTTGTTCTTCGCTTTCGTTGTATCGCTTCAGGTTCCAGTATGGGGGCGACGTTACAAGCAGATGGACCGACTCGTCCGGGATGAACGGCATTTGTCGAGCATCCGCCTGTATCAGGCGATGCGTGCTCTCGGCTCCTTCGGCCGTCGTGTGAATGTTCATTCCGCTTGCGGGATCCCGTAGGCCTGCGCGTGAGAAGCGAGCGACCGTGCGAAGACTTCAAACGTCAGATCTTCAGCCGGGTGCTGATAGGGCTCCTTGAGACTCGCGCCACTCTTTGATATCAGAAATGCCGCGGCGTTGTAATGGCGCTCCCTGACGAGCTTGCGGCAGAATAACTCGTAACGGGCTGCGTAAGACGCGCCTTTGAATTCGGGGAACACGTTGAAGTGCGGCTCCGCCGTTGCGACCGGTATGCGAGATTTTTCACAATCTTCGAGTAACAGGAAGTAACCGAGCCACGGCTTCACAGTCTTATTGAAAGCTCCCTCTCTGTACGCCGTCCACAGGTCCAGAGCGCTGCCCATGGCTTCTTCTGTTCGATTGTTGAAATTGTTGCCGAAAGACGGGCCGACGTGCGATTTGGCTTCTATCGCCGCTATGAGCTGCCCATCCCGCACAACAAGCAAGTCCCATTTCTTCGTCGGACGGAAGAAGCCGGGCAGCTCGAGGGCCGTGCGGTGGAAAACGCAATTACGGTCCACGCCAACGTCTGTCATCAACTCGGTCAACAGGGACACTATTCCGTCCATTTGCGCTCCGCCGGTGACGGCGCCGCGAGCGCCTTGGTCACGGCGGCCGGACGAACGTTGTCTGCTGGCCTGCTTCTTGCGGGTGCGCCAGAACTGAACGACCGCTTCTGCCAGGCGCCGATCGGGATTCTTCATGCTCACAGGTTCGCCCCACGTCCGGTCTTTCGGACCAGCCCATCCTAAACTTTCCCAGGCATCCGCGCAACACAAACAAGCTGAACCTGGGCGGCGAACAGAACTCGTGGCCCGCGAATTGGCGGAGAGCAACATGCCCGTCCCAGACCGTGCTCGTCACTCTGGTGACAACGCACATCGGCCTTGGCGCGCCCGAAAAGCGCCCTCAGTCGTCCCCCCCTTCCTCCTCCCAGCCCTCATCGTCCATCATGTCGCCGGGGTCTTCCGGTTCATCTTCGTAGATCGCCTCGTACGCGTACACCGTGAGGAACTTCCGGCCGGCCTTTTCCTCGATGGTCCCGGTGGCTTCGGCTTTCGCGCCGTGCGCGTCTTCGGCGCACATTGTTCCGATGCCGTCGAGCACGATGCCGTACACGACCTTGTCCACCTGGAGCGTGGCGGCCTGGACCGTTCCCGTCCTGTCGGCCGTCGCCTTCACGGAGCCGGTGAGCGTCACGGCCTCGCGGCACTCGCGGATGGCGAACCATTCGGCGTCGTCCTTCTCGATGACGACCCCTCTGACGGCCAGTTTCTTGTCGGCCATCTTCGTCGCGGCCTCCTTGCCCTTTTCATCGAGCACGAGGGCGTACTCCCTGTCGTCGAGCGTATCGAGCGTGGCCGATGTGAGCGCCCCGTTCTCGGAGTTCACCGTGAGCGTCCCGGCCGTCGAGACGATTCGCTTGAAGCCGGTCACTGTGAGCCACTTCTTTCCGTTCTTTTCGGTGAACGTTCCGGTGACCTCGGCGAGTTCGCCGCTCAGTTCGTCGACGAGGGCCGTCCCGTTGTCGTCCAGCGTGACGTTGCAGGTGCGGGAGCCGGCGGCGAACGTCGCGGCCGTGACGTTGCCGTCGTCGTCCACCATCGTCACCGCGACGGTTCCGATCAATGTCTTCTCGGCGGCGGCGGCGTTGCCGCAGGCCGACAGCAAACACGCGACCGCCAGCACTCCGATGCCGCACGACCGTATGATGCGTTTCATCTCACGACTCCTTCGATGTGGGGGCACGGGCGATGCCGGTGCCGAGACACGTTTACGTTCAGCCGCGCCGCTCCGGCCGTGTTGCTTCGGGCGGCCCCGAAGTCCTTGCACAAGGCGCCGGACGGCGCTTCTTCAACCTGTGTCGCTCCATTCTTGTCCTGGGCGCCCTCTCACCTCCCTTCCTTCCGCCCGTAGCCGGATTCTGCGGCGGCGTCTTGCCGGTGCGGCCGGCCGGGCGCGGTCCGATGCGAACTCAGTTGTCCAGAACAGCGCCCTCGTCGGCGGGCGCATCGTCCGCGTCGGGTTCCGCTTCCTCGGTCGGCGGGGCTTGTTCGCGGTACTTGGCCGCCTCCCGTTCGTCGAGCTTCTTCCGGACGGCTTGCGCGAACTCTTCGGCCTTTTCACGCGACGGGAATTTGCTCTTGATGAGCTTCAGAGCGGGCTTGGTCACCTGAAGCACCGGTTCGGTGTCGGTCCGGCCGTTTGGTCCTGCGGCGTGCGACTTCGCCGCGAGCGCGGCGTCGCAATACTGCTGAGCCATCGATTGCCACCTGGCGTACACCTCGTCGTGCCGGATGACGGCCACCTCGCGCTGTCCATACGCATCGGACAGCAGGCAGACGTCCCAGACGGACAGCCGTTCCTGTATCTTGGCAAACAGCGCCTCGCGTTTGTCCTCGTCCTCGGGGACCTTGGCGATCCGCTGGCACTTCGGCTCCATCGCGGGCAACATCGGGAATTTCTCGCCGTGCATTATCCGTGCCCATTTCTTCTTCTGTTCGGCCCAGGCCTTGCGCGTCTCGTCATACCCCGCCTTCATCTCATTCTCGAACATCTGGACGGAGAGTTCGGGCATCTCTTCGATGCTGACGGTGCCGTCGGTGTGTGTCACCTTGTAGAAGTACGTCATCATTCCCGGCCTCGCGGCGTCGCCGGGCGGCAGGACGCGAGTGGGATTTGCCGGCGTCGCGCCCGTCACGACGTTCACGCGGGCCGGCGAGTTGAGCATCAGTACGACAACGCCGCATGCGGCGGCCACGACGCAGAGGACCGTCTTTTTCATCGTTCGGCTCCTGAACACACTTCACCCCTTTCCGCGTATTATACACCAGGATTGTCCATATGTATTGTAGCCGCGGCCGGCCGTTCGGCAAGCCCCTGCCGCGCCGCGGACGAATTGGGCATTGAGCGCCCGTTCCGTATGTTGTAGGATTATTCCGCCTGAAAGGGTGCAATTTCGGAACCGTTAGACCGGAGGGGTTCCCTATGCGGCGGCGTTCGAGCTTCGACCGAGCCGGCCTGTGCCTGATTTCCGTGATTCTCCTGCCGGCGCTTTCGGGCTGTACGTACCTGCGGCACCGCGGCGAGGATGCGATGGACATGCTCGACCTCGGCGTCACGTGGTCGTCGAAGCCCGGCTTTGCCCTCTATTACAGCTTCGTTCCCATCGTGGCCATCGGGTACGGGTCGGTCGACGGCCGCTTCGCCGGGCTCGGCGGCGGGTCGTTCGGCGTGATGCCGCATTACGAAAAGAGCGTCGGCCTCGTCCTCTGGGGCCGGGAGCGCATCGGGTTCGGCGAGTTCGACCCCGAGGAGCCCGAGACGCTGAACTACCAGCGGCTTGGGTTGATCGGCCTGTTTCAGGGGCCTGTCCCCGGGCCCGACTACATGATCTCCTGCCCGCACTACCTGCATCTCGGGTGGGTCGGCCTTGTCGGCACGCCCCGATACTTGCAGATGTTGGATTTTGTTCTGGGCTGGACGACGATGGACATAGGTTTTGACGACGGCCGGCCGCGCGGTAAATGGGGTGGCAAGGACTTCTTCGGCCCGGGCCCGCCCGCGGCCGAGCCGGACGGGGCGGCGCCTTAGTGTCGGCCACGGAGGCCGCGGCGAAGGTCATTCCTCCGCGGGCTCGCATTGAGCGTCGACGGCTTCCTTCAGCAGGTCCTGAAACCTTTTCCGCAGGCCCGGAGCGCGGAGGTCGAGATTGAGCGCCTCGCGGCAGGTTCGTTCGGCCTCCGCGTACTGTCCGGCCAGCATCCGCGAGTCGATCAGCCGCAGGTAGAGCGAGAGCGCCTCCGTGCGGTCCTTGATGAGTTCGATGGCCTTCCGGTAGTGGTCCCCGGCCTCGCCGTACTTGCCCTGTCCGGTGCAGATGGCCGCGAGGCGCACGGCGACCTCGGGCGAAGCCGGGTACTCCTTTGCGATCTTCTCGGCCCACTCGAGCGCCGTCGCCTCGTCGTGGTGCGCGACGATGACGTTTATGCCGCCCGTCAGGTGGGCTTCGAATCGCTTCGGATCGATCCTGAGCAGTCGCTCGTACATGGCGACTGACTTGTCCGGCTGCGCGGCCACGACATACAGCCGGGCCAGTTGTTCGCAGGCGTTGACGTCGTCCGGGCCGACCGCCCTGATCTGCTCGTACTTCTCGATCGCCTTGCCCGGCAGTGCGAGCAGGCCGCTTCCGTGGTAGATTTCGGCGAGCATGCGCAACGTGAACACGTCCTTGGGGTTCTCCTTCACGCGCGCCTCGTATTCCGCGACCTTGGGCTCGAACCGTCGCAACGTCTTCAAGGCGAAGTGCAGCGCGTCGAGAGCCCGCCGCCTCTCGTTCTCGTCCTGGGCCATTCGCAGAACCGCTTCGAGCGCGTCGACGTACTCATCGACCCGGCCCGCCTTTTCGAGCACGGTCGCCAGGTCCATCGTGTACTTGCGCTTCTGGGCGACGTTGTCGTCCTCGACGAGGCCTATCGTGCGGCGTATTTCGGCCGCGGCCTTGTCCCACCACTCCGCGCGGCAGTAGATGCGGTCGAACAGGTCGAACGAGAGGCGCTCCTTCTCGGCACGTTTCGTCTCGACGGCGAGCGCCTTCAACTGGAGCCGTTCCGCCGACTCGTAGAATCCGTAGGACCACTCGATCTTTGCGAGAGCCGCGTAGTAGTCCGACGGCTGATCCTTCGCCGGGCGCGGCAGGGTCTCGTCCTCGACGGAACCCTGCGCCGGCGCGGCGGGCGCGGCACCGCCGAGAACAACGGACATGAGCGACAGAGCCAAGAGCGTTTTCATATGAGTCCCCCGGTGTTGACGAGGCAAGCCGATACGATATTCTAGGCCGCGCCGCGGCACCGGTCAAGCGTCGCAGATGGACGTGAGGCCCGGAACGCGAGTCCAGGCGCCGCCGCCCGTGTCGCCGGTCCCTTGCTTTGCTCGTGGGCGGGCGCTAAGATGCCGCCGTGTGAAGGGCTGTCGCGGGCCGCGCCGCGGGGCGTCGGCCGGCCAGCCGCACTTCGCCGGGCTTGGCCTCTCCTGCTCTCAATCGAAAGGAACCCGCCGTGATTCCGGATGCCGCGAACAACGGATCGTCGCTCACTCGCCTCTCCCGGGCCGTCGTGGTCCTGCTCGCGGCTCTGCTGGCGGCCGCGGGCTGTGGCAAACAGAAGGCGGACGCGGAACTCATCCGGCGCCTCAAGCACGAGGATTATCTGGAGCGCTGCGCCGCGGCAAAGGAGCTCGGCGAGACCGACGACGCGGCGGCGGTTGAACCGCTCATCGAGGCGCTGGATGACAGGGAATGGCCGGTCTGCGAGGCCGCGGCGCTGGCGCTGGGCCAGATCGGTGATGAGCGCGCGGTCGAGCCGCTGGTCAAGTCGCTCGACGCCGAGACGTGGCCCGTGCGGCAGGCCGCGGCGAACGCCCTCGGCATGATCGCGGGCAAGGAAACCGAAGAGACACCGGGCGCAGGTGAAAGGCCGAAGGAGAAGACCGCCGGCGAACAGGAGAGCGCGGCACGGAAGGCGGCGGCCGCAAAGCTCGCCGCGCGGTTGGCCGTGGACCCGCTCATCGGGCGGCTCGCGGACGGCGACCAGAACGTGCGGGCCGCCGCGGCGGAAGCGCTGGGATGGCTCGGCGACGCAAAGGCGGTTGACCCCCTCGTCCGGCTTCTCGATGAGAACGCGGCGCACGTCCGCGCCTCGGCGATACTGGCGCTCGGCGCGATCGGAGACAAGCGCGCGTTCGGCCCGCTCCGAAAAGAGCTGGAGGCGGAACGGTCGGACATCCGCATCGCCGCCGCCGAGGCCTTGGGGAAGCTCGGCGACAAGAGGGCGATTCCGCCGCTGACCGAGGCGTTGAACGACCCGGACCTCGCGCCCGCCGCAACCGAAGCCCTCAAGAAATCGGGATGGGAGCCGCCTCCCGAGCAAGAGAAGGCCGAGTAGAACCGCGGGGCGCGAGCGGATTCCGCATCACGCCCCGGGCTTTCGGCGCATCCGCAACGTGGTCCCTCGCGGACCGACGCCTAGATGTACGGTTCGAGCAGTTTCTGCGCGTGCGCGGGAAGGGTCATCCAGTCGGGGATTTGATAGCGGTTGCCGTCGACGTCCTTGATGACCAACTTGCGGACGGCGACGCGGCGGATGCTCTTTCTGACGTCGCGTACCTGGAAGGCGCGCGCCCCCTTGTTGGTCTCGACCTCCCATTCGACCACGGAAAGCACTTCCTGGATATCAAGGATGTTGTGGATGCGCGGCATGAAATAACAGCGCTCCAGGGCCTCTTCGACGAGGCGCCGCGACTGCGCGTCCAGGCCTGCGAGGCCCTCAAGTATTCCTATCTCGTTTCCTTCCCGGTCGCGCAGGCCGATCATGCCCTTGGGGCATGTGAACGGGAAGGCGGGGGCGACGCTACCGATGGGCCGTTCCCCTGTTGGATCGTGCATGAGAATTGTGCCGTCCGGCCCGCTGGTGAAGCGGACTTCGGCTCCGTTTATGATGAAATCGAGCTTTGACAAGGGCGTCATCCTGCGGGTTCCTCTTGCCGGCGGCGCCGGCGTGTGTCATTGTTGCGTGGCGGCATTGGCGAACTCGGCTTGGATCCTGTGGAGCTCGGCGTAGCTGCCGTCCATTTCCAAGAGCTGTTCGTGGGACCCTTCCTCGATGATCTGGCCCTCGTCCATCACCACGAGGCGGTCGGCGTTGCGAAGTGTCGACAGGCGGTGAGCGATGGCGATCGTGGTGCGTCCGTGCACGAGGCGTTCCATCGCCTCCTGGATGAGTGATTCGGTCGCGGTGTCGACGGCCGAGGTGGCTTCGTCAAGGATGAGGATGGGCGGGTCCTTCAGCACGGCTCGGGCGATGGAGACACGCTGTCTTTCGCCGCCGCTGAGCATGATGCCGCGTTCGCCCACCTCGCTGTCGTATCCGTCCGGCAAGCTCATGATGAAGTCGTGGGCGTTGGCGACCTTGGCCGCCTGGATGATATCGATCCAGGAGGCGTCGGCGCGGCCGTAGGCGATGTTTTCCCTGATGGTGCCGGCGAACAGGAAGGAATCCTGAAGCACGATGCCGACCTGGCTTCGCAACCACTTCGACTTGATGTCCTTCAGGTCGACGCCGTCGAGCAGGATTCTTCCGTTGGTGGGGTCGTAGAAGCGGCAGGCCAGCGAAGCGATGGTGCTTTTTCCAGACCCTGTCTTTCCGACGACGCCGATCATCTCGCCCGGCTTGATGACCAGGTTGACGTTCTTGAGCACCCGTTCGCCTTCGTTGTAGCCGAACGAGACGTTCTGGAAGACGAGCTTCCCGTGGACGTCCTGTGGCTCGATGGACTGGTCGTGGTCGGCCACGTCGGAGGGCATGTCCATCACGTTGAAGATGCGCTCGGCGGCGGTCGCGCTTTCCTGGAATGTTTCGGTGAGGGTCATGAGCTGGCGGATCGGGTTGTAGAACTGATTCATGTAGGTGATGAAAAGGATGAGGGTACCAAGCGATATCCGGAAGTGAAGCACCTGCGCTCCGCCGACGAGCCAGACGGCGATGACGCCGAAGGAGATCATGAAGCCGACGAGAGGGCCGAACCTCGAACGTGCCCGCACGGCGGACATCTGCGAGTCGAAAACGTCCGCGTTCCGCGCCTCGAACCCGTGAATCTCGCGCTCTTCCTGTGCGAACGACTTCACCACGCGCATGCCCGAGATCGCCTCGGCGACCGACGCGGAAAGGTTGGCGAACTTGCGTCGGACCGAGCGAAACACCTTTCGAAAACGGACAAAGAATATGCGCCCACTCAAGACCACGACCGGGATGGGCAAGAGGGCGACGGCGGCGAGCTGCCACTGAATGGAGAACAACACCACCGCGATCCCCACAACGGTCAGCAGGTGAATCACCATGTTCTGCACGGCCTGGATGACGAACCGTTGCACCACCCGGGTGTCGGTGAGAACGCGGGCCATGATGCGTCCGGTGTGCTCCCGATCATAGTAACTCAGGCCTAGACGTTGCAGCGAGCGATACAGCTTGACCCTGAGGCCCGACACCAGCTCCTCTCCCAGTCGGCCGGCGATATTGATGCGGTAGTGGGAGATGACGGATTGCGCGGCGATCAACCCCAGGAATATCCCCCCGATGACGAGCAACTGCCCGTAGCGCTCGCGGCGCTCGGCCCGCGCCGCGGCCAGGGCGGTCGGCGTGGCATCGTCGGGCGAGCGGAGCGCCTGCTCGGACCCGGCGCTGAACGGCACAAGCGCCTTGTCCACCATCTCCCTGACCAGGAGGCCGGGCCCGAGGTTCGCCACTGTGAAGAGAATGGAAAGAAGCATTCCGGCCACCACCAGGCGCCGTTGGCTCTTCATCATCTTCACGAGCCGCATCATCACGCGCCGCTTGCTCGTGCACCGGGGGCAGACATCTGTGGGATTGCCCAGCGGGTGGCTGCAGTTGGGACAGCGGTAGGTGGGCGGGGCCTCCTTGGGGCCCGCGACTTTGGCGATCTGTTCGTTCCGCGCCTCGACCTCCTCCTCGGTGGCGTCGAGGGACCGGTTCAACAGGTCGGCGGTCGCCAGGAATGTCTCGGCCTTGGACTTTGAATACCGGATAAGTTCCATGCTGCGGCCCGCTTTGGTGCGAAGCTCCAGCGCGCCGTTGCCCACGAAGTCCCTCGTGTGGGCCGATACCACGTCGTCGAGCGGGATGTCATGCAGGACGCGCCCATCTTCGAGCACAAACACGCGGCCTTCGCACAGCACCAGGCGGCTGTGGCCATAGTGCCCCGACGCCAGCAGGTCGGCGTCCACAACGCCCCGGATGTTCTGCCGGCCGATCAGACCCTCCAGCGTCCGCAATTCGTCCCTGGGCAGGTCCTTGACATCGCGGATCAGCCGGTTCGATCGTTCGTCGGCGGTCTCTGAGCCCATCACTGCTGTCCACGAGGTCTCGCGTGCACCCGGAGTGCCCACGGGCGCGTGACTATGGACGACCGCGGGCAGTGTACCAGATGCGCGGCGCAATGCCAGGAAAACCGGACAATTCGTTTGATCCGGTCGTGCAGTCTGGCCGCAGGCGGCGCACCGTCACCAGTAGTGGTGCTCCTCGAGCCAGGCGCGGTAGCCCTTGCCGATGGTGATGTCCTGCTCGGCGATCGGATCGCCCGAGAGGCCGTGTTCGGCCACCTTCGCCGCGACCCAGTCGTTCAACTCGCGTTCGAGCGCCCGGACAACCTCCGGCTTTTCGTCGGCGAGGTTGCGCGTCTCGCCGGGGTCCGCTTCGAGGTCATAGAGCTCGCGCGGCGGCATCTTGTGCAGGTCGTTCCCCTTGTCGAGCGCGACGATGAGCTTGTGCCTGCCGGATATGATCGCCCGCTTCCGCTGGTAGGTGCACTCGCCCGTGACGAACGTCCTCTGGATCGGCCGGTCCGACTCGCCGGTGATGTAGGGCAGTAAGCTCCGCCCCTCCATCGCGTCGGGCACGTCGAGCCCGGCGGCGTCGAGGATCGTCGGCGCGATGTCCGCGTGCTGGACGACGTGCGGGACGGCCGCCCCGGCCCGGCCCCTGCCGGGACAGCGCACGAGCAGTGGGACGTGGAGGTTGCCCTGGTAGAGCCCGTGGTGGTCGAAGAAGACGTCGTGCTCGTACATCTCCTCGCCGTGGTCGGCGAAGAAGACGACCATCGTGTCCTCGCGCAGGCCGGCGTCGTCGATGGCGCCGAGCACTTCGGCGAGCCCGTCGTCGAGGTGGCGGATTTCCGAGTCGTACATCGCGCGGAGGTACTCGATGTCGGTGAGCTCGCGTCCGGGCGGCGCGAGTTCCTTGATCCATCCGCCGCGCCAGGCGCCCGCGTGCATGCTCGTCTCGTAGAAGCGGTGGAGCGCGCCCTTCCTGGCGGGGTCGCACGGGTCGCCCTCGTAGAAGAGCGGGCGGTATTGCGCCGGCGGCAGGTAGGGCGTGTGGACGTCCCAGTAGTGGATGAAGAGGAAGAATTGCTCGGCGGCGTGGTGCTTTATCCAGGGGACCGCGCGGCGGTTGATGCCGGTGCATTCGATCTCGTGCGACGACCCGAGCCGCTGGCTCGAATCGATGAGCGTCTCGTAGCCGCGGCCGAACCACGGCTTCATTCGGAAGAGGTTGTCGACCGCGCAGGTGGCGTAGCCCGCATTGCAGAGGATTTGCGGAAGCCACGGGCGGACGGGGTCGATGTCGCGGCCGCCGCCGTGCGTCACGATGCCGTGGGTGACGGGCAACTGGCCCGTGAACGTGGTCGTGTAGCTCGGCGTGGTCGGGATGCCGGGCGCGAGGCACCGTTCGAACCGCGTGCCCGACGCGGCGAAGGCATCGAGCGCCGGGCTCGTGTCATGCCGGTAGCCATAACAGCCCAGGTGATCGGCGCGGACGGTATCGAGCGCGACGAGGACGACGTTCATCGGAACCTCCTTTTCGCGCCAGATTATATTGGGCGTTCGCACCGCGTCAATGCGGGGTATAGACGCAGATTTCGCGGATTTCCTTTTTGGAGTGCGACATCACGATGTCGCTTTGACACCGGCCGGAGGCCGGACCTGCTCCGCTACACAGACGGCGGGCAAGCTCCTCCGGCCGTGAAAGCTGCTCCCGTCTGCTCCGCAGACAGTCAAAGCGGCGTCGTGCCGCCGCACTCCATATAAGAACACGGCCTCGGACGAGCATGCGGTCACGCTTGCCCGGCCCAGGGGGAATGGGCCGAATGCTGAGGGCGAGAACGGACGCCATTCGCACCCGTCGACCGTCCACGAAAAAGAAACAGGACAAACGGCGGTCGTCCTTATTATCTTGGGAGGCGCTGTAAGGAGCGCTGTCGATTCCGGGGGTATCCGGCCGTGGCAAGTGAAGAAAAGCGCTCGGTGGCGGCTGGATGCGCTAAGGCGGCTGATCGTCAGCCCTGCATCAGGAGTCGCAATATCCTGTACAACGTCTCCAAAGGTGGAACCAGCATTCTGACCTGAGCGTTGGCGCTCGCCTGAATCACTTTCTTCCGAGGAATCTTCTCTTCTATCACCAGTTCCGTGCGCCAGTTCCTGCTTTTGCGGAGTTCCTGAAGCACCGTTCTCAACATCTTGGCCCAGGATCCTCTTGAGTGATGCGCCAGCGCGGACGGGACGATCGAGAGCGCGTCGTCAAGCCGGTCGATCTTTCGGCCTTTGTACGAGCTCTTCGGGTC
>Ga0180429_10000258_pt1 | contig 48319 bp, 44 predicted proteins | sample SS_ome_FD_132428 | JGI IMG/M metagenome (GOLD analysis project Ga0180429, IMG submission 132428) | Hypersaline lake sediment archaeal communities from the Salton Sea, California, USA - SS_1_S_1 metaG | ecosystem: Environmental > Aquatic > Non-marine Saline and Alkaline > Hypersaline > Sediment ... | reverse complement strand
GAAGCGAGGAAGGAAAAGAGGCCTCCCGTGTTCAAGGGGGAATAGACGGGCTCTCTTGGGCTCGCAACCAGCACCGAGATTCGGAATGCCTACTTGCAGTATTTCTGAAAGCCGCCCAGGGTGAAATCCGCCAGATCGAGTTTCACGTGGTATTTCCAGATATTCTTCTCGCTCGCACCACAAATCAGCGAAGCATGTCGCGTACGATCATCAACCACAAATTGGAGATCCGGGCTCATGTAAAGCCCCTTCTTGTCGTCGCTCACATAGCCGCCATTCGAGATGACCATGGTTTTCCAGTAGTCTCCGGCACGATCGTGGATGATCTTGTACTTCGGGATGTGAAACTCCGGATCATACCAGATGACCATCTTGCCGTAGTTGTAGTACGGATCCTTGGCGATTCCCTCGATCAGAATCAAGTGCCTCTTCACCCAGACCGTACTCACCAGCGCCCAGGGCGCACCCTGCCAACCATCGGTCTCGTAACCATGCACAAGGGGCGCGATATCCGAGGTAGTCACCAGTTCGCCCCGTTTGTTGCGCACCATTCGTTGCGGCTTCGTGCTTCTGAAGGGAACGAGCGTTTCCCTCTGTCCGATCACCTTCCAGTTGACGAGTTCCACCTTCCCATCGTAGCCGTTGGGATCATCCACGCAAAAATCCGAACCGAGGAAGGAGTCGGAGCGATTGGCCGGACTCATCCGCCTCACCCGGCGGATCGCGGGAACGTAGGCAACAGTGACATCGGGCCGTTTATCTCGATAACGCCATGACAAAATGGAGAATCCGGATACATCATAGGGATAGTCCACTGCTATAACAGACTTCTTCAGGAAGGCATCCGGATTCCTGTAGGCCTTGGCTCCAGGGTATCCATCCAGGTAGAGAATCATCAGTTGATTGCTGATTTCTCTTTCATATCCGCCCTCGCCCACCCAGATGGCTTCGTTGCGGACGCTGGCATTTCCCTTCTGCGCCCAGTAGTAACCGCGGGTGTGCATCAGCTTCGCTCCTGCCCTCGGGTCATCGAGGTCTTCACCGGGAAAGGGGATCCCCACAATGAATCCAGGAGTCTTGCCGGTTTCTGCATCTATGATGACGTCTTCCTCGTCCAGAGCGTACTTGCCGACGTTATCCTCAAGGGATTTCTTGTAGGCTGGGGTAATGAACTCTTTCGGGTCATAGGTTAGTTCAGCGATGTTGAGGATAAAATCCCCGTTCTTGACCCAGTTCAGCACAGGATCCGGGAGCAAACCCTCGGCCTTCTGCCAATTCGTCGTATCGATCACATCTCCGGGAGAGACATCGGCAGAGACTGCCGTAGACAGAAAGACCAAGAACGAAAGACTGACCACGAGGATACCAAGCTTGTATGTTTCCTTCATTTTACTCTCCTCCTTTTCTGTTCCTAATGCGCAGTCTCAGCACATTATGCCAAGGGATCCCCTGCTCCCCGCCTTCGCGGGGATGACGGCTCCGCTTACGTCTCCCGGCGAAAAATGGGGCATGAGCCATTTTCTTCATTTGTTGAGTTCTCCTCGTATCTGAAAGAAGCCTTGTGGAACCTTTTTTTCGCAACATAGTGGGCCAATGGATCCCTGCTTTCGCAGGGATGACGGCTCAGCTAACGCTTCCCCGTCAGTTTCACTGACGTCTCCCCGTCAGTTCAGTTGGTAGGTGACGATGAAGGCGATCTGGTCCCGATCCCGGAAGGCACCGAAACCGCTCATGTTCCCTACGATTCCGCTGTACTGGACCAGAAACCGGAAAGGTTCCCAAATGTACTTGATCGAAGGGACGAACATCCATGCCCCCCTTATGTCGTAGGCCAGAACAAGTTGCGGGTTGAGCGCCCCCTTGAGGTACATCGTGTTCGTCAGGAAGGTGAAGTTGCTCGAAAACTCCTTTTCCGCCGAGAAATTCGTCGATTCCGGGTAGAGGGCCAGCGGCTGCCGCATCCGCTCGTCGAAATCGTTCACCCAGGTCGCAAACCACTGGAAGGACATCACGAAGGTGCTGGTCTTGTTCAAAGACCGAATCCATACATTCTTGTCCAGACCGATCATCCATTTAAGCTTGTCCTTCTTCGGGATCGTTCCGTTCTGCGGCAGCCCGGGCACCCCGGGAATCGGAAAGGGAAGCGGTTCAATCGGAAGATTGACTTCCGGGATGAACACCGGCTCGTCCCAGAACCAGGCTACTTCGCTTCGGACGATTACATCCGTGTGACTCTCCCAGAAGTTCATGGAGACGCCCGTGATCTGTACGGCCGGGTAGCTCAATTCCGACCACGCATCGAGTGGGCTGTCCCCGACCGCCAGACGCAGGGACAGGATGTCCATGTAGGTCTTGTAATGGGCGATGTTGAAGCTGTAGTTCCCTCCAAGAACGCCCAGCAGCCTCACGCCCCACCGGCTGCTGCTCATTACCTTGGACGGGGCGACCAGGACCGTGGGCAGCGGTGAAGCCGGTTTGGGGGCGGCATACGGTGTCCCGGCCGGCGCGATCGGTGCCACCCGCGCGTCCCAGTTACCCGGCACCCAGAACCCTTCCAGGGTCACCGAACCTATGGGGCCCACATTTCCAAAGTTGTAGCTTCCCCGCAACATCCACAACGGGATGCGTCGATCGTCCAGATCCTCGAAGGGGCCGCCAAAGGTGTTGTCCAGGGGATTGATGCCGTCCAGAAGCCGGAAAACGTCCGTCTCGCCCCAGGCAAGGTTCTGCTTGCCTATACGCAGGAATGCATTGTGTCGGGAGAGATCCAGATAGCACTCCCACAGGTCATACTGGTGGCTAAAGCTGGTGATGTTCTCCTTGTCGTTGTCTTTTACGTCCTGGAAGGACTGAGGGCCGACGTCGTAGACCGCGTCGTACATGAACCGGCCCACGATGTGGTACTTCGCTCGAATGTCCAGGGCCTTCAGGGGATACAGGACATCCAACTGGTCGGTCAGGTCCCTGAGGTCGTGATCGAGCTCGATGAGGGCCAGGTTCCGCCACTGCACGAGGTCTCCGATGCTTATATCTCTCGGCTCGGTGAACCCGTCGGAGTCCTGGAGCCGGAGCGTAACCCTGGTCTGGACCTTCGCGATGATTCGAAAGGTACGCTCCGAATCGACATAGACCGCCCCTGCTCTTCCGGCAAGCCCAATCACCAGAAGGCAAAGCCCTGCAAACGAAAACACCCATCTCCTCAAAGCCATCATGTCCCCCCTCTACCTGTTAATGGCATTGACCCTTTTCCGTACTTCCCTTGCGATTCTCTCCTCAGCCTCCTCTATTTGTCTGACCCACCGTTCTCTTTCGCAGACTCACCGAGACTCCCCAACACAGACATCACCCCTCCGCCGATGAAGTCCATCACCCTTCCGATGACCGGTTCGATCTCGTCGGGACGGTCATCCCAGATCAGGTACCGGTAGGCCACGCGTTCGAAGATTCCTTCGATCGCCATTGCGGCGGTGTCAGCCACAAGCGGGTCCTCGAGCCCGTACTCCTTCATAATTTCCAGAATGGCCGCTTCGGTATCTTCGTTGATCCGTTCGATGATCGCCCGCCGCCGGGCCTGCACGTCCTGGGAGACCCCCACCGATTCCCTGAAGAGGATGATCACGTGCGGGCGGTTCAGACGCCAGAATGCCTGAGACAGTCCCCGGCCGGCGTTCTGGAATCTCTCCATCGGGGTCTTGCCTCTTCGAAATCCCTCCCCGAGGAAGGCCCTGAACTCGAATGCGATCTTGTCGAGCAGACGAATCAGGAGGTCTTCCTTGTTTCGGAAATAGAGATAGACCGTGCCCACGGCCACCTCTGCCGAGGTGGCAATCTCCTGGATCCTGGTCTTGGCGTAGCCCTGATCGCAGAACAGGCGTTCCGCGGCGGTGAGGATGGTGTGGTATCGCCGGTCTCTCTCTCTTCTGCGCCTCTTTGCGGTCACGAGGGCCGGCTGAGAGGCAGGCTGCTTCGGCATGGTCGTGCCTTCGCTTGAGTCATTCAGAACATGAATCTTATTCATCAGGACCTATCCCACTATGCAGGTCCCTGTCAAGAACTTTTTTATAATCGGGCGCACAAACGGGGGACAGCCACCGAATTCGCGGAAGATATCTTTCATAATCAATGGCTTAACTCGGCAGCTGTCCCCGAATTCAATCCCAAAAACGGGCTGGAGGAGACGGGCGGAATGGTAGGTGAGAGCATGAATCTGGAATAATATGTCCAGGAGAGGAACCGGAAGACCGTGCCCCCGCGCGGCCGGTCTGCCGGGGCTTTTCCGCCGCGTTTCGGGCATGGGGCAGTGCCGGGTACCGGGCACCTTCGGGTCAGGCCTCCGACGCTATTCCAGGCCCTTGAGCCCGAGCCGGTCGAGGGCCTGCCGGGTGGGCATCCCCGTCTCCGGGTCCCAGTCCCACTCGCGGTAGTAGTCGTCGATCATCTGTTCGGTTTCCTCGACCGTAAGCGGCTTCTCGCTGACATAGTCCTGGAAGCCGCGGTCGCCGAACCACTTGTGGGGCAGGACCTCTTCTCGTTCTCGCTCGAACCCCTCCCGCAGGTTCGCGAGCCTCAATAGGGTCCAGGCACGGTCGGCCCGCTCCCGCAGTGCGGACACGGGGGTCTCGATCCCGGTGACCGCCTCGTACGCCTCGGCGCAGAAGGAGGCACTGTAGAAGCGATTGATCTGGGCACGAGCGCAGACCCCGAGGGAACCAAGGACTGCAAACCAGCGGTGCGAGTGCCTCAGGAGCCCGCCGACCTTCAGGCCCGCAATTTCCCCCTTGTCTCCCTTCGGCAGGATCGCTTCGATCTCGTCCTCCGGCACGCCCATCCGGTCCAGTTGCCCGGGGAACACCTCCAGGGGCCGTCGCGCAAAGTACGTGGGCGACCCGCTCGAGCCCACGTGAGGACCACGTGGGTCCAGGACCTGGCCGAGCTCCATAGACCCAAAGAGGTGCCACGGCAACGCCGCCCCAGGGCCGGCATAGGGATGCATTCCTTTTACCAGGGCGGGCGCGAGCTCTTCCGCCTTGTCACCGAATGCCTCGATGGCGCCCGGGAACCCGTCTGCCAGGACGTCTCCGAGCCCCTCCCTGCGTGCAATCTTGCTTGCCCAGGCCTCCATCGAGGCGAGCGATTCGATCGCAATCTTCGGCTCGGCCTTGTCGCGCGGGATCAGCCCGTTCTCGGTAAGGGCCTTGGCAAAGACCATGAGGCCCATGAACTCGAACATGTCCAGGCCGTACTCGTCCAGGTCTGCGATCAGCTTGATTGCCTGCCTGTAGTCCTTCATCCCGTAGATGACCGGCGTGAAGAGATTGATGGCGGAGCTGGAGCACACGACCTGTCCCTTGAACTCTCCATCCTTTATTTCCACCACGTCTTTGCAGCCGATGGGGCACGAGACGCAGGCCACACGTCTCTTCTTGATGTTGAGGTACGTGTCCCTCTCAACGAAAGGAAAGGAGTTGATCAGGCCCATCTCCTGCCACTCCTTGAGATGGGGGTAGGCACGCATTCTTTCGAAGATCGTCTTCTTGAGGGTCTTGTATCCTTTCCGATCCGCCACCAAAACGCCCCGGGTGCCCCGGGCCACGATCGCCTTCAGGTTCTTGGAGCCCATGACCGCACCGAACCCGCCTCGCCCCAGGGTGGCGATCCGGTCGACATAGGCCATGGAGAACTTCACCAGCTTCTCGCCCCCCTGGCCGATGGCCACCACACCGGCCGGACGTTCGTAGTCCTTCCAGAGGGCCTCGCACGTGGCGGACACGCCGAGCCCCCAGAGGGGCGATGCATCCCGAAGGGCCACCCGGTCGTCGATGATCTCCAGGTACACGGGCCGATCGGCCCGCCCCTTGACGACGATGTGATCGTAGCCGGCGTTTTTCAGCATGCAGGCGAACGTGACGCCACCGGCGCCGCACCAGCCGATCGTACCGCTCGTCGGCAACTTGGTGATCGAGAACAGGCGGGACGAGGCGGGCAGATCCGTACCTACGAGCGCGCCCGCCCCGAGTACGATCGGGTTCTCCGGGGCCAGGGCATCGGTTCCGGGCTCGAGGCTTTCATAGGCCAGCTTGACGGTGAGGCCCAAGCCACCGATGAAGTCTCTGGCAAGCGCCGGGTCGAGAGGCTCCTTGGTAATCACTCCCCGGGTCAGATCGACCACCAGGACCGTCCCTGCAAAACCGCCCAAGGTCATGACGCCCCCCCTTCCTCACTCTTCTCGAGCGCTCCGTACAGGCAGTTGTCGGCACACAGCCCGCACGCGACACAGTCCTCGGTGAACCGGATTGCACAGTCCGCTCCTAGAAAATCAATCCGGATCCTTGCTGCGGACGGGTTGAACGATTTCTGGTAGGCCTGCGAACAGGCAAGCTGGCATCGCAGGCACCCCGTACATTTCGCGTCATCTGTGAGGATACGGTACTTGGACACGGCCCCCTCCTCAGGTCTTAACACATAGGCGAAAGGGCGAAGGGGTTGTCTACGTATTGAAGAGGTATTCCTAACCTGCAAATGGCCAGCTCAGGGTGTTGGTCTACTTCTCCCCCTCTTCAATACATAGTCCACCCCTTTCGCCTTTCGCCTGTCACTTTTTGTCTCTCAGCCGTTTTTCCCGCTGCTCCCGAACCTTTGCCAGAACCCCGTCGACAAGACTCGCCGGTATGGGCTCGAAGGCCTGGAACTCCATCGAGAAGTTCGCCCTTCCGGAACTCAGGGACCGGAGGGTCGTCGCGTACCCGAACATCTCGGAAAGAGGAACGCTCCCCACGAGCTTCTGCGATCCCTTTCGATATCGCCGCATGGTGTGAATGCTCCCGCGGCGTCTCGACAAATCTCCGGCTACGTCCCCTATATGATCGTCCGGGGTGGCGATCTCAACCTTCATGACCGGTTCGAGCAACTGGGGCGCCGCCTTCTGAAAGGCCTCTTTGAAGGCAAGGCACGCGCAGGTGTAGAAGGATTTCTCCGACGAGTCCACCTCGTGGAACGAGCCGTCCACCAGCACCGCCTTGATGCCCACAATCGGGAACTTGGCCATCACACCCGCGTTCAACGTATCCGCCACGCCACGGCGCACCGCCGGGATAAATTCCCGAGGGATGGCACCCCCGCGAATCAGGTCCAGGAATTCGAACTCCCCCTCTTCGTTCGGCTCGATCCTGAGGACCACGTGGGCAAACTGCCCCTTTCCGCCCGTCTGTTTCTTGAAACGATAGTCGACCTCCGCCTGCTGCGTGATCGACTCGCGGTAGCTTACCGCCGGCTCGCCGGACACGACAGGAACCTTGAACTCGCGGCGCAAACGGTCCTCCACGATCTCGAGGTGCAATTCTCCCATGCCCGCCATGACCGTCTCCCGGGTTTCCGGATCCACATAGAACGAGAAAGACGGGTCTTCCATGGTGAGCTTCCGCAGAGATCGGTGCAGGTTCTGCTCTTCTTTTTGAACGGACACCCCCACGGACCGCTGGATGACCGCCTCCGGGACCGCGATTCTCTCGAGCAGCAGAGGGTGGGCAGGGTCGCAGAGGGTGTCCCCGGTCTTGGTGAATTTCATGCCCACGAGGGACACGATGTCACCCGGGCCCGCCCGCTCGATCTCCTCCCGCTTCTTCGCATGGATCTGGTAGATCCGTCCGATCTTCTCCTGCTTGGACCGGGTGGAGTTGAGCACCTTCTGTCCCGAGCAAATCTCGCCGGAGTAGATCCGGGTGAAGGTCTGCTGCCCCACGAAGGGGTCATGGATAATCTTGAACGAGAGGGCGGCGAGGTTTGCCTTGGAGGAGGGGACACAGACCAGGCTCTTCTCCGGGTCGTCTGCATCCGACCCGACCACACTCCCCTTGTCGGCCGGAGAAGGCAGATAGTCGACGATCGCGTCGAGCAGGAGCTGGACGCCTATGTTCCGGTAGGCCGAGGCGCAGAACACGGGCGTCAACAGGGAGTTCAGGACGCAGTACCGCGCCGCCTTTCGGATTTCCGCTTCACTGGCTTCTTCCTCTGCCACAAACTTTTCGAGCAGGTCCTCGTCGAATTCGGCGAGCTTCTCCACAAGGTTGGCACGTCCCTGACGGGCCCCCTCGACCAGTTCCTCCGGGATCTCCGTCTCGATCCGCCTGAACTCTTCAAAGGCAAAGGCCTTCATCGACACCAGGTCGATGATCCCCCTGTAGCCGTCCCCTTCCCCGATGGGGAGCTGAAAGGGCACCGGGTTCGCGTCGAGGTGCTCCTCGAGCTGCCTCACACAGCGGTCGAAGCTCGCCCCCTCCCGGTCCATCTTGTTCACGAGGGCCAGGCGAGGCACCTTGTATCGGTCCGCCTGATTCCAGACCGTTTCCGACTGGGGCTCGACCCCTCCCAGGGCGCAGAACACCGCGATCATGCCGTCCAGAACCCGGAGCGCCCTCTCCACCTCCACGGTGAAATCCACGTGCCCGGGCGTATCGATGATATTGATCGTGTGATCCTGCCAGTCACAGGTAATCGCGGCGGACGCAATGGTAATGCCCCGTTCCTGTTCCTGGACCATGAAGTCCATGGTGGCCTGGCCGTCGTGAACCTCGCCGAGCCTGTGCGTGACCCCTGTAAAATACAGAAGCCGCTCGGTTACGGTCGTCTTCCCCGCGTCGATGTGGGCCGCGATTCCAATGTTACGCAAGCGTTTCCTTGACATGACTTCACTCGTCCTCGTCTCTTTCTGCAAAGGCCCCTCGGACGGGCCCTTTCCCGGTTCTTGTTTTCGATTATTCCCTCTTTTCTTCTTCCCGGCGGCTTCGCCGTTCCATTCTCTTGGAGCCCAGCCAGAGAAACAACCCCAGAGTGAAGCAGACAATCAGAAGCCCGTCGAGCAGAGGGCCTCCTCGGATACCCCATTGTCCCTTGAACACCGTTCCGAGCGCGCTCGCGGCGACGAGGGAGAAAGCCAGGGCTTTCTGCTTCAGAATTCGATCGACATTGCTCATGAAGAGTCTACGCCAGCCTGGTTCTTGGGCTAGCCGGTCGCGTAGCTGTGGAGACCGGAAAGAAAGAGGTTGACCCCCAGGTAGCAAAACAGTGTGGCGGCAAATCCGATGATGGAGAGCCAGGCGGCGCGCCTTCCCTGCCATCCCCGTGCGAGCCTGGCGTGCAGGTAGGCTGCATAGATCAACCAGACGATCAGTGACCACGTCTCCTTCGGATCCCAACTCCAATAGGTCCCCCAGGCCTCGTTGGCCCAGGCGGCGCCCGTGACGATCCCGAGCGTGAGCATCGGGAAACCCACCGCGATGATTCGATACGAGTAGTCGTCCAAGAGTTCCGCAGCAGGCAGGCGGGCCCGGAGGAAACCTTCCGCGCCTTCTCCTCCCCTCAACTTCAAGAGGTAGAGCAGGCTCAGGCTGAAGGCTACGGCAAAGGCGGCGTATCCAAAGAAGCAGGTGATCACGTGAGCCGTCAGCCAATTGCTCTGCAGTGCGGGAACGAGGGGCTGAATCTCCGGGTTCATCAGGGAGGTGGATGCAAGGGCCAGAAAAACCAGGGGCATGACAAAGGCCCCCAACAGCCGATTCTGGAGCTTCCTGACGAAGACAAGGTAGATCAGAGCGATGGTCCACGCGAAGAAGACCATCGATTCGTAGAGATTCGACAGGGGGGCATGCCCGATCCCCATTCGATGGGATTCCATCCATCTCACGCCGATAGACAGGGTCTGCAGAAACAGGCCCACCACGGCAGCCACGTCGCCCGCGAGGCCCATGGCCTTCTTCCGGAAGGCCACGTGCACGAGGTACAGCAGCCAACTCCCCATGTAGACGAATATGCAGAGGCGAATCAAGGTCGGCTCAGTCATAGGTCCCCCAAAGGCTTCTTCAGCCATGGAGAAAGCCCTTTTCGAAGACGAAGCTTTTGTCTGTCGAAACGTGCCGCATAGATTCCCGGATGCCGCACGGCCCTCCCAGCCACTCGAACCCTGTATTGGTTTTCGCCGGCAACCTCACCGACGACCCAGACGATTTCGTGATCCATCAAGAGTGCCATCAGGAATCCGATGACGAGAAACGTGCAACCGATCCATACGAGGGGGGTTCCGGGGTCCTTGACCACCTGCAGTCCCGTGTAGGACATCAACCGAACATCTTCCATGACGAATGCATGGGTCCGCTCTGTCTTCTTGCCCATGTCCGGAAGGTCGCGGAAGACCCAAAAAGGCTCGCCAAAGCCCTTGTCGTTGAACAGGACGATCCGCGCGGCAGGCCCCAGACTTCTCTTGGAAAAGGAGGTGACCCTGGCCATTTCTTCCGGGATGTGAAGGTTCTCCTGAAACGACACGACCATGGCCCGATCCCCCTGACTTCCGGGAAGCAGGAACGGGGCGTTGAGCCTCGTGGTCACCATCGACTCGCTGCCCCCTTCCCGGTCACGGACTCGAAGCTTCAGTTCCGGGAGGGACCCGTAGGTGGACTGGTAGAACGTAATCCCCCTGTAGCTGAGGGGGTGATTGACCCGGATGGTCCCGCGCTTGATGGTCTCCCCCTCTAGTTCAGAGAGGGTGACTTCACTTCGATACTCTTTCGGCGTACCGTCCGGGTACTGCTCGAACACGAACCGGTCGCAGCGTATCTGAAACCCCAAAGGGACCCGTTGCGCCCCCGTACGCAGCCACGCTTCGGACGAAGATTCTCCCTCCGCGAGCTGCAGGCCGCCCTTGAAGCCCTGCACGGCCCCCCACAGCGTGCCCAGGAGGATGGCGAGAAGGCTCACGTGCGCCACATAGGGACCCAGGCGTGAATATCGGTTCTTCTCCACCAGGAGGATCTGGCCCCGGGACTCCACGGTCTTCCTTCGCGGTCTCTTTCCAAGAGCCTTGGCCACGACCCCCTCGAGCCTGTCTTCCATCTCCTGCGCGCTCGCGGAACAGACGAAAGACTCCCGGCATTTCCAGTTCTCGAAGGCCGCATCCGAGGGAGGGGAGGCATCCCTTCTCAGGGAACGCCACGTGCCCGGCAGGCGCTTTGTCGTGCAAGCCACGAGGTTGGCGGCCAGCAGGCAGAGGAGAAGGACGAAGCCCACCGAGTGGTACAGATCGGTCAGACCGAGGCCCGTGACAAACCTCGCACCGCCCTGCCCGTAAAGATTGCCGTATTGCTCAACGGTCAGATTCTGCGGGATCACGGTCCCCACGACCGAGACGGTCGCCAGCAGGATACAGACGAATATTGTTAAACGAACACTCGAGAGTCTATCGTATAATGTATTGATGTTCATTACTTCTCTCAATAGTACTCGCGCAACCGAGCCAAGGGGCGACGCGCCTCGCCCATCGAAAGCGGCCCGATCCGCTCAGTGAATCTTCGGATGTCTCGCATAAGCAAGTTGACAAATATCGTAACATATTATATCAGGGGTAGTTTAAATTCAATGAGGCCGGGTCCAACTATTCTTCGGTTTTCGACCTCTTCGGCCGTTTTTCCCGCCATCAAGACGACCGGACAAACTGTGGCACGCTGGCTTGTCAACGAGAATCAGCAAAACGTCAGACCAGCACAGGAAGGGGTGAGATAGAAGGCTTCTAGAAGAAGTACCTATCCAGAAGGCCCCACCATCGGTAAGGACAACGCAGACCGAGGGGAGGGAACACGATGAAGTCCTTAGGGCAACAATTGATTGTGGAACTATACGGATGCGACAGAACCCTTTTGGACGACCCCGGTTGTTTGGAACGGATCCTTACCGAGGCGATCAGTCGGTCGGGCGGCACCATCATAAAACCCTGCTTTCACCAGTTCTCCCCCCACGGAGTCACAGGCGTCGTAGTCATTGCTGAATCCCATGTTGCCGTCCACACGTGGCCGGAGTTCGGTTACTGTGCACTGGACGTCTTCACCTGCGGAACGCAGGTAAACACAGAGCAGATCTTCGAGCACGTCCGGTCGGAACTCCAGGCGCAGGAAACGTCGGTCATGGAGGTAAAGCGCGGCACTCTGGTTCTGCCCCCCCACGAAGAGCTCCGGCACAAGCCGATGGCGGCCGTTCCGCCGGCCTGAGGATCAGGACTCCGGGACGCCCCATCGAGTCCGGTCCCTTTCCCCTTTCGCACGACAACCTCATCAGGGCAATCGCGGGTAGAGAAATGGACGCGTTTTGGTACGAGGAAAAGACGAAGAACGTCATCCTGTCGCACAGGGCGAAGCGGCACGTCCTGTCGACGCACTCGAAGTTCCAGCAGATCGACATCGTGGACAGTTACGAATACGGCCGGATGCTGTTTCTCGACAACATGACGCAATCTGCCGAAGTAGACGAGTTCATCTACCATGAAATGCTCGTCCACCCCGCCCTGTTCTCCCACGGGCCGGTCCGCTCGGTCTGCATCATAGGCGGTTCGGAAGGCGCGACCCTCCGGGAAGTCTTGAAACACCAGCCCGAGCGCATCGTCATGATCGATATCGACGAAGAACTCGTCGATATCTGCAAGGAGCACCTCGCCTCCTGGTCACAGGGCGCCTACGAAGACCCCCGGGTCGACCTGAAGTTCATGGACGGCAGGAAATTTCTGGAGGAGACCCGTGAGACCTTTGACGCCATCTTCGTGGACATCTCCGACCCCCTGGAGGGAAGGCCTTCCACCCCGTTGTTCACCAGGGAGTTCTACGAAACCGTAGGCCGTCGGCTCTCTGCACACGGTTGCGTGGTCGTCCAGAGTGAGACCCTGCATCCCGTGCGTATCGAGCCTCACGCGAGAATCTACAACACCATGGCCGCCATCTTCCCCTTTGTGAAGCCCTACAGCTACATGAGTCACTCCTTCCACGAGATCTACAGCTTCATCCTGGGCTCCAGGGCCCACGACCCGGCCGGAATCGACGTGACTTCAAGGGTGAAGGAAGGGAATTTCAAGCTCAGGTATTATTCCGGAGAACTCCACGAAGGCATGTTCCAGCTGCCCGTGTATATCCGCGAGGCCTATGACCGGTTCGATCAGCCGATTACGGACGAGGATGTGGTCTACTACCCGGATAAAGATTAGTGTTGGGCAAGGTTCACAGGCAAGGAGCACGAATCCGCCGCTTGGGCGTTGGCGAAAGGGCAAATGGGGAAAAGGTCAAGGGGCGGTTGAAGTTGTGAAGAAGAGATCAATAGGCGCGGGCTGTTAGTCTTTGAGGTGTTTGGAGAACAGGTCATCCAGGGGGCTCTTGCGTTCCTCTTTTCCCCCCTTCTTGAGTTTCTGCTCGATCTCGGCAAACTGGTCTTGCTGCTCTTGTCGGGCCGCATCTCCCGAGAATTTCTCTTCCACTTCCTTCAGCCTGCCTTCCCGTTCTTCCTTCCACTGCTTGACGTCGTCTCCTATGTCCGGGGAATCCGGGGCCTCACGAAGGGCCTCCGCCTGCAAGGGGTCCTTCAGGCAGATTCGATCATCAAAGGCGCCCCGAATCCTTTCCAGGGCCCCCATCTTCTCGAGCCGGTTCGTGAGATGGTGCACCGACTCGACGGAAAAGCGCGTGAATTCTGCGAGTTCTTTCAGCGAGGGCAGCCTGTCCTCACGGTGCTTGAAGAGCCTGATCCCGGCCATAAGGATCTGGGTCTCCTCATACAGCGTATACGATGCCTTCATTTCCTCCTCCCCCCTCGTGACCGACGAGAACCGTCCGGTTCCTATTCGCGAATCTCGTGACACTCCGTACACCCGGTGGGCCCGCTCTCCCACTCCACGTGGCACTCGATGCACTGGCGGTGGTAGGCCGCCTTCAGATTGATCATGTTCAGCTTGTCGGCCTCGAAAAGGCCCTTGCCGTGACAGGCCCCGCATTTCTGGTACACACCCGGAGGGGCGTGGTGGTGGCACGCGGTGCACCCATCGTCCACCATGTCCGCGTGGTCCGCGTGCGAAAAGAGGACTTCCTCGTACACCTCCACGAGTTGCTTCAGCACGACCTCTTCGGCGACTTCGCCCGACTCCGCAGAAGGCTCCGCCACCGATTCCTCCGGACAGGGGCAGGGGCACTGGCATTCTGCCCGCCCCTCGTCCGGGCCGGCATGTCCCGGTACGAGGGACAGCACAAAGAAGAAGCAGATCAACAAGGGCATTCCTGTTATGCGGCTCATCCTGTAAGCTCCTGATGGGTTGCTGCTTGTTTGTCTCTTTCGTTTCTTCCTTTGGCCAGGGATCTCTCGAATCACGCCTTGGCGGCGTGCGAACCCTCCTCGCCCTCCGGAGCCGGCAAGACGGGAAGGATGGACACGATCACCCGGTAGCACAGAATCAGGGTGGAAATCATGGCCACCGTGATGGCGACCTCACCGATGGAAGGGATATACGGGCCTTCCGCATACGGAGGCTTGTAAGCGACCACGAACACGTTGATGCGGTTGAGGAGCACCCCGAGGATCACGTAAAGGGCTGCACAGATGAACAGGCCGGTCGGGGACCGGCGGACCCGATCCGATAGCAGCAGAAAGAAGGGCAGCAGAACGCCGAACCCGAATTCCAGGACAAACATCATGCTCTGGAAGCTTCCGTCAAACAGATACACATACGCATCCCGAATAACGAGATCCGAGATCTTCGCCACGATGTAGGCCCCCACGAAGAAGGGGATCAACTTGGCCAGCGGGGTCAGGATCTCCATCTCCGGCTTCCGGCCAAAGGCGCGGGAGGCCCAGATGGACTCGAAAATCACCATGGGATAGCCCACAGCGACGGCGGACATGAGGAACAGAAGCGTCATGACCGGCGAGTACCACAGCGGGTGCACCTTGTAGGGCGCAATCGCCATCAGGGCGCCCAGCGATGACTGGTGCATGCAGGAGAGCACCACGCCCGCAATGACCAGCAGGAACATGATCTTTCCAAAGAAACGGTCGGCGAGCTCAACGATCTGCTGAACCCAGCCCTGTTTGAGGAGGGACTCCACAGGGCCTCGCAGACGGTCGAGGGGAGCGGGCAGGTTCAGCTTGCCCTTGAGCCCCTCGATGAGGATGGGAACGAACTCGAGATACAGGACGGTGAGGTAACACATCACGCACATGGCCACTTCGAAGAGGGCCGAGTTCCCCTGCCACATGCTCGGGAGTATGGGATGCCAGATATTGTAGTACTTGCCCAAGTCCACCATGAGGCTCAGACCGACAAATGTGTAGCCGAGCATGGCCGTGAGCAGGGCGGGACGGACAATCGCGTGGAAGTGCTCCCTGTGAAAGATGTGGGCCAGGGCCGAGGTGGTAAAACCACCTGCAGCCAGCGCGACTCCGGAGGCGACGTCGACGCCGATCCAGATGCCCCACGGGTATTGGTCATTCAGGTTCGTCATGGAGCCGAGACCGAAAATATACCGGTACACGGCAAACCCGAGCCCGATGGTGATCAGTCCCAGGAGCAGGAACACGCCGGGCGTGAACAAAGGTTTCTCAAGGGGCAAGGCTTCCTCTGCGTGGCTCATGATTCTCTTCCTCGGTTCGGACAGGTCCCAGGGTTAGGGGGTGCTTCCTACTCTTCTTGGACACCCTATTCTTTCTTGTCCCGGTGCATCCACATCATGGCGCCCAGGAAGCTGTACAGGGCGATGGGGGGAACGAAGTGCTTGAAAATGGCGTGTTGGACCGTTTCGTTGAGCTGGACCACGGGCGTGTGTCCCAGCACGGGAAGGCCCAGCTCGCCGAACGGCACGCTGGACAGGTAGAGCCAAGCCGTGCCCCCGACCTCGTGCTCGCCGTAGATGTGAGGGATGTACTTCTTCGGCTCCCTCGCTATTCGCTCGCGGGCGGCTTTCAACAGGTCCGCGCGCCTCCCGAAGGTCATGACCTCATTGGGGCAGATGTGGGCACAGGCCGGAAACTTCTCTTCCTTGCTCACCCGTTCGAAACAAAATGTACACTTCCGCACCACCGGCGTGAGCGCGTTGAAATACTCATAGGCCGGAACCTGGAACGGACAGGCCACCATGCAGTACCGGCATCCCATGCATTTCCAGGCATCGTACTGTATCGACCCGGACTTCACCTTCTCGAAGGCCCCCACGAGGCAGGCGGACACACAAGCCGGGTAGTCGCAGTGCATGCACTGCACCTTCACATACACCGGACTGCCCTCGCCCTCCGGCCCGGCGAAGCGGTTCACCACGGTATAAGAAGTCGCATCGGGCCTCCGAAGAGTCTCGAAGACCGAAGTGTCACCGAATTGCGTGAGCGGAGCGGAGGGGAGCTCATTCTGCTTCTTGCAGGCCCATTCGCAATGGCGGCACCCGATGCATCTCGTGGTGTCCACCAGCATGCCCCAGCGATCCGGGTCGAGTTCGTGGCCCGATGAGGCCCGGGCGTGGGCCGAAGGGTTGGCGAGTGCGGCCCCTCCCCCGGCAAAGGCGAGCTTGAAGAGGTCTCTCCTGTTGATTGCCATAAAGATTCTCCTAGTAGATAGGGCAACAGGACGGGAGGATGACAATCCCTATGGTTTTCGTAAGGCTCTAATGTATAGCATAGGTTTGCGGCGGTTTCAAAGAGTGGTTCCCCGGGGTTCCGTGCCCGATCTGCCGCGGCGCACACCGTTAGATGGCTGGACCCAATTATGCGATAGTGTTGGCGATTCGGGTATTAGGTATAAGGTATTAGGTATCAGCCCACCCCCCTCCCTTCCGTTAGAGTCGAGTTCGATCGAGAGTCCTGGTGGTGGCAAGGGTTGGGAGCTAATACCTAATACCTTATACCTAACACCTGAATAGCATCTATCGGCCGAGCGCTTGCCGAGGCTCTGAGTCACCCTGCCAAGGCCATGTGACACAGATCGGAAACCGCGTACCGGGGCATCTCATAGGCGTCGCAGACCCGGCGCAGGGTCTGGTTGCACATGGGGCAGAGGAACGAGAGGGCCTGGGCGCCATACTTGCGGGCGTCGTCCAGGTTCAGCCGTCCGATCCTCATCGATTCTTCCCCCTCCCCTCTCGAAAGGAGCGGGGCCCCACAGCACAGGGAACGCCTGCGGTCATAGACCCGGTCCACACGGGTGACCCCGATTCGGTCACAGATCTCATCCAGGAGAGGGTCCTTGTCCCGGCTGTAACGGGACGCACACGGCGCCTGATGGGCCACCTTGAGATTCAGCTTTGTGATCTCCTTCTCGTGGGCCTTTACGTAGTCAAGCAGGTACTCGTAAAGGTGAACGGGCCGGAAGGGGACGCGGATCCCGTAGTCCGGGGCCTTTCCCACGAGCAGGGCATAGCAGTCTTCATGAAAGCAGATGATCTCCTCCGCCCCCGAGGCAGCCAGGTTGTCCACGACCTTCTGCGCCCCTTCCCTTATGGGCCTTTCCTGGCCGATGTGAAGATAGCCGATTCTGCAGAAGTAGTCCCCTCCCTTGAGGACCGTCAGGCCCTCGAAGATCGGTCCCTTGAAGATGTTCGCGCTCAAGGGCTCCATCATGCAGAGGGAAAGGGTCGGCTTGCCCGGCTCTCCCTGCACAACCGAGGAGGGCGCCGCCACCGCCGCTTCGAACATAGCGGGCGCCTTTGGGAGAATGGACAGGCAGCCTGTCTCATCCTGTCTCTTCAGGATCAGGTCCCAGGGATTTGCGCCCTTCTCGCAATACTCGTTGCATGCACAGCAGCTAATACATGCCGTCAGAATCTCCGACTCACCGGTGCCGATCAGGTTCGAAATCTCGTGAACCGCTTTCTCGCGGTCCCAGTCCACGTAGAGGCACTCCACAAAACAGTCTCCGCAGCGATCACAATTCGTCGGGTTCCACATAATGCCCTCTCCTTCGGTCATCTGGTTTCAGGGGGGTGTAGGGCTGTAGGGGTTGTTTGTCCATTCCTTTAATGATACTAAAGTGATTTGCTGGTTTGTTTACCGGGATGCTCGTCGTCCACACGATCTTCAACAGGAGGTTCAAGAGACAGAGATGCTCCACGCCGATTTGTACGAAAAAGAGGTCTCCCTGGACACATATCTCTCATCGAAAGACTGCCGGGCATGCGGTTTTCAGGACCGGGATGAATTCCTCCGTAAGCTGCGATCCGGAACACTCCGTCCTCACGCGTGCCGAATGTCAAAAGGCAGGTTTCTCTCCCTTATGTGGGCGGCGCGCCCGGAAGACATTCTGCCCCCGACCGAAGTCCTCCAGCTTCCCAGCCCGGGGCCTGCCGGGCTCTACCCCATAAACGATCCGGGCCCGGATTCTCCTGTCCTGGTGTCCGGCAATTCGGACCTCAGCATCGCCGTACTCTCCGCCGTCCTCTCCACCACGATCAGCCCCTTCTGGTATCTCGTGGTGGACACGGACGGGCACACCGTAGACATGGCCCTGGTCTACAAGGTCATGAGTACCGAGCGAATCGCAAAGGCCTTCGAGCAAGAAGGCATGAACAGCAAGGCGCCCGCATCTACCCTGTACCTGCCCGGCCTGGCCGCACCCCTGTGCGACGAACTCTCTCGGCGCACCCGACAACCCGTCGTCCCGGGACCCGTGTGTGCAGCAGAACTCCCCCTGTTCTTCGGCGAGGAAGGCTGGAAGGTCGAGGACACCTAAGTCCACCTATCCCCGCTCCTCACCGACCGTGCCCGTGTGCGTTCCCTGGGTATTCGGTATTGGCTCCCAGCCCCCACCGGGACTCTCGATCATCCTCGTCCTCGAACGGAAGGGAGGGGGGAGGGCTAAGACCTAACCGCTAATACCTAACAGCAAACGTCAGATCTGCAACGTCTTCGAAATGATCTCCTTCTACCGATAGATCTCGACCTTTACCGTCCTTCTCCCCCATTCCAGTGCTTTCTTGTGGGAGGAGAAGAACAGGTCGAGCCGATTCCCCTTGATCGCCGACCCCTTGTCGTGGACCTCGCCCCATCCGTATCCCGGGACATTCATGATCGTTCCAAAGGGGTATCGGCGCGTATCTGCTGCGATGGTCCCGTTCTTTGCCTTGCTCCCGTCCGCGGTGATTCCCACCTTCTTTCTCTCCCCCTTCTTCGGGCCGCTCGCATACACCGCGGGGCAGAAGAAGAGTCCATATTTCCGTTTCCACCCACAGCATTTCTTGCAGGAGCAGTAGGCCGTCGTCTCCATGACCACGACCTCTTTCCGCATGCCAAAGGTCTTCAGGGAATAGCAGCCCTGCAATGCGAAAGAGGCCGAGAGCATCACGACCAGAAGCCATTTCCGCGGGCCGGCCCGGTGCATCATCCTCATTTCTCGTTCGGGTCTATGGTGTACACGGCGGCACTCCCGTCAGCAAACTTCCGCTCCAACCGGCCCTTGATCCATCTTCGAATGGGTGCCCGGGTGGCCGGGATGAGCATCAGAAACCCGAGCAGGTCCGTGAGGATGCCCGGCGTGATCAGCACGAACCCGGCCACGAGGATCAGGAGTGCGTCGATCAACGGTTCACCCGGCATTTCCCCTCGCCCCATCAGGGTCCGGATCCTCTCCAGCGTCCGGAGTCCCTCCTGCTGGGCGAGGTAGGCGCCAAGCACGCCCGTGATGATGACAAGAAGGATCGTATTGACGGCACCGATGACCGATCCGATCTGCAGAAGAAGGTACAGTTCAGCCAGGGGAATGCATGTAAAAAGAAGAAAGAGGCGGAGAAACATCTGGATCTATCATCCCTTTGCAGATCGGGGACAGCCACCGATCTCTGCTGCTTGCGGAGATCGTCCGGGGGAGATCGGTAGCTGTCCCCGATCTCGTGCCGCGGGATCCTGTCTTGGCAACCGTTTCCTCCAACCTAGCACGAAAGCTCCCCGGGAATCCAACCGGAGTATCCCTGATTGACTTCGCGGGAAATTGTCTTATAATAAGCGGTTAGCCATGTGGGGCTGTAGCTCAGTTGGGAGAGCGCGTGAATGGCATTCACGAGGTCGTCGGTTCGATCCCGTCCAGCTCCACCAGTAACCATACGGGTCTGACAGGTTCAGGCCCGTTTCTCTTTTTGGCTCGCGTACGATCCGCATACGATTCTTTCGGGCCCGGCGGATTCCCCACGAGCGCTGGTGGGGGATCAGGGACCAGGATTCAGGGATCAGGCCCCCCAGCCACCCAGGCGGTACCGTCCTCTTCTCTTCGCATCGGACTGGAGAATGGCCGTTAAAGCTTTCCCTTGCCTGCCCGTGTACATAACCGCACCGTACTCTCCCGGGTTACGGACGAGATTCGTGATGGACGACTTCACGAAGGGGGGAAAGAATGAACCCAGGAAAATCTCGGCGCAACCCATTCCGGGAGAGGATGCGTGGGGCCTGACCCCTGACCCCAGAACCCTGATCCCTCGATTGCTGCAACTTGCGCCTCAAGCCGATTCACGCGTCATCTACGATTCCGTCACGCAAGGCATAGGAGGTAGGTACGGGGATGGGTCCTGACTTGTGGGTCGTGGGGTTGTACATGTGGCGGTAGGACACGTTGCGCCTCATCTTCGACCACATCCACTCCCAGCCCCGCTCAAAATACGGGCACTCGTCATTGAAGCAGATGTAGAGATAGTCCGCCTCGTACCAGTAGTCGATCTCGTAGGCAGAATGCGGCACCTCGTACTTCCTGAGCCTGTCACCGCAGTAGGGACATTGCAGAGGATCCGCCTCTTCCTCGTAAGGTCTCTCCAGGGTCCCGAACAGCCTTCCGGCTCGGGCCTCGGCCGAACGGTTCTTGGCATAGGCAATTCCGACGTGTGCCAGGTCTTTCACGGGATGTTGCTTCTTGCTCGCGTCGGATCGAAATCGTTTCTTCGTGCCGTAGGCCGTGACCGGCCCAAAGGACTTGGCCCTTTCAAAACTGGAGACGATGGTGGAAAGCCGCTCCTGCTCGTCCATCAACTTCCATCTCGAATGGCAGCAGGCCGAGTCGGTAACCGGGGAGTAAACGATCAGGAATACGGCCCCGGGCTTGAGGACGCGCGACACTTCCTCGAACACCTTGTCCGGGGTGCACAGCGTCTCGACTCCAAAGAAGAACACAGCCCCATCAAAGCAATCGCTGCGGAACGGTAGGAGCGGCTCCTTATTCAGGTCTGCGAGGATGCGATGCCGCAACCCGTCATTCCGAGACAGCTCCTCCGGCCGAGAACCCAGGCCGATGACCACGTTCGGCTCATCTCCCTCAGGCATAAGGTTCACCGGACCGGGCAACAACTCGAGCAGTTGCGCGTTCCCGTCCGGCAACAACTCCTCACAGGCCACTCGTATCATCGACGTGGCTGCCGGATGCAGTAATTTCTCCAGCAACGGGCCTTTTCGGAGCCCTCTTCCACCGTTCCCCATGATCGTTTCCGTCATCGATGTTTCTCCAAGTTTCTCCAAATGTCAGTCTGGACATCTTTCTTCGATGAGTCGACGAGGGAAAAGGATGCCCAGAATCAAGGGCGTTGACGGGTGGGTCAATTAGAAGGGCCAAACCACCTGCTCTGCCGTTTCCGGCGGGAATTCGTGCCCGTACCCGGTTCAACAAAGCGAAAGAAGCTGAAGAGCACGTGAACGCGACTGCGTGGGGGTAGCCGCCAAATGCCCGGTGCCGCGGTTAGTCGGGCACGGGCACGGAGGGCCCTCTGCAGCAGATCAACGGAGGGAGGCATGGCGCCGGGCATCCCGTGCGATCGTCCTGTCAAGGCTCGGCTCTTGCAAGGTGACTCGTGGAGGCTTCCCGAGTCCCCGTGTGCATACCGAAGGACTCGGCGCTGTGCGCCCCAGGTTCCGCCGTGTGGGACGAGGGACTTCGTTGCCGGAACATGGAACCCAAAAGAGCCGAGACGGGACAGGAGGATCGTACACACACAAAAAAAAGGGCCCCCACCCATGGTTCGGGAGCCCCTTTTCTTGCTTCCTGCCTGCTCGTGTAGGCTGCAGGAGCGGCTGATACCCTATTTCTTCTTCTTCTTTTTCGTGACTTTCTTCTTTGCTACCTTCTTCTTCGTGACTTTCTTTTTCTTCGCTGCTTTCTTCTTTGCAGGTTTCTTCTTCTTGGCTACCTTCTTCTTTACGACCTTTTTCTTCTTCGCTGCTTTCTTCTTTGCAGGTTTCTTCTTCTTGGCTACTTTTTTCTTGACGACCTTTTTCTTCTTGGCTACCTTCTTCTTCACGACCTTCTTCTTCTTGGCTACCTTCTTCTTCACGACCTTTTTCTTCTTGGCAACTTTCTTCTTCACTGCTGCCTTTTTCTTCTTAACTGCCTTTTTGACTTTCTTCTTCGTAGCCATAAGGCTCCTCCTGTACTTCTTTGACTTTCCGGGATTCACTTCGCCTTCTTTTTTTTACCTCACCACTTTATAACTTTATATTTAGAACCCAAAACGTGGGTGATTACTGTATTTTGAGTTTCCGGTACTTTAACCACACCAGATATTGTATGTCAAGAAAAAAAATAGACATTTTCAAAAAAAGATGTACCCTTTTTCACCCCTTTCGAGATCGTATATATTCTCTTTTCGGCACGAAAGAAGAACTCCGTTAGTCTTTCATCGCTGACCCCAAGGCCCTGTCCGGCGATCCGCTTCAAAACGAGTGGCTAGGAGCACATAACGATTTCCCCTTCGGCCTTCACCCTCTGAAGGCGGAAGATCGTCGGTGAGAGTGAGCAGGAACGCTCACGACTGCGACTTGCGGGGCATTCGGGAAAGCGAGGAAAGAGAGGAAAAGTGTCGTGCAGAGGGTCAGCGCCGGAAGACTCGGAAGGCTCTTCGCTGGTCGAGGCGACGCAACCCGTATCGTCCTGCAATCCGAAGGGCTTCTTCGTATTCGTCGCCCGTGATCCGTCTCGACAGGGAAGGATGTCCCTGCACGGTTCCGCAGGGACGGTATTGATCCATGACGTTGATGTACGTGTTCGTGGAGAGGTGACCCGCGATCCACGCAAAGGTCTCTTCGGTTCCCGCAAGATGGTCCGGCATGACCAGGTGTCGAATGAGAAGGCCTTTCCACGCAACCCCTGCTTCATCCAGGCAGAGATCCCCGACCTGCCGATACATCTCGGACAAGGCCTGCCGGCACATCAGAGGATAGTCCGGCGCGTCAGCCAGTTCCTCGGCCACCGCTCCGTCACTGAACTTCGCGTCGGGCATGTAGATGTCCACCACACCTTCCAGTCGTCTGACCGTCTCCGGAAGATCGTAACCTCCGGTGTTGTAGACCAGCGGGATGCGCAACCCCCCTTCGATCGCCGTCGGCAAGGATTCCAGGATCTGAACGACCACGTGGCTGGGGGAAACGAAGTTGATGTTGTGACATCCCTGGTCCTGCAGGTTCAGCATGACGCGGGCCAGGCCTTCCGGCTCGATCTCCTGACCAGCCCCCTCGTGGCTGATGTCGTAATTCTGACAGAAGCTGCAGAGCAGGTTGCAGTGGGTGAAGAAGATCGTGCCGGATCCCCTTCGGCCCACCAGCGGGTCCTCTTCCCCGAAGTGAGGGCCGAAGCTCGAGAAGACTGCATGCCGCCCGGTCCTGCAGAACCCTCTCTCGTCTTCCAGGCGGTTGACTCGACACCTTCGTGGGCACAGATCACAAGAGGCGAGGTCCTCGATCAGCCCTTTCACCCGGGCCTCGAGTTCCCCTGAATGGAAGGTGGCTAGGTAGCTTGGTTCTTTCATAGCGGTGTCGCCCCGGTTCGACGGGCCGAAAATCAGTAAACGTCACGCATGGCCCGGACAGCGGCAAAGACCGAGACCGGATCGCCGGACGTGTCCGGCGCCTTGGCCTGCACGGCCTGAACCACGGCCGGCTCCCTGCATCGCAGGAAAGTGTTCGACTCCTTCTCGGTCTTCAGAGAACCTGGAACGGTTGGAAGATTCTTCTTGCAGAGTGCCTTCGACTCGTTGAGTTGCTCCTTCAAGGCCACATTCTCCGACTCGATCGAAAGGCAGAAGGATCGGTTGTGAACCGTGTACTCGTGGGCTGCAAAGATCCGGGTCTCCTCCGGCAGCGGGAGAATCTTGTCGTACAGGGAATGAAACATCTGTTCCGGTGTCCCCTCGAACAGACGCCCGCACCCCCCGAGAAAGAGAGTATCTCCTGACAGCAAGGCATCTCCGCATACGTAAACCACGTGACCGGAGGTATGTCCGGGCACATGAAGCGTCCGGAAGCGCAGACCGCCCCGTTCGAATTCCTCCCCATCCTCGAGTCCGAGGCCGGCCCCCGGGACCCGGTTCAGATCGTCCTTGAAGCAGTAGACATCCACCTGCATCTTGTCACAGAGAAACTCGATGCCTGCCACGTGATCGAAGTGATGGTGGGTCGCCAGGATCGCCTCGAGCGCGTACCCCTTTTCTTCCAGGAAACTCCAGACCTTGTCCCCATCCCCCGGGTCGACCACGATGGCCCGATCCTTGCCCGGAAGGGTCAGCACGAAGCTGTAGTTGTCTTCGAAGACAGGCACAATCTCTACAGCGGGATTCATCGAACACCTCCTTCTCGGGAAGTCCTCGGCTGGAGGCGGCTCAAGCCCCGACTCCGCTGCTGATCTTCACTTCCTGCTGCTTGCGAAGCTCGGCGAGCCACTCGCGATAGATCTCCTGGGCCTTCTTGGCTTGTTGCTGCGTCCGGAGATCTTCATTCGCGGCCAGGAACGCCTCCCGGTCCGCTGCACGCCGCTCCTGGACTCGGATCACATAAAACTTTCCGTTCACCTCGAAGACCTGTTTCGCCCAGGGAGACCCTTCCGTCAGATTGAAACCCGTCTCGAGGATCTCTTCCGACGCACCTATCCTCGGGATGAACTTCCGGAGGCGGGTAATGAAGCCCGCATCGATCGCCTCGACCCCCTCCTGTTCGGTCAGGGTATCGACGGGGGTGCCGCTTGCAACTGCTTCCAGAACCTCTTTCGCCTTGTTCTTCGCCAGCGTCTTGCTCTCTTCCCGACGAAACTGTTCTTCCACTCGATCGCGCACTTCCTCGAAGGGCGGGGTCTCGGGGGCCTTCTTCTCGATCACCTGCAGGAGATAGTAGCCCTTGTCCCCCCGGATGACCTCGCTCATCAGGCCCGGATCGATGGCAAAGGCGGTCCGGACAAAGGAAGCCTCCCGTCCCAGGTCCGGGATCGCATCCTTCCGGGAAAAGTAGTCCGTCTCCTTGACGACGAAATCCCCCTGCGACGAGCCCGCCTCCGGCAAGCCCCCTTTCTCTTTCAGGTCCCATGAGGCCTCCTCTGCCTTCCGCCTCGCCAGCCTCCAGGCCTTCTCCTCGGTCAGGGTCTCCCGGATCTTCTCCTTCACATCCTCCACAGGCTCAACTTTCGAGGCACGATAATCCTCTACCTTGATCAGATGCAGGCCGTAAGAGGAAGAAACGATATCGCTCACCTCCCCCGGCTTCAGGGCAAAGGCGGCCCGTTCCACCTCCGGAACGAGGGTGCCCTTTTTTACGTACCCCAGATCGCCACCCCCCTTCTTGGATCCGGTATCCTCGGAGTAGACCTTCGCCAACTCTCCAAAGTCCTCCCCCGCCCGAATTCTCTCGAGCAGCCCTTCCATGGTCTTCCTCTTCTCCATGCGAACCGACTCGTCCGCACCGGGCAACACACGCAGCAGGATATGCCTCGCGTGCAATTCCTCAGGCGTGGAAAACTCTTCGATGTGGGAGTCGTAGTATTCCTCGATGTCGCCCGTATAGACCTTCACCTGCTCCCGATACGGCCCCGGGGCAACCAGGACGTAGGCAGCCTTCACCTTTTCGGGGGTCAGGAATCCTTCCGAGTTTTGTTCGAAATATTCCCTTAACGCTTCTTCTTCGACCTCTACCGCCTTTTCGAACGAGGCGGGGCTCACCAGGAGCGCTTCCAGACGAATCTGCTCGTTTTCGAGCACATAGCTGTTCCAAAGCTCCTGCTCCGACACCTTGACCGTACCCCGGACGAAATTCTGAAAGGCCTCCACCAGCATCTCATCTCTTTGCTGCCTCTCGAAGTCGGCAGGGGTCAACCGGTTCATCTGGAGAAGCCGGAGATACTGATCCTTTGCAAAACTCCCGTTCCGCTGGAAGTAGGGCAAGGATTGGATCCTGTCCCGAAGCTCTTCGTCCGAGACCTCCAGCCCCAACCGCCTGGCCTCCTGGAGCTGAAGTGCCATATTGATCAGGTTGTCCAGGGCCGTCTCGCGCAGCCGCATTTGCTTGACCATTTCCTCGGAAAACCGGTCCTGGTAGACCCTCCGGTAGACCTGAATCAGGTTTTCATAGGCCTGGTTCCATTCACCCCGTGTGATTCTCTTCTCGCCGACCTGGGCGACGATGACCCCGCCCCCTCCCTCGTCCCGCATGGTGGGCAGAATGCCGAACCCGATCACGAAGGACAGGGCAACACCGAACAAGAGGACTTTTATCATCCATGAACCCGCGTTGTCTCTCATGTAACTGAGCATGTCTTCGTACCCCTTTTCATCCACACGTGGAGGCAGGAACCGGACAGAACCCGCTTCCTGCCGACAGCTTTCAAGCCCCTTCAGACATCACTTTCAGTATCTGCGACATGGTACGAAAGGCATGGGGAAAAGGCAAACCGCAGGGCCTTGATCCATGCCCTTTTTCCCGGAGGGCGTCGATTTCTCACTTGATCCCGGGACGCCTATTTGATAGGGTGCGGGAAAATGGATAATATTCTTTAGCTATGATTGGGTATTTTCCCATTTTCAAAGGGATTTTAAGGGAGATTTTCAAGGAAGACGAATGCTCTTCAATTGGATTCTGGGCCTGATGTCGAATGACCTTGCCATTGATCTCGGAACGGCCACGACCCTTGTCTACGTGAAGGGAAAGGGGATCGTCCTCTGTGAGCCCTCGGTCGTGTCGGTGCGGGAGGACGACACCGGGAACAAGCGGATTGTCGCGATCGGCAAAGAGGCGAAACGCATGATCGGCAGGACCCCTCCGCAGGTCACGGCCATCCGACCGATCAAGAACGGGGTCATCTCCGACTTCGAGATTACCGAAGAGATGCTCAGGTACTTCATCCTCCAGGCACATCAGCGGAGCACACTGGCGCGGCCTCGGATGATCATCTGTGTCCCCTTCGGTGCCACGGACGTGGAACGGCGGGCCCTCCGGGAATCCGCCCTCTCAGCCGGAGCACGCGAGGTCTATCTGATCGAGGAACCGCTGGCCGCGGCGATCGGCGCCGGCCTGCCGATTTCCGAACCAGGGGGGAACCTCATCCTGGATATCGGGGGGGGCACCACGGAGGTGGCCGTTATCTCGTTGTCCGGGATCGTTGACACCCACTGTGTTCAGGCAGCGGGCGACACGTTCAACGAGGCGATCCTGCAGTACGTAAAACGAAAGTACAACCTGTTCATCGGAGAGAACACGGCCGAACTCGCAAAGATAAGGCTTGCTTCAGCGTGGCACATGGACGAATCCAAGGTCATGGAGGTCAAGGGACGCGATCTGATCATGGGCCTGCCGCGTCGGGTCCTCTTGCGCTCGGGCGAAGTGCGCGAGGCGATCCAGGAGACCCTGGACGAGATCGTCGACGCCGTCAAGATCATGCTGGAAAGGACCCCGCCCGAACTGACGGTGGACATCATGGAACGAGGAATCACCCTTACCGGGGGAGGCGCCTTGCTGTCCCAGCTGGACATTCTCCTGCACAACGAGACGGGGCTGCCCGTTCATATCGCCAAAGACCCTGTTGCCTGCGTGGCTCTTGGCTCCGGAAAGGCGCTGCAGGAGCTTTCCCTGCTGAAGAAGGTGGCGGTGGAAGGTTGAGACACGAGTCCTAAGGGTGCGAGGCAGGGCATCGAGCAACGAGAGCAACCCTGCTGCTGACGGATGATGGGGAAGGTCTTCACATTACTCGAAAGGCATTGGTACTCAGCGCTCTTCCTGGTGTTGTTGGGCGGTGCGGTCGCCATGCTGTTTTCGCGGGCGGAGAAGCAGCCCGAGTCGCATTCCCTCCAAAGAGGCCTCCTGGAACTCTCCGGACCTTTTCAAAAAGGCATGACCAAGGGCATCGGCTTCTTCGAAGCCCTCTGGCAGCAGTACGTGTATCTCGTCGACCTGGAGGCGGAGAACCGGCTGTTGCGCGAAATCATCGAGGAGATGAAGCAGGAGAGGATCCAGTTGTTGGAATTCCAAGGGGAAAACGATCGCCTCCGGTCTCTACTGGGCTTCAAGCAGGATTTCCAGAAACCCCTGCTTCCCGCTGAGATTATCGCGAAAGACCTGAGCGGATGGTTCCAGACCGCGGTCATCGACCGGGGGACGAGAGACGGGATCGAAGAAGGCATGGCCGTCGTCTCCGTACAGGGCATCGTGGGGCAGGTCATGGAAAGCTCGAGAGGCTTCTCCCGCGTACTACTGATCACGGACCCGAACAACGCCGTGGCAGGGCTGATTCAGCGGTCACGGGCGCGGGGCATCGTCGTGGGAAACGGGCATCAATTGTGTCGCGTCAAGTACCTGCACCGGTCTGAGGACGTGATGGCGGGCGACCTCGTTCTCGCGTCGGGTCTGGACGGGGTCTATCCAAAGGGAGTGCTCATCGGAACGGTCCTCAAGGCGGAGACAAAAGACCCCGAGCTCTTCCAGCGGGTCGCCGTAAAGCCATCGGTGGACTTTCGCAGGCTCGAAGAGGTCGTGGTCCTCTGTGAGAAGCGAGACATGGAGGAAAAGGATCCGCCATGAGCTATGTTATTGTCCTCCTTTTCGGTATGGTGGCGGCTCTCCTCCAGAGCACACTGCTTCGATCCCTGTTCCCCCAGAGCTTTGTCCCGGACGTCTTCCTGCTGCTCGTTCTCTACGGAAGTCTTCTGTTTCCCTTCGGGAAAGGCCTCCTTCTCGCCTTCGCGCTGGGCCTGCTCTCCGATCTGTTCTCCGGGGCGCCTGAGGGGCTGAACGCCCTGTTCTCGATCACCCTCTTCGTGATGAGCAAGGCGATCCAGGCTCGCGTGTTCATGAAGGGATTCCGGGCGATATGGGGCCTGACGATTCTGGCCTTTGCCCTCAAGGTCCCCTATTACACCCTGTTGTCCGTCCTGTTCGGTCTCCACTTTCCCACTGCAGCAGATGGGGTGCTCATCTGGGTGGGCGAGTTCGTTTCCAGCCTCATTCTGATGCCCGTGCTCTTCTATGTCGTATCCAAGGCACTCGGGCTTCAAGGAGGGTGGTTTCTCCAGCACCAGGGATCGAGTCCCGCATGAAACGACTCAGCAATAACCCCACGATGGACTATCGACGCTCTTTTCTGGCTTGTAGCTTCTGTTTCGCCGCCGCCTTTGCGATCCTCCTGGTCCGGATCGCCTATTTTCAACTCTGGAGCGGGGAAGCCTTCCGAAATCTGTCGGAGAACAACCGAATCCGAGTCACCGAGATCCACGCACCCCGCGGCAGGATTCTGGATGCGAATCACGAGATCCTCGTGGACAACCGCCCCTGCTTCGATGTAACGGTCATCCCGGAGGAGGTGCAGGACTACGCGTCCCTGGAAGAAACATTGGCACGCCTCACCCCCCTGCCTCCCGAGGTTCTCAAGGAGAAGCTTGCAGCGATCCGCAAGGGTGTCCCCTTTCGTTCCTACGTTCTCTGGAAGGATGCATCCTGGGACACGGCAGCGTACCTGGAGGCGAACCGCCTTCGCATGCCCGGAGTGATGATCCAGGTCACGCAGGCCAGAGACTACCTGGTACAGGACCTTTTCGCGCACTCCATCGGGTACATGGGTGAGATCAGCCCGAGGGAACTCAAGCGGGCCCGCAGGCACGACTATCGAATCGGCGATTGGATCGGCAAGGTGGGCATCGAGAAGTATTGGGAAGAGCAACTTCGGGGGAAAAAGGGCGGCCTTCAGGTGGAGGCGGATGCAAGGGGCCGACAGATCTCGCTCGTAAAGAGAAAAGAGCCGACCCCGGGAAAGAACCTGGTCCTCAGCCTGCAACGGAGGCTCCAACAGAGGGCCCGGCAAGCCTTTGGCGACTCAACGGGAGTGGCCATTGCCGCAGACCCGAGGGATGGACGGGTCTTGTGCTACCTGAACCTGCCTTCTTTTGACCCGAACAGCTTCGTGGGAGGCATATCAAGGGATGAATGGGACTCGCTCCGCATGAACCCCTTCCACCCCCTCACAAACAGGGGGATCCAGGGGCTCTATCCGCCCGGCAGCATCTTCAAGATCGTTCTTGCCATCGCCGCCCTGGAAGAGGGGCTCATCACTCCCCAGGAAAAGGTCTTTTGCAGCGGCAGATACCGTCTCGGTTCCCGGGACTTCCGGTGCTGGAAGAAGGTCGGGCACGGCGCGGTGGATCTGCATCAGGCACTCGTTCAGTCCTGCGATGTCTATTTCTACCAGTTGGGGCAGCGCCTCGGAATCGAGCGCATTCAGGCCTATGCGAAGCGGTTCGGCCTCGGGCAGAGAACGGGGATCGGGCTGGATGGGGAGAAAGCGGGCCTGGTTCCCTCCCCGGAGTGGAAACGAAAACGTTTCGGAGAACCCTGGTACGAAGGAGAAACGCTCATCGTCTCGATCGGTCAGGGGGCCCTGCTGGTCACTCCGATCCAGGTTGTCAGTATGCTCTCGGCCGTGACGAACGGGGGCACCCTGTTCGCGCCCAGGCTCGTGGAGAAGGTCGAGTCCACGGACGGCAAGGTGTTCGTCGAGAGCGCTTCCAAAAGCGGTGCCCCTGCCCGTTTTTCCAGCCGCACGGCTGCAATCGTCCAAGAGGCACTCCGCGATGTGGTGGCCTCGGAAAAGGGAACCGGCAAGAGGGCAAGGATCGAGGGTGTGGCGGTGGCCGGCAAGACCGGAACGGCACAGGTCATCCGCATGGACGACCAGAAGACCTCGCACGATGAAATCCCGCTGAAAGAGAGGGACCACGCATGGTTCGCGTGCTATGCGCCCGCAGAGTCTCCGGAAATCGTCGTCGTCGTACTGGTGGAGCACGGGGGCCACGGCGGTGAGACCGCAGCACCCATCGCCCGGGAGATCCTGGACGAGTATTTTCGTTCGGACCAGCCGGACGAGACCTTTGCCGCATCCCCCGTTTCAGAACTGGAAGGTTGACGGATCATGGAAAAGCTCAAGACAAGCCGGTTCACCTCCTTTGACATCTCCCTCGTGGCCGCACTGCTTGCGATCGGCCTCCTCGGCATCCTCACCCTGTACAGCGCGATGCAGGGGAGTGCCCCTGAGGGCGGGATGCCACCGCATCAGAAACAGCTGATCTGGTGGGGTCTGGGTTTGACCGGCATACTCATCGTCATCCTGATCGACTATCGCCACATGGAACACTACGCGTACGCGATCTATGCCTGTTCCCTCCTGTTGCTCGTATACGTCCTGGTCATGGGACGCTCCATTTCCGGGGCGAAACGCTGGATCGAACTTGGGCCGATCTCGTTCCAGCCGTCCGAACTCATCAAGCTCACCATGACCCTGGCGCTCGCCAAGTACTTCCATTATCGTGCAAAGCAGGGTCGGTACAACCTGTTCGAGTTGGTCGTTCCCTTTTTGATCTTCCTGGCACCCTTTGTCCTCGTCCTTCTCGAACCGGACCTGGGAACCGCCATCGTTCTTCTACTGCTCTTCTTCTCCATCGTCCTGTTCTTCGGCCTCAGCCAGGGCTCCATCATCGTTCTCGCCATCGCGGGGCTGGCGAGCCTTCCCCTGGGCTGGTTCAACCTGAAGGACTACCAGAAAGAGCGGGTCATGACCTTCCTCAACCCGGCCGAGGACCCCCTGGGGCGGGGATATCACATCATTCAGTCGAAAATCGCCATCGGGTCCGGCGGGTTCTGGGGAAAGGGGTTTCTGCACGGAACCCAGACGAGGCTGCACTTCCTGCCGGAGCAGCACACGGACTTCATCTTTTCAGCGTTCGCGGAGCAGTGGGGATTCCTGGGGAGCTTTCTGCTGCTGGCCGGCTACTTGCTGGTGATCTTCTGGGCCTTCAACATCAGCAGCCGCGCCAAGAACACGTTCGGCATGGTCGTGGCCCTGGGCATCACCTTCCTGTTCTTCTGGCATGTCATCATCAACATCGGAATGTGCCTCGGCCTGCTTCCGGTCGTCGGCATCCCCCTGCCTCTGTTCAGCTACGGAGGCTCGTTCCTCATGGTCATGCTCCTGGGGGTCGGGCTGCTCCTGAACATTTACATACGACGGTTCATCTTCTAGCCCTGTCAGGATCCCAGGGCCTTTTCGAGCAGCCCTACCACTTGCGCCTTGGGGACGGCACCGATGATCTGGTCGACGAGTTCACCGTTCTTGAAGAGCAACAGTGCCGGAATCCCCCGAACGCCGTACCGGGCCGGCGTGTTGACGTTGTCGTCCACGTTCATCTTGGCCACCCTTGCCCGATCCTTGTACTCTTCCGCAATCTCCTCTACGATTGGTCCTATGATCCGGCAGGGCCCGCACCAGGGAGCCCAGAAATCCACCAATGCCGGCAAGGGGGATTGCAGGATCTCTTGCTCGAAGTTGGCATCCGTGACTTCCGATACATGTTCCGACATGGGGGCCTCCTCTTCTTTCCTGTTGCCTGGCCTTGTCACATGTTGGCCATTTAAGGGAATGGACCGGAAATTGTCAACGGGAAGAGCAAGTCTCCTGCACAGCCGCCGGGGCCTCCTGCCGTAAGCGAAAGGGACCGATCCATGGCAAAAAGAGACCCGAAAAGCATCCAGAGGATCCGAGAGAGCATCCAGGCGTCGCTCGAGACCCAGGAAAGGTTCTTTGCCGAGCACCTGGACAGCCTCACCGAGGCCTTTGACGAGGTCGTCCGCGTTCTCCGGCAGGGGGGAAAGCTGTTGATCATCGGCAACGGCGGGAGTGCAGCGGATGCACAACACCTTGCGGCCGAGTTCGTGAATCGCTATCGGAAGGATCGCCCTCCCCTGCCCGCGATCGCGCTGACGACCGACACCTCCACCCTCACATCCATCGGAAACGATTCGGACTTCCGATACGTGTTCTCGCGGCAGATCGAGGCACTGGGAAGCAGTGAAGATCTTGTTCTGGCAAACACCACGAGCGGAAACTCCGAAAACGTGCTCGAAGGGCTCAGACAGGCAAAGGCGATGGGCATTCGAACGCTGGCCCTGACCGGGGGCAGCGGTGGACGTGCAAAGGAGATTGCGGATTTCACGATCTGCGTGTCCGTCTCCGACCAGACGCCCCGCATACAGGAGACCCTTCTCCTCGTGATACATCTCATGTGTGAATGGATCGAGTGGGCCCTTTTTCCGTCCCTGAACGAACCCAACGCGGAATCGGCAGAAGAGAGCGAGATATGAGCAACAAGAACGTTGACCGGTCAAAGATACGGACCCTTTCGGTGAAGGACCGCTTCTCAAAGGTATCGGTGGAGGACTTCGCCTCTCCCCTGGCGCCGGGCATGCAAGTTCGGGATTTCCTGGACGCCTTGCCCGGCCTTCTGGCCGGCCAGGCCCTCCGTGAAGTGGCCGAGCGGATCGCAAGGGCTGCGAGGGAACAGAACCCGATCATCGTGGGAATGGGGGCGCACGTCATCAAGGTCGGACTGGCCCCGGTCCTGGTTTCCTGGATGGAACGGGGAATCATCACGGGGCTCGTCATGAACGGGGCCGGGGTGATCCACGACACGGAAATCGCCCTCTGGGGCAAGACCTCCGAGGATGTGGGCCCGGCCCTGGACGAAGGGATGTTCGGCGTGGCCGAAGAGACCGCAGGCATGATCAACCAGGCCCTTTCCGAAGGGAGCAAGGAGGGAAAGGGGTTTGGTGAGGCCGTGGCGCAGCGTCTCTCCGAGAGCGATCCCCCTCACGCGGACCTGAGCCTTCTCTGTCAGGCACACCGGAGAGGCCTGCCGGTAACGGTTCATGTGGCGATCGGGACCGATATCGTCCACATGCATCCCATCGCAGACGGGGCTGCCATCGGGGAGGCATCTCTCCGGGACTTTCATCGACTCGCCTCACAAATCGCAGACCTGGAAGGGGGTGCCTACCTGAATGTAGGGTCGGCGGTTGTGCTGCCCGAGGTCTTCATGAAGGCCCTGAACCTGGCACGTAATCAGGGAAACAGGGTCGAGTCATTCACCACGGTCGACATGGACTTCATCAAGCATTACCGGCCTTCGGTCAATGTCGTCGACCGGCCTGTGCGTACGGGGGGACGAGGCTATCAATTGATCGGGCACCATGAATTGAACCTGCCCCTCCTCGCGGTGGCCGTACTGGAGAGGCTCGCCGCCGGCCCCGACGAGTCCGAACAGGCATGAACGACAAGCTGCTCGACATCTACCGGATCCTCTACGATCACTATGGGCCGAGGGGATGGTGGCCTGCAGAGACCCCCTTCGAGGTCGTCGTCGGCACCATCCTGACCCAGAATACGGCCTGGAGAAACGTGGAGAAGGCGATCACAAACCTGAAGCAACTGGGACCGCTCACACCCCAGGCCCTTTTCCGCCTCCCGGAGGAGACTCTATCCGAAACGATCCGGCCCTCCGGGTATTACCGGCAGAAAGGGAAGAGGCTTCGAAACTTCCTCCGCATGCTTTCCGACCAATTCGACTGCCGTCTTGACGCGTTGTTCGACCTCCCCACGGAAACCCTCAGGGAGGAACTGCTCGCCCTGTCCGGGATCGGCCCGGAAACGGCCGACAGCATCCTCCTGTATGCAGCCGGGCGACCCGTCTTCGTAATCGACACCTACACCATACGCATCCTGTCTCGCCACGAATTGCTTCCGGAGGAGACCTCCTATGTGGAGGCCCAACAGTGGGTCATGGACAATCTGCCGGAGGACGTACAGCTCTTCAATGAGTTCCACGCGCTCCTGGTGAATCTGGGAAAGGATTTCTGCCGCCCACGACCGAAATGTTCGGGATGTCCCTTGGAGGGGTTCTGATGGATCGGAACGAACCGGCCCCGGCGATCATCACGTTGACCACGGATTTCGGGCTCCGGGATGCCTACGTAGGATCGATGAAGGGCGTGATCCTGTCGATCCATCCGCACGCGCGGATCGTCGACATCACACACGAACTGCCTGCCCACCGGATCCTTCCGGCGGCCTGCCTTCTGCGGGAAGCGTGCCCGCGGTTCCCTCCGGGAACCGTCCACGTGGCCGTCGTGGATCCGGGGGTGGGGGGACAGAGGACCCCATTGCTGCTCAAGATCGACAACAGGTTCTACGTCGGGCCGGACAACGGCATTTTCGGCCTCCTCATGGCCGACCTCCCGTTGCAGGGGGCCTGGAGCCTGGAAAAACGAGAGCACTTCCTGCACCCTGTAAGCGATACCTTTCACGGCAGGGACGTTTTCGCACCGGTTGCTGCGCACCTGGCCGCTGGCACTCCCCCAAACGCGTTCGGCCCGGCGGCCAAGGATCCGTCGAGCATCTCGTTTCCTGCGCATCACGAGGAGGCCGGGACACTGAAAGGCCAGATTTTGTGGGTCGACCGCTTCGGCAACTGCATGACCAACCTGAGCGACAGGATCGTTTCACGATGGGCACGGGGGGCTTCCTTCACCGTGCGCACAGCATCAAAGAAGATGGCGGGGATCTCGACAACCTACGAATCGACTCCCGAGGGAGAGGCCTTGTCTCTCATCAACAGCATGGGGTACCTGGAAATCGCCTGCAATCAGGCCCGGGCCGACCTCGCCCTGGGCCTGCGGGAAGGGGATCCGGTGGTTCTCGAGAGGCTCGCCACGCATGACGGGAACACATGAAACCTGATCCTTTTCCTTCACGTGATGACAGGTCGCCGGGCACCCGGGTGGGGGATGTGCCTTTCACTCCGCCGCCGGATGCGACTGCCCGGCCGCCGAGACTCCGTACGAATGTGCTGCTCTTTCTTGCGACCGTGGTCACAACGATCATGGCTGGGGCCATACAGGCAAGGGGTGCGGCGGCGTTCACTTCCCTCGAGGGCCTGCTCTCCGGTGTCCCGTTCTCGGCCGCCCTCCTGGGAATCCTCCTGGCCCACGAAATGGGCCACTATTTCACCTCACGCCATTATGGGGTGCCGGCCAGCCTGCCCTATTTCATCCCGGTCCCGACGATCATCGGAACCATGGGCGCCGTCATCCGGATGCGTGCCGTGATCCGGGACCGCAGGATCCTGTTCGACATCGGCATTGCCGGGCCCCTGGCAGGCCTCGCGGTGGCCGTACCCACCACCCTGGTCGGTCTGAACCTCTCCGAGGTAATCGAGGCCGGGTCCTCTCGAGGGGGTATCGAACTGGGTGATTCTCTACTCTTCATGGCGCTCATAAGGTGGGTCTTCGGCCCTCTGGGGGAATCGCAGACGGTTCTCCTGCATCCGGTTGCCTTCGCAGGGTGGCTCGGCTTCTTCCTGACCTCCCTCAACCTGCTTCCCATGGGACAGCTCGATGGGGGGCATGTAACCTACGGGATCTTCGGGCCTCGCCATCGCATTGTTTCTCGAAGTGTGTTCATCGCCATCTTGCTGTGGGGCGTCCACGGAGTCTTCGCCGTAATCAACCCCATGGGCTGGTTCTGGGCCTTCACGTTCTGCTGGGTGGCTGTGCGCCTGGCCTTCTCGCCCCGTGGAAGTCCTCTGATGAAGTCCTTCGCGCTGTTTCTCGGGCTCGTGGGGGTCTTCGGGAATGTGGTGCCCAGCACCACCGTGTGGGTCGTCTGGGCCGTCCTCATGTGTTTCCTCAGGCTCGATCATCCGCCCACCCGGGACATCTCCGTCCCGCTGAATCCGGGGAGAAAGATCCTGGGGTGGATCGGCCTGATCGTGTTCCTCCTGACCTTCATCCCGGAGCCGTTCAAGGAAATTCTTCCCTAGACGCTTGGTAGAGCTGCAGGCAAGACGAGGCACTCGAGGTATTCGTTTTCTGGTATTAGGTATTAGCATTTAGGTATTAGCCCGCCCAACCACCCTCCCGGGTATCGTCCTGGGGGGCAATGGCGGGGAGCTAATACCTTATACCTAATACCCAATCTTACTTCTTCGCCACCTTCTTCTTCGGAGCCGCTTTGGCCTTCTTCGGAGCAGCCTTCGGGCTCTTCGGCGAGCCCGCCTTGCGCAGATTGGCAACGTCCTTCTGAAGCTTCTTCAGGTCCCTGGCGACCGTTTCGACTTCCTTGCGCGTGGCCAGGTTGAGTCGCCCGATTCCCTTACGGACTTGTTCTTCCAGGTTTCCCCGTAGCTGCTTCGCCATGGAATCAAGATCCTCTCTTGTGGGGACGTTCAACCCGTCCAGGACCTTTTCCCCACTCTCCTCGATCGATTGGTTGAGCTGATTCAAGAAGGCCCGGGCATCTCGACCAAGATCCTCCACGGCCTTGGTAGTCGGGTCAAACCCATGTCTCTCCAGCGTCCCGACCAGCCCTCTTGCGATCTTCTCACCTTCGGCTTCGATCTTGCTCAGCGAGCGCCACGATTCCTCAAAACCCTCCCGAATTCGGCCGGAAATCCGCATTCTTTCTTCTCCTCTCTCTTGGTCACTCATTTCTTCTTCCTCCATATGGTCTCTGAAAACATAAGGTGTAACGCAATGCGTTATATTAACGCGCTGCGTTATCCTTTGTCAAGCCCCCCTTTTCCCTGCTTCCCGATCCGGCGGAAGCATCAGACATTTCGGTTTCAAAATTCGCTCCGTTGTGATATTTGTTGAAGGTCTTTCTCACGACTCGGTCGCGACCAGGTCGACTCATTTTCCGAAAAGAAGGTGGAAAACAGGAAATGTTGATTCGAGAAGAGAAGAGAAACCGATTTCAGGCCGCTATCCTCGTCCTGATACTCTCGGGAATCATTGGAAACCTGTTCGGGGTCTTTCTCGGCGCCGTGCTTCCGGAGGGGTCCCTCCACGATGCCCTATCCAAGAGCAAGGCCTTCGGACTGGACCCACCTCTGTCGATTGATCTCTGGATCGTATCCGTGTCGATTGGATTCAACGTGAAGCTGAACAGCTGTGGCCTCCTGTTCATGTTTCTTGGGCTCATCTTCTACAAGAAGGCTTGAAAGAGGGTCATGTTTGGAATAGCCAGAGCCAGGAAATGGCACGGCGCCGAAGGCCGGACCCTGTTCGGCCACTCGGGGTGTATCGTAACCACCCTCCTGGCAATCGTCCTTTTCTGGACGGGGCAAGGGTTCTGCGACCTCTACATACAGTTCCTTGTGGACCGGTCGGGAAGCATGTGGGCCCCCTACCAGGGAAAGGCCAAGATCGTCCAGGTGGCGGATGCCATAGAGCGCGTGACGAAGAAACTGCCCACGGACGTGGCCATGGGCCTTCGGGTCTATCCACCACCCGAGAAGGGCGCCCGGGGCAAGGACCCGGGGCTCAGGATCCCGGTGGAGAAGGAAAACAGGGACCGGTTCATTGAAGAAGAGCGGCTCTTGAACCCTCGTGGCAAGGGCTCTCTTGGAAAACAGCTCAAACGAGCGCTCAAGGACTTCCCGAGCGGACAGGACACGAAGTTGTTGGTTGTTCTCTGTGACGGGGCGGATACGGAGGGGGCGTCCTTTTGTGAGAGGGCACTGACCCTGGACCGGCCGGAAGGACTGCGCTTCTACGTGATTTCCTTGAACCTGAAAGACCCTTCCGAGAAGGAGGCGCTCGACTGCCTGAGCAAACAGATGGACGGCAAGTCGATCCATCTTGCCAGGAGGGACAGCCTGGTTTCCACTCTCCTTCCGATTGCCCAGAGGGCACACCAGGACGAGGTCGAAAGACAGCGCCGGGTGGCGGAGGAAAAGAGAAGAATAGCGGAATTGCTCAGCAAGACGCGGTTGAAGGTGGAGATCCACAACACGTTGGACCCTTTCTTTGCGGACACGATCCAGGTGGACCGGTGCTCGCTCAACGGGGAAGAAATCTCCATCGACACGTCCGTCCGGCTGAAACAGGGGGAGGGCTTTCTCCTCTTTGACAGGGCCATGGGAGAAGGCACCCATCAACTCTCCCTCCGGTACCGCAAGTGGAAGGATGAGAAGGCGGTTTCCAGCATCGAAGGCATCCTGGAGGTACGGGTAGAGGAAGGGAAGACCTCCCACGTTCAGTGCTTTCCCAGGGGCGCCCTCTTCCACTGGGACTTCACCTTCAAGGCGCAAACCTTCTAGGCCTCATGGACCCGACGCATGCCGACTCTCCGGATGGACCACGACAAAGGTGCCGAGGGTGTGTCATCGTCGCCGGTCTGGGGCAGTGTTCCCTTGACTACCTCTGTACAATCGATCAGTATCCACCGGTCGACACGAAGTGCGAATTCACTGACTTTCTCGTGCAGGGTGGGGGCCCCGTGGCCACGGCACTGGTTGCACTCGCCCGCTGGGGGCTCTCTGCACGTTTCGCCGGGGTCGTGTGCAGGGATCGTTTCGGTCGCACCATCCTGGAGGGATTAGAGGATGAGCAGGTCGACACCTCGGCCGTAAGGATCGAAAGGGGAGAGCGCAGCCAGTTCGCCTTTATCTGTGTCGAGAAGGGAACCGGAAAGCGAACGATCTTTTGGGGACGTCCCGAGACCCCATCGTTCCCGGCTGCGGAAGTCCCCGAGGGATTCCTGGACGATGCCCAAGCCCTGCACCTGGACGGGCTCTTCTTGGACGCCTCCCTGCATCTGGCGAGGAAGGCGAAGGAACGCAACATCCCGGTCATCCTCGATGCGGGCTCCCTGCGGCCGGGAATACTGGAGTTGGTCCGGTACACAGACCACCTGATCGCGGCGGAGAATTTCATCGGCCGGTTTCGACCCGACGGGCCCCTCACCTCCCGGCTTCGTGAACTCCAGCAGATGGGGCCTCAGGTCGTCACCGTCACCCTCGGAGAGAGGGGCAGTGTGAGCCTGTGGGACGAAGTCCCTTACCGGCTCCCGGCGCTGCGGGTGGAGGCAAGAGACACGACAGGCGCTGGGGACGTATTTCACGGCGCCTACATCTACGGCCTCCTGCAGGGTTGGTCGGTACCGGAGAGGATCCGCTGGGCCACTGTTGCCGCAGGGCTGAGTTGCCGGTCCCTGGGGGGCCGGGCGGGGATACCCGAGATCGAGGAAGTAAGAGACAGGCTTTCAGAACCAGGCCCTTTCAGGAATTCGAACGAAATGGCCGATTAACTAGAAACAACTCAGAACGGCAAAACACACCACGGACGAGGAGAAGAACCATGGCGGTTGCAAGAGTGACCGAGGTGATCGGGATATCGCCGCTCGGATGGAAGGAAGCGATGGACGAGGCCCTGAACCGGGCCAACAAGACCCTGCGCAACATCACGCACGTCGAGATTCAAAAGCAAACAGCAACGGTCGTAACCGGAAAAATCACGGAATACCGGGTGACCTGTCACTTCACCTTTATCCTGGAAGATTAGCAGAGGGAAAGCGGCCCCGAATTGGGAAGGCCTCAGGCCGGCCCGTACGAGAGGACCTCTATGTGTGGAATCGTAGGCTACATCGGAGAGAGAAAATCGGCTTCTTTGCTCCTGGATGGGCTGAAGAAGCTGGAATACCGGGGATATGACTCCGCCGGGATCGCCCTTCTCGATGAAGACGGTGAGATCCAGACGCGACGAACGGAGGGGAAGCTGTCACGGCTGGTGGATGAGGTCAAGGTGAATCCGTGTGACGGAACCCTCGGCATCGGTCACACACGGTGGGCCACACATGGAAAGCCCTCCGAGTCGAACGCCCATCCTCACCGTTCGGGACCGGTCGTGGTCGTCCACAACGGAATCATCGAAAACTATCTGGAACTCCGGGACCACTTGCAGGCAAAAGGACGATCCTTCCTTTCAGAAACGGACACCGAGATCATCGCACACCTGATCGACCTGTCTCGGGGGGACGGGACTCCCCTCGAAGAGGCCGTCCGCATGGCCCTCGCGCAAGTGAAGGGATCCTATGCCATCGCCGTCATTTCCCAGGACGACCCCTCCCGCCTCATTGCGGCCAAGAAGGCCAGCCCCCTGGTCGTCGGCATCGGGGAGTCGGAACGCTTTGTCGCCTCCGACATCCCTGCCCTCCTGGACCACACCCGAGAAATGATCTTCCTCGAAGACGAGGAGATGGCCGTTCTACGCAGAGACGGCTACCAGATCACCACGTTGTCCGGCGAGGCGGTCCAGCGAGAGCCTGCCCACATCACCTGGACGCCCATGATGGCGGAAAAGGGTGGGTACAAGCACTTCATGCTCAAAGAAATCCACGAGCAGCCCCGTGTCATCACCGACACCGTGCGGGGGCGAATCCAGGGCCGGAACAGGGAAGTCTACCTGGATGACATGGGGATCGACGAGGCAACCCTGAAGAAGGTGAAACGGATCTGCCTGGTGGCCTGTGGAACTTCCTGGCACGCGGCTCTCCTGGGGAAATTCATGATCGAGGAGCTTTGCCGCATCCCCTGCGAGGTCGATCTTGCCTCCGAGTTCCGGTACCGGAACCCGATCCTGTCCAAGCAGACCCTCTTCACTGCGATCTCCCAGTCCGGGGAGACCGCGGACACCCTGGCGGCCACTGAGGAGGCGACTCGCAAGGGAGCGATCACCCTCGGGATCTGTAACGTGGTGGACTCCAGCATCGCGCGGAAATGCCAGGGAGTCCTCTACACCCACGCGGGGCCGGAGATCAGTGTGGCCTCCACGAAGGCCTTTTCCACCCAGGTGTCTGCCCTGTATCTCCTGAGCCTGTATCTTGGAAAGATCCAGCGCAAGGTCCCGGCCCGCGCCATGGAGGGATACCTGACGGAACTGAAGAAGCTCCCCCTGCTCGTGGAAGATGTCCTGTCCAGGGAAAAGGCGGTGGAGGCGATCGCCCGCAAGTATTCCCATTGCGAGGACTTCCTCTATCTCGGAAGGGGCATCCACTACCCGGTCGCCCTGGAGGGGGCCCTCAAGCTGAAGGAGATCTCCTACATCCACGCGGAAGGCTACCCCGCGGGAGAGATGAAACACGGACCCATCGCCCTGATCGACGAGGATTGCCCCACGGTGGCGGTCCTGCCGAAGAATGAACTCTACGAGAAGGTCTTGAACAACCTGGAAGAGGTGAAGGCTCGAGACGGCAAGATCGTCGCCGTGGTAAACTACGGGGACACAGAGGCGGAAAAGGTCGCGGACGACCTCCTCTACGTGCCGGAAAGCAGCCCTTATCTGAACCCGATCCTCATGACGGTCCCCTTGCAGCTCCTGGCCTATCATGTGGCCGTGATCAAGGGTACGGACGTGGATCAACCCCGAAACCTCGCAAAGAGCGTCACCGTCGAGTAATACGGCCACCACGCGGATGGATCTGGACCGAGAGCTTAATCCCCAGCAGACAGAAGCCGTGCTCCACGAAGGTGGGCCGTTGCTCGTCCTTGCCGGCGCGGGGAGCGGAAAAACCCGCGCTCTGACCTACCGTATCGCTCACCTCGTCCTCCATCGCGGCATTGCCCCCTGGAACATCCTGGCCATTACCTTCACGAACAAGGCTGCAGAGGAGATGCGCCTTCGGGTCCGGCGACTCCTGGGCACGGAGAAGACGGGGATCTGGGTCGGTACGTTTCACGCAACCTGCGCCCGGATCCTGCGTCAGCATATCGAGCGACTGGGCTATCGCACGAATTTCGTCATCTACGACACAGCCGACCAGTTGCGGGTGATCAAGGCCTGTCTGAAGAAGCTGCGGGTGGACGCGAAGCAGGTCCGTCCCGTGGCGGTCCAGAACCTGCTGGACAAGGCGAAGAACCAGGGGATCGACCCGGGCCTCCTCGTTCCGCAGCAGTCCCCCACGGGACGAATCATCGAGGAAGTCGTTGCAGACTACAAGCGTCGCCTGGAGGACGCGAATGCGCTCGATTTCGGGGACCTGATCGTCCTCGTGCTTCGCCTGTTCGAGACGTGCCCCGACGTGCGGGCGAGCTACCGGGAGAAATTCCACTCCATCCTGGTGGACGAGTACCAGGACACGAACCGGGCACAACATCTTCTATTGCAGCAGATCGCATCGGAGGGGGGAGAACTCTGCGTAGTGGGGGACGACGACCAGTCGATCTACCGGTGGCGTGGTGCGGACGTAAACAACCTTCTCGCCTTCGAAAAAGACTTTCCGGGAACGCGCGTGGTCGTCCTCGACGAAAACTACCGCTCCACACAAACCATACTGCGCGCCTCCGATGCAGTCGCACGGGGCAATCCGCATCGAAGGGAGAAACGCCTCTGGACCCGGAACGAGTTGGGGGAGCGGCTCGTCTACGAGGAAGCCATGACCCCGGACGAGGAGGCGACGAACATCGCCGGGGAGATTCAAAGGCTGGTAACCGAGTTCCAAACCCCCTATCGAAACATCGGCGTCTTCTTCCGCACGAATGCGCAATCCCGTCCCTTCGAAGAGAGGTTCCTCCTGCTCCGCATTCCCCACGCCGTCATCGGGACCATGCGGTTCTACGAACGGGCGGAGGTGAAGGATTTGCTTGCCTACCTCCGCTTTCTCTATAATCCGGACGACTCGGTCAGTCTCCTGCGAATCCTGAACCAACCGCCGCGGGGTATCGGGCCCGCCACGCAGGCGACTTTGCAGGCCCACGCGGACGAGCAGGGGACAAGCCTGTGGGAGGGGATCGAACATGCGTTGGAGCAAGGGGTGCTTTCAGGGGCCTCCCGGGGCAGGCTGGAGCGTTTTCAGGGCCTGATCCGGTTACTGAATCAAACATTCGAGGACCAAGGGTCTCCAGAGGTATTGCTGAAGACGGTGATCGCACAGACCGGATACAAGGACTTTCTGGAGGGAAAAGAGGACGGAGAGAGGCGCATGGAGAACGTGGACGAATTCGTGCGCACGGCCGCCCAGTTCGAGACCATGGAGGGGGAGGTGCCGGGAAGGGAGACGCTCGGCGCCTTCCTGCAAAGGATCGCCCTGGTGAGCGACATCGACCAGTACGAAGACAGGGCGAACTGTGTTTCTCTGATGACCCTGCACTGTGCGAAGGGCCTGGAGTTCCCTGTCGTCTTCCTGGCGGGCATGGAGGATGGAATCCTGCCCCACCAGCGATCCTACACATCCCCCGAGGCCCTCGCCGAGGAGCGGCGTCTCTGCTACGTAGGCATGACACGCGCAAAGAAAAAGCTCTACCTGTCACGCGCCTATTATCGATCGATTTACGGAGAAAGGCAGGAAACAGACCCAAGCCCCTTCCTCGCCTCGATCCCGCCGGAACTCATCGACGTCCGGGATGCAGAAGACGGGTTCGATGGAGTAGAAGGGTTTGATGGAGAGCAAGGGTTCGAAGAGGTGGACGATGCCGAACCCATAAGGGATGAGGCCTCGGAGGGGGACTCCGTCCTGGACTACGGAGAAAGCCAGTTGGACCGGCCTCCCCTACCCCCCATGCCCTCATCGGGCAGGAAACAAACGTATCGGGTCGGGGACAGGGTCGAACACAAGACCCTGGGAATCGGAACGGTCCGCAACGTGGAGGGTACCGGCTACAAGGAGAAGATCACCGTTCAGTTCTCTGTCGGAGGCATACGGAAACTCATGGTTCAGGTCTCACCCATAAAAAAGGTCTGAGGATGGCGATCCCCATCTCAGGCACTTCCGTGGTCCGTACCTCGCCCTCGCCCCCTCCCGCACGCGAGGCAGCAGAGAGACGATACTAGCCTGCGAGCTTCTTCAGCTCTTCCAGCAGGTCCGCATCTTCCAGCGTCTTGCCGAAAATGACCTTTTCCGCCTGAGAGACCAGCATCTTCCGGCCGTCGGATCGCCGGACCATTTCGTAGTTCATGAAGAGCCGGATCGGGGCCATTTCCGGTGCCGGGTGGTCGGCGAGAAACGGGTTCTCCAACCAGGCATCGATCGACACGGCGACCGAATCCGACCGCCGTGCATCGGCCAGATAAGCGCTCTGCCGGGAAACGACGGTCCTCGCGTCCAGCAGATCGTGCCCGATCGGGATCCCTGGCTTCTCCGGAAGCAGCCGGCGCTCCGCGACGTCCAGGATCATGCCGTAGTTCTCGAAGCAGAGAAGCCCCTCTCCGTTCAGGTCACGGTCCGGCTCGATCGGATACTCGACCTGGAGCGTTTCCTGCGTAATCGATGAGAAATGCCCGGGCGGCGGCCCGAAGCTACCGCCTTCACCTGCCTTCTTCATCAGCACATACGAATCCGGCACCTCCGCTATCTTCGGGATACTGTCCACGCCGGGCTGGGCAGGTCGGGATTTCTTCTGCCAGTCATCCCCCTGGAGCCTCGACAGGAAAATGTTCGAAGACCGGATGTACGGAACCCCGACTTCTTCCGCCTGCTTCCCGTTCTTCAGGGGAATCTTCTTTTCCATCGGCCAGGAAGCCGGGTAGAAGAACGAGTAGCCGTCCATCACGGAGTTCCCGAAGGAGTTCAGGGTATTCACGATCGTAAACCGGTCGTCTTCCCCGAAAGAAGCCATCGGGGTTTGCCTCGGGAACAGCATCCGGAGATAGTAGAACCTGGTGGACAAGGGATCGTTCGCTTCATCCACGAGTTGCTTGACGGGCACGCCGGCATAGTGATTGAGGTGTCTCCGCCTCATGTCCCCCAGGAGCATCATCAGCGGAGTCTCTGCCAGGTTGTTCCGGCCCATACGATGGCCGCCCAGCTCGATGTCCACGTAGTACGCCCCGTCTTCCCCCACGTACGTGTCCCCCGCCTTCCACGCCTTCTGCAGGCCTGCAGAAACGGCCTCCTCCCTTGTTCTCGAGGGAGACTCCCGGTCGAGATACTCTCCGACGAGCTGTGAACATTCTTCCACTGTTGCGAGTCGGTCCACCTCCGCATCCGGGATGACGATGTTGAAGACACGCTCCAGTTCCGTTCTGAATTCCAGATACTGCCAGGAATCCCCGCCCAGGTCGCTCATCAGGTGGGCGTCTTCCGCAATGCAGTCGCCGGGAAGTTCCAGGATCCGTCCCAAGACGGTGCTGATTCGCTGTCGAAGATGCTGCTCCTTGGCCATGAACAGGGCTCCTCCTTGGTTTTCTTCTTTTCGGGGTCTACACTTCAATGTTACCCATAAGGGTCTGATTTGCAAACGCAGTCCGTTGACAAGGCCCTTTTCTCTTCTCCATTATGTTGCAGACGGGCAATTGTCATCATACAGAGGAGGAAGATCCCTTGAAACAGGGTGGGATCAAGATCATTGCAAAGAACAAGAAGGCCCGCTACGACTACGAGATCCTGTCGACGTACGAAGCCGGCCTGGTCCTCCTTGGAACCGAGATCAAGTCCATACGGGAAGGTCGAATCCAGTTGAAGGACGGATTTGCCAGAATCGACTCGAACGAGGCCTTTCTCCACGAGGTCTACATTTCGCCCTATTCAAATGCGGGGCCCTTCAATCACGAGCCCACACGCCCCAGGAAACTGCTCCTTCACAAGAGAGAGATCCGGAGGCTCTACGGCAAGGTCCAGGAGAAGGGCCTGTCACTGATCCCTTTGAGCCTGTACTTGAAGAACAGCAAGGCCAAGGTCGAGCTCGGGCTGGCAAAGGGCAAGCGGAAGTATGAAAAGAGGGAGGCCCTCAAGAGACAGGATGCAAAGAGGGAGATTCAACGAACCATCCGGGAGCGAAGCAAGGAGGGATAGCCCATGCCCTCTAGGCGGGATGGAACGGCCGAAACGGAAGAAGCCGACCCACTCGCAGGAGCCTTCCCCGGTTCCCTGCGAACGACCCGGCTTCAAGAAAGGGTGGAAAGGTTGACTTGTTCCTTCTGAAACAGCAAGAAAGGTGCCATCGAACCCATTTCCAACCGATTCTCCCCGAAAAGTCCATGAGCAGAACTCGCCGCTGCCCCTGGATCTCTGATTGATTAGACAACGAATTCAGCAGCTTCCTTCATTTCAGGGGGCGCCGATCTCAAGACGCCGGGATGATCCGCCCGGCGCCCTACCCGGCCTGTCCCGACCCAGCTTATCTTCCGTTCGGCCGTCCAGCCCCTGAAATCGACCCCCTTTGAGATGCAAAATCTGCACAATGTGCAATTTTCGCACTAAGTCATGGGCAATCTACCGGATTCCATACCTCTTCATCTTCTCGTAAAGGGTCCTGATAGGAACGTCAAGGAGCTTGGACGCATCCTTCCTCTTCCCATTGCAGGCCTTTAGGGCGTGCTCGATTGCCTCCTTCTCCATCTCTTTCAGAGGCTTTACCTCCAACTGGAGAGGCCTTGCAGAACCCCGATCGGCTTCTACCTGCGACAAGTCACTTTCAATGAAGAGCTCAGGTTTGTATCGGAAGTCCTCCACCAGGATCTCTTCCTGCTGTGCAATGACACAGGCATTCCGGATTGTGTTCTCGAGCTCCCGGACGTTCCCGGGCCAGGGGTAGGAGAGGAGAAGCTTCTTCGCCTCCTGAGACAGCTCCCCTCGGGGAAGCTCTGTCTCCCGGGAAAAATCCTCCAGGAAATGGTCGGCCAACAGAAGAATGTCCCCCCTTCTCTCCCTGAGAGGAGACAGCTGAATCGTGACTCCGTTCAATCGATAGTAAAGGTCCTCACGGAACTCACCCTTCTTAACGGCCTTCTTCAGGTCCATGTTTGTAGCCGAGATGATCCTCACATCGACCCGGATGACCTTCTTCCCGCCCACGGGCCTGATTTCGCCTTCCTGGATCGCCCGGAGGAGCTTCGCCTGCATGCTCGGGCTCATGTCCCCGATCTCGTCCAGAAAGAGCGTTCCCTCGTCTGCCTCCTCGAACAGGCCCTTTCGATCCTGCAGCGCCCCTGTGAAGGCCCCCTTGACGTGCCCGAACAGCTCGCTCTCCAGCAAGGTATCAGTCAAGGCAGAACAATTCTGGATGATGAACGCCTTGTCCCGCCGCGGCCCGTTGTAGTGGACCGCCTTTGCGACCAACTCCTTCCCTGTACCGCTTTCCCCCTGGATCAGGATGGCCACATTGAAATCCGTTACCTTGTCCATCAGCCGGAAGACTTCCTGCATCTGCCTTGATTTCCCGACAATGTTCTCGTAATCGTACTTGAGCTTGAGCTCACTCAGCTCGGAAGCCAGCCGTTTCTGCACCTCCTCCAATTGCGTGCTCTTTTCCTTGTACGCCTTCTCGAGCTGACGGCTGTATTCCTCCAGTTTTCCCTTCGCTTCCTCCAATTGTCGCGTCCGACTGGCGATCTTTGTCTCCAGGGTCAAATTGTGCTCCTCGATCTCCCGGTTCGCGTCTCCCAGGGCCTTCTGGTGACGGCGCAGCACGTCCGAGAAATAGCCCGCGTAGAAGGCAATCGAAAAGAAACAGAAGAACAGAAAGAACAGGATGATGCTCAGCTTTTCGATCTGAATCGGGGTACTCCCGTAGAAGGACACGAGTCCGCTGTATTCCAACCCACACAGAACGGTGTAGGCGAGACAGCTTCCGATGGACACGAGATATCCGGACCAGGGTGAGATCAGGATGGAGTAGAAAGGGATGGGCAGCACATAGAGGAGAGCCAGAACCGGCGTATCCGCGCCTCCCATGAAGTG
>Ga0180429_10000257_pt1 | contig 48341 bp, 35 predicted proteins | sample SS_ome_FD_132428 | JGI IMG/M metagenome (GOLD analysis project Ga0180429, IMG submission 132428) | Hypersaline lake sediment archaeal communities from the Salton Sea, California, USA - SS_1_S_1 metaG | ecosystem: Environmental > Aquatic > Non-marine Saline and Alkaline > Hypersaline > Sediment ... | reverse complement strand
TCCAGGAAGTCCACGGTGGTTGCCGACACCTCGAGCGCGAGCTCCTTGCGGAATCCCTCGGCGTCCCCACCGATCTGCAGGGGCATGGTTTCCGAAAAGGTGAAGTGCACCTTCTCCACAAGAAAATCAACAAAATTGGGGCTCTTGTAAGTTCCCTGCCAGATGGCGGGTACGTGGGAGAGCAGCTCGGTCACCCCGGCCTTTACGACCCGAACCTGCATGAAACCGGGCATCTTCATCGCGTCGGGGAAGGCCTTGAGGCCGTAGCCGTAATAGGGGGTCGTCGCCGCGCCGATGGCATGACAGGGCCCCTGGTAGAAGACATCTCCAGGCGCGCAGGGAAGCGCCTCCAGGGTTCCATCCGACCCGATTCGATACACCGTCGGTCCCAGGCTTCGGACCGTTGCCTCCGCCCGGCGCCGGGCCAGCAGGACCTTCGGGATCGTGCGAAATGCGATGGCCGCAAAGAATCCCATGAGATTCTGCAAGAGACGGGAGAGAAGGCGCGGCCTGCACTGGTCTTTGATCCAGAAATAATCGTTCAGAATCTGGGCGTCCCAGCCAAGGCCGCAAAACGTGAAGCACCTGTCCTCGGTTTCGATCAGGTTGATCCGCTGCGTCTCGAACTCCTCCCCTTGTGCGAGCCGCCAGACAGGCTTCAAGCCGCCCTTGCTTCCCAGAATCGACGCAAGGCTGTTGCCCGTGCCAAGCTTGAGGATTCCGACTTCGGGCAGAGAGCGTCTCGACAGCCCCTCCCGTGCATGGTGTCCCATCTCGTGGAGACGAGCGTTCTTCTCTTCCAGGTATTGCTTCGCCGCGCTCAGGACATGGACGATCGTGCCGTCCCCGCCGCCGCAGATGATTCTGCGATAGCCGCGGTCGAGCACCTCTTTGATGATCTGGCAGCCCTCTTCCTTGGTCCGGCTCGTGTAGAGGGCGATTCGGGGGGCAGCTCGCCGGGCAGACCGGAGCACGCTTCGCGTTACCCGGTGGGCGTTCTCGTTCAGAATGATCGCGAATTCCTTTGACCTCTTCCGGTCCATGACCGAACATAATAGATCCCCGGAAAACAGTTCGTCAAGCCGCTCCCCCCATCTTGAAAACGAGTCGATTTTCGGGTAAACTCATGAATTCGCGCTCTTCGCGAATCCAGGCCCATCGTGGGCCGGAATCCCGAAACACGATGAACCGTCCTCCCAAGTCTTTGGTCCGTGGAGAAACGAGATGAAATATCAGATTCGCCTGTCAGGGGACGAAAATCGACTCATGCAGGAGGTCAAGGCCCGTTCCGGCGTGGATCTTGCGAAATGCTACCAGTGTGGGGAGTGTACAGCAGGCTGCCCCATGACCCCGGAGATGGACGCCGGCCCGACCAAGACCCTGCGGCTGATCCAGTTGGGCATGGAAGAGGCCCTGTTCGACCTGAACACCCCCTGGCTCTGCGCCTCCTGCGAGACCTGCACGGCACGCTGCCCGAACGACATCGACATCGCGCTGGTGATGGACGTGGTCCGGCAGATGGCCCGGCTGAAGGGGAAGAAGATCCCGGTCAGGGAGCCCCGTGTTTTTCAGGACGTGTTCTTGAAATCGGTGGAGAACAACGGAAGGCTTTACGAACCCGGGATGATCGCCTTCTACAACTTGCGAAGCGGCAACCTCTTTCACGACGTGGGGCTCGGCCCGAAGATGCTTTTCAAGGGGAAACTGCCCCTGCTGCCCCACACCTCGAAGAACCGCGAGAAGCTGCGCGAGATCTTCAGGAAGGCCGAAGCCTTGGAGAAGGAGGCGGGAACCGAGGCGAACCGGGAAGCGCACGACGAGTCAGGCCACTGAACCGGCTTGGGAAACGTAAGCAGCCCTTCGGCTGTCTGTCTGGTTTGATCTGAAAAAGGATGGAAGAATCCCCATGACATACGCCTACTACCCCGGATGTTCGTTGAAAGGAACCGCGATTGATTTCCACACTTCGGCCATGGCCCTAGCCGAGCGCCTCGGGATCGAGTTGAAGGAGATGGAAGACTGGGTCTGCTGCGGGGCCTCCCCGATCCACCAGCGCAACCCGGCCCTCGCCTCCGGAGTGGCCAACCTCCTTCTCTCCCTTTCCGAGGGCATCAGCAATGATGTCGCGGTCCTCTGCGCAGCCTGTTACCACAACATGAAGAAGGCCGAAGTGGCGATGCGCGAGGATGGGAAGAAGCGAAACGAGGTGGAAGAGATTTCCGGAATTCCCTTCAATCCGGAGGTGCGCACCCGGCATTTCCTGGACATCCTCGACAAGGACTACGGGTTGAACGCGCTCAAAGAGAAGGTGGTCAAGCCCCTCAGCGAACTTCGCGTGGCCTGCTACTACGGCTGTCTCCTTTCCCGGCCGCCGGAGATCGCCTTTGACGATCCCGAACAGCCCATGATCATGGAGCGGGTCCTGGAGGCTGCGGGCGCGGAAACGGTTTCCTGGTCGCATCGTCTGGAATGCTGCGGCGCAAGCCACGCCGTGCCTGTGACCGATGCGGTCCTCCGGCTGGTGAACGACATTCTCGCATCGGCCCGGGATGCCGGGGCGGAGGTCATTGCCTGTGCCTGTCCGATGTGCCAGGCGAACCTGGACATGCGCCAGGAGGGTATCGCCTCGAAGCTCGGCGTCACACACAACCTTCCCGCGGTGTACTTCACCCAGCTCTTGGGCCTTGCCTGCGGCGCGACCGGGAAGGACGTGATGATAAACAAGGGCATGGTAAGCGCTGCGCCGCTACTGCGGGAGAAGAACCTGCTGTAAGGGGTGTTCAAGAAACAGGCGTCCGACAACTGACACCTTCAGATAGGGAAGACAAATCCGATGAGCAAGATCGGCGTGTTCGTATGCCATTGTGGAGAGAACATTTCGCGTACCGTGGACTGCGCGCGTGTGGCCAAGGCCTCGGGACAGATTCGGGGCGTGGCGGTTGCCAAAGACTACAAGTACATGTGCTCCGATCCGGGCCAGGCATTGATCAAGAATGCGATCAAAGAACACAATCTCGACGGCGTGGTCGTATCTGCCTGTTCTCCGCACATGCACGAGAAGACCTTCCGGAAGGCGGTCGCAGAAGCGGGGCTGAACCCGTTCCTCTGCGAGATGGCCAACATTCGTGAACACTGCTCCTGGGTGCACGAAAAAGAGGAGCCCACCACCCGGAAAGCGATCGAGCTCGTCCGGCTGATGGTGGAGAAGGTGAAGCGGAACATGTCCCTCGAGCCGATTCGGGTGAATGTGACCAAGCGCGCCCTTGTGATCGGCGGCGGGGTTGCCGGGATCCAGGCCGCTCTGGACATCGCGGACGGGGGCCACGAGGTGATCCTGGTGGAGAAGGACCCCTCGGTGGGCGGTCACATGGCCCAGCTCTCCGAGACCTTCCCGACCCTGGACTGCTCCCAGTGCATCCTCACGCCCAAGATGGTCGATGTGGGCAGCCATCCGAACATCAAGCTCTATACCTACTCCGAGGTGGAGAAGATCGAAGGGTTTGTCGGCAATTTCAAGGCGACCATCAGGAAGAAGGCCCGTTCCGTGGACATCGACAAGTGTACGGGCTGCGGCGAGTGCCAGCTGAAGTGTCCGTCCAAGAAGATCCCCTCCGAGTTCGACCGGGGCCTGAAGAACCGGACGGCCATCTACATTCCCTTCCCGCAGGCCGTGCCGGCACGGCCCGTGATCGATCGGGAACACTGCATCTATTTCACCAAGGGGAAATGCAAGGCCTGCCAGAAGGTCTGCCCGGCCGACGCGGTCGACTTCGAGCAGGTGGACGAATTCGTCGAGGAAGAAGTGGGCGGCATCGTGGTGGCCACGGGCTTCGATCTCTATACCACGGAAAAGCAGGGACCGTATCCTGACTACTCAGGCTACGGAGAGTACGGATACGGGGAAGATCCGGACATCATCGACGGCCTCCAGTTCGAGCGCCTCGCCTCTGCCTCCGGGCCGACGGGAGGGGCCATCCAGCGCCCCTCGGACGGTAAGGAGCCCAAGTCCGTCGTGTTCCTGAAATGCATCGGAAGCCGGCACCCGTCCAAGGGGATCGAGTTCTGTTCGAAAATTTGCTGCATGTACACTGCGAAACACACGATGCTCTACAAGCACAAGGTGCACCATGGGACCGCGTACGTGTTCTACATGGATATCCGCGCGCCTGGAAAGAGCTATGACGAATTCGTGCGACGGGCCATCGAGGAGGACGGTGCCGTCTACCTCCGGGGCCGGGTTTCCCGGATCTATCGGTCCGGAGACCATTTGATCGTCAAGGGCGCGGACACCCTCTCCGGTGCCGCGGTCGAGATCGAGGCGGACATGGTCGTCCTGGCCACGGCCGTCATGCCCCAGCCCGGAATCGAAGGCCTGTTCCAGAAGCTGGGGATCAGCTATGACCAGTACAAGTTCGCCAGCGAGGCACATCCGAAGTTGAGGCCCGTGGAATGTGCCACCGCGGGAATCTTTCTCGCAGGGGCCTGCCAGGGACCGAAAGACATCCCGGAGTCAGTGGCCCAGGCATCGGGAGCCGCTTCCAAGGCGTTGATACTCTTCTCACGGGACGAGATGCTGCGGGAGCCGGTGGTCGCCAAGGTGAACGAGAACACCTGCGTCGCCTGCTGGTACTGCGTGGAGGTCTGCCCCTTCAAGGCGATCACCAAGAAGGACATCACGGACCGGAAGGGAAATCTGATCAAGCGGGTTGCAGAGGTCAACCCCTCGGTCTGCACGGGATGCGGGACGTGTGCGGCGACCTGCTTCTCCAACTCCGTCGACCTGGAAGGCTTCACGGATGAGCAAATCTACTCGGAGATCAACTCGTTGATGGCCGTGGGCCAGGACTTGTTCCCCGAGCTGGAACCGGAGAAAGAAGAAGGGGGTCCCTCGGACGAGAAGGCCGCGTAGCGGGGTCTCCTTTACGGGCAAGGCAATCTTTCGTAAGGCACTTGGAAACAAGGAAAACAAGGGATGAGCGAGTCGCCACAGAGCGAAACACAAACGGATGGGGCGGGCCAGCCGGAGGCTGCGACCTCGTGGGAACCCCGCATCGTTGCCTTTATCTGCAACTGGTGTACGTACACCGGGGCCGACCTTGCAGGGACGAGCCGGATGAAGTATCCCCCCAATGTGCGGGTCATCAAGATCCCCTGCACCGGGAGGTTCGATCCCCTCTTCATGATCAAGGCCTTTGAGCGGGGCGCGGACGGCGTGCTGGTCTCCGGGTGCCACCCCGGGGATTGCCACTATACGGCGGGCAACTACAACGCGCGCAGGAAGTACACCGTTTTCAAGTCCCTCCTGGAGACCTTGGGGATGGACATGGACCGGGTCTGGTTCAGCTGGATCTCCGCCTCGGAAGGCGGGAAGTGGGTCGATACGATCCAGAAGTTCACCGAGGTCATTCGAGAGAAGGGACCTTTCGTGGAATACAGGGAGATGATCGATGTCGGATAGGACGGATAAGATTCGGGAGGTCGCCCGGAAGTGGCTTGCCGACGGCACGGTCGAGGCGGTTGTCGGCTGGGAACAGGGCACGTATGGGGAGAAATGTTCTCCCGCGCTCGCACGAACGCCTGAAGACGCGGATCGACTCCTGTTCAACGAGCGGTGCACGAACAACCTGATGACCTATTTGAAGCGAGACCCGGTTCGGAGCATGGCGAAGGTGGGGATCGTGGCCAAAGGGTGTGACATCAAGTCCCTGATCGGCCTGCTCCAGGAATCCCAGGTGGAGCAGGAAAAGGTCATGGTCCTTGCCGTGACGTGTGAGGGGGTGAAGAAGGACGACGGAACCGTTCCGGTCAAGTGCCAGGCCTGTGACGTCAACACACCCACTTTCTTTGATGAGATCGCGGGGGACAAGGTGGCCTCGAATCCGGATCCGGAGGCGCGGGCGAAGGAGCTCGAGAAGCTGGATGCCATGACCCAGCAGGAGCGAAACCGCTTCTGGCGGGAGGAGCTGGACAAGTGCATTCGCTGCTACGCCTGTCGCCAGGCATGTCCACTCTGCATATGCGATCGATGCATTGCCGAGAAGAACCAGCCCCAGTGGGTGGAAACCAGTCCCCATCCGAGGGGCAATTTCTCCTGGAACCTGATCCGGGCATACCACCTGGCGGGCCGCTGTGTGGAGTGCGAGGCCTGCGAGACGGCCTGTCCGGTGAATATCCCCTTGATGCTGCTCAACCGGTCCATGGCCCGTACGGTCAAGGACGCCTTTGATTACGAAGCCGGAAGGGATCCGGAGGTCCAGCCTCCGCTGAGGACCTTCAATCTGGACGACGACAACTCATTCATTCTGTGAAGGGAAGTTTGCGATGCCCCATATGACGTTGGATCGAACGGACTTGCCGTCACTGGCCCAGGCACTGGCCGGTCAGGGGAGGAGGCTTGTTCTGCCGGTTCGAGAGGGCCAGGAGCTTTTCTACCGGGAAGGGGCCGACCCGGCGCAACTCGATCTGAGTACCATTCCGAAGAACTCGATCAAGGAATTTCTGTTCCCGAAATGCGAGAAGATTCTCGAGTACGAGTACTCCGGGAACGACGTGGTCATCGAGGATGTGGCTCCCGACGCCAAGCCGACGGTGATCTTCTGCGCCCGGCCGTGTGACGCGGCCAGCCTTCCGGTAGTGGAACCGCTCTGGAACTGGGACTACAAGGACAAGTTCTTCAACGAGCGCCGCGAACAGACTCTGCTCGTCACGTACGCCTGCAGGACGGCGCCGGACGAGGCCTGTTTCTGCGCATCCGTGGGCCTGAGCCCCTCGGCCGACCAGGGGTCGGACGTGATGCTCTACGCGGTTGACGACGCAACCGTTGCGGTTCGGCCGGTCTCGCCCAAAGGGAAGGAACTGGAGGAGGTCTTCTCCAAGTTCAAGAAGGGCGAGGTGTCCGACGAGGCGTTGGAGGCCTTCGCAAAGGAAGGGGACGAGTCCCTTGCCCATCGGAAGCCTCTCGACAAGGTGAAGGGCTGGCTGGAGGCGCACTTCGAGGACCCCCTCTGGGAGGAAAAGGCCTTCCGCTGTATCGGATGCGGAACCTGTACCTTCCTGTGTCCCACGTGTCACTGTTTCGACATCCAGGACGAGTCGGTCTTCGACGGAGGCTGCCGGCTGAAGAACTGGGACGGCTGCCAGTTCCCCCTGTTCACCCTTCACACCTCGGGTCACAACCCCCGGGACACGCAGCCCAAGCGATACCGCCAGCGTATCTATCACAAATATGCGATCTATCCGGAGAAGTTCGGCAAGATCCTCTGCACCGGGTGCGGCCGGTGCGTGGCCCACTGCCCCGTGAACCTCTCCCTGTACGATGTTGTGGCAACCGCGCAGGAACGGGCAGAAAAAGGAGAATAGGGGTGGAGAACATCTACAAGCCCTATCTGGTTCGGATCGAAGAGAAGCGAACCGAAACGTACGACACCACGAGCTTCAAGCTGGCTTTCCTGGACGATGACATGCGTGAGAACTTCGCCTACCATGCGGGCAACTTCGGCGAATACTCCGTGTTCGGTGAAGGCGAGTCCACCTTCTGCATCGCAAGCTCTCCCACCAAGAAGGGCTACATCGAATGCTGCTTCCGGGCGGCCGGACGGCTGACCAAGTCCCTGGCGGCCAAAGAGGTCGGGGACGTGATCGGATTTCGAGGCCCCTACGGCAACCGGTTCCCCATCGAGGACTACTACGGAAAGAACATCGTCTTCGTGGCCGGCGGCATCGCCCTGCCGCCCGTGCGCTCCGTGATCTGGAACGTGCTGGACCTGCGGGACAAGTTTGAAGAGGTCACGATCGTTTACGGCGCCCGCTCCGAGGCCGACCTGGTCTACAAGCACGAGTTGAAGGAGTGGGAAGAGAGGGGCGACGTGAATCTGGTCCAGACCGTGGATCCGGGCGGCGAGGGCCCGGACTGGAAGGGCCAGGTCGGCTTCGTGCCGAATGTCCTCGGAGAAGCGGCACCCAACGCGGAGAACGGCATTGCCGTCCTCTGCGGCCCCCCCGTGATGATCCGCTTTACCCTCCCCGTGCTCCGAGAGCTCGGTTTCCGGGACGAAGATGTCTGGACGACCCTGGAAAACCGGATGAAGTGCGGGCTCGGCAAGTGTGGACGCTGCAATGTGGGCGAGATCTATGTCTGCAAGGAAGGTCCGGTGTTCACGGCGGCACAAGTAGCCCAGATGCCCAACGATTTCTAGCAGACCATTGCAGGGTGCTCATCTAAGGCGTTGTGTTTGCCACTCAAGGTGAAAGGTCAAAGGTAAAAGGGTCAAGGGGCGGTCTTTGTCTTGAAGAAGATCGATCTACAAGGCGAATGGCAGGGAAACGACCCCCCCTGATTCCCTCGTCAATACGTGATCCATCCCTTTCACCTTTACCCTTTGACCTTTGACCTTTGTTTCCAGCAACTAGCCCGGATACATACCCCGCCGCTCAAAGTATAGCTTGGACTCTGCCACAACCTTACCCGCAAGGCCAATGAGGCCGATCAGGTTCGGGATCGCCATGAGTGCGTTCATCATGTCGGCCAGGAGCCAGACGAGATCCAACTCGACCATGGCGCCCACCGCCACGAAGACGCAGTAGACGAGCCGGTAGGGAACTACGGCCCGCTCCCCGAAGAGAAACTCGATCGATTTTTCCCCGTAATAGCACCAGCCCAGGATCGTCGAAAAGGCGAACAGGATGAGCCCCGTCGTTACGATGATGCCGCCGTTCCCGCCCGGCAGTGCTCCCGCAAAGGCCATCGTTGTGAGCTGGGCACCCGTCTCGCCGGTCGTCCAGGCGCCCGTCGCCAGGATCGCCAGGCCCGTCATCGTGCAGACGACCAGGGTGTCGATGAAGGTCTGTGTCATCGAAACGAGGGCCTGGGTGGTGGGGTCCCGGGTCTGGGCCGCCGCGGCGGCGATCGGAGACGAGCCGAGGCCGGATTCGTTGGAGAAGATTCCGCGTGCCACGCCCCAGCGGATTGTCATCCGGACCGTGGCCCCTGCGAACCCCCCGGCCGCCGACGTGGGGTTCAGGGCATGTGTGAAGATCAACTGCAGCCCCTCCATTACCTTGGCTGCGTTCTGGACCAGGACGATGGTGGCTCCGGCCATGTAGCAGATGATCATTACGGGGACCAGGACAGAGGCGACCCGGGCGATCGATCGAATGCCTCCTAGAACGACCAAGGCCGTCAAGGAGGCAAGAACGATACCGGTGGTCGTTGGCGGCACATGGAAGACCGCCTCTACCGAATCGGCCACCGAGTTGGACTGGACCATGTTGCCGATCCCGAAGGCGGCGATGCTCGCAAAGAAGGCGAACAGAAGCCCGAGCCTCCTGGATCCGAGGCCGTTGGAAAGGTAGTACATGGGCCCCCCACTCATGGTCCCGAAGCGGTCCTTTTCACGGTACTTCACGGCCAGGACCGCCTCGGCAAACTTGGTGGCCATACCGACCAGGCCCGTGACCCACATCCAGAAGAGGGCGCCCGGCCCGCCGGCGGCCAGCGCGGTCGCCACGCCCGCGATGTTTCCCGTTCCCACCGTGGCGGAAAGAGCGGTCATCAGGGCCTGGAAGTGGGTGATGTCGCCTTCCTCGGCGCCCGGTTCCTTTCGCTTGACCAATGCGAGATGAAGGGCATGAAAGAGGGAGCGAAACTGAAGGCCTCTGAGCCGAAGGGTGAGGTAGATGCCTGTCCCCAACAGGAGCACGAGCATCGGAGGGCCCCAGAGGATCTGGTTGATCCGGTTGAGCAGAGAGAGGATTTGTTCTTCCATACGGGTTGCACCCCTTGACGAATCACGGAGGGAAAACAATACGGGGTCAGGTCTCACTTTTCAACTTTTGTCAAACAAAAGTTGAAAAGTGAGACCTGACCCCGCCAAGCCCCGCCAAGTGCTAGCTTGATGGAGACCGCCGGAAAGGATAGGATTTCAGATTCCGAACAAGAATCTCACCCAGCGAACAGAAGGTGAAGGGAGAGTACGATGAGAGGACAAACGTTTCATCTGCGCAGCGTGGTTCTTTGCGGGATCTGCCTGGTGCTGGTTTCTACCCTGGCGGCGGGCTGCGTTTTCGTGTCGACCAAAGGGCTGCTGAGCCGGGGCCCCCAACCCTTCGAAGAGACCGTGCTCTTCGGGCAAGGGAAAGACAAGATCCTGTTCATGGAGATCAGGGGACTCATCTCGGAACGAAAAGCATCGAAGCCCTTTCAACTCCAGGTAGAACCGAGCATGGTCGCCTCGGTGAAGGAGCAGTTGGACATGGCCGCAGGAGACGACCGGGTGAAGGGGATCCTGTTGATGATCAACAGCCCCGGCGGGTCGGTCACGGCCAGCGACATCCTGTACAACGAAATCCGGGGCTTCAAGGCGGCAAAGCAGGTCAAGGTGGTTGCCCTCTTGAACGGAACCGCTACCTCGGGGGCCTATTATGTTGCCCAGGCAGCCGACCGGATCATCGCCTACCCGACTACGGTGACCGGGAGTATCGGTGTGGTTCTCTTGAACCTCAATCTGAACGGCCTGATGGAGAAGATCGGCGTGAGCAATGCGACGGTCAAGTCCGGAATGTACAAGGACCTGGGTTCGCCCCTGCGGGAACCGGAAGAAGGGGAGAAGGAGATCCTTCAGGGCGTGGTCGACGAGCTTCACGGGCGGTTCGTCCAGGTGGTCGGGGAGAACCGGGGGGGCTTGAATCTGTCCGACCGCCCTGACCTGATAGACGGAAGGATCTTCACCGCCCGGCAGGCCCTCTCCGAGGGCCTCATCGATCAGATCGGCTACGTGGCGGATGCCGTGGGTTGGGTTCGGAGTTCTGCCGGGGTTCCGGATGCCCGCGTGGTCCGCTATAAGCGGCAGGGGGACTATCGGCCCAACATGTACTCTTACGGACAGGACCGGCCCGTTCAGGCGGAGTTTAATATCATCAAGCTCGACCTGGAGGGCTTCCTCTCCGGGGTGGGGCCGACCTTCATGTATCTCTGGACGCCGGGGATTTAAGCCCATCCTTCTGACTGGAGGGTTAGGTTCCTCTGGAGGGTTATCAGGGATGAAGGGGGAAGACGATGTTCGAGGCCTGGTGATCCGGGTGGAGTGTTACGCCGGGCACAAGGCGAATGAACGGCCCATCGCTCTCTGGGTCGGGGACGAGAAGAAGATCGTGGAGAACGTCATCGACCAGTGGGCGGGGGAGGATCACGACTACTTCAAGCTTGCCGCCGACGATCAGAAGGTCTACCTGATCCGCTACGATCGGCGGGCCGACTTTTGGGCTCTGGAAAAGGTCATGGACCGCCTGGGGACTCAGTAGCGGCCTGCGCCTCTTCCATCTCTTCTTCAGAGAGCCAGCCGCCGCCCAGGGCCTTGTAGAGCCTCACGTAGGAATTGTAATAGTCCTTGGTCAGCTCGGAGAGCTCCAGGCCGACGGAAAACAGGGTCCGCTCGGTGTCGAGAACGAGCAGATAGTCTGAAAAGCCCTTGTCATATCTTAGCTTGGCGAGCTCGTCCGCATTCTTGGCGGCCACATACCTTCTTTTCACCGAGTTGATCTGTTCCCTGTAGGTTTCGATCTCGTTCAATGCGTCGGCGACCTCTCGAAAGGCCAGGAGCACAATGTTCTCGTACTGGTACAGGGCCTGCTTCGTTCTTGCCTTCTCGATTTCGACACGTTTCTTGTTCTTGCCGAATTGATAGATCGGCCCGACCAGATTGGCGCCCACGGACCAGGCAAATCCCTCGATGGTCATGCTCGACAATTCAGTACTGGCTGCTCCTGCTGTTCCCGTCAGGCTGATGGCGGGCAGTCTCCGGGCCTCTGCCACGCCGATTCTTTCGGTCTGGGATTTCAGGGCAAACTGTGCCGCAAGGACGTCGGGCCTGCGTTCGAGCAGAGAGGAAGGGAGCCCCGCCGGTATTTCCGGAGGCCTTTCCTGCTCGTAGAGACTGTCCCCCGTCTCGATTTGCCGGGGGGGCGTTCCAATCAGAATGCTCAGCGTGTTTTCGGTTTGCACGATCAGACGCTGGTAGAGGGGAATGGCAGCCGCTGCAACCTCTCTCTGGATTTGTGCCTGGTTTACGTCGAGCTCGGGAACGATCCCCTTGTCAAAACGCTGCTGGATGATATCGAGTGTCTTCTCCCTTGACTCGAGGGTCTCCCTCGAGATCGCCAGCCTCATTTCCAGATCCAGCAACAGGAAATAGGTGCTGACCACCTCGGAGATGAGGCTGATCTGCACCGTTCGCATCGAGTACTCGGAGGCCACCAGCTCGGCCCGCGCCGCGTCGTTTGCCCTGCGGAACTTGCCCCAGAAGTCGATCTCCCAGTTCAGGGTTGGTGCAATGAAGAAGTTGCTGTCCGTCGAGTCCGACTTCCTGCCGCCAGCGAAGTCCCCTGTCCCTGCCCCGGCTTGGATGTCAAAGGTAGGGTACATGTCGGCCCGGGTGAATCCGAGCGATGCCCTTGCCTCCTCGACGCGGCTTGCCGCGATGAGCACATCCTTGTTCTCGCGTAATGCAGAGAGGACGAGCGTGTCTAGAGCAGGATCATCGAACAGTTCCCACCATTTCAGGTTGACCGTTTCCACGGCTTCCGGGTCGGCAAACCGGAAACCTTCGGGCGTTTCGACGGCAGGCTTCTGGAAGTCGGGGCCCACCATGCAACCCGCGAGCAGGAAAACAGCAATCCATGCGATAATGTTGATCATGGGTTTCATGTTTGCGACACGGATCCTTCTGGATTCGATGGAAGATCGCGCTTCTGCTCGTACTTCGCGATCTTGCCGATGAAGACAAAGAGCATGGGATAGAAGAAGACTCCCAGCATGGTTGCCAGCGTCATTCCCCCCAGGAGGGCCATGCCCATCACGACCCTCGCTTCTGCGCCGGCCCCGGAGGCGACCACCAACGGGAAAACCCCGAGGATGAAAGAGAAGGCCGTCATCAAGATGGGCCGGAACCGAAGCTTCGCGGCCTTCTCCGCGGCCTCGACCAGGGAAAGGCCCTTGTTGAATTCCAGATTGGCGAACTCCACGATGAGGATGGCGTTCTTTGCCGCCATGGCGATGAGCATGACCAGGGCGATTTGTCCGAACACGTTGAGCTCGTAGCTCTCGCTGAACCATCGGGCGAGAAACAGGGCCAGGAAGGCGCCGAAAACGGCGAAGGGCGTGCCCAACAGGATGCTGAAGGGCAGGGACCAGCTCTCGTACTGGGCCGCGAGGATGAGGAAGACGAAGAGCAGGGCAAACACGAACACGATGGCGCCCGTGCCTGCGGCCTTCTTCTCCTGGAACGACATGTTGCTCCAGGCATAGCCCATGTCCGGGGGGAGGGTGTCGAGGGCCACCTCCTCGAGCGCGGCGATTGCCTGCGCCGACGTGGACCCGGGAGCGGGACTGCCCGTGAGTTCCACGGCCCTGTACAGATTGAAGCGGGTGGTGTAGTCCGGGCCCACCGTATCTTTGATGTCGACAAAGGCGGCCAGGGGGACGCTCTGGCCTTCCCGGTTCTGGACGTAGAAGAGATTGACCTGGTCCTCACTCAGCCTGTATGCCGGTTCCGCCTGGATGTAGGCCTTGTACAGCCTGCCGAACCGGTTGAAGTCATTCACATAAGACCCGCCCAGGAAGGCGCCCACCGTGTTGTATATGTCATCCAGGCTGACGCCTGCCTTGAGGACCTTGTCTTTGTTGATGTCCATATATCTCTGGGGGACGGTTGCCCGGAAGGTGGTGAACACGGACCCGATCTCCGGCCTCTCCATCACGTTCCGAATGAATTTCATCGCCTGCGCGGCAAGGTAGTCGGGTGTGTTCCCGGCCCTGTCCTGAAGCATCAGGGTGAACCCGGACCCGCTTCCCAGGCCGGGGATGGCTGGGGGCCCGAAAGCGAAGGCCTGCGCTTCGTTTACTGAGGAGTGAAGGTCCTTGTTCAGCAGTTGAACGACCTCCCTGGCCGTCTTGTCCCGTTCGCTCCAGTCCTCGAGGGAGCAGAAGACAAAAGCCGCGTTCGAGGACATGCTGCCGGAGAGCATGCTGTAGCCTGCCGCCGCGGTGATGAACTCCACCTCCTCGTGCTTCGAGATGATGTTTTCGATCTTCTTGGTCACCGCGTCCGATCGCTGCAGGGAGGCTGCGTCGGGAAGCTGAATGTTTACGAAGAAATACCCCATGTCCTCCTCGGGCATGAACCCGCCCGGCAGGAGTCTGCCCAGCACGACCAGCCCGATGACCACCACCAGGATGAAGACCAATCCCCTGGGGATCTTTCGCGTCGTCGCACTCGCCAGGGTCATGTACGCATCTGTGGACTTGTCAAAGACCTTGTTGAACCCCGCGAAGAAGATGCCCAGCAACCCGCGCGAGGGGGTTCGCTTCCTCAGAAGCAGGGAACAGAGGGCAGGGCTCAGGCTCAAGGCGTTCACGGATGAGAAACAGACGGAAACGGCGACGGTAATCGCGAACTGCTGGTACAGGCTGCCCGTGATGCCCCCCATGGCGGCCACCGGGATGAAGACCGCGACGAGGACCAGCGTGGTTGCGATGACCGGTGCAGTCACCTCGCTCATGGCTTCGGTCGTTGCAGCCTTCGGATCCAGCCCTTCTTCGATCTTCACCTGGACCGCCTCGACGACCACGATCGCGTCGTCCACCACGATGCCGATGGCGAGGACCAGGCCGAGAAGGGACAGGACGTTTACCGTGAACCCGATGAGCGGGAACACGATGAAGGCGCCCACGAGGGAAACCGGAATGGCGATGGTCGGGATCAGGGCCGCCCGCCAGTCCTGGATGAACACGTACACGACCAGGATGACCAGGGCCAGGGCGATGAACAAGGTTTCGATGATTTCATCGATGCCTGCCGTGATGGCCAGCGTGGTGTCCATGGAGACGTCGTATCGGACGCTCGGCGGGAAAGACCTGGAAAGATCTTCCATGGTGGTCTTGATCTCTTCCGCGAGGGCGACGGCGTTCGATCCGGGCGCCTGATACAGGCCGATGATGGCGCATTGGCTTCCGTTCAGGCGGGTGAAGGCGTTGTAGGTCTCCACGCCCAGCTCGACCCGGGCGATATGCTTGATTTTTACCTGAGAGCCTTCCTGGGTCGTTCGTACGACGATTTCTCCGAACTCCTTTTCCGACTGAAGGCGTTCGGGAAGCCTCACCGTGTAGGTGAACTCCGTGCCCGGCGGCGCAGGCTCCGCCCCGAACTTGCCTCCCGGCACGATCACGCTCTGGGCACGAATCGCGTTGATGATTTCCGGCACCGTGATCCCCAGCCGGGCCAGGCGATCCGGCTTGATCCACACCCGCATCGAGTAGTCGCTCGCCCCGATCACGTTCACCCGGCCGATCCCCTTGATACGGGCCAGCGTGTCCTTGATGTTGATGAGGGCGTAATTGCCGAGAAAGTTCTGGTCGTACCTCCCGTCCTCGGAGGTGAGGGTAATGAGCATCAGGATGTTCGGCAGGGATTTCTCGGTCTTGACCCCGAATCGCCTCACCTCTTCCGGTAATTTGGAGGTCGCGGCGGCGACGCGATTCTGGGAGAAGACGGTGTTCATGTCCGGGTCGGTGCCGATCTCGAACGAGACCTGGACGACCGCTGTCCCGTCGCTCGAGTTGGTCGATTTCATGTAGATCATGTTCTCGACGCCGTTGATCTCCTGCTCCAGCGGGGTCGCTACGGACTGCTCCACGCTGACGGCGTTCGCGCCGGTGTAAGTCGCTCGGACCTCGACCATGGGGGGTGTGATGTTGGGATACTGTTCGATCGGAAGGCCCCCGAGGAACACGGTCCCGATGATGACCATGAAGATGGCGATCACCATGGCCACGATCGGCCGTCTGACGAAGAAGTTATCCATGGGGGTCAGGTGCTTTCCCGGGTCTCAGGCTCAGCATCTCGAAGAATCGGATTCACGGCGGCCCCGTCCCTCACCTTCTGCAGGCCCTCGTACACGACCCTTTCCCCGGGTTCGAGCCCTTTGATGATCAGCCAGGAGCCCTGCAACTTCGGGCCTGCTTTCACTTCTCTTCTCTGCGCCAGGTTGCTTTCGTCGACCACGTATACGTTGTGCGTTCCCTGCAGCTCGGTGACACATCTCTGGGGGATGAGGATGCCGTCTTCCACAACGGCAACCACTGCTTTCACCTTGGCGAACTGCCCCGGGCGGAGCAATTCGTCCGGGTTCGGAAACGATGCCTGGATCAGCATGGCGCCGGTCGTGGGGTCCACCCCCCTGTCGGCGAAATCTACCACGCCCTTCTCGGAGTAGACGGAACCGTCTGCCAGGATCAACTCCAGATCCGGTTTGTCCGGATCCTCGTCCACCGGATCTTGTCTGGCGCGGTAGCGACGGGCCGCCTGCAGGTACTGGTTTTCCGTGATGAAGAACTGCACGAGAATGGTGTCGATGCGGGAGACCACATTCAGTATGACGGGGTTTGGTTCCCGGCCCACGAAATCGCCGACCTTTGCCGTTGTACTGCCGATGATCCCGGAAATGGGGGCGTGGATCTTTGTGTAGCTGAGCTGTATGTTGGCGGCCCTGAGGTTCGCCTCGGCCGCCTCCACGCCTGCGATCGAGGCCTGGTACAGGGCCACCGCAGAATCCAGATCGCTCTCGCTGACCGCTTTCGCCTCGGCAAGGGGACGGATCCGGTTGAGATCGCTTTCCGCCTTTACAAGGGCGGTCTTTGCCTCTGCCAACCTGCTCATCTCTGCCGCAACGGCCGCCTCAAAGGGTTGGCTTTCAACCGTGTAGAGCAGGGAGCCTTTCTCGACGCGGGAACCCTCTTCGAAATGGATTCCCTCCAGATAGCCCTCTACCCTCGCCCGAATGGCGATGTCCTTGAAACCCAATACCTCCCCCACGAACTCGCGGTGGATCGGAACGCGTTCAGCCTTCGTCTCGAACACGACCACGTTCGGGGGTGGCAGGGACTTCGATTGCTCCTCGCCCTTGCTGCACGATCCGGCCAGCAAGAGCAGGCTTCCGAGCAGGCTCAGCGTCAGCTTTCCCATTGGCTTCCTTTGTTCGGGACCCGTGGCGTCACGGTGTGGTTGCATTCCGCGCGGAATCGCGGTGGATTCGGGCGGCCTCGAGGAGGAACTTGTCCGCCTGCTTTCTGTCCGCTTCGAAAGGAGGCATGCCCATCTTGGTCATGCGTGCAATGTTCTCAAAATATTCCAGGGATTTGCGTGCGTTTACCGTGAACATGCCCCCTTTCCCTCCTGCGGCCTCGTTCGCCTCGATGGCCGCTTTCGCCTCCGAAACGAGCCTGTCGAGGGTTTCGTTCACAGGCTCCTCGACGCCCGCATCCAGCTGCTTCCGGATGTTCTCGAGGGCGTTAATGACTTCTTGTTCTCCGGCGAACGCGAGGGAAGGCAAGAGGCAAAGGATCAGAACAGAGAGGAATTTCTTCATGGCGGAACCTCCTTTCGTTCTCGTTGCAGACAGACTTGATCAGAGACCCGGCAAGCGGTCTCCGAGATCTCACGCATATATTTTACTACCTATACGGTCAGAAAAAATCAACAATGTATCCAGACCATCCATCACGCGTCCGCTGACATTTCGTCCCCTTGCTGGAGCCATGCCAGGAAGAGCTTGTAGCCGAGGGTGAGAATCGTGGCCCCCACGAAGAGTCCGATGAGGCCCGATGTGATGAAGCCGCCGATGGCGCCTACGAAGATGACGACCATGGGCACCTGAACGCCCCGGCCCAGCAGGATCGGTTTCAGGAAGTTGTCGCTAAGACCGACGAGGACACTCCAAATCATGAAAAGGATCGCCGTAACCGTGTTCGCCGTGGAGAACACGTAAATGATGATCGGGCCCAGTACCAGCAGAGAGGGGAGTTGTACAACGGCAAGGAGAAGAACGAGCAGGGCCCAGAAGCCTGCACCGGGCACCCCTGCTGCGAGACAGCCGAGCCCTGACAGGATCGATTGGATCAGTGCGACGCCCAGAATGCCCTGAGTAACGCTGCGTACGGTCGCTGCGGCGAGGTCGACGAGTTCGCCCCCCCTTTGGCCCGCTACGCGTGCGGCCAACGCCTGTGCGGCGCGGTGGCCCTGGCGGCCGGCCTGGGCGAGAAGAACACCGGCGATGATGATCGAAATCACGAACTTCAGGATGCCTGCTCCCGTACCGGCCGCCTTTGCCAGCAACCAGGCGCCGATTTCCTTCAACTGGGGAGCCATCTTGCCGAGTGCTGCCTCGAGGTTTGTCGATGCCAGAGCCCAGGCCTTGTACAGGTGTTTTCCAACCAACGGCCAGGAGTTCACTTGTTCCGGCGGTGGCGGAACCTGGAGGGCCCCGTCGCGAAGTTCGGACGACAGCGTCTGAGCGGTGTCGAAGAGGGTTCCCGAAAGCATGAGGATCGGCACGATCAGGAGGACCAGGGCCATGAGCGTAATCAGCGTTGCCGCCAGCTTGCCCCGTCCGCCCAGCGAAGCCTCGAGCCGCCGGTACACGGGATGGGTCGCAACCGCAATGATGATGCCCCAGACGATCGTGTTGAAGAAGGGTTGGAAGATGTGAAAACACCAGTAGGCGAGCAGAACGACGAGGCCAACGTGAATCGTCGCCTCTGTCGCGCGTGTCAGGAACGCCCTGTCGTTCGAAAGCTGATCGCCAGAGGTCATGTCTCACCCCCCCCTCTGGATCAGTCGGTCCCGGACCACTCGGCGGTGTCGAAATGCTCCCCCTCGGAGAAGACCTTGCAGTCCCAGACTTCTGCCCCCTGCTTGTCGTCGCACTGGCGGCAGCAGGTGCCCGTGAAGTTGGGAGGCCTTTGATCGCAGTTCATCCATCCCCCGCAGGACCCGATTGCGGCCGGCCCGCCGGCATCCCCCAGGTGCATCGATTTGTAGGAAGCCACCTCCATCGAAGCCTTCCCTTTCGTCTCCTGGACGGTCCCCTTCACCTCGATCCTTTTCCCCATGTTCCTCTTGAGCTCGTCTACCTGCAGCTTCGTGCCCGCAATCTTGTACTTGTGGCCGTCGTCCGCCTTGAGGACGCCCTCGGCAGTGACGATCCCGGTCAGGGTCGCCTCTCCGGTAGGTACCTCCCCGGCTTTGGACGGGCTACGTTCGGCTGCGGCTGTGACGTCCTTGCAGTCCCAGATGGTATGGCCTTCTGCGTTCTTGCAGGTGCGGCAACAAAGACCGGTATAATTCGGGGCCTCCGTGTCGCAGTTCATCCACTTTTTGCAGGATACGAGTGCATCGGTAAGCGCCCCCTTTCCGGCATCGCCCTCCTCTTCGGCAAGGGCGCCCTGAACTCCGACAGCCATGAGCAGGACGGCCAGGGGTAGTGCCAACAAGTGTTTGAAGTTCCTTTTCATTTCTCGCCTCCTCCTATTTGGGGGTTACAACTAAATGGACGCCTTTGGCACCTTGTTTGATTCTTTTTTGTTTCCGGAGGCTTGAAGGGGAAAACGGCACAAAAACGTTGCGTTTTATCAGAAATCGTACTAGATTACCTCCGAAATAGGCCCGATTTGCCCCAAGAACACTTCGATTTTGTGGGCTTAGGCCGTCCTGAAAAGGTGCTACAGAGGGGTCTTCCCTGCGTGTAGAAGAGATCCAATGAGGATGACCGGATGAAGAGGATAGCGCTCCTGTTCCTGCTGGCATTGCCTTTCTGTTTATCTGTCGTGGTTGCCCCTGCGGCTGCATATGAGCGGGGCCGGCCCTGGTTGTCGGATCAGCCCTGGGAGAAGCTCAGCGTCGAGTTCGGCTTCTTCCTTACGAACTTTACGAGTGATGTTAGCCTGACGGGATCACTGGGTGGGGTCGCCCTGAATCTCGAGGATCTGCTCGGCCTGGATTCGACAACGAGCCAGTTCAGGGCAACGGGCCATTACCGGGCATGGCGCCGTCATCATTTCCATTTCACCTTTTTCGACCTATCCCGCAGTGCGGACAAGCCCCTGGAGGTCCCCATACCGGAAGTGGATCCGCCCATCGAGGCCGGCTCCTTGACCCGCACCGTATTCGATTTGAGATTCTACAAGATTGGATACACGTTCTCTTTCTGGAACGACGACCGGGTCGACCTTGGCGCAGGGATCGGATTCCACGTCATGGACGTCGAAATCCTGCTCGACGCTGACGCAGAGGGCTCGGTGGGAGGTGAGGACGGGTCCTTCGAGCGAACCGTGCTCGCAGAGTCGACCACGCTGCCCCTTCCTGTTTTCATGTTTAGGGGAAACATTGCGATCACGAAACGGGTCTTCCTGAAGCAGAGCTTCGAGGCCTTCTACATCAGCCTTTCCGGGTTCGAGGGCCTGTTGCTTGACTACAATTTTGCAGTGGAGGGGCACATCTGCAGGTTCTTCGGCCTCGGCATGGGGTACAATTTCATGCACGTGAAGATCGAAGGAGACGGGGGAACCGATTTCCTGGGCGGCACCTGGAGCGGGCAGCTCGACTATGACTATTCGGGGTTCTACCTTTACGCGAAGTTCTTCTTCTAAATCGAACGTAAATCGGAAGGGGGAGAAGACCAATGAAGAGAACGTCCTTTGTCTTTGCACTGGCAGCGTCTTTCTGCCTGTCCTGTTGGGCAGTCCCGGCGGATGCGTACGAGCGGGGCAGGCCCTGGCTCTCGGATCAGCCCTGGGAGAAGCTCGGTGTCGACATCGGCTTCTTCCTTACCAACTTCACGAGTGATGTGAGCCTGACAGGCTCAGGGGCCGGCGTCGTTCTCAATCTTGAGGACATGCTCGGCCTGGATGCGACGACGTACCAGTTCAGGATAGCGGGCCACTACAGGATGTGGCGCCGCCATCATCTTCATTTTACCTTCTACGACCTGTCCCGCGATGCCGACCAGTTCCTCGAAGCCGCGATTCCGGGAGTGGATCCGGGCGACGACCCCATAGCCGAGGCCGGGGCGCTGGTGGAGAGCAACTTGGACATAAGGATATACAAGATAGGCTACACATTCTCTTTCTGGAATGACAGCCGGGTCGATCTCGGTGCGGGGCTCGGCTTCCACGTCATGGACCTCGGAGCCGGGATCAAGGTCCTTGCCGAGGGCTCGGTCGGGGGTGAGGAAGGCAAGACAAAGAAAAAGCTCCTTGCAGAGGGCACGACCCTGCCTCTGCCGGTGCTCATGCTCCGTGGAAACGTTGCGATCACGAAACGGGTCTTTCTCAAGCAGAGCTTCGAGGTCTTCTACATCAGCCTGTCCGGCTTCGACGGCCTGCTCCTGGACGCGAACATCGCGGTGGAGGGCCACGTCTGCCGCTTCTTCGGTCTCGGTATGGGGTTCAATTTTCTGCAGGTGGAGATCGAGGGGGACGGGGGAGACGGCTTCCTGGGCGGCGGGTGGAGCGGCAAGCTCAACTTCGACTATTCGGGGCTTCATATCTACGGCAAGTTCTTCTTCTAGCGGGCCGCTGAAGAACGCCCGGTTGCTGTGCACATCGCGAGCGAAGCGAGGCAATCTCCCGGCTTCGATTGTAGCGGCTGATTGCGTCTAGAAATCGACATGGAACCGACCCCCAAGGCCAGGTGCCCATTCCTTGCGGCGATCCTCGCCGCTCTCATTGCGGCCGCAAGTCTCCCCTCCTGTGCCTACCTGACCGACCGGGGCGTGGACTTTCTGGATCAGTTCCGCGCCGTGGGAGGGATAGGGACCGGGGGCGGGTTGCGGTTCAGCTACCTCGGGCTCGTAAGTACCGGGATCAATTTCGGGATCAAGCCTCAGGCTACCAGCCTCGGATGGAAATACGGCCGTGCCTTCCTTCTCGCTCCATCCCTTCATCAGGCGAAGTTCGAATCGGACCACGCCTGGGTGATCTACACCACGTCCCTGGAGAACTGCAACTACGCCTCGGCCGACTACAAGCTGGCCCGAAAGAGCGTTGCCGCCTTGCCGATTCTTCTGACCTGGGCCGACACGACCTATCGTGACGGAGACAAGTGGTACGCGCAGGACAGCGGGGTCAGACTGGAGGGAGACAACTACATCTGGACCGGGAAGACCTGGCGGAACAACCGCTATGTCATGATCCACGCCCTGGACATCGAGTGGGAAATAGGCTTCCTCGCCTATCTCGACCTGGGCTACAGCCCGGGTGAGGCGCTCGATTTCGTCCTCGGGATCTTCACCATCGATCTCGCCAGGGACGACGGCCGCATCGTGAGGGGGAAGAAATGAGGGTCCGGTTGGGGATCCTGGTGCTCCTGCTCTGGGTCAGCGCATGTAGCGTGACGCCCGACGCCCCGTCGCGATTCTCGCCGGCGCTCGAGCCCTTCGACCCTGCCCGGGAGGGGTGGGTGACCACCCGGCCGATTCTTCTCGTGTCCGACTGCCAGATCCACAACCTCTACTCCAAGCCGATCCCGGATCGGAACCTCTCCATCAAGATGTTCGTCAACACCGCCATCCGCCCGCCCCAGCTCGACATGTACGCCGGCGACATCCTCCGGTGGATCCTCGAGAACACGCCGGTGGAGACCGAGGCGGTGATCCACCTGGGAGACGCTATCGACCTGGCCTGCGAGGGGGAGTTCCGGGAGTTCATCGACGTGATGAAGCATGCGGGAAAGCCATGGCTGATGATCCCGGGCAACCACGATTGCTACTACTTCGGGACCTACGATCCCCGCAACCCCCCTCTCTGGGAAGACGCCTGCTACGGTTCCGGGAAGCCCCTCACGAAGGATCTCCTGATTCGCTTCTACGTTGCGGCCCTGATCAAGCAGGACGTGCCGGGCGCGAGAGCGCTCGCCAAGGATCTGGGTCTGCTCGACCAGCGGGAGCTGGACCTGTTCGAGCTGGCCGAGCGGATTCCGATGCAACACACCTGGACCGCGCCGCCGGACCTCGAGTCCTTTCTCATTGGGATCATCTGGAACATCGATGGCGAGAAGCCCTGGCGATCCTATCTTCTCCAGCGGGCGGACTTGAGCGGGCCGGACCCAAGGATCCCCCTCCACGCCATCCTGACCGACTCGACCCAGTATGCCGAGCTGCCGGCACTCGTCCCGAATGCCTGGGACAACTACCCCCTGGAGCTGGATTGCGGCATGACCGGTGAGCTCCTCTCCGACCAGCTACGTACCATCCGGCAGTGGATGGAGACGGGCGACGACACACGTTTCGCGTTGATCCTGCACCACCCCTTCAACGAGATCGCCTCCAAGAGCCGGTCCAGCCTCCGTTGGCTCTGGGCCCGGTATGCCTTCGGCGGTATCCTGACCGCCCACACCCACGCGGGCTATTTCGAGCAACACGACCTGGAGGGCGGGAAACAGGGGCTGGAGGTCAACGTGGGGTCCACCACGGACTGGCCCATGGACTGGCGCACCCTGGTGGTGCACGCGAAGGAGGGCGCGGAATACGCCTATCTCGACACCCGGTATTTCACACTCATGGATCTCCTGAAGAATCAGGAGGGCTATTTCCTCCGGGACTGGGAGGTGAAGGCGGGCGACGAGGACGACTACCGCAGGTACCGGGTCGGAGACCCGAGCGGCATCCAGATCTCCGATTACCTGTTTGCCTATCACCTCTGGCCGCCTGCTCTGGGGAGGGCGAAGGTCAAGGCGAGGAAGCCGGCATACGACACGGAATCCCAGGTCAAGAACACCATGCTCTGGACCTACCACCGCCTGATCCACACTTTCCCGACCGACCCGTCCAAAGGGGACACGATCTGGCCGGAATCCTGCAGAAACGACGCCGAGGTGAAAAAGAAGATCGAGGCGGTGGGCGAGGCGAGCGTTCCGATTGAGGAAAAGATCGCCTATCTCATGGAGCTCGAGCGGTTCGAGAAGACGCGTTCGAGCCGCGATCCGGGGACAGGGGAATCCACGGACGAAGAGCGTCACCGGTTCAAGCTTTCCCAGGCCGTTTGGGCGGCCCGCTACGAGCTCGTGGGCGGCCGGGGGAGTCTGCGCCTGCAGGACGAGTTGATTCGGGTGCGGAACGCAGGAAGCGAGACTGAACAGACTAAGTAGGGGAAAGGAAAAAGGGTCAAGGGTAAAGGGCAGGTCATCGTTTTGAAGAACGCATTCCTACAGGTGAATGGCTAGTGGCGAGAGTTTCCTTGATTCGTTCTTCAAGTCTTGATCCATCCCTTTCGCCTTTGCCCTTTCGCCTCGTATGACAAACGCCAAACCGCAGATGAACGGTTCTTAAGGGCTTGTAGACGTCAGGACCGGGACACCTCGACCTTGTCGCCCGTTCCGTCGTAGCTCATCTGGCAGCACTCACCGGCCAGCCGTGTTTCCAGGACGACCTTCTTTCCCCAGAGCTGCTGGACATACCGGAGGGTCCGGTCCGCGTACTCGGCCTCCAGCTCCCTGCCGTCGAACTCGTGGCGAAGGATCATTTCCTGCCCGCCGTGGGTCTTCACCTCTACGATCGAGATGACCGGCATACTGCCCAGCCCTACGCTCTTGAGCAGTGTTTCCTTGATCGTCTTCCAGTCCTCCGGGGTCGAGACGTGAGAGATGACCCGGTCGGACCCCTTCTTCTCGTGCTGGAACAGGTCCAGCTCGCGCATGAGCTCCTCGGTCAGGTACTGTCGCAAGAAGGATTCATCCCGGTCCGACTCCCGGACCTGGAAGATCTTCTCTCTTCCCTGTCCTCCCGGCCGGCCGTATTCCTCCTTCTCCTCATCGGGGGGATCTTCCCAACGCTCATGGATGGCCTCGAAGATCTTGTAGCCCAGGTGGTAAGGGTTCATCCCGCCCCGTAAAGGGCGGATGACCTGGTTGTGGCGCTTCAGGAATTCGATCTGAAGGGCCGGGTCCAGGTCGAGGGCGTTCAGGATCCGGTAGTGCCAGTAGCTGGCCCACCCCTCGTTCATGATCTTGGTCTCGATCTGGGGAAGGAAATAGTCGGCCCTCTCCAGCACCATGGTCAACAGGTCCTGTTCCCATGTTTCGAGATACGGGTTATGGTCGCGGATGAACAGGAGCAGGTCCTCTTCCGGTTCGAGGGGGACCCGGGTCAGGTCAGGGGATTCGGTCTCCTGCCTTTCGTGAATGGTCTCGAAGGGATCCTCTTTGGGCGTCGCTCTTTCCAGGGCCGCGTTCTTCTGGTCTTGGACCGTACGCTTCTTGACCCTCTTTGCCCGCCTGCACTGGAACTGGAGGGCGTGGGCTGCATCCAGGATACGCTCGACCCGGTCCGCCCCGATGCTCGGGTCTTCCGTGTAGGAGCGGACCCGGTCCGCGTGGGCCTTGAATCTCTCGGCCGTGTATTCGGGCCGCGTGTGCGCGAAGGTCGCGTTGTTCTTGAAGAAGTCGTTGTGCGCATACACGTGTGCGATGGTCAGGATCTGCAGAAGGAGCGTGTTGTCCCGCAGCAGGTAGGCGAGGGTTGGGTTCGAATTGATGACCATCTCGTACGGAAGCCCGACGACGCCGAGTTGATAGAGCGTCTCCTTCCTTTCAAAGCTCTTTCCGAAGGACCAGTGCGGATAATGGGACGGCATGCCCGCGTAGGCCTCGTACCCGATCATGTCGTGATAATCGCAGATCTCGAATTCCTGGGGGAAGGGGTTCAACCCCACCTCTTCCGAGACCTTGCGGATCTTCTCATCCCATTTTTCCAGGTCTGTGACCGTGTAATCATGCATTGGCAGCTAATTTCCCTTCCGACTTGTCGTGGGTGAGAAACCTCTGGAATGCAGGCCAGAGTTCGTCCTTGGAGCGAATCGTCACGGTGACGAAGTTCTCTTCCTCGAGCCGCTTGTAGAGCTCGAGCATGGAGCTCCAGGAAAGGCTGTGGGTGGGCTTGATCTCTCCGTAGCCGAAGAGCTGTGAGACGTCGGCCAGTTCCTTTGCGTACCGGACGGCGTCGTTGTTGTCGTTCGAGAAGTTGTCGCCGTCGGAGCAGTGAAAGGCGTAGATGTTCCAGAGGGCCGGGTTGTATCTCTCCTCGATGATCTGCAGGGCCTTCTTGTACCCGGAAGAGATCATCGTTCCCCCGGACTCCCCTTTGTGAAAGAATTCCTCTTCCGTCACTTCCCGGGCCTGGGTGTGATGGGCGATAAAGACGATTTCCACGTTCTGATACCGGGTTTTCAGAAACCGGTAGAGGAGGAAGTAGAAGCTCCTGGCCAGGTATTTCTTCGTCGTGTCCATGGATCCGGAGGTGTCCATGATGCAGAAGACGACCGCGTTGGAGAACACCTTGGGCGTGACGACCTTGTGGCGGTACCTGAGGTCCTGTTCGTGGAACGTGACCTCTCTCGTTTCCTCGTCCAGGGGGTCGCTGTGCCTCTCCATGCCCTGCTGGCGCTTGATTTTCTGGACCAGGCTCCTCTTCTTGCTCAGGCGGGGCCGAATCCCCTTGATACGGTACCCCTTGGTCTTGATCAGCCGTTCCGACTCCAGGATGTGGAACCGCTTGCGTTCCATGTCCGGCAGATTCAGGTCCTCGAAAAGGAGGTCGATCAGTTCCTCCATGGTGATTTCGGTCTCGTAGATGTCCTCTCCGGGGTCGCTGCCCGGCTCTCCGGGGAGGCCCTTTGCGCACTCCTGATCCCGCCCGATCACCTGCCCCGGCTCGGAGTCGCCGTCTCCCTGCCCGACGCCCGGAGCGTTCTCTCCGAAGATGAAGCGGTATTCCTTGATCCCCTTGATCGGGACCTTCAGCCGCTTGTCCCCGCTTTGGCCGATGATCGACTCGTCCGATATGACGTGTCCGATGTTGTCCCGAATCGCCTTTCGGACGAGCTGCCGGTGCCGCCCACGGTCCCCGGCGCTCCGATCGATCCCCTCCTTCTTGAAATCCCGGAAGACAGCCATAACGTTTGCGCCCTTTCTCCTGCCCGGTTAGCGCTTCACTAGTCCTTCCAAAGGTGGTGGGAAGCGTATCTGAGAACAACGTCGCAGCAGTGCTCGCAGTATCCGTTCTTGATCATCTCGGCCGCCATGGCGTTGTACTTGTGCTGTTGCCTCTTGTCCCGGGTCTTCGCCTTGGTGATCACCCGTGACAGCTCGCGGACCGAGGCGGTCAGCTTCTTCTCGATCGCTTCCTTCAGGGGCTCGTAGCATCTGTAGTCGATCCCGCCTCCCCGTCGCACCACCGAGAACATGAACGAAGTGACGTCCTGGCGGAAACCGTCGGCGGCCGTGCCGGTGATCCCGATCTGCTCCTCGATGGACTTCAAGAAGTCCACATCCGGCTCGAGCTCTTCCTTGGTGGACGAGTCCTTGATCTTGGTCTTGTTCACGTAAGCCTCTGCATGGTCGAGGTAGTTCGAGAAGATGGTCTCGGCCTGCTCTTCGTAACTGTGGACAAAGGCCTTGGTGATTTCCTTCTCCAGGATTTCGAGGTACTCCTTGTGGATGGTGTCCTGGAGGAAGGTCAGGTATTTCTTCCGTAGGTCCTCCGGGAAGCTTGATTCCTTGATCTTCGTGATCAGGGCCTCCCTGACATTGATCGGGTTGATACAGTTGTCTTCGCTGTCGGAGAGGGCGTTGTCCAGGGATTTCAGGATGAACCGTGTCGATATCCCGGTCAGGCCCTCGTTCTGGGCCTCTTCTCTGAGTTCCTCCACGTCCACCTTCTTTGACTGGCCCTTCTCAACGACTTCTTCGCCGTTGTAGATCTTCAGCTTGGTCATGGGGTCGCACTTGTTCGTTTCGTGAAGACGCGTCAGGATCGCGAACATGGCGGCGATCTCGATCGTGTGGGGAGCGATGTGAGCGTCGAAGTTGCTGTTGCGCAGGATCTTTTCGTAGATCTTCACTTCTTCGCTCAGTTCGAGGACATAAGGTACTTCGATTTTCACGATGCGGTCGAGGATCGCCTCGTTCGTGTGGTCCGCCTTGAACTTGTTCCACTCCGCCTCGTTCGAGTGGGCCACGATGACCCCGTCGAAATAGATCATGTTCTGCTTGCCCGGGGAGGGAATCGATTTCTCCTGGGTCGCGGTGATCATGATGTGGAGGTACTCGATCTCGTTCTTGAAGACCTCGATGAACTCCACCATGCCCCGGTTGCCCGCGTTGAAGGCCCCGTTCAGGCTCAGGACCCTCGGATCGTCCTCCGGGTACTTGTCGAGCTTCGAGATGTCCTCCGATCCGATCAGGACCGACGTGTCCTGATTGTTCGGGTCCACGGGCGGCACGACCCCGATCCCGCGCCGGGCCCTCTTGGAGAACTCGACCGTTCGGACCGGGAACTCTTCGTAACGGTTGCCGAACTCCTCTCGAAGACGGTAGCGGCAGACCGGACACAGATCCCCTTCGATGGATACGTTCAGGATCTTCTCCAACTGCTCCCGAAGGTGGTGGGGCACAAGGTGCAGCGGTTCTTCGTTCATGGGGCACCCGTCGAGGGCGTAGTAGGGCTCGCTCCGGACGAGGCCCTCCTTGATCTTCTCGATCAGACTCGACTTTCCCGACCCCACCGGCCCGACGAGGTAGAGGACCTGGCGGCTCTCCTCTCCCTTCAGAGAAGCGGACCGGAGGTACCGGATGATCTTGGCCAGCACCTTCTCCATCCCGAAGAACTCGTCCTCGAAAAACTTGTAGGACTTGACGACCTCGTTCCGGAAGAGGCGACGGATCTTCGGGTTGTCCTCCTTGTTCAGGACCCGGAAGCCGGGCCCGGTGACGATGTCGAAGAGGCGAGCATGGGCGAGTTCTCCAACCCTCGGGTTCTCTCGAACCAGTTCGAGGTACTCGAGGAAGGTGCCCTTGAAATGCCTCTTCCCGTTCTGTGCCCTGTCCCCCTGGATCAACTCCTTGAAATCGATGGCGGCCGCCTGAGTCATCTTTCCGTCCTCTCTTTGCAAGGGTGGTTTCCGAAGGTCGGCGAGTCAGGGAATCCTTTGTCTTCCTGAACCGCCGGCACCCTAGACAGCAATATGTATGCCAGGGTTTCGACTCGTTGAAGGCAAGGCGGGTCGCATGGGGAAGACAAAAACCGGGGAACGGCGGGGTTGCCGGATTTCTCTTCTGTCTTTGAGCAGTTATAGAATTCCGACGAATGAATGCTCATTCAGAACGTTTTTCTTCGGCCGTGGGCCCGTGTCTCTTCTTGTGAAGGGGGGAAGAGGCGTCTGCCGGCTTGCGGTCCGACGAATGTCAAGTGCCCGACGTGGCCCCCCGGATCTTTGACAGTGCAGCGAGGGGTGTCGGATAATGAGCGCGAATGCGGGAAAGGCTGCTTGCGGGCCGCCCAGGAGAGGAGCTGTCCGATGGGGACGAGGGGGTTCACGAGAAGAGATTTCATGCGGCTGCAGCTCTACGGCAGTGCGTATGTTGCGATGGGTGGACTGGCAGGGCTTGCCTGTGACCGCAAGCAGGGGCGGGAAACAGAGACGAAAGTCATTGTCCTGGGCCTGGACGGAATGGATCCGAACCTTGTCTCCCGGATGATGGGTGACGGGAAGATGCCCAACTTCTCCCGGATGGCCCGGCAGGGGTACTTCGGGCCTTTGGGCACGAGCACGCCTCCCCAGAGTCCGGTGGCCTGGGCCAACTTTATCACCGGGGCGAATCCCGGCAGGCACGGGATTTTCGACTTCATTCATCGGGACCCGGACACCTACCTTCCCTACCTTTCCACCTCCAGGTCGGAACCGGCGCAGAAATCTGTGACGGTCGGTGACTACGTGATTCCCCTTTCCTCCGGGAAGGTCCACGGCCTTCGGAAGGGCAGGGCCTTCTGGGAGGTCCTGGAGGACTACGAAGTCCCTGCGACGATTTTCAAGATGCCTTCCAACTTCCCGCCCACCGTGACCCGGCAGAGGACTTTTTCCGGGATGGGTACGCCGGACATCCTGGGGACCTACGGGATGTTCTCCTACTACACCGACCAACCCGTTGAAATGGATGCGGAGCTGGGCGGGGGAAATGTGGTCAACGTAACGGTGAACGATCACGCCGTGAAGGCCGCCCTGGTGGGGCCGAAGAATACTTACAGGAAAGGGACTCCGGACGCGGAGCTCGACTTCACGGTGTATCGAGATCCGGAATACCCGGTCGCCAAGATCGTGATCGACGAGAAGGAATTCGTTCTGAACGAGGGAGAGTGGAGCCCGTGGGTGGAGCTCTCCTTTCCCATGATGCCGACCGTTCGGGTCAAAGGGATTTGCCGATTCTACCTGAAAGAGGTTCGCCCCCATTTCAAGCTTTACGTAACGCCCATCAACATCGATCCATCCGACCCGGCCCTTCCGATCAGCACTCCCGAGGACTATGCGAAGGAGCTGTACGATCGTTTCGGCCCGTTCCATACGAAGGGCCTTCCGGCGGACACCAAGGCCCTGGACCACGGGGTGCTGGATGAGGAGGAGTTCCTGGCCTTTGATGATCTCATCCTCGAGGAGCGATTGGCGATCTCCGAGTACGAGCTGAACCGCTTCGAATCCGGGCTCCTTTTTCTCTACATCTCGAGCACGGACCAGCGCTCCCACATGTTCTGGAGGCTCACGGACCCCGCGCATCCGGCCTACGATCCGAAACTGGCGGACCGGTTCGGGGACACGGTGCAGAACATCTACCGGAGGATGGATGACTTCGTCGGCAAGATTCTTGACCGAGTGGAAAGGAACACCCGCTTCCTGGTGATGTCCGATCACGGCTTTACCCCTTACTACCGGTCCTTTCACCTGAACAGCTGGCTGAAGGATCAGGGCTATCTCCAGCTCAAGGACGAGTCGAGGCAGGGCGAGCAGGAGTTCTTCCAGAACGTGGACTGGTCCCGCAGTCGGGCCTATGCCCTCGGGTTCAACGGGCTGTACCTGAACCGTCGGGGAAGGGAAAGGATGGGAGCGGTCTCTTCGGCGGAAGCGCCGGCCCTGGAGGACGAGATCGCCTCGAAACTCGAACGCCTCAAGGATCCTGAAACAGGCAAGCGGACGGTCGTGAAGGCTTACAAGGCCGGCGAGTCTTATTCTGGGCCTCATGGGCGGCAAGGTCCCGACATCGTGGTCGGCTACAACCGGGGCTACCGGGCCTCCTGGCAGACCGCCCTGGGCAAGGTGCCGAAACACTGGTTCGAAACGAACGAAAAGAAGTGGAGCGGCGACCACTGCATGGCCCCGGACCTGCTGCCCGGGATCCTGCTCACGAACCGAAAGGTCCGTCGACCCGCAGGGGCGTCCCTCTGCGATGTCACGGCCACGATCCTGGCGTCTTTCGGCATTCCCATACCCGAGGAAGTGGACGGAAAAGACATTCTCTAGCGGGGCGCTCCTACACGGTCGTTCCAGGGGACGGGACTCGTTCTTTCAGGCGGAAGGGCAAAGGCGAAAGGGGTAGTTCAAGTATTGACGAGGGAATCACGAGATTTCCCCCCCCCACCGCATCCACAAGGCGGGCCTTGACGTCAACTTCTTTGTTTGTGAAAGATACTTTATTCAAGACTTCAGCCATCCCTTTCGCCTTTGCCCCTGACCCTTTCACCTCCCACTAGCCCACAGCTTCTGCCGTCGCCTCCTGGCCGTCCTTCTCCGGGGCGCCCACACGGAAGACGAGCCCGTCGTCCTCTGTGTCGATGTCGACTGTCGAGTGGTCCGGTACTTCTCCGGCCAGGATCTTCCTGCCCAGCCGGGTTTCGATTTCTCTCTGGAGATACCTCTTCAGGGGCCGTGCGCCATAGACCGGATCGTACGCCTCCTGGGCGATCATCGCCTTGGCAGACTCTGTGAGCGTGAGATCGATGGCACGCTCGCGCAGGCGGGCGCGGATCTCGTCGAGCAGGAGCTCGATGATCTTCTGGATCTCCTCCACGGTGAGCGGCTTGAACAGGACCGTGTCGTCCACGCGGTTGAGGAACTCGGGCCGGAAGCTGCTCCGGAGCGCCTGCATCACTTGTTCCTTCGCCGCCTCCCGAATCTCCCCCTTCTCGCTCAATCCTTCGAGCAGATAGGGGCTTCCCACGTTCGAGGTCATGATGATCACCGCGTTCTTGAAGTCCACGGTGTGCCCCTGCCCATCGGTCAGGCGCCCGTCGTCCATGACCTGCAGCAGGACGTTGAACACGTCTGCGTGGGCCTTCTCGATCTCATCGAAGAGGATGACGCAGTAAGGCCTTCTTCGGACGGCCTCGGTGAGCTGGCCTCCCTCCTCGTACCCGACATATCCCGGCGGGGCACCCAGGAGCCGCGACACGGTATGCTTCTCCATGTACTCCGACATGTCCAGCCGGATCATGTTGTCTTCGGTGTCGAACAGGGCCTCTGCCAGGGTACGGGCCAACTCGGTCTTGCCCACTCCCGTGGGCCCGAGAAACAGGAAGGAGCCGATCGGCCGCCTCGGGTCCTTCAGGCCGGACCGGGCCCGAATGACCGCATCCGCGACCGCCTGGACCGCCTCGTCCTGTCCCACGACCCGGTGATGCAGGATCTCGTCCAGCTTGAGGAGCTTCTCCCTCTCGCTTTCAACGATCCGCGTTACCGGGATTCCGGTCCATTTGGCCACGATCTCTGCGATCTCGTCCTCGGTGACCTCTTCCTTGAGCAGGTGTTTCTCCTGCCGCTGCTGGGCCATCCTCTCCTCCGCCTCCCGGACCTGCTTTTCGAGTTCCTGCAGCTTGCCGTAACGAAGCTCGGCAGCCTTGTTCAGGTCGTATTCCCGTTCCGCCTCCTCGATGGCCCGCTTGGTGGATTCGATCTCCGAGCGCACCTGGTTCAGCCGTTCGATCTCGGCCTTCTCCGCCTCCCACTGGGCACGCATCGAGTTTGCCTGTTCTTTCAGGTCTGCGAGTTCCTTTTCCAGGGCCGCCTTTCTCTCCCGGGACGCCTTGTCCTTCTCCTTCTTCAGCGCCTCCCGTTCGATCTCCAGCTGCATGATTCTGCGGGTGATCTCGTCGAGCACGCTCGGCAGGGAATCGATCTCGGTGCGAACCATGGCGCCCGCCTCGTCGATCAGGTCGATCGCCTTGTCCGGCAGGAACCGGTCGGTGATGTAGCGGTGGCTGAGCACGGCCGCCGCCACCAACGCACTGTCCCGGATGCTGACCCCGTGATGGACCTCGAAGCGCTCCTTGAGCCCCCTCAAAATCGAGACCGTGTCCTCCTGGGAAGGTTCCGTGATCAGGACCGGCTGAAAACGTCGCTCCAGCGCCGGATCCTTCTCGATATGTTTTCGATATTCGTCCAGGGTGGTGGCCCCGATACAGTGCAATTCGCCGCGGGCGAGCATGGGCTTGAGAAGATTGCCCGCGTCCATGGCCCCCTCTGCCTTGCCGGCCCCCACGATGGTGTGAACCTCGTCGATGAAGAGAAGGATCCGGCCTTCGCTGGCCTCGATCTCCTTCAACACCGCCTTGAGGCGTTCCTCGAACTCGCCCCGGTACTTTGCCCCCGCAACCAGTGCGCCGAGATCGAGCTGATAGATCGTCTTGTCCTTCAGGCCTTCCGGCACGTCCCCCCGAACGATCCGCTGGGCAAGGCCCTCTGCGATCGCGGTCTTGCCGACGCCCGCCTCGCCGATGAGGACCGGGTTGTTCTTCGTGCGCCGGGAGAGGATTCGGATCACCCTGCGGATCTCCGTGTCTCGCCCGATGACCGGGTCGAGCTTGCCCTTCTGGGCCAGCTCGACGAGGTCCCTTCCATACAGCTTCAGCGGCTCGTAGGTGCCTTCCGGCGTCGCACTCGTAATCCGCTGTTTTCCCCTGATTTCGGTCAGGGCCTTGAGGAACCGATCTTTGGTGAGGCCGAATTTCTGGAACAGCTCGCCCGCGGGGGTCTTGGGCCCCTCCTCGAGAAGAGCGAGCAGGACGTGTTCCGCACTGACATACTCGTCTTTGAGCCTCTTGGCCTCTTCCTGTGCCCTGACGAGCACCTGATTCAATCGGGGGGTAACGTAGATGCTTCCCGGTTGGACGCCCGGGCCGCTGACCTGGGGCAGCTTCCGGAGGCTCTCCTCCAATCCCTGGACAAAGCTTGCCACCGGGATTTCCATCTTCTGGAAGAATCGTGGGAGAAGCCCTTCCGGAAGCTTGAGCAGGGCCATGAGAAGGTGCTCAGCATCGATCTGCTGATGCTTGTGTTCGACGGCAACGTTCTGTGCTTCTGCCAGGGCCTCCTGGACCTTCTGGGTGAATTGATTGAGATTCATCGGCTCTTCTCTCCCTTCTGCTCTCCCTTTCTGTCTTGAGGTCTACCCACCGTGGAAGAAAACAAGAATGGTAGATCCGTCAAAAATCTGTTTTGCGATGACACCGTAAAGGTAAGCACGGAACGCACTGTGTCAAGAGAAGTCGATAGAGGGACCGGGCGACCCGTCTCGAAGAGGGATGCGGTTGGAGGGGTTAATCGGGAGGTTCGTCTTCGAGGATCGGCAGGTCTTCGAGCTCACCGACTTCGTTGTTCCATCGTGCGAGCCTTGCCAGACCGTCCTCGACCAGGAACACCGGGAAGTGGACCTCCGGCCGGATCACGTGCTCGTCCTCATCGATGAAGGGAGTCCATGTGCCCGTGTTGAAATACCAGGAATCCCTGCCCGGGACCTTCCAGGCATCCTCCACATGGGAGTGGCCGAAGGTGACGTACCTTACGTCCAGCATCTCGGCGATCCGGGCCGCTTTCTTGCGCAACTCCCGGGGCTCGACCTCCCGGTGGGAAACCCCTTCCTTTGTCGGCCTGAGGATCAAGAAGAGCCAGACGAGGCCGACCACGATGAACCCATAGTCGAAAATTACGGAAAGGGTCGTCTTCATCACCAGGTTCTGACCCGCCCCGAGGATCCATTCCGTGAGGATGTTCCAGAAGAAGCTCAACAGGATGAGGCCTCCCACGGCTGCGGCGAATTTCTTCGCAGGCCTCTTGAGGATGGTCGTCAGGAAGTCCAGCTTGTTCTCGTAAGCCGGGACTTCCTGGAGCTTGGCGATCTTTTCGACCGTCTTCTTGTCCCCGTATTCCTCACCGACCTTCCGGACGAGCTGGAGATTCTTCTCCCGGATCTCTCGATGCCTGCGCCCTCTGCGGGTCTGCACCTTCTGGAGGGTTCGGAAAAAGTAGGGGAAATAGTTCCTCACCACGTGCCAGAAGGCGTAGAGGTGTCTCCTCCGTATGGTGTAGAAGAAGGCGGAGACGTTCCGGTAGTAGGGTGCTGTGGGAAACCGAAGCTCGATCATGTTGAAGAAGTACCGGATGAAGAAGGAGCCGAAGGGTAAATCGAGCTCGAATCGCCCCACGGGGCTCTCCGGATCGATCAGGACCGGATACATGAAGTTGTGGAAGGCATTTGTGGGATCGTACTGGTTGCCGTGTTCGATGTACAGGAGCTTCTTGACATAGATCGACCAGGAACGGAAGAGGAGGCGATCCAGTGCGTCGGCGATTTGCTTCTCGGTCTTCCGGTCCGGCGAATCGACCTCCCGGAGAAAGGCCTCCATCCGTTCCATGAAGCGGTAACGGACCTCCGGCCAGAACCAGTTGACATCGTGGTTCCCCTTGAGAATGACGACCCGGTGGCCTTGCAGGAGGAACCGCGCCAGGGCCCGGAAGAAGACCGGGTGCCCCTCCACAACGCGCTCGAGTTGCCACTTGGACTCGGCCGCGGAGGAGCCCAGCCCGTATTTCTGCTTCGTCGGCGTGATCGGGGGAAACCCCTTGGGCAGATGGTGCGGGTCCGGGATCGAGGGGATCCGCAGGAAATCGATCAGATCCCCGTTGAAGACCAGGGTCCAGAGGTGTTCCCTCTGCTCGGCCCTTTCCTGGAGGTGGAGAAGGAGCCGCTCGAAGGGGCGATCGAACAGGAAGCCCTCGAACCGGGAGGTCTGCCCGGTCGCCTTCTTCTTGCCTTCCGCGAGATGAAGATCGCTGAGGATTACATAATTGAAACGGGACTTCCGCCTGTTCATCGGTTCCCCTGTCTGAGCAGATTCCCCACAATAGACCAATCGGACAGAACATGTAAAAGGTGTAGGCCGGGACTAGACTTCTCAGGGGCGTTTCTGTTAAATGTGGGGCACCGAGAGGGGCGGGGAAGCTGTATGGCGGAAAAGGAAGGAACTTTCGAGACTTTTCCGAGTCTATCTCATATGACACCTGACCTCTAGTCATGGAGTGGAAGTAGACCTATGGGTCGGGCAGCAGAAGAAGGGTCAGGCTTGCCGAGTTCGGATGAGATACTCGTGGCCAAGTGCCAGGAGGGGGACAAGCAGGCCTTCGATCTGCTCATGAAGAAGTACCAGCGTCGAATCTTTCACTTGATTTACCGCATAACCCAGGATCCCGCTGTGGTGGAACCTATCGCCCAGGAGGTCTTTCTCAAGGCCTACCGCTCAATCTCTTCCTTCCAGGGAAACTCGCGATTTTACACCTGGCTGTATCGCATCGGGGTGAACACCTCGCTGAGCCACATCAAGAAGGCGTCCATCGGAGAGAACCGGGAGCGAATGATCGAGTACGACCTCCACGCTTCCACCCTCCAAGCCGATTCGATGAAAACGGAAGACCCTGAGGCACTCTTCATGCGCAAGGAGTTCTTCAAGCATCTTCTCGACTGTCTGCGTCGTTTGCCGGAAGAGCTGCGGACAGCGGTGGTGCTGCGTGAATTTTCGGGCATGAATTACGAGGAGATATCGGAGGTCATGGAGATCCCCCTTGGGACGGTTCGATCGAGGATCTTTCGGGCGCGGGCCCGTTTGAGGGAGCTGTTGGAACCCTATGCTTACGAGAGTTAGATACGAAGATCTCCAGTTCGCTGTGTTTAGTGGATTTCTTCCGAAAGGGAGGGACAGCCGATGACTTGCAAGGAATACGCGCCCTGGGTGTCCCAGTACCTGGATGAGGATCTGGAGGGGAAGGATCTGGTGGCCTTTCTCGACCATCTTGCCGGGTGCGTGGAATGTCAGAAAGAGATGGAGGCGGTCGAGCGGATGCGAGGATGGTTGCAGGCCGCAGATGCGCACCAGGGCATTCCGGAGATACGGGGAGAATGGGGGATCGAAGATCTGCTCAGACGGGAGACGGCCTCGGAAGAGATCGATTATGCAGGGGCCCCCAGCTCGACGGCCGGCCGATTGGCCCCCGCGCTGGGAAGGAAAGGTCGCGGTCCGGGAGCATGGATCAAGAGCAATCTCTTCCCCTTTCCCCTCGTCCCCCGGCAGGTGATGAGCTATGCTGTTCCGCTGATCCTGGTCATCGTGGTAGCGACCTGGCTTTACACGCGACAGACCGGCAAATGGATCGATGTCAGCGAGCTTCAAACCCTGCCGACAGCGACCGTTTCGTTTCCTGAGGAGGGAGGCGACGCGATAGAGTATTACGTGGTTCAGCACGCCACCCACCAACCCTGGGAGCAGTATGGGGACGAAGTGCCCATGCTGCAGCTGGCATCCATGCCTTCCCGGTAAAAGGGCACGCGTATGCGTCGATGGAAAGCATCCCTGATTCTTCTGCTTGTGATCTGGTTCAGTCCAGGCTCCACAATGGGACAAGGCCAGGACCCGGATCCCGAGTCTCAATTGCTTCGCCTGTCCGAGGCGATCAAGAGGACGAAAACCGAAGCCCGGTTCGAAGCCGAGCAGACGGTCTATGCCTTTACCGGGGAGAAGCCCGTGGTCACCCGATTTCGGGTGCAATACGCGTATCCTTACCGAAAGCGGGAATGTATCGAGGGGCCCGAGCAGAACCGGCTCATCGTGCTTGAAGATGGGAAACACCAGTGGAGCTATTTCCCGGCGCGCAAACTCGTGGTGAAAGAGCCGCTTCGGGACGAAGACAGCCCGTTCCCCCTCTGCCCGACCGAAGACCTGGCCTTCCTGATGAAGAACTACCGGGTCCAGGTCGTCGGAATGGTCCCGGACGAGGGGGTTCTGTGCCGGATCGTTTCGTTCATTCCCAGGTCGGGGGATCGACCCCGCAGGGAGTGGTGGCTGGAGGAAAGGTGGAACGTGCCGGTTCGGGTCAGCGTCTCCTCGAGTGACGGCAGGCCCGCTTACATGACACAGTTACGGGATATTCTTTGGGATGCGGACCTGGAGCCGGAAGCCTTCCGATTGAGGGTGCCGAAAGACACGAGGGTTCATGAGATTCGGGAGCAGGAGAATCTCACGATCGAGGATGTCCGGCGTTTGCTCAAGCGTCCCGTCGTGCTGCCCCTGGCGATTCCGGCCGGGTACAGGCAACACGACATGGTGCTGCGATCGGAAGGATCCAGGCAGTGCCTGCAGATCATCTACACCGACGGACTGAGCAGTGTCTCCTTCTTTCGGGCCTGGACCCATCCGGGGAAGGGGGCAGCCCATACCCCACCCGAAATCGCCGTTGACCAGGCTCGCTCGGTTCCATCCTCCCGCCGGCATGGATTGATGAACGTCGTGACCCTTGCAGGGCCGGCCGGCCGGACCGTTATCGTTGGTGACGTGGACAAAGACAGGCTCATGGAGATGGCCGAGTCCCTGCGCGCCGCCAACCGAGAGCCTATCAGCGAACCCCTCGGCGAAGCTGTCCGCGAAAACCCGCCTGCCACGCCTTGACAACACGAAGAAGTTTTTACTAGGTTCCTCCGAAAGTGTCTCCCCCATGCAGCCGCCCCTTTGTTTGCAGGGCGCAGCCAGGAGCCCCTGTGTGCACGGCCTCCGACCCAGCGTGATGCGTTGACAAACCTCGCCTATTGTTATAATTAATTTGGTGTTGATATTGCGATATATAAAAATGATATCATGCGAAGCGATGATCGTAAGCCGAACGAATTGAGACCGGTGACCCTCGAGCGGGGGGTTCTCGACCACCCGGAGGGGTCCTGTCTCATCCGGCAGGGAAGCACCTGGGCGATCTGTACCGCCTCCGTGGAGGAAGACGTTCCCGACTTCCTCTCGGGGCGTGGGGCCGGTTGGGTGACCGCGGAGTACAGCATGCTGCCTCGTGCGACCCGAACGCGGTCGGGTCGCGAAAGGATGCCCGCTGCCGTTCGAGGCCGTACGGCAGAGATCCAGCGCATGATCGGTCGTTGCCTGCGAGCGGTTACCGATTTGAAGGGTCTGGACGGGTTTACGGTACGGATCGACTGTGACGTTATCCAGGCGGATGGCGGCACCCGTACGGCCTGCGTGACGGGCGCCTTCGTGGCGCTGGCCGAGGCGCTGGCCCTCTTGAAGGATTCGGGTCGCTTGGAGAAGATTCCCTTGCAGGACACGGTGGCGGCGGTGAGTGTCGGTCTCGTGGACGGCGAGCCCTATCTCGATCTGTGCTACGAAGAGGATGCACGGGCCGAGGTGGACCTGAACCTTGCCATGACAGGGAAGGGATTGTGGGTGGAGATCCAGGGGACCGCCGAGAACGAGCCGTTTTCTACAGAGAAAATGAACGCAATGATCGGGTTGGGGACAGAAGGGATCGAACGGTTGACCCAAGCTCAGCGGATTGCTCTGAAGGGGTTCAGATTGGAATGATCGAAGGGGAGAAATGATGGCGACAGAGAAGACGGAAATGATCCTTGGAACGCGAAACCATGGAAAGATTGCAGAATTTCGCTCCCTGTTCAAGGGGATGCAGATAAAGTTGTTGTCCTTCTACGATTTCCCGGATGTCCCACAGGTCGTGGAAGACGGGAAGACCTTTCAAGACAACGCGGCCAAGAAGGCCAAGGCGATCGCCAAGGCGACCGGCCGGATTGCGGTGTCGGATGATTCGGGCCTGGAGATTGACTTCCTGAAGGGGGTTCCCGGCGTCTTCAGCGCGCGGTTTGCCGGTGAAAAGGCGACCGACCGGGACAATGCAAGAAAGGCCCTCAAGATGCTCGACGGGGTGGCGTGGGAGGAGAGGACTGCGAGGTTCGTCTGCGTGATCTGTGCGGCCACGCCGAAAGGGAAGACCGTGAGCGCAGAGGGGACTTGTACGGGGACGATCAGTTTCGAGATGCGCGGGTCTCACGGTTTCGGTTATGATCCCATTTTTATTCCGCAAGGTCATCAGATCACAATGGCGGAGATGGAGCCCGAGTTGAAGAACAGGATCAGCCACCGCGCCGATGCGATGAAGAAATTCCGTAGCGTCCTGAAAGGATTTGTCCAGGAACAGAAGAAATAGGCCTCCCTCGATCCGCCTTCGCACCTCATCTGCGACCCGCCAGGGAACAGCCCGCGAAGCGAAGGTTCTCCCCCATTGAAAACAGAGGGGAAACAAGCGGTTATTTGAATCTTTCCTCGATTTGTGGTAATCATGTAGGGATAACAAAATGGAGGTGTGGATTCGAACATACGGGGCGTGGCGCAGCCTGGCTAGCGCACCTGCTTTGGGAGCAGGGGGTCGGAGGTTCAAATCCTCTCGCCCCGACCATCCTCCCCGGACTGTATACAGATATATATTCACATGCATCTTGGAAGAGGGGCGAGGGGACAAGAAGTCCTGCCAGGAGGAGGAAGGTTAGGCGCCTGTAGCTCAGGGGATAGAGCAACGGACTTCTAATCCGTAGGTCGCAGGTTCGAATCCTGCCAGGCGTGCCAGCACGCGAGACCAGCCGAGAAGGCCTGAGGAGACGATTCGACGATCTCCACTTTCTTTGAGATGCAGGTCCATTGGTCGCTGTATGGTGAGTGTAGCTCAGGCGGTTAGAGCACTAGGTTGTGGCCCTAGAGGTCGAGGGTTCGAGTCCCTTCACTCACCCCATTTATTGGAACAAAGATCTGTGCGCCCGTAGCTCAGCTGGATAGAGCGTCGGACTTCGAATCCGCAGGTCGCAGGTTCGAATCCTGCCGGGCGTGCCAATATACGCAGCATTTGTTCGGAAGGGATTTCTCAGGATTTTTCGTCAATAACCGTCGAGAGGAGGGCGGAAACTCCTCGAGGGCCGTTAGCTCAATTGGTAGAGCAACTGACTCTTAATCAGTAGGTTCGGGGTTCGAGACCCTGACGGCCCACCAAAGGAAAAAGGGGTTGCAGGCAATTAGGTCTGTAGCCCCTTTTTTCTTCGGCCTTGGACCCGTTTCCGCCTCAACGTCATGAACGGGGGGCCTGGATCGTGGAACTTGTCGTCAGCCACAGCCATGCGGACTTCGATGCCCTGGCTTCTCAGGTTGCGATCCACAAGCTGTTTCCGGATGTGGTCAGGGCCCGCATTGGAAAAGTCTCAACCCCTGTGCGAGATTTTCTGGCCCTGCACAAGGACCACTTCGAGCTGACGCCGATCCAGGAAATCGACTTGGCCGCGGTATCGAGGGTGTTTCTGGTGGATGTGCGTCGTGCGAGCCGATTGAAGGCCATCGAACCGTTGCTACGGCGTATCCAAGAGAAGGATCCGGACCTGGAGGTCATCATCTATGATCACCACGAAGCGGCTCCGGACGACCTCACAGGAAATGTCGAGGTCGTGGAGCCGATCGGGGCGACGGTCACAGTCTTGATTGAAGAGCTGCGGCGACGGGAGATTCCCATCAACCCCGTCGAGGCTACCTTGTTGGCCCTGGGGATCTACAGCGATACGGGTTCTCTTACCTACCCGAACACCACACCACGCGACGTGGAGGCCGCTGGGTTCTTGATCTCCTGCGGAGCCAGCCTGGCGACCTTGCGGTATTTCCTGCATCTCCCGTTGAAACCTCTGCAACGGGAGGCAATGATTTGCATGCTCAAGAATACAAAGGTTTTCAAAGTCAACGGCGTCCGCGTTGGAATAGGCGTTGTGCAGATGAAGAAGGCTCCGAACAGCTTCTCCGAGGTCGTCAACGATATCCTGACGATAGAGGGATACGAAGTTCTCTTTGGTATTCTCGCCCACGGAAAACACACCACGGTCATTGGTCGTACACAGGTGCCCCATGTAGACATCGGATCCATTCTTCAGGGCCTGGGGGGAGGAGGACATGCGGGTGCCGGTTCCGTGAAGTTTCGGAATACGGACGACAAAGAAGCAAGGAGAAGTCTCGTCAAGGCTTTGCGTGCCTGCCCGCCAAGACCCCGTCTGGTGCGGCATTTGATGTGCACGCCGGTACATACCCTGGATCATGAGACCCTCTTGCAGCATGCCGAGGATGATTTCCTTCGTTTCAACATAAGTGGGGCGCCTGTCCTGAAAGGAGGGGTGATCGTGGGAATCATCTCCAGACGGGATATTCGGGGCGCTCATCGTGACGAGAGAAAACGCCTTCCCGTCTCGAGTCGTATGGCCCATGAGGTGAAGACAATCGGTTCCTACGAACCTCTCCTTCGAGCGATGGAGAGAATGGTCACGGAAGACATTGGTCGGCTGCCTGTTCTGGAAAACGGGAACCTCGTCGGTATCGTTACCCGGAGTGATGTGATGCGTGTGCTTTATCCGGGAAAGAGGGCGAAAGGCCGTTAGCCGGCATTGACAAAAATACATAGCTAAGTTAATATGTTAGATTGCCTAGACTTCAGACTCTTAATCAGTTGGTCCGGGGTCAGAGACCCTGACGGCCCACCGTGCGGAGAGGGGACGCGGAAGGCAGGCTTGCGCGTCCCCTTTTCCTTTTCGCCAGATGAGAAGACGTTTTGCGCTTCTCGAGCGAGATCGCTACAATGTCTCCAATGCCCCTCCAAGCACGAGTTCGTCTGCAACTAGGGCCCGTTTGGCACCACGAATCGATGAAGTCGTTTCCGGTCTTTGGGATGGAAAACGCGAAGTGAGAGTGCGAGAGTGGCGGAATCTGGTAGACGCACTGGATTTAGGATCCAGCGGGCAACCGTGGGGGTTCGAATCCCCCCTCTCGCACCAGTTCGTCTGTTGAATTTGTCGGGATGTCGAACTTCATCTGGGGTCCCTGCATCCAAGGTAGTTGACAAGAGAGAAGGTCAAACGAGGGGAGAGGTGTACCATGAAAACCGAGGTTCAGGATCTGGGAGGGTCCCAGAAGAAGATCGTCTGTGAAGTTCCTTCGGAAGAAGTGCAGAAGAAGGTCGATAAATATTGCAGGACCCTTGCCAGGGAAGTGGAAGTCAAGGGATTCCGCAAAGGCAAGGCCCCCGCGAGCATTATCAAGCGGTATTTCCGCCAGCAGGTCCAGCAAGAAGTTGCCTCCGAGTTGGTTTCCTCTTCCCTCGAAGAGGCCCTGAAAGAGCATTCCCTCACGCCCCTCGGAGAACCGGAAATCGACGCACCCGCCCTGGACGAGGAAAAGGACTACGCCTTCAGCATCACGCTGGACGTGAAGCCGGAAATCGAGATCGGGGACTATCAGGGCATCGAACTCGAAGAGGAACCGTCGGACGTGGAGGAGGAGGAACTCGAGAAGTCCCTCGAGGAACTCCAGAAGGCCCACGGAGACCTGAAGGGGATCGAAGAGGATCGAGGTGCCGTGGAAGGGGACACGGCCCTGGTCGATTATGCGGCGTTCCTGGACGAGGAGCCGATTCCGGATATGGAAAGGAAAGACGTCTACATGGAGATCGATTCTGCGTCGGTCAAACAAGACGTGAAAGATGCTCTCCTGGGAGCCCGTGTGGGCGACGAACGGAAAATGGAAGTCGAGTACCCGGACAACTATATGGACCAGAAGATCGCCGGGAAGAAGGTTGAATACCGGCTCCAGGTCAAGAAGATCCTGGTCAAGGAACTGCCCAACCTGGACGATGAGTTTGCAAAGGACGTGGGGCCCTACGAGAGCTTGGAGGCCCTGAAGAACCGGATGCGCGAAGAGATCGGCAAGGAGAAGAAGTCCCGGAGCCGAAGGACGCTGGAGGATGCGCTGTTGGAGGAGCTTGTCAACAGGAATGCCTTCGATGCGCCGCGGTCGCTCGTTCAGGCCCGGCATGCCCAGATGATGAAAGATGCGAAGATCCACTTCCTGACAAAGGGTCTCCAGATGGAAGAGAGCAGCGAGGACTACCAGCAGCTGGAAGCCAACCTGGAAGAGCTTTCCGAACGGGATGTGAAGAAACATCTCGTGGTCGAAGCGATTGCCCAGAAGGAATCAATTCAGGTTTCCGATGAGGAAATGCAGGAGAAAATCAAAGAAATTGCCGATCAACATGAACAGAGCGTGGAAAAGATAAAAGCGGATATCCAGAAGAACGAGGACGGCCTCGAAAACTTCAGGTCGAACCTGGTCAGAGGAAAGACGCTTGATTTTCTCTTGTCGCAAGCTACAATAAAAGAGAAGGGAAAATAACGGGAAAGTGAGAAGCGACCCCATGAATCTGATTCCAATCGTTGTTGAGCAGACAAGCCGCGGCGAACGATCCTACGACATTTATTCCCGGCTCTTGAAAGACCGGATCATCTTCATCGGTACGCCGATCGCAGACGAAATTTCCAACATCGTGATTGCGCAGATGCTCTTCCTGGAGAGTGAGGACCCGGACAAGGACATTCACATTTACCTGAACACCCCAGGGGGGTCCGTAACGGCGGGTCTTGCGATTTACGATACCATGCAGTACGTGAAGCCGCCCATCTCCACCATCTGTATGGGACAGGGGGCCAGCATGGGCGCTCTGCTCCTTGCGGCGGGGACGAAAGGAAAGCGTTACGCACTGCCCCATTCCAGGATTCTGATCCACCAGCCCATGGGTGGCTTCCAGGGCCAGGCCACGGACATTGACATCCATGCCCGGGAGATCCTGAGGATGCGGGAAGAACTCAACGAGATTCTCGCGAAACACACCGGCCAACCCCTGGACAGGTTGCAGGTGGACACGGAGAGGGATTTCTTCATGACCGGTGACCAGGCCAAGGAATATGGAATCATCGACGAAGTGGTGGCGAAGAAGAGCTAGGACGTGTTCTGTAAACGGCAAGGGAAAAAATAGACAGGGTTTCGTTGGAGAACTTGTCATTGGAGGAACGGCGTGAGCAGAAAAGGCAGCTATGACCACACGGGGAAATTGGTGTGTTCCTTCTGTGGAAAGAGCCAGGACGAGGTCCGCAAGCTGATCGCGGGACCCACCGTCTACATTTGTGATGAATGCATCGAGCTCTGCAACGAGATCATCGCAGAAGAATGCGAACAGGAGGACCATCGCAAACGCGGGGCCGCGCTACCCAAGCCGCACGAAATCAAGGCCTTCCTGGACGAGTATGTCATCGGTCAGGAACGTGCCAAGAAGATGCTCTCGGTGGCCGTCTACAATCACTACAAGAGAATCCAGCAACCACAGGGCACGGACAACGTTGAGCTCCAGAAGAGCAACATCCTGCTCGTTGGGCCCACAGGGTCGGGGAAGACGCTGATGGCCCAGACCCTGGCCCGTTTCCTGAACGTGCCCTTCACGATTGCCGATGCTACGAGCCTCACGGAGGCCGGGTATGTGGGCGAGGATGTGGAAAACATCATCCTCAACCTTCTCCAGGCTGCGGACTACGATATCGAGAAGACCCAGAGGGGAATCGTCTACATCGACGAGATCGACAAGATCTCCCGGAAGTCCGACAGCCCCTCGATCACGAGAGACGTTTCCGGGGAAGGCGTGCAGCAGGCCCTCTTGAAGATCATCGAGGGGTGCACGGCGGCCGTGCCTCCCAAGGGAGGCAGGAAGCACCCGCAACAGGATTTCCTGCAGATCGATACGACCCATATCCTCTTTGTTTGCGGAGGGGCTTTCCACGGACTCGAATCGATCATCGAACGGCGCGTTCGCGCCAAGACGATGGGATTCGGTGCGGAGATCCAATCCAGGGTCGAACGAAAGATCGGTGACATCCTGGGACTCGTGGAACCCCAGGATCTGCTCAAGTATGGGTTGATCCCGGAGTTCATCGGTCGGCTTCCCGTGATCGCCACCCTGGACGACCTCACGGAAGACGACCTCGTCAAGATCCTCACCCAGCCGCGAAATGCGATCACCCGCCAGTATCAGAGGCTGTTCGACCTGGACGGCGTGGCCCTGCGGTTTGCCCCCGACGCCCTGCAGTCGGTCGCTCGAGAGGCGATCCAGAAAGGGACCGGCGCCAGGGGGTTGCGAGCCATCCTCGAGCAGCGCATGCTGGACATCATGTACACGATCCCCACGCTGGAGGATGTGAAAGAGTGTATCGTGAATCGGGAGGTGATCCAGAAGAAGGCCGAGCCGATCCTCGTTTTTGAGAAGCAGCAGGAGACCGCCTAGGACGGCAGGCCTGCGCCTCCGTACCCGGGTGGCCCTCGGAAAATCTCCCTCCGGACTAAACAAGTGAGCGGCCATTGGCCGATAGAGTAAATAGACCCCTGGGTCTCAAGAACAGTGAGTGGCTATGACCTCCAGCGACAATCCAGACGATAAAGAAGAAGACATGACAGAAGACCTGACCATTCTGCCGATGCTTCCCCTGCGGGACATCATCATTTTCCCCCACATGGTCGTTCCTCTCTTCGTGGGCCGGGAGAGATCCATCAACGCCCTGGACGAGGCGATGAACAAGGACAAGCAGTTGTTCCTTGCCGCGCAAAAGGACGCGAAGATCCAGGACCCGGAGGAGAACGACGTGTACCCGGTCGGGACGATCGGTTCCGTGATCCAGATGCTGCGCCTTCCGGACGGGACCGTGAAGGTCCTGGTGGAAGGGCAGAAGAGGGCGGTGCTCACGGACTATCTCTCCAAGAAGGAAATCTTCCTCGTGCGGGTGCGGGACATGGAGGAGATCGACGGGGAGGCGACCGAGGTGGAGGCATTGATCCGGAGCATCCAGGACGCCTTCGAGCACTTTGCCCGGCTGAATCGCAAGATCCCCCAGGACATGATCCTTTCCATTTCCTCTATCGAAGAGCCGGGCAAGCTGGCCGATACGATCGTGGGCCATCTGAATCTCAAGCTCCCGGACAAGCAGGACCTCCTCGAGACGGCGGACAAGAAGGAGAGGTTGGAGAAGCTCTACTCCCTGCTGAAATCCGAGATCGAAATTCTGGAAGTGGAACGAAAGATACGCTCCCGGGTCCGAAAGCAGATGGAGAAGACACAGAAGGAGTACTACCTCAACGAGCAGATGCGGGCCATCCAGAAGGAGTTGGGGGAGAAGGACGAATTCAAGAACGAGATCGACGAGCTCGAGGCTCGTCTGCGCAAGAAGAAGATGACCAAAGAGGCGAACGAACGGGTGAAGAAGGAGATCAAGAAGCTCCGGATGATGTCGCCCATGTCCGCCGAAGCCACGGTCGTTCGGAACTACATCGACTGGATCCTTTCGCTGCCCTGGCACGAACACACCCAGGACGAGATGGACATCGACAAGGCCGAGACGATCCTGAACGAGGACCACTACGGGCTGGAAAAGGTCAAGGAGAGGATCCTCGAGTACCTGGCCGTCCGCTCCCTGGTGGAGAAGATGAAGGCCCCCATCCTCTGTTTCGTGGGCCCTCCCGGGGTGGGCAAGACCTCACTGGGCAAGTCCATCGCCCGCGCCACGGGCAAGAAGTTCGTGCGCGCCTCTCTCGGCGGCGTGCGGGACGAGGCGGAGATTCGTGGACACAGGCGGACCTACATCGGCGCCCTGCCGGGCAAGATCATCCAGTACATGAAGAAGGCCGGATCCGGCAATCCGGTGTTCCTGCTCGACGAAGTGGACAAGATGAGCACCGATTTTCGGGGAGATCCGGCGGCGGCTCTTCTGGAGGTCCTGGACCCGGAACAGAACCATGCCTTCAACGATCACTACCTGGACCTGGACTATGACCTGAGCCGTGTCATGTTCATCACCACGGCCAACACCCTGTTCAACATTCCCCGTCCCCTGCAGGACCGCATGGAGATCATACGGATCGAGGGATACATCGAGACGGAGAAGCTTCACATTGCCAAGGGGTTTCTCGTCCCGAAGCAGCTCGAGGCTCACGGCCTCTCCTCGGAGAATGTGAGTTTCACCGATAACGCCATCCTGAGCATTATACGTCGCTACACGAGGGAAGCGGGCGTCAGGAACCTGGAGCGCGAAATCGCCTCGGTTTGCCGGAAGATGGCCCGGGAGATCGTCAAGCAGGGCCCGGACACGAAGATTCGTGTGACCGCAAATGTTCTCGGGAAGTACCTCGGGGTGCCCAAGTACCGGTTCGGCGTCAAAGAGGCGGAGAATCGTGTTGGGCTCACAAACGGCCTCGCCTGGACCGAAATGGGCGGCGAGTTACTGGCCACCGAGGTGACCGTCATGCCCGGAAAGGGCAAGCTCATCATCACCGGCAAGCTGGGTGACGTGATGCAGGAGTCGGTGCAGGCCGCCATGAGCTACGTCCGGTCCAGGGCGGCCCTGTTGAATCTGGACAAGGATTTCTACCACAAGGTGGATGTTCACGTACACATCCCGGAGGGGGCCATTCCGAAGGACGGGCCCTCTGCAGGAATCACCGTTGCCACCTCGATCGCCTCGGCCTTGACGAGGCGCCCGGCGAGGTCGGACCTCGCCATGACCGGTGAGATCACCCTGCGCGGGCGGGTGCTGCCCATCGGAGGCCTGAAGGAGAAGGCCCTGGCGGCTCACCGCGCCGACATCGAGACGGTGCTCATCCCGGCGGAGAACGAAAAGGACATCCGCGAGGTGCCT